>Ga0213917_1000111_pt1 | contig 19394 bp, 16 predicted proteins | sample McNCre117MG_FD_161051 | JGI IMG/M metagenome (GOLD analysis project Ga0213917, IMG submission 161051) | Freshwater microbial communities from McNutts Creek, Athens, Georgia, United States - 1-17 MG | ecosystem: Environmental > Aquatic > Freshwater > Creek | place: USA: Georgia | collected... | reverse complement strand
ATCGCTATGCCGAAACGCTAAAAAAGATATGGCTTCAGTAGATGATATGCAGTTTCTCTGTATGCTTATTGTCGCTAAGCACTTGGGACATACGTATTGGTCTAAAAAGGCGTTAGATTATTATTTCAACAATCGCCCTGTCAATGCAGGCTCTCGATATCAAGGTTATGATAACGTTCTCGGAGCAATATATTGGTATTTTAAGGGTATGACTATCCCTGAGCAACCTGACTATGATAGTATTGACTTTTTTAGGATGTGGAAACCGGTTATTGGTTGGTTACGTAGCTAAAATAACATTATATATGGGAGTTTAACATGTCAAAGTCGAAGCAACGGTCCCATTCAGAAACAGAACACCTTAGGGGTGAGATTAGAGAATTAAAAAAGACTAATCGCTCTCTATTAAAACAATTACGTCAATTTGAGAAATACGAACAACAATCATTTGATAATTATGTCCACGATAATGAAGATACTTTACCAACTAAGAAGATAGTTTGTGAGAATTGCGGTAAAGGGACTTATAATGAGATTATAGTGTCTAATATGATATATGGTTCTTGTTCACTATGTAACTTTAAGAAGCGATTAAAGTGAGTAAATTCTACATTTCACAAAATTTAGAAGGTATCCTGACTTTACCCCATTCAATTAAAGATGAATATGAATTCTTTATTATTTATGAGATAGACGAAGAGGCTTGTAGATATAGGAGTTGGACGATATCTACTTCAGGGATACATAATAGTTTTAAATGGAATAAATATCAGTCTTCGACTTTAATGTCACTAAGTGAATATACTGAGATAACAGGTAATGAACTATATTTAAAATTACACCTGACTGCAGAACAATTAAAAGCTTACGAAGTATTTAAGTATTACAATGTCATATGAGCTATAAAAATAGAGTAACAGCCAAAGAATTAAATTTAATTAAAGGTGCGTTTAGACGTATCTTCAGTCGTTCTGAATTAAGACGTTCTGCTATCAATAAAATTAAGATTAAACATGAAGACCCAACTCGTAAAAGAGTAAAGAATTGGGGACAATGCCCGCTCTGTAATAAGATTGATGCAATTTCTAACTTTGATATTGACCATATCGACCCTGTAATTCCATTAGATAGAACAATGAATGATATGTCGTTAGAGGAGCTTGCTGACAGAGTATTCTGTGACGAATCGAATCTACTTGCAATTTGCCAAACTTGCCATCATAGCAAGTCCTCTTGTGAGATGAAAATACGTAGAGCTAATAAAAAAGCTAAAAAAGATTGTAAAAAAGCTTGACACTAACCTAAAGTTGTGTTATATTGATTCTACGAGGTTCCCTTCTCCTTCCTCGTAAGACTCCCTCCTTTCATTTTAGTTGTTACGATGGTCAACTTTAAAAAACCGTCGACTTTAACTTGAGGTAAATATGAAAAACACGATAATAATTGGTTTAGTTTTATTTTTAATTGGCGGTTCTATTGGTTACTTTTATGCACCAAAACAAAAAGAGATAGTTGTTAAAACTGTTGAAGTTGAAAAGGTAGTAACTAAGAATGATATCAAAACAGTAATCAAAGAAGTAGTTAACAAAGACGGTTCAATTGAAAAGACTACAGAGATTCATGACAATTCCGAGAAGCAACAAGATATATCAAAACAAAGCACATCAACTACAGTAAAGTCAGCTAAAGATTATCATGTATCGTTAGCACTTAATGATATTAAAGAAAAAGATATATATACATTAAGAGTTGAAAAAAGACTATTCTACGAAGTATTCGGTGGTGTTAGTGTTACGAATAAGGGAGAATTCGGTGTCTCAATCGGACTCTCTTTCTAATCTATCATTAGACGATTTATTAGCTATTGCTAAAGATAAGACGCAAAAAGTAACTTATGACAATTTAACTATTGTTGATGAATGGCTTATTGATATAGGATTTTTAGAAATTAATACTTTAGAAACTATACTATACCCTGCTGTAGGATTATTGAAACACTTCAGTGCTTGGTATGAAACTAAATATAAAACATCGTATAGAAGAATACATAAAAGGAATCTAATATTTGACGCATCTTTGTTAAAGGATAGACAAAGAAAAAGATACATGTTCGATAATAATCATAGACCTTGGGGAATTTATATCCCTGTTGGCTTGTTCAAAGAAGTGAACATAAAAGAGATAAAAGGATTTATCAAATGGCAAGAACAAATAAAGCTATCGGCTCGCTCACTAAAAAAACAACGAAAAAATCGAAAGTTAAGTCAAAAAGAGACTTGATACCTAATGTCGGATTAGACAGGGGTAAGTATAGTAATCGTAAACGACCTTTAATCGATTATGAGCCGTCATTTTTACGTTCATTAAGTCCCGAAGATTTAGATTATTTATCAAGATACCATGAAGAAGCAACAAATGCTCGTTTTAATCATAGTGGTAAAAAGATTATCAAAAGTGTTAAGAAAAAACGTGAGATATACGGAGAAAATAATAGAAGAAATAGGGATTTGTATTCTTTAGCTGCGGCAACTGGAGGACTTGTTGATATTTCTACCCATGACACACATATAGATTCAGTCTTAATTCAATCGCCGCAGTCAGCGAGTGATATAGAAGAAGCATATATTGATAGATTAGATAAAAAGACTTGTAAACCGTTTGAACGAGTATACCGTTTGAAAGGAACAACCACATTGATATCTATTATTGAATGTACTAACGATAGTTGTTGGTGGGTAACTGAAACAGAAACTAAAGTGATGATGAAAAACGTTGTTCACCGAATGATTAGAAACGGTGATTTAATATTCGAATTTGATGCAGAAACCTAATGTTTCAGGGTAGTGTATAGTGAAATTGCTGAACCTATGATACCCATAGCTCCACCAATCCAAACCGCAACTTGTAATAAAAACATAATCCTATCAGCAACCTTTTCAAAGGGTTGCAATCTATCGACAAGTTCTTTATGTCTATCTTTTACTTCGTTTCTTAATATATCAATAGCCTCTTCATTTGCTAAAGAACGCCTAACATGGTCCTGCAATATTAAATGTTGTTGCGCTGAAATAACTTCAAGATTATCCATTCGGCTATCTAATCTATCGAGTTTAGATTCAATGTTATTCATTTGACCCACTCCCATTAGGATTAATCAGTTTTCTAAATGATGGAGTTTGCATCAATAAAAACATACGCTGAGACTTTTGTTCCTCAGGTAACTGACTCATTTCATCTAATTTATCAGCTAAAGAATTCATTCCGAGTTCTCGAGCTTTACTTGAAATAGATGAAGGATTTTTTTCTATTTCTTTACCAACAGAAGCTGTATCATTAAATTCAACGCCTTTAGGTTTTACTACGGATTGAATTAATGGATTTGTTACTGATTGATTACCAACAAGATTAGATAATTTATTACCTAATAAATCAGCACCAACCGCTGCAGTCGATGCGACCCTTGGTGCAATAAACTTCTTAGCACCATAAGCTGCGGCTCCTGTTACAGGATTACCACCAAGACTACCAAGACCAAAAGTTAATGCGTCAGCATTATTAAATACGTTCTGTTGATTTATTGTATTAGCTCGCTTAGAAGCTGCTTCTTCTATCGGCATTAAAAGTTTATATAGTTCCTTAGAATCTTTAAATTTCTTACCCAATTCAGGATTTGCAGCTAATGCTTGTTGTTCTACTTCTTTTTGGAATGTAGATGCTATGTGTGTAGCCGCTTTCTTTTCAGCTTCAGGAGAAGCATAATTAACTTGTCCCTGAAAGTTACGTTTAGCTTGTTCTGCTAAATCTAAAGGAAGATTATTTTGTCCTCTTTCGTAGAGGTTATCTATTTGTTTTTGTATCTGAGCAACTAATGTCTCATTGCCCGGAGCTTGAGATAATTCTTTAACTTTATTTTCTAAATTTGATATGACATTATTGACATCAACATTTGAACCACCTTCAGTTAGTTTTTTTAATGTCTCTCCTATGTCTTGTCCCGCATCTTGTTTTGCTTTGCTTAATCTATTTGATATATCCTCAACAGTATCTCCTGCCTTAATATATCCTTTATCTAAAAGTTGTCTACCTGCGTCATCTTCAAATTTAGACACTTGAGACCCTGTTGCTCCCGTAGCTTTTTCAGCTAACTTTTCAGCAGCTCCTTTGAGTTTACCGCCCATAGATTTAAGTTTATCGAGTCCATATTGAGATGCTCCACCAATCAACGCTCCAATGGCAGTATCTTTAGCCGCTCCACCAACATCACCTTCGGTTAAGTCGGCTTCTGACGCACCTAATCCTGTAGCACTACCAAGAAGAGCAGCGGTTTCTAATGAATTACCCAAAGCTAATGGCGCTCCACCAACAATATTACCTGCCAACATAGTTCCCGAATGAGTCTTAGCTAATTCTTTGTCTTCAGCTCTACTAACATCACGACCCGAACGATATGCATTTAATAGCGTATCTAAATCTAAAGTCTTATCAGAAACTCCTTTACTGATAGCTTCACCTAAACCTTTTAATTCATCCTTAAATCCTAAAGACATACCACTTTGGGCACCACTCTCGAAAGCTTGTTGATTCTTTTGATAATCAGGACCTAATACTTGTGTAAGTAATTCTTCAGCAGTTTTCGCTGCCTTAGGTTTAGATACTTTTTCTGTTTTTTGAGGCTTTAATTCGTGAGAAACATCTTCCCATCCATCACTATTAGTTTCTAATTCGTGTGATACGTCTTCCCATCCGTCATTATTGTCTGCCATCTAATACCTCCACACTACCATCATCATAAGTAACTCGAGTTTTATTTAATTTAGAATTAAATTCCTTTTTAACAGGAACTTTTTGTGTATCTTTTTGAGGAGTCTTTGGTGAGGTGACAGCAGGTTGTGCTTTCTTAGCTCCTAAGTCATTCACTATTTGATTTAAATCGGAATTAACATTCAATTTACTATTTACTATATTATCAAATGCTTCAGGATTCTTCTCTTTTAATTTATAAAAAGCATCAGTATTAGAACCTAAGATTTTCTTGACTCCTGCATCAGCATATGTTTTTTCTCTCTCAGCAATTTTCTTAAACTGTTTAACAAAGTCTTGTGCTTCGACTGACTGTGGTGAGTTTGATAGTTTCTCAATGAACCCCATCACGTCACCTTTATAAGTATGCGGAACTAAAGCCTCAATTGCACTATGGGCATTCGTGCTACCACCCGTCAATAAATTATTAGTAATAATAGCCATTTCCTGAACATCACGTTTATCCATTTCTTCAGGGTGTTTATTTTGTAATAATAAGTCTAATTGTCTCGCCGCTCCACCAACACGAGTCATACGACCTAATTCAGTTCTACTTGAGGCTGTCATCGCATCCATAGATTTATTCAACTTCTCAGCCATATTGGATTCTTGTTTATCCATGTTAAAACCTAAAGTTTTTTCACGAGTATCTTGACTGTTCTTAGCTATCTCAATACGCTGTTTATAGATATCCATCATTTGTTGTTGGTATGGAGTTAAATTCATATTAGAGAATACCGATTTACCTAATGCCTTTTGTAATTGGTCAGCACTCATGTTATCAAGTTTACCATCTAATTTAGAATCAGGATTTGCTTTTTTCAAAGCTGAATACGCTTGTTCTCTGTAGAATTTAGAGATATCAGAATTTGGATCCGCCATTGAAGTTAATTCATCGGCAGCAACTTTCTGTTTATTATAATCTAATTCTCCCGTAACGTCAGTCACAGGATTATTCACCATACTTTTCAATATATCTAATCTATTAGATTTACCCATTTTTCCATATTGGAATTGGTCTGCAGCTCGAGTTAACGAGTCTTCTAATAATAATTTATTTAATCTGTCATCACGACTTCGTAATGCTTTAATGTAGTCACTCTCAGGTTTTCGTTGAGGCATTACAGAATCTAATAATGATTTTTGTTGTTGCGGAGCAGGAGCTTGTTCGGGTTGATTTTCTGAATTAGGATTTTGACTTGTAACATATTTATTACGAATAGCAGTAATCATCGGGTCTTCAATTTCATCCGATTGTTGAACTTGTTGTGATTGTTCATCTTTTGAAAAAGGAGTTATTTTATCTGCGGGGCCGAGTTCATTTAATGCATCTTGTATATCGGGATGACTTAAATCTACACCTTTGTATTGTGTTGTATCACTTTCATCAGAATCATCAGGTTTTGGCTGACCTTCGATAGGATTAGGCGTAGACGTCAATAAGTCATCAGGTTGAAATTTCGTTCTACCACTTAATAAAGTATCTACTAAATTATTGTATGTCTTTGCCATGTTTATCCTTCTTCTTAGTATGAGCCGTAATTCATTCGTTTTTGTGAAGTACCCGTTCCGCCACCAGTATTTTCAGGTGCCATCTCTGATGCTCCACCTGTTGCATATGCTTTTGCTGCATCTTCAACTAAACTACCAACCGCTCGAGCATTTCCTATTGTAGTCTGCGCTCTATCTTTAAATCTATCAGCCTCATTTTGAAAATTCCCAGCTTTAATTTGTCCAAGTTTAGTTTGATTTTCAAAGTTACGTTGATTTAATTCTTTGTTGTATCTTTGTTGGTCATTACTTAATCCCGTGTTTTGATTCATAATTGCTTGCTTATTAGCTAAATTGGCTGCCTGAGCACTATTAAATCTATTCACATTCGCTGAATTTACATTAGCACGTTGGTTAAGATTTGTCAACTCCCTACTATTTAAATTTTGAGCTAAAGCTGCTTGACGAGCATATTCGGTATTATCCATACTTCCGGCAAGATTAGCACCTTGAGCGATAGCATCAAGACTACGTTTATATGCTTGAGCTCTTTGTTGGGCGTTGTCTGAAGCTTGTCGATTTGCTCCGGCTTGAGTTGCTAATAGTTTTTGAGCCATTGCCATATCACTACTACCCATACCTCGAGCATCTTGAGCTTGTTGTAACGCTTTGACTTGAGCATTGGTGTTACCCATATTCTGTCTACGCTGAGCATCCATAGAAACGAGCTCATCAGGAGTAAATCCCGAACCAGCTAATTTACTATACATGTCTAATGCTTGAGTTTGTTGTTGTTTCAAACGAGGGTCAGTCTGAACGTTCTGCAATGCATCTTTCATTGCTAATTGTTCAGGAGTCTCTAATCTTGGGTCAAGCTGACCTGCTGATTCATATTTAGACAAAGCAAGCTTCATCTTTTCTATATCAGGAGCAGACAAATTATTTAAAACTTCGAAAGACTTTTGTCTATTACTATTTTCTTGGTTTAAATCACCTTGAGCTTGTCCTCTGCCAATTAATGAACCTAATGTATCTAGTAATCCCATATAATTCTCCTGTTATCTTTTTGATTTTTTGTAAGTAGTATCTTGATAATGATTTCCGGTATTCGTTGTTATTCCCGGACCGGATGCCATATTTTTTCCAGCATCCTTAGTATTATCAGTTCCTGATTGTTTTCCCGCTCGAGTCAATGTTTTACCAAAGCCACTTTCAGCTAATTTCTGTTTTATTAATGAATCTAAGTTTGTGTTAGCATTTTTATATGCAGCATCAACAGACCTTCCTGTTTCGTCTTTACCACCATTATCTCCGGTACTATAATCATTTATAGTTGTATGATTTCCATATCCTTGTAAGTATCTAGCTAATGATGAATTAGCTACAGCATCGACATCGGATGCTCCATGACCAACAGAGTTATCAAAATTAACAGTACCTTGCCCCCAACCTTCTTGTTTGTTTCCGAATCCTTCTAAGTTTTTCACAGCTTCTTGCCCGAATGCTTGATTTGCCGCATTAATATTTTTAACTAAATCGACATCACCTTTACCGTATTGGTCAGCACCAAACTTAGATACCTTATAGTTATCATTTTTAGTTCTACCTAATAATTTGTCTAATGTTGATAAATTATCGATATCCTTTTGATTCATTACATCATATCTATCTTTAGCCATTTCATCTAATAATTGAGTATTCAATAGAGCTTTTGTTGGGTCCATATAATTAGATTTTAAATTATCGATTTCATTATACCCACGAGCTACGGATCCGAATAATCCGTTAGGATTTTTAAGACTATCTAAATTATCAAATCCTAAAGTCTTCCATAAATCTTCAGACACATCATTATTATCAGTTAAATTCTTAACGTCATTTTCTAATGAAGCTTTTTGAGCAACTTTAGCATCATTAACTGCCTTAGTTCTTGCGTCTAATTGTTTAGCTTGCTCATCACTAATCCCTGTTATCGCTCCTGTCAAATCTTTTTGAACATCATTTCCTGCTTTGTATAATCCGGTAACTTCATCAGGGTTAGCACTGTTTTTACCTAATCGAGTTTCTTCAGCTATACGAGCTTTGTCAGCATCCGTGAACTGTTGCGCTTTTTGTTGCACTTCATTTTTTAATTTACCGATAGCATCGTTACTATCTTTCTGTAAGAACGCATTATCTAATGATTGTAGTCCGCTTCTATATTCTTTTCCGCCAAGATAATTTCTAAGTAATCCGAATCTACCTTCTTCATTAGCTGTTCCTGTTTGTTTAGCTTCAATATTCTTTTGAGCTTCATTAGCTCTTGCTGCAGCATCTTGTTTTGCTTTTTCTGAAGCTTGCGCTTTTTGTGCTTGAGTTTCTCCGGTTACAATACCTTGTACTTCTTTAGTTTTACCTTCATCTTTACCAACATCATTAGCGTAGCCTTGTCCCGGAACTGTAGTCTCATAACTTGATGTATCCCAAGCATTTTTTGCTGCAGGTTGTGTTGTACGTTTCGGTCCTGGTGGTGGGAGGGATTCTGTTGGTACTGTCGGTCTTGGTCCTGTGTATTGCTCTTGTTCAGGAGCTACTGTGGGATTAGCAATATACCCTCCGGTATTTTGAGGAGGTTTCGGCGTTAAGTTCATAAGACTTGATGTTGATATTCCCCCACTTTGCGGTCCGCCATCTGCTACCGCATTGGCTGGTCGAATATTTCCTCTAAAGCCTTGAACATGTCCCATTCCGGTATCTACGGTATTTTGAAAATCTTGATTCGCGGCACCGAACTGCTGAGTAGCATTAGCTGACTGATTAAGATTCTCTGTTAATTCCTGATTAACTTTAGTTCCTACAGTCGCCCCAATTCGAGTTCCTACATCTTTATTGGCATTTAAATAGTTCTGAAGATTAGTAAAGTTACCACTACCAACAGTTTTGTTTTGTGTTTGTGGTGCTTGAGGTCCTGACGCCGGAGCGATAAACCCTGTAGATTGAGTTCCTAACGTTGTAGGTTGACTCGTATTATTATCATCTTTTTTATATTGTAACTGATTCGCCATTAAAAGCCCTCACTCCCTTATAATGTTAAATTTTGACTACTATCCCATCACGAAAAGGGATATATTCCAATCGATATTAGGGCTTAGCCCTGTTATATAATTGATTGTTATAGTTTCGCCACTTATCGAAAATCCTACAAAAGGATTAGACGTAACTGTAACGTTATTCGTTGTATTTATAACGTTCAATACTTGGATACTCTTTGGTCGAGTTTTCAGGGTGTACTTAAATTGATTGTTGACGGGCACTCCTGTAGCACTAACTTTAGTCGTAATGCTCAATTCTTGCCCATAAAAGTTATCGACATAACTCAATCCCTGAGATAAACATGAGTAAACTTGTTTTATGAATGGATTTATGCATTCCCCCATCCTATCAACTAAATCTTGATATTCTTGAGGGAAGTCTTCTTTGTTTAATCTTTTAGATTGGCTTATTTTACCCATTATCGTTTACTCGTTCTTTCTGATGTAATTTCATAATCAAATGAAACCCCGAGGATTGAAAAGGTTTGCATAGCACTTGCGTGCACGAATTGTGGTTTGATATATTGACATCTTTGTTTTTGTTTAGGAATAAGAGTTCTCATTGGGTAAGCGATGCCTTGTCCGCCAAACGGCGATGATCCGAATGTAAACGCTCCCCATCGCCCACTACCGTCCATAGTAAACTCAATATTCTCAAAGTTACCGCTGTAATTAGATGCAAATCCTATTTTCATTTTATAGAAACTTGTGTTCTTTATGATTACACTACCAAATCTGATATGTTTTGTTAATGTCGGTTCACCTAATGTTATAAAATTCCAAATAACTCGAGAATCTATTGATTTGTAATGTATCATATCTCCATATTGGATATATTGAGTATTAGATAATTGAACACTACCATCAATATTATTAACTGAAGTTATATAATAATCGATATCTTGATACCCTGATGATAATGGGTAAGTCAAAAAGAAGGCATCGCTATCATTCATTTTACTTATCATATTATTGAATTCAGTTTGCGCTTCAATATTTGAAGTTGTTCCCGAATAATAATAAACTTCCCTGAGATTACAACCAAAACTACCCGCTGCAGTTATTTTTATTGCAGTTTTTCTTATTTTAAATTTTAAAGGGTCAGAATATACAACTTCATAAGTTTGATTATTTAATAGTCCTGTTGGTTCTGATGTTCCAATTTCAACGCTATTATATGTTATAACATCACCATCGTTATATCCATGGTCGGGAAGATTAAAAAAACTCGATTCTATATCACGGGCGTAATTAAAATAATAAATTGCTGTTCCGAAAGTAAATTTACCGATACCTTTAGATGTAAGGTTATTGATAAGTTCATAACTTTTAGGTCTTAACTTAATCTCATTATTATCAATTCGTATTACTTCATAATATTCGTTATCAACCAATCCTGTCGGTGGAGTGGCCCCTGAGTTCACAGTATGTAATACAAAGTCACCACTACTGAATCCATGATTTGCCTTGATGATTGAACCATTGGCTAAATTAACACCACCACTTCCTGTGTCTAACCCCGCGTTGTAACCAACGCTAATTAAAGTTGTATCTTTCGTATTCAATTCGGTAGCTAACAATGTTAAGGGATTATTTATAACAGTAATATCTGTTATATTCGATAATGGAAAAGTACCTACAGAATATGTAGGTTCAGTTTTCATTTGATTCAATACTCTATTATAATCTGATGTCTTAAAGTATTGTCGTTGAGTCAATAAATCGCCAACTTCAACATTATTTACAGTATCTAAATAGTAGTTACCCATGGATTCATTTAGGACTACTCGAGTGTATTCTCTATCAGCGTAATCTCTTGATGTAATAGTCTTACGTTCAATCTCAATAGCATTAATATCGCCACTACCGATATATAATTTATTCAATTCGTCATGTACTAAGCCACATCGACCATTTATCGAGAATGTTGTCCATGTCTGAGTAAAAGTGTTGAATCTGTAGCATTTGGTTGCGTAAGTATCTGTAGGATTATCGACTGTAAACAATAAATATGCCCTGTCTGTTTCATAGCTAACTCCGAATGTTGCCGCTTTAAAATTAGGATAATTGTCGCTTGCCAATTTTAAGAAAATATTCTCAATACTTCTCGATATAAGTTGCAATCCTCCACTCTCGGAGATAGAACCGACACCCTGAGTCGTTATGCAATAAATCTGATTATTTAATATCACAACACTATCGGGAGCGATTAGGTTCCCCGAATTATCGAATAGTCTGACTGCGAAGTTCTGTTCACTCTCACCTGTTAATATATAGATACCTTCTTCTTTTAAGATAAAAAGACTATCTCGAAGTCCCATGATACGTAATATTTTTTTATTTCTTGGACCTATCTCAAATTTATTCACTAACGGAACAGCCTCAGGTTGTTGAACTTTAGAAAAATAAATAGCATTAATACTTTCATTATTTTCTGAGGTAGCAGATAGTGCAGGGTTAAACAAAGAGTTAACCGCTGTAGAATTACTTGATATCGTAAATGTTGTCGAACTTGGAGTTCTTTCTTCGAAATGAATTTGTCCAGGCAACGAAGATTCATTAGAAAGATAATAAGCATAAAGGGGGTTAGTAGTGTCAACATTAATACATTTGACTAACGATTTAGCCGTATCTTCAATTGCTTGAGATGGTGATGCGTAAGTTGATAATCTAACGAATTGTTTAGATGTATCTTCACCAAATCCAATTTGATATGTGTTATTCAATGTTGTGAAGTTTGCTGCATTATTAGTAGTTCCGTGAATAGATAAATCTACAACACCACTTGTGGAATTTTTAATTATAAGTTCTGCTGTTGTTGCTGATGTTGATATATAATCAATATCGAAATCTCCAACATTATTTATAGCATTAGCTATCTTAGTACAAACGTCGGCTTGATTCGTAACTCCTGTAGATAAATCAATTTTAATATACGAATAATCTGAAGCTATTACAGGAGCTGATGTTGTTCCTGTTTTGTCAAAATAGAATGCATACTTAATTCCATTAATAGAAATCAATCTGAAATATGTACCATTGACGATAGTAGCTAATACCGCAGGTACTGCTCTTACTTTTTGTTGCTGTCCTACAAAGAAATATCTATCAACTTGTGAAGACTTAGTTACAGTAACAAATGATTTAAATACCCAACCCGTAGCGGGGAACGATACTGATGTTGGTGTTGATATTGTAATTGTGTGGGTTGTATTATTATATGCTGTAATCTGATATTGATTACTTGCAGTATCATTCGCTCCACGAAATGCGATATAACTTCCAATGTCTGAAGCAGTAAGATTCGGTCCTGATGATAAAGTTAAAACGCTCGTTGGGGTTGAGGATGATATTGAAGTAACTGTAGTTCCTGTGTCCATCCCGTCAAATCCTAAGAAAGTAATCTCTAATCTTTGTGGAGTTGTTGTGTTGGCATAGAATACTCTATTTTTATATGTAGCTATATCTTTAGCTATTGGCGGTTTATAATTAGTTTGTAGTATACCTTCACCGGATACTTCATTGACATACAATGGAGTTCCTGAATTCCTAATATCTTCAGGGGTATTGTCGTTTACTGTAATGAAAGTCGATACACCGTCATATGGTGTTTCTATTATAAGATTCTGTTCGTCACCTGCTTCACCGATTGCAGCAACTTTTGTTCTATAAATTTGATAAAAATAATCAGTAGTTATTCCTTGAGGGACTGCAAACGATACGTTAACCGTCGTTGAATTCCCTGTATAATTACCTATTACAGATAATTCACTCGGATTACCTAATATTAAATTACCATTAACATCTTTAGTTCCCCATACAACACGATAACCAACTTCAACATATGGAATTGCACCAACTCCAGTCTTAGGCGCAAAGAACCCTGACGAACTAATTAAAATATCTAAGTTACAATTTAACGCAGCAATTCCTCCCGCAGAAGAAACTGAATATGGAGATACCGCAGATACTTTTGATATACCTGAAGATGTCGTCATATATAGATTACCGTTCATCTCAATAGATTTTAGTCTTAAATTTGTTTCAGTTGGTAATACTATTGCATTATGTAAAAGATTTATGGAACCTGTTCCGACAGTTACCGCAACGCCTAATCCATTATTCAATGCAATTTTAAAGGTATCCTTAGTCAATACTAATAAAACAACATATTCATCATAATCGGTAATCCCTGTTGGAATCGGATTTGAGCTATTAGCATTAAAATATATTAAATCGCCAGCTTGTAATGCGTGGTCAATGATATTAAATGTATCTGAAGATGATGCTATTGTAACGGTAATTGATTTTTTAAAAGTAGTTAAACTTGCAGGGTCAGTGTTATTCAAATAACCTAAATATCTTCCGCCAAAATGAGCTAAGATGTTAGTTTTATAGTTCATTAATTGGTTAGCTGAATAATCTAATTCAATTAAAGTTTTCATTCCTCGACGAGGTTGAACTGTGTTGTCAGCATCGATGACTACATTATCTGCAGTCTCCATGCTTCCTTCAGGGACAGAGCTTATGTGATTGTGATAAGTATGTAAACCCTTGAGTTTCGTAATTGATGAGGTTGCCACCGATTACCTCCTGTGATTCTTGTCAAGAAATAGTGTTATTTTGTCCGACAATTTCAGATTTACGAGGTTGTATCCCAACCCAAGTTTAAGAATGTTCATAGCAGAATTTATATCTCTGTCATGAATCGACCCACAATCGCATTCCCAAACTCTCACATTAAGTTCCTGTAATCCACTCGGTCCGCTAAGCGAACCACATGAGCTACAAGTCTTAGTGGTATTTTTACTTTCAATTAATTTAAATATTCGATTATTATTCTCAGATTTATATCGAATAAACTCTCGAAGTTGACTAATACCCGCGTCCATTACAGACTTGCCGAATATCTTAGCTTGACCTCTTAAGTTATCGTTTGTTATATAAATCTCTGAATAATTCTCTACTATCTTTCTACTTACTTTATGATTATAATCTCTACGTCTATTTGAAATTCTTTCATGCATTCGAGCACTTAACTTCTTATTACCACCACGTTGAGCTTGAGCCAATCGAGTTTGTTGTTTAATAAACTCTCTATTATTCTCAAATTTAACTCCGTTAGATAAGATGGCCAAATCTTTGAATCCTGTATCAATTCCGATACGTTCTGAAGTTTCTTTAGTTGGAAATGTATTAATTGTATCTATAATAAGACAAGCATACCAACCAGAAGCTTTCTTAATTATTTTAACTTGTTTAATTTTACCTGAAGGGAGTTCTTGATTAAAATACTTAACTAAACCGAAGTCAGGAAGTTTAAGTCTATTCCCGTTAATAGAGAATCTTTGTGGGATAACAAAAGACTTTAATTTATTACGAGATGATTTAAACTTAGGTTTACCTGATTTTCTTTTTCTATATCTATCAAAAGATGAATATGATATCTTCATAGTCTGTTGAAATACTTGAGAATCAATACCCACTTTAGACGCATGACCTTTAGTTTGGTCACAAAGACTAATCCAATGCTTATCTTCTTTATTAGTCGAATTAAGAAACTTAGATAAAGACCAATTATATACAGAACTTAACGTAAGTAGATATCGCTCCGCCTTCTTTTCTTGCTCTTTATTAAACTTAAGTTTTAGCGTTCGAGTTAACATGTTTTTATTATATTCCTTTTAGATTAATTTGTCAACAAAATAATTAATTATTTTGTTATCTCCTGTAATTGTAATTTTTTCTTCTTAGTAGTGTATTTTTTGGTGCGATTTTAATAGGAGCAGATTCTACTCTATTATCTAATATGTAACTTATTTTTTGTTCCATATCTTGCAACTTCGCTGTTGCATTTTGTAATCCTTGAGTATCACCCAATGCTTCTAAGCATCTCATAGTGACTCTCTGTGCTAATAATGCATGAAGTTCGCTCGGTACTTGAGGGATTGTTGTATACCCTGATATACTAATTACATCACCGATTTGTATATTTGTAGGTAACGATGATAATGTAAATTGTAATGATGTTGATGATGGAACTTGAGTTACAACTAAATCTTTACCAACTAATCTAAATGGAGCATTTGATGAAGTTATATCATATGTTGCTGCAGTTGTGAATATTGTTGGAGCACTATCAACACTAATTATGTTGTTGATAGTATCGATTCCTGTTATAATACAAGCATTCGTTTCAGCGACTAATGTATTCGGTCTAATATAGTACGACATTTTTAATGAACCATTAGAATTTACCAACGGCGAAAATGGCGGAAGACATACTTCACCACTTTCTAAGTAAAAAGCTCGAACATTAGTTCCATAATCAACTAAATCGGCGACAGTAATCCGAGTCATTTCTTGAAATGTATTATCACCCGGACTAAAACATAAATCATTTAATTTAGAACCGATAGCTCGAGATGGTATTGAATATCTTAACGTATTATTCACCAACGGAATAATCTCGGTAGTTAAAAAATAGTCTTCATGAAATTGCATAACCAACGGAACAATACTTAAACTTAATTCTTCATTTAAAAAATAAAGAAAATCGGACTCAGTAATTGTATTCTGAGTCTCGGGTATCATAGCTTTAAGTTTGATTAAGTTTATTAAACTATTGGTTGTATGATAAGACACAATTAACCTTTAGCTTCAAGTTCTAATTTTTTAGCCATTAATTTTTTCATCATTTCATCGATTTTTTCAGGAGAATCAACATTCTCTAAAACTTCATCGATTTCGTCATCAGGAGATTCTAATGCTTCTTCGGCACTTTCTTCTTCTTTTGGTTCGTCTTTCATTTCGCCAAGAACATCTTTAGCTTTATCAAGACCTTCTTCTAATCCCGCTTTATCTTTAGCTGCAACAGTCACTTTATTTAAGTGGTCAGCATACTCATCACCGATAACATCGCCAGCTGATTTTTTCATAGCTTTCAATGCATCAAGTTTTGCGTTCTTCTCTAAAGGAGATACTTTCTTTTTAGGTCCTAAGTTTTTTAATAAGTCTTCCATTTTTACCTCGTATATAATGTTAAATTTGTTAATTAATTTCCTATTCTCATTAGTTCTATATAACTATTTTGAGCTCCGGCAGGAGCTATAGTCAAACTACTTCCAGAGTTTTGAAATGCTACTAATGCAATAACATCCCCAGCTAAGCAATTAAATCTAGCTATACCGCCAGCAATAGTAGCGGTTGTGGCCGTTGATACTTCCTTTAGTCCAATAGTTCTAGATACACTAGCACTTCCAGTTTGCTGAATTATAACCTGTCTAAGACCTGTAGCATTAGTGTTAAACTCTAAGTTGGCATTAACAGAGTAAATACCGGCAATAGGAACAGTAAATTGTCCTGATGTAGTGTTAAAAATTCCGTGAGTATCTCTCACCTTCGAGAAACTTACTAAAGCATTACTGACAGCTGTACTCGTACCCGTTGCGACGGTACCTCCTGATGAAGCCATTGTGTAAATAGCAATAATACTCTCAGTTGCTGCAATAGCAGAAGGTCCTGATACCCTATTTATTGACAAATAAGAACCTGAACTAGAAGTACTGTAAACTGGAGTAGTCGTATTAGCTCTTGCCGAAAGTCCTATAGTATCCCCAGCATTACAATAGACTAGTCCAGTTGAATTTGTTGACATTACTAACACTGATGTAGATTGTATAGCATTAAACGTTTCAAATAAAACCGAACCATTTACTAGAAATCCTGTAGCATTATATTGATTTACCGCTGTAGTCGTTGATGAGATGTTATTACATCCAAATAATTGATAGTAGCCAGGAATCGCTACAGTATATAATCCTGTTGTTGGGTTATACAAGCCGTGAGTATCTTTTGAAATTGTTGCGAGTTTTGCTACAGATGCCGTAGCTGTTATTGTTCCAGTAGCTAGCTGTCCAGGAGCATAAAATGCCACAACTCTTGTGTCGGCTTGGTCGGAAGTTTGTATTGATGAAGACCAACCTAATACTGGAACACTGTATCTAATTGTATATCGTCTAGAAGCTGCGATTGCTCTTACTGTAGCAGAATAAGCTGTCCCAGTAGAATCAAAAATCCTAACTCGAGAATTTGTTCCATCTAATACAACACTTCCATCAGAATAAACAGTACCGCCAGAATCAGCAGTTTCAGCAACCCCTATTATCGGAGATACGCCAGACGCAAGACCACTATTATAAATTCTAGTATTGTCGGGAGTAAAAGTACCTGGTAGCGGAAAATAATAATTTCCTGTTCCAGTTGCTGTCGATGCTGTTCCTGCAACTATTGTAGTAGTTACTTCAATACTATCACCAACTCTTCTCCAATAACCAGCTTGAGTTGCTCCAGTACCTAGAGATAATCCGCCGGAATCGGCCAATATTGTTGGGACAAATGATTGCCAATCAGTAATTGGAGTTCCATAAACATAAGTTGAAGGACCAACATTAAAATTATCAAACATTACAGTAAACCCGGTAGTTGATGTTTGTCCTCTATGAATAATTAATCTATATGAAGTTGAATTACTCGCAGTTTGAAAAGTTGCATTAAATTTATCAGCAATATTTGTAGAATTTGATAATAATTTATAAGAGCTTGGTTGGATTAATAAAGCATTTGTTACATCATAAATGTAAACAGTTAAATCAGAATCAACACCTGATGAACCTGCAACAAAAGTTCCTGAATTGATTATGTAATCAAAACTAATTTGTAATACTTTAGCTTTATCAGAAGTATCAATTGTGAAATCATAACTAAAGCCTTCACCTTGTCTACTTGCTCCTGAGTTAACAGTAAATAAAAATGAACCACTTCCTCTTAATGGTGATGTAGTAGTTCGAGTTAAAGTTGAGTTAGGTACGCCGCCTGTACCCGTTACTGGAGTTGTTTGTGCGGTATTAGCATATACCGCCCAACCTGTAGTATTTACTTCAGCATCTGGATTTGATGAAAGATAGTTTATTCCTCCACCACCACTTCCGCTACCAATAAGTTTTAATGTTGTACCATCATCATAGTATGGTTTATTAAGTGTTGTATCATAAACAAGAGTTCCTTGTTTACGAGTTAATGCTGTAAGATTTGTTGTTGTATTCTTCGGTAATGTAATACGAGAAGAGTTTGATGCTGTTGCTCCATCAATGTCTTTATTTGTTAAAATATCAGTAGATGTCTTTGTAACTAAGGTATCTGTTATATCAGGTAAAGTTAATATTTTATTTGTAGTTTGAGAAGATAATATTGTAGTGGAAGTAGCTGTGGTACCTGCCGCGTCGAATAAGATTTTCTTAGTGGAATCAGTTACATCGACAATCGCAGTAGTTGAATCAGAAAGTGATTTATTAGTGAGAGTTACTGTTGCAGCATTTTTAGTGACATCTGACGTATTATCGACATTAGCTAAACCGACATCAGATTTTGTAATTCCTGTTGGAGTATTAATTACCGGACTCGTGAGGGTTTTATTCGTTAGAGTATCTGTAGTATCTATGCCAACTAAAGTTGTTGTTGCATTAGGGAGTGTTATACTCCTATTTGCAGTAGAACTAACATTTATTGTTGTGGTTGTTGATGGCGAACCTCCGCTACTAAATTTAATTTGTCTAGTTGCATCAGCTGAATTAGTTATTATTGTTGTTGAATCTTGTAGTGTTTTGTTTGTTAATGTATCTGTCGTATTTCTGCCTAATAAAGTATCGGTTGCATCAGGGAGCGTGACTGTTCTATTTGCATTAGCTAATGTTTTGATTGTCGTCGTTGTTCCTGTCGCTCCTGCTGGCTGAAAATTAATTTGTTTAGTAATATCAACAGGGTCCACTATTTGAGTACTGTTATATTCTAAAGATTTATTAGTCAATCTATCAACACTGTTTTTTGTAACTAGAGTATCTGTTATATCAGGTAAAGTTAGAGTTTTATTTGTTGATTGTATCGATGCTATTGTCATGGAAGTTGAAGTAGCTCCACCAGCATCAAATTTAATTTGTTTTGTTGTATCAGTAACATCAACTATTGCCGTAGTTG
>Ga0213917_1000110_pt1 | contig 19460 bp, 21 predicted proteins | sample McNCre117MG_FD_161051 | JGI IMG/M metagenome (GOLD analysis project Ga0213917, IMG submission 161051) | Freshwater microbial communities from McNutts Creek, Athens, Georgia, United States - 1-17 MG | ecosystem: Environmental > Aquatic > Freshwater > Creek | place: USA: Georgia | collected... | reverse complement strand
AAAACTGACACGGCGTTGGGCAAAACCCATCCAGAACACCTGAGCGAAGTGCTCAGCAAAACGCGCTGCACATGTGGGTGCTACGCGGTGATGCATCGCAACGGCACAGGGGAATGCTTGGCGCCGGACTGTGGCTGTGATTCATTAAAGCTGAAGGAAAAGGCGTATGCCGCTCCTGCCAAAACCTCCCGACCCCATCGTTAGCTTGGACTTTTTCGGCATGAAGAACGCGGCGCTCAAGCTGTTTTTCTGGTCGCTCTTTGCGTTTTGTGTGTGGGAGTTCTGCCGCTGGAAGACGGGACCCGTCAGCGCCCGCGCGGTGATCGAAGTGACCGTGATGAGCTTCGTGGTGGCGATGCATACCGCGGTGGGATTTCACAAAATGATCCTGGGCATCGTGAACAACGCTCGCGACGCGGCTCACCAGCAGGAGATCACACGGCTGCAGGCCAGCCAGCCTGTCTACCGCTACGAAATGGATGAAGCTGGCAAGTTCCAGCCCAAGCAGCGACCGCTCTACGACGAGCAGATGGGCGTGGAGCGGTGAAGAACAAAGACGGACGGCTCGCGCTCGGCGCCATCCATTTTTTTGTTCAGAACCAGGGTCGGCTTTTTCTGGCACTCGAGGAGTGCGGGGTCAACGACTACACCGTGAAGCACCCGCAGGGACAGCTCCATGGTACCGACGAAGACCCGTGGATCGTGCGCCTGCCCGAGCGCCAGGTCTGCGATTTCTTCGTGGATGCCGAGGCGAACGGGCTTCGTTTTCGCCTACGCGCGGCGGAGGGGTACGGCTTCCTCGTTGCCGCGTTCGAGATGCTGGCGGAGGAGCCAGACGACAAGCCTCCACCAAGGCCCGACATGAACTGACATGCGTCTTGTGGAGCGGGAACGCTGTGCTCACGGTAGCTACCAATGATATGGTAGGCGGCATGCGCGAGCCCCGGGTGCTCAGCAAGCTTAGCGAAGCTGATCGGGTCCGCCTGTCGACACTGCTATCAGAGCTCGAGGTCATTGTTGTCTACCGCGCCATGGGAGTGTCAGAGAGAACGTTACGCCGAGTGCTGCGAGGGGACCGATGCTGGATAGAGATGGTGGAGAAAATCGAGCGCCGGTTGGCCAGTCTGGAAAGCTTACTGCCAAGAGCGCCATCGACATTGCCGTGCGAGAAGGAGATGTGATCGCACCCCACCCCTTCTCTGCTGTCGCGCGCGAGACCGATGCGGGTCTGTCGCTCGAGCTGCGCGTGATTGCGCCGTGGGGCGAACGTTCGAACACGCTCAGCCTCTACACGAATAACCCCACGAACTTCAAACACACGTGCCGCGACGCTTGGGCGCGATTGGTTCGAGATCTCCGATACGCACAACACCTTCAGCAAGAGGCGCGTGATGCCTGAACAAAAAAACATAGCGCTGCGGCTCATCCTTGGCTGGGCGCTCGTCATTCTGGGCGCCGCAGCATTCGGCGTGATGATCGCAATGGGCGCGAGCTGCGCAGGCCAGTCGATGGCCACGCGTCTCGAAACGATCGAAAAGCTCGCGCAGTGCGTTGAGCCGGTCGTGCTGAACGAGATTGCGGCGCGCGAAGCTGCCGCTTCTGCTGCAGCGCAAACGGTCGGCAAGCCCGGTGCTGCCGCGGCGCAGACCCCGCACGAAGCGGTCGACACGACTGTGCGCGACGCAGGTGCAATGTGAGCCGCGAGGAAATCCCCATGCTGCTACGGATGCCCCTCGGCACGATCTCGATCATCCCGAAAGAGGATCACCCGTTAGGCTGGTTCACGGTCAAGCAGGGCAACCGCATCGAGATGCACCCGCTCGATTACCGCGAGGTGTTGGACGAGTTGGATAAGCGCAACATGGGGGCGGTGTGAGCGATCGATTTTCCGGTGGCAGGGACCCGTTTTCGATCGCCGAGCGCGAGCGCATCAACCGCCGCGGAGTCGAAGCGTTCTATCGGAACCGAGCCATCCGCGAGCAATGCCAGATGCACGAGGGCGTTGACGCTGCCGAGGCGATCAAGCGCTACCACGCAGGCACGCTCAAGAGCGAGACGCTCAAACCGCTGATCAGGAAGTTCCTCGCCGAGAGCAAGAGCGAATGATCGCAACGTCGTTCGTGTTGGTTGTTCACAGCCCCAGCTCCGGGATGAGCAAAGGCGCGGAGGTTGTCGCTAGCTGACGATCAGCTTGTAAGCGAGCAGGTTGTCCAGGCGCACGAGCTCTCTCTCGATGAGCTCCTGCAGCTTGCCTGGGAAGGTGGAGACCTCTCGGCGCTCATGCACGAGGGACAGCTCCGGTTGCGTAACCACATCCACAAGTGGCGCGCGATCGATCAGCTCGAAGAGGTGCACGAGACGGGCTCGATCCCGCTCGTTTACGCTGTCGAGGGTGGCAAGCGTTTCGGCAAGACGAGCGCGATGCTTTGGATCGCGCACGAGATCGCGGTCTGGTTTTTCAAGACATACGGCCGCGCATGCATGATGCGCTACACCAGCGCCTTCCAGAAGACGATCGACGAGATCGTGGGCTCGGTGATGCCGCAGTGCTTTCGGACTGCGCCTGACAGCTGTGCGCCCCACTACCACGGCAAGCGCGGTGTGCGGCCAGCGGGTCTCTACTGGCCAGCGGATGGGCCGACAGGCGGCGCGCGGCTCGCGCTCTCGGGCCTCGATCGCAATCCGGACGGCTTGCGCGGGCAGGGGAACGACTTCGATTTCCTTTCCGAAGCCGCGTTCGTCGACAAGCTCGACTACACGATCAGAAACGTTCTCATCCATCAGTACCAGCAGCGTCCGTGGGCACGCATGATCGTCGAGACCTCGGCGCCCGAGGACATCGACACGGATTGGGAGCTCATCGTTCTACCGGATGCGAAGACGCGCGGCGCGCACTTCGCGGCGACGATCGACGATAATCCTCGCCTCACGCAGCGCGAGAAGGATTTCTTTATCTCGATGGCAGGCGGGATGAGTAGCCCGAACTGCTTGCGTGAGTATTACAATGTAATCGCGGGAAATCCTGCTCTAAAAGCTTTCCCGGAGTTCGACGTTACGAAGCACGTGCGTGAGTTCGAGCGGCCCGAGTACGCTTACGGCATCGTCGCTGCCGACCCCGGCATGACGCACTTGTTCGGTCTCGTGTTCGCTGAGTATGACTTCGATCACGACAAGCTACTCATCCTCGACAGCTGGGCGCAGTCGAACGCCGGCTCGATGAAGGTTGCCGCAGTGTGTGCCGCGCGCGAGTTCGCGCTTTGGGGTCGCTGGCCAGACACGAAGATGAAGCGCCTTCCTCTCTTTGCCGACCGAGACTCGCGCGGCTGGGTAGATCTTCTGGAAGGCGACAAGCACGAGCTGCTCGCGAAGAAGATGTGGGAAATGGCGCAAACGCCGGTCGACCAGCGTCCCGATTTCGAGCGTTATCCGGGCCAGTGGCTGATGGAGCCGCTGCCCAAGCATCGCGCTTACTGGGACCGCAATGGCTTCCACGCCAATCCAAGCGTGCGCGTCTCGGACGTGGACAAGCAGCTCATACGCGACATCGATGACCACTACGGCCTGACGATGGAGCCGACGTCAAAGACCGAGCTCATCACCATGATTCGCAACACGCGCAACTGGTTGAGCGAGGGCCGCATGTGGTTTCACCCTGACTGCGGCCCGGTCATTGACCACTTCAAAGCAGCGAAACTCGACAAGCGCCATCGCATGCTCGATGAGCACAAGACATACGGCCACTTCGATCTTGCCGCGAGCGGAATATATCTAACGCGCCGCGCAGAGTTGCTGCTCAACTTGCGACCGCATCCGCCGTCTCACCTGATTCAGAAGTTTGCGCCTGGTGCTCAGGTTATCGATCGACTGCCTTGGGTCGCGAAGCCTGACCATGAAGTTGCGCTCGAGCGCGTGCAAGCCATCGCCCACGGGCAGACGCAGCAGAAGGGTCGGCTCAGGATGTTCGGCGGAGGTAAGCGATGAACAGGCTAGGCGAATTGTCGAAGATGACGTGGCGGCAGCGGTGCCTCGAGCTGTGGTATTGGTGGTGCGCGCTACGGGGCGAAGGCAACAACCGGTCGCTTGTGAAGTACCTGAGGGCCAACTTTTGGATTGACCTCGTGATGACCGGACTGTGGGCTTGGCTGGGCGTTGGCACCACGGGCTGGATCGCCGGGCTCTACTGGACCACGTTCGGCGCGTCAGCGTTGACGACGTTGATCGGGCTGATGGGCGCAGTCGTGCGGCGCGATGCCGCTGAGCGCGAAGCCGCGCGCGAGTACCGGGAGCGCGATGCCATCCGGCGCTCGAATGAGCGGTGGCCGGGAAGCGTGGACGGCTACCTCAACAAGATTGCGGACGAGCAAGCTGGCGTCAGAAAGACCTGGCAGTGAGTTCTTCCGGAGAAGGAAACCCATAGTGGACTTACACGATTTGATTGTATCCATCGTTGCGCTCGCAGCGTTTGCCATCGCCGTGTTCGGGCTCGTCCGGACAAGCAATGCCGCTGGAGAGCGGGCGCTTGCGGAGCTCCAGCTGCAACGCGATGAGCTTAGCAAGCTGCGTTTCGACCTCACCCGCGACCGCGATGAGCTGCGCGAGCACGTCGGCAAGCACGAACAAGCGATTGTGCGCATGGGCAAGGATGTCCAGGCGGCGATCGTCGACATGAAAGCTGAGTCGAGCAAGCTCTCGCTCCTTCACAGCACACCAAGGAGATAACCGTGGCAACGCACGAAGCGATCAATCCAAACCCACCCAAAGCGACCGTTGTGTATTTCGATCCGAAGATCGGTCACATCGCAGTCGGCAGGGCTGACGCGGTGGAGAGGAACCTTGACGGGCGCGAAGGCACGCTCCTCCAGGGCGAAGAGAAGATGCCGACCGCGGTGTTCGCGGGCGATGCCATCGTCGAGTACGAAGACGACAACGGCAAGCCCACGTACGTCTACGCGGTGATGCGTCCCGGCGACGTGAGCGCGTGGTTCCGCCGCACAGGCGTCGAGCTCAAGACACCAGCTCTCCCCGAGAGCACGACGCCGAGCGCAACCGAAGAACTAAGCGAAGACGCTCCGGCAAAGAAGAAGCGGTGACCAAGCGCATCGTCATCAGCATGGATGAGGCTAAGAAAGCCGTCGACCGCTGCAAGGCTGCGCGCATGGGTCCGTGCGACAAGTGCGAGTACAAGCGCTATACACTCAACGCGCCTTTGACGGAGCTGGAAGGCTGGGAGGCGTCTCCGTTCTCAGCGGCGTTCTTCAAGCGCTGCGACGCCTGCAAAGCCCCGCGCTACCCGTGGGCACCGAAGCTCGACGTGGAGCGCGTGCGCGAGTGGATGGAGAACTACTTCAACCCGATCGGCATCGTTCCTGGCGCCAACGCGTTCATGTTCGACCAGCTAGAGCACCTGACGAAATAATATTTCTCCGGGATGAGAAATGTAACGGCCCATCGTGGCAGACCAGACCAAACAACCAGAACAAAAGCAGTCGCTGAAGAACGAAGATGTGCCCCGCCGCGCGCTCAAACCGTATGAGCTCTCGGATGAGGAAATCAAGAAGATCGACGTGAACTACAACGTGCGATTCCTGTCGCCTGCATTCGAAGAGATCGATGCTGCGGCAGTATTTCTGCGCAACAAGTTCTCGCATGTGCCTGAAGAGCTGCTCCACGAGTGCTTGACAGATAGGCTCAACACCGTGGGCTTCAACAAGGGCAGCGTGGTGTACGTCGTGTGCCGCAAGATGAGCGGTCGTCGTCGCCTGACCGATGCACAAGGTTTTCGCGAGACGCCTGACGGCTCGCGTGTCACCACGCGTGCGGGCGCGGATCAGCTTGCCGAAGAGATGGGCCTCTATGGCCCCATCCACACCAAAGACCACTGGACCGAGAGTGACAACGGCTGGATTCGCCAGGTAAACCGGAGCTCGTTTCTCGAAGCGCTAGGCAAGCTTGCTTCGCCGTGGAACGTGTTCTCGCCGGATGCGCCTGGGCACAAGAACGACTCGCCAACGTGGGTAGTACTTCAAAACTGTTGATCGCTTGCTGCGACTGCTCTCCGGGATGAGATGCAGGACCTGAGGTGTTAGGCGACGATCCATCGCAACAGACATTCGATCCAAATGCTGATCCGCTCGCCGTGAGCGACGATCCTCTCGCCGTTGTCGACCAGGAGCCTGAGGACCCCAGCATGATTTACTGGGCCCGCAAGACGGGTCCGGACTTCATCTCGGAGATAGCGGCGAAGGAAGAGGCGTATTTCGAGTCCGCGCGCAATCGCGGTCTGCTTGCGATGTGGGTGATCTCATATGCCGCGCATCACGGCCTAACACCGGACGACCTGCGCGATTTCAGCACGCAGACGATTGGCTTCACCGGCAACGAGCTAGAGCTGATTCGCTTTCACCTCAATCTGGTGCGGCCGTACATCCGCCACCAGACATCGCTCGCACTCGGTGAGCCCGCGGCGTTCAAAGCCCTGGTCAGCAACAGCGATCATCGCTCGCTCGCTAAGAGCGCCCTCACCGACAAGATCATCAACGCGCTCTATCGGCGCTACTCCGCGCCTCTCGACATGGAGGCGGCTGAGAGCGACGGCGCGTTCGGTGCAGGCGGCACACATTACCGCTGGGATTTCCTCGGCGGAGACGACATGCGCGTGCCGCGCGAGATCCAGCTCGATGACGGCTCGACTACCGAGCACTACAGCATCGAAAAGAGCGGCGAACCCATCGTCACGCTGGTCTATCCGTGGACATGCATCCAGGAGACGCGGCTATCGGCTGGCGAGCATCAGTGGCGCATGGTGCGCGAGAACGATTCGCGTTGGAACCTCATCGCGAACTTCCCCACATTCAAAGAGCAGCTGCTCGCGGTCAAAACCGACTACGACCGTTACGACTTCGGCACGCTCTTCCGGCTCGAAGAGCTCTACTACGCGAGCAAAGACCAAGTCACCGTCAAGCACTTCTATCACCGACGCTGCGCCGCGGTGCCAGAAGGCCGCTACGTGATGATGGTCGGAGACATCATCCTTTGGGATGGTCCCTGCCCGCGTAAGCGCGGCTTGCCCATTGCAATGATGACTTCGGGCAAGTTCATCGAGTCGACGTTTGGTTACGCCGACGCGTGGGACCTCATCGCCATCGTCCAAGCGTTGAACCAGGTCAACAGCGACGAGATGCAGAACTACGCAACGTTCGGCCGTCAGAGCGTTGCGATCGAGAAGGGCACCGAGGTCACCATCGACGCGATTGCGCAGGGCACAGCGTTCTACGTGCCGCCCGGCGCGCAGATGCCGCGCGCGGTGCAGCTCGCGGCGGTGCCGGCGACGCTGCCCGATCTCAAGCAGTACCTGCACAAGATGATGGACACTGTGAGCGGCCAAAACTCGGCCAGCCGCGGCGACCCGGATCCCAACGTGCGCTCGGGCGAGATGAACGCGCTCTTGGATTCGATTGCGATTCGCTATCAGAGCTTTCGGCAGGACGCCGCGCGCCGCTTTCGCATCGAGGGCGCGACGATCATCTTGGACCTCATCACGCGCTACGGCGAGACGCCGTTCCTGGTGGACATCGCCGGCATCGAGCAGCGCTCGTACGTCGCAGAGTTCACCAAGGAAGATCTGTCAGGCGTGCAACGTGTCGACATCGATCAGATTAGCCCACTCATGCAATCGAGCGCGGGCCGCTTGCAGATCATCACCGCGCTGCGCGAGCTCAAGGACCCCGAGGACCGGGCCGCAGCGTTCGAGATGGTCACGACCGGCAACACCACGCGCTGGCTGAAGACCGAAAACACCTGCGAGATGCTCATCCGCAAGGAAAACGAGCTGCTCGTGACGGGCGAGTTTCCCGTTTACGTCTCGCAGGGCGACGATCCGTACAAGCACTGGCCGATGCACTTCTCGATGCGTGAGCAGCTGTTGGCGGCAGACGTGCCCGACAACCAGGCCATCGCGCGCATCAATGCGCATCTTCAGGAACACGTGCAGCAGTACCTCGCGGCGAGCCCGTTGGTGTGCGACTTGACTGGGGTCAAACCGCCGCCGCCCATCTTCCCGAACCCCACTAATCCTTACGGGAATCCGCAGTACCAGTTCCTCGTGAGCACCGGACAAGTTCCGCCTGGCCCAGCGGGAATACCACCGGGACCGGGCGGTAGCCCGCAGGGACCGGGCGGACCAGGCGGTCCGGGTGGGCCTGGTGGTCAAGTGCCAGGGCAAGCGCCGCCGAAGAACCCGCAGGAGCAGCAGTCGGCGCAGGCAACGGCGCAAGATTCGGGAGTCGCTGCACAGCAAGTTCATCCGACTGGGACCAAGCTGCCGCAACCATCGCAGCCGCCAGGCGGCGCGAACGCACCGCAGCCAGGAGCTGCAGGATCCTAAGATTTCTCCGGGAGAGAAAGCAGACCAAAGAACGTGGCGAATGATGGATTTAGCGGAGCGCCCAGCTCGGGTGGAGCTCCAGCACAAGGTGGCGGGCAAGGCGGCCAAGGCGGTCAGCAAGGCTTTGCCCAACCACAGGGCCAGCCGTCGCAGCAGCGCGCGCGGGTAGGCGAGTTTTCGGCGTTTAGCGCCGGAATCATGCCGCAGCAGAGCGGCCAGCCGCTGCTCGATCAAAGCGTCCAGGGAGCGGATGGGCTGCAGGGCCAGCGCATCGCGGTGCAAGACCGCTCACTGCTCGATCAGGATCCGAATGGAGGCTTCGGCCCTGGCGAAGACGCGCAGTCACAGGCGCTTGCTGTGCCGGAGGGCGAAGACCCGTTCGCGCCGCTGGAGCCCGAGGGGCAACAGCCGGCTGAGGAAGTGCATCAAGCCCAGGTTGTGACGGCCGAGGACATTAGGGCGTGGGTCGAAGAGTACCAGAGCTGGAAGCAGGCGGACGACCTCGCTGAGCCGCTGCTGGACAAGTTCGTGGTGGCGCAGGTGAACGGCCAGCGCTTCAAGGTCCCCGTGCGGGAAGCCATCAAGGGCTACCAGATGCACGAGGACTACTCGAACAAGCTGCGCGAGCTCTACAAGTACAAGCAAGAGCTCGAGCTGCGCGAGCGCGGCATGCAAAAGCTCCTCGTGGACATGGACGATGGACAGAGGTTCCTCGATGCCATGGTGTTCTTGGGCAAGTTCAACGGCTTTGCCAAGGCGGCGATCATCTACGGAACGCAGCTCGACGCCGAACGCAAGATGACGCCGGAGCAGCGCCGGGTGCACGCCGCACTTCGCGCGCAGCGCGCGCAGCTACAAAAGCTCGAGATCGAAAACCGCACGCTTCGCAGCAGCGTTCCGCGTCCAGCACCGCAGCAAAACGGTGGCCCCAACGCCGACCAGGTGTTCCAGGTCTACATGCAGCAGTTGCAGTACCTCGTGCCCAAGGTGGCGCAAAAGCTCGGCTTCGTGAACTCACCATATGCGTCGCAAGAATTCGAACGACACTTCAACCAGATGCTGCCGAGCATCGTCGGACAGGACCTCACAAGCGAGTTCGTCGAGACCGTCATGCGTGCGACCATGGAGAGCATCGATCGCCAGTTGCAGGGCCACGCCGGGTTCGTGCAGCAGCGCCAGGCGCTCAACGCTCCCGCGCAGCCGGCTCAGCCCGCGCAGCGCAACGTGGTCAATGTCTCGCCGTACCAGCGCCGCCGCCCACAGCTGCCGCCCGCGGGCCAGATGCCGGGTCCGTCTCAGTCGGCGCAGCCGCAGCGCCCCAAGCGCGAGCGCATCGGCGACTTCGATCGCAGCATCCGCGGCAAAGCCATGCCGTAGTCGTGGTGAACGTAGTTGTAGTGAAACGTAATACAAACGTATTACGCTTGACGCAGTTTCAAACACTATAAAACAATGGTTCCTGTCATCGGGCTGATGACCACTGTCCACTTGAAAATTTCATCCCGGAGTTCTTGTGTACGGTGCTGTCTCGCGGTGCGGAGGTCTGACTAGGAGCTTCCGCACCGCAGACAAAATCTCTGACAACCCAGAAAATCAATCCTTCGTCTCTGGAACCCTGCAGACGTAGTCGCTCCACCCCTATCGGTTTCGACGGAACAACCCATCAGCCCGCGCGCGCATACCACGCCGCCGCCTGATAGAGGACTCCGCAGCCGATAGCGGCAAGTTGAGATGACGCTGACGCACGACAAGCCAAGCGCAAGGCGGTCTGACAACCCCCTAACGTTTTGGAGTTTCGTGTATGGCAAGTACGTTTGCGAACGTCCAAGGGATGTTCAAGCAGCGCTATGGGCGCTGGATCGATCCTCTTCCAGATGAGCACACGTTGGCGGACTTCGGTGATTTTATCCCGCAAGAAAACCGCCCGGGTCTTGGCTACAACTTCCCAGTTCTGACCGGCATCGAGCATGGTCAAACCGCGAACGTCGACAACTCGGCGTTCACGCTGAACCCGGCAGTTGACAGTCAGGTCCTGAACGCAAACCTCGACGGCGCCACCATCTTGCTGCAGTCGGTTGTGTCCTACGACACGATCTACAAGAGCTTGAACGGCACCGGAAACGGCAACGCGGGCGGCGCATACAAGACCGCGCTCGACCAAGCCGTGCAGGCGATGTTGATGGGTGCTGCGATGTATCGCGAGCTGGCCTTGGCCTATGGCCCGGGAACCAGCACCTCGGTGTCGTCCAATATCGGCGTGGTCGGCGGGAGCGTCTCGGGCGCAAACCTCGGCGCGACGCAGATCGTGTACCTCACCGAAGCCTCGTGGATTCCAGGTCTCTGGATTCTCGCGGCGAGCGGCACGGCGAATGGCGGCGGCATGCGCGTCGACATCTATCAAACGGACGGTCAAACCCTCCGTGAGACGGCGGTCATCGTGCAAGCGCGTCCGAGCACCGTGAACACGCGCTTGACGCTGTTCAAGACCTCGAGCACCAACACCGTGGCGGCGAACGACAAGATCGTTCCGCTCGGCTGGCGCACGAAGTCGTGCTTTGGCCTGGAGAGCATCTACAACAACACGGGCAGCATCTTCGGCATCGACGCTTCGCAGGTCGCGCCGTGGCGCTGCATGACGTTCTCCGCGGGCGGTCAGATGACGCGCGCGAAGATCATGGCGATGGCCGCAGCCGTCAGCATCAACGGCGTGAAGAACGGCGGAAAGCTGTTTGTTTGTGCGCCAACGTTCGCTGACCTCGCCGAAGAAGCGAGTGCACTGCAGCGCTACACGGGCAACACGGACAAGGTCAAGAAACAGGGTGCTTCGCAGCTCCTGTACGAGACCGCGGCCGGCGTCATCGAAGTGACGGTGTACCAGTACGCCAAGCAGGGCCAGGCGATGTTTGTCTGCAATGACAACTTCCGTCGCGTTGGCTCGACTGACTTGACCATGCGCCCGATCGGCGGCGGCGCCGAAGCCTTCTTCACGCACTTGACCACGCAGTCAGGCGCGCAGATGAAGATCTTCTCGAACCAAGCTCCCGTGCTCGAGATGCCATACCGGAACTTCCTGGTGACCGGCATCCAGAACAACACCGCCAACGGCGGCGTTGCGCTCGCGGCGTAACAAACCTTCATCGGGGGCGTGCGGTGTGCTTTTGGTCTGCGCCGCGCGCCTCCGACTGATTTCGGAGCTTGTTTATGGGTCTTTTCGACAGCTTCGGCAGTAGCGGAGGCTTTCCAAGTCTGTCGTCTCTGAGCGGCGGAGGCTTTCAGCCTGGTGGCATCCTCGGCGGTGCTGGGCAAGGAAGCTCGTGGAGCATGCCTGACCTCGGTGCAGCTTGGAGCGGCGGAGGTACCGGCAGCAGCCAGGCAATGGGTGGCAATGACTTCGGGTCGAGCGGCGGCGGGTTTCCCAGTCTTGCCTCTCTCGGCAGCTCGTTTGGCAGCTACAACCCGGGCTCGTTTACCGGAGATTTCAACAGCGGCAGCGTAAGCCTGCCGAGCTGGACGCTTCCGACGACCACCGGCTCTGCGCCGTCGAGCGCGGCAGGTACACCGTTCAGCTTCGGTGGACTATCAGGAACCGTTCCGCGGCTCGGCGACGGACAGATCGGCGGCGGATCGCTCAACTGGGGCGGTGGTCCCACAACGGGCAGTCCAGCACCAATTTCATTTCCTTCGCTAGCCGGACTCTTTGGTAGCCAAGGTGCGGGCGCAGCCGGCGGCGGCATGACGGGTGGCGCCCCCGGGAGCTCTTTGGGTGGGTTCCAGCCGGGTGGCATTCTCGGCAGCGCTGGTCAGGGCACAACGGGGCTTGGTGGATTCCAGATGCCGGGCGGATTCTCCTCGGCGCTTGCTGGTTTGTTCGGTGGAGCTTCACCCGCCACGCAGCCAACGGCGGCAGGCGGAATGGGTGCTGGTGCAGCTGGTGGCAACAGCGGATCTCAGGCGCCAAGCGGCACGTTGCTAAACACCGCACCGGCTGGTTCGGTGAGTAGCGGTGGCGGCAGTCGTACCTCTCCGGAGGCGCTTACGAGCGGCAACGCCGCCGCAACAAACAACGCTAGGGTCACGCAAGGTGGTGTGACTTATGCGCCGCTTGCCAACTCCAACACCACGGCCTCGGCCAGCGCTCCACAACTCGCCTACCTCGGCGCCTCGGTAGATCCGAGCAAGGAAACCAAGGCGACGGATCAGTACGGCCGCGATTTCTACTACGACCCAAGCGTCGACAAAGACGGTGGCGGGAAAGTGGTTGGCGTGTCGGCCAACGGAACGATCATCAAGAGCGTTCAAAAGAGCGATGGCAGCTACACGAACTACGACACCGGAGCGACCGCTTCGCAGATTCGTTCGCCGAATTCCAACAAGCCCGCTGCGGGAAATCCATCGGTTGCAATTGCGCCGAAGAATCCGCCGCTCGGCACGGCGTGGGGCCCGCAAGACGCGGCAAAACAACGAAGAGATTCTGGCTTTGACCTGCAGTGAGTCGGGAGATTGAACATGGCAACTGACCTCGAAGATGACAAAGTCAACGATCCCGATCCTACGCTGACGGATCAACTCCGTACGCTGGGAACCAATCCCGACGCAACCACTGCTGCCAGCACTCCTGCGGCAACCCCTGCGGCAACCCCTGCCGCAACGCCTGCTGCAGCGACCGCCGATCCTGCTGCAGCTGCAGCTAACGGCGGAGGCTGGCACGGGCACGACGGTCGTGACGGTCGTGACGGTCGTGACGGTCGCGATGAGTCGTTCGGCGACTTTCGAAACCGTATGGAGCAGCGCGGCCAGCAAATGCAGGACGGCTTTCAGCGCTTCAACAACCAAATGCCGTGGGGTCAAGGTGGCGGCGTCATGGGCCAACACGGCGGACTGCTCGGCGGGCTCATGAACGGCCGAGGCGGCATCATTGGCAATCTCATCAGCTCGATCTTTGGCGGCGGAGGCTGGGGCGGACAAAACGGACAAGGCGGCATGGGTCGCGAGGGATGGGGCCGTGGCGGCATGATGGGCGGTCCGCAACAAGGTGGCCCACAACAGGGCGGCCCGCAGGGTGGCGGAGGCTGGGGCGGCTGGGGCGGAGGCCAAGGCGGGCCCTGGAACCACGGTGGCTGGCAACACCCTGGTGCGCCTGGCGCTCCCGGTACGCCGGCAACGCCTGGTGTCGCAACGCCCATTGCTGGTACACCGGCAACGACGACAGCGACGACGCCGGCCACCGGCGCAGGCGCAGGCGCCGCAACACCAACCGCTCCTGCAGCTGCTGGCGGCAATGCACGCCCTGCTTGGCAAGGCGGAGACTGGGGCGGAGGCTGGGGTGGCGGTAGTGGAGGTGGGTTCGGCGGTGGTGACGATCAGCGTCAGCCCGGCTTCCAAATGCCGATGGGCTTCTCTCGCGGGTTCAGGTTCTAACCCGTGGCGGGCTTTGGAAACTGGGCCACGCTCGGAGGCGGCGGCGATCCTACCTCCGGGCTCGGGTCGAGCTTCCCGCAGCTCGGTGGCTACCTGGGCGGAAGCACCACGTATGGTCCGTCAGGCGCAGATCCTTGGACGTTGCCGAGCGGCAGCACTTGGTCAATCCCTGACACGCCGCTCGCTACGCAAGTTCAGAACAACGCCAGCAATTCCTATCCAACGGACGGCGGCGCATGGATCGACCCGAACTACGTCGGTGCTTCAACCGCGCCGACGATCGATAACAGCCCGCCGTTCGATCCGAGTCTCAGCGACGTTCAACATCCACGCCCCGGTGGCACCGCGCTTGGCAATAACGCCATGGGTGACGTTGGCAGCTGGGGCCAGGTCCCAGACCTCACACAGCTCTGGGGTAACGACGGGTCATTCAACAGCGGGCTCTGGAATACCTTCACCAACGGCACAGGCATGGCGCCCGGAGGAAACACCGCGGGCGCGTTTGGTCCTGGCGGTGCGCTGAGCGCAGGTGGTGCCGCGTCCGGTGGAATGGGTGCAGCTGGCGGCGGCATGAACCTTGGGTCGCTCATGAGCGGCCTGGGCGGAATGATGGGTGGTGGTGCTGCTACGGCGCCACAGCAATCGGCAGCTCAGCCGCAGACTGCGGCGCCTGATCCATACCAGCAAGCGTACAACAACCTAGCGGCTCAGATTCAGGCACAATACGCAGCATCGCAGGCCGCCGCGAATACGCCGCAGCCGCAGGTCAACTTTGCCGGCGGCTACACGCAAGACCAGCTGAACAAGATCAACGCGGGCAAAAACCTCGAACAGCAAGCTGCGATCAAAGCGTACATCGACCAACAGAACGAGCCGAAGGCCGAGGCCGCTGTCAAGGCCGCGCGCACGCAAGATGCAACCGACGCCGCAACTAAGGCGGACAACGTGAAGACGGCGAAGGGGCAAGCAGCTCAGAGCGGCGGCGCCTACGACACCGAAGGCAACTACTACGCGAACACCGCAGCCATCCAGAAGGCGACGGACGACTACAACGCTAAGCAGCAAGCCGCAAAAGACGCGGCTCAAAAGACGCAGGACATGGCGAACGGGCTCGCGTCCGGCTCGAGCTCGACGAGCGGCGGTGGATCTTCGGGGGACTCCGGCAGCGGGAGCAACACCAACGGCAGCGGCAGTGGCTACGGCCAGCAGTCTCAGCAAGACCAGCAAAAGCAAGGCGGTTCGGGCGGATGGGGCGATGCCATTAATAGCTTCCTCGGGAGCATGAAAGGTTTTGGGTTCTAAATGCTTCCTCTAATCATGCTCGCGGCAGCGGCGCTGAGCGACCAGCAAAAAAATCAAGAGCAACGCGACGCACACCAGAAGTCGTACGAAAACACGCTCAATCAGATCAACCGTACACGTGCGCAGCAACACCACGCGCAGCCGTACGGCTTCATGGTCGACGACGCTCGCAACGCCTCGTACCAAGCCGACAAGGCCGCAAACCTCGCACACAACAACAACATCGGCGCGATGCTGCAGGCGTATGCGCTGCAAAACAGTGGTTCCGGCGCCGACGACGCGGCCGTGTTCAGCGGCAGGCATAGCGCAGGCCAGGACTTCGGCGGCGACAACGTAATTCCGGGGATTCAAGGCGGCAACCTCGGCGGCTTCGATCAGAATGCGGTTGAAGGAAACGGCATCGGCAGCGACAACTGGATCAACCCCAGCGATATCGGATCGACGCTCGAAGATGATCCGTGGATGGTTGCATGAACACCACGGAAATGCTCGCTCAGCTTCGGCTGAACTGTTTGCTGGAAGACGGCGCGCTCGACTACACGGACGCCGTTCTTCTGCGCGAGCTATCCGACTCGTTGGTCACGAAGTTTCAGGACTCCATCGTTGGTTTTCATAATGGGATTTGGCAGCAGAGCTACTACCTATCCATCACGAGCGGCACGCCGAGATATCGCCTCAAGCAAGATGTAACCGTGCTGAGCAAGGTGGAGATCGGAACGGCTTCGGGCACAGATTTCTCTGACACCGTGTTTCATCGCCTTGCGCTCGCGCATGAGGGTCACGCCGATCTGTTCGAGTCATCGTTCAACGGGCTTGGGCAACCGCTGGCGTACGTGCTTCGCGGAAACGATCTCGTACTTCTGCCGACTCCGGATAACAGCAACTACGTTCTCAAGATCACGCACTTCAGACGGCCGTCGCGCCTCTATCCGAGTCAGAACGCACAGGCGGGCACCGATCGCGGTCGTGTTACAGCCATCGACACAACCAACAAGCGAATCACCGTCAATGCGGCTCCGTTCGATCAGTCCCTGGCATCTCCCGCAGCTCCATCTGACGGCGCATCGGTTCGTATCGATGTCGTCAAAACAAGCGGCTGGTTTGACATGGCGCTTGGCGACGTCGCCGCAACGTGGTCAAGCGCTAACAGCTGGTTCACGGTAACGAGCACGCAACCTGTGCGTGATGTCCAGGTCGGCGATTACGTACGCTTCTACGGCCAAACCGACTGGCCCATGTTGCCGCTCGACTTTCATCGCTGCGTTGTCGACGTGGCTAGCACCAAAGTGCTGACGCAGCGCGGGTATCCACAGAAGGCTTCGAACTATGCCGGCGATGTGACGGCCGACATTCAGCGCTTTGAGACCCTGTACGGCAATCGCACGCGCGAAGAACCGCGCATCATCCGAGCCCCGCTCACACAGCTCCGCCGCTGGAGGCTGCGATGAGTAAACAGATCATCGCCAAGCCGCAGGGCATTATCACCGAGCCTAATAAAGTTGGTCAGTTCGCCGCAGGCACATCCACGATAAGCTCTAGCTTCGCTGCAGGCGCCTTCGCTACGGGTGCCAACTTTGCCATTCGCTCATTCGGAACGGTGGAGCAAGTCGCTAAGTTCCAAGAAGAGCTCACGATGCCGGGCGTGACTGTCGGTGGCGCGTATTACGCTACAGACGGCGATGACGTTGCCTTGCTCGTGGAGCTGACCACGCGCGGCACGTGGTACGCGATTCTGTTTCACAGAGACGTTTCTGGGTCAGCCAGCTCTATCACTCGGCAGGTGACGTCACCGTGGAACGGGTACGTCACCGCAGACGGGAACACTGGGCTGCTGTTGATGCGCAATCGGTTGATCGTGACCGCGCCAATCCGATCGTTTGTGATCGACTTCTATCCTGACCAGGGATTCTCGCCCACGGGTTCTGCGTCTGGTCCAAGGAACACAGGGCTTCCGCAAATCTATTTTATCAACCGCACGTCTCAGACGGAGACGACGGCAAATATCGGCGGAGTCATGCCGCCAAACACGCATATTTCAGCGGTTCCGCAGCTACGATCGGCGAGTCAGATCGAAGACTATGAGCTTCTGTCTCCGCCGCCGGTCCCGTACGACTTTGCGAACACCAGCACAACTCAAACGCAAACGTCTTCGTCGTGGACGATCGGCACGCCGCTGCACGTCAATAACCGTCCCGCTGACAGCGTCGATATTATCTACGTAGATGTCTACAGGACCAGGGAGCAAAGCACTGGCTACGACAGCGTCAACAACAAGTATGCGCCGATTGCAACGGGGTCTTCGTTCTACAAATCTGGATCGAGTCCCGTGTTTTCTGGAACGCCCCTGATATCTGACGATACGCAGAACGAGGCACTTGGTGAGTCGCTCCTGACCAACACCTCGGCCAGTGGAGCAGCCGCATTACCCATACCGCCTGTCCCATCCAAGACGTGCGCGCCTTTCAAAGGATACGGTTTTTACGCCAACAGATTTGACCCGGCGACGCTGGTTTTGCAAAACCCATACTACTGGGGGACGATTACGCAGTCGTCGACGTTTTCCGCGAGGCTCAACGGCGTCGGAGTTCGGTTGTATTCCGGAGGAAGCGCCACAAGCGGAAGCGCTAACGTTAGCGCGCCCGGAGGCGATTACACCGGTTTCAAGATTGGACAAGACTTCATCGTGCGTCGGGCGGATACGAATGCCGTCGTCCTGAACGGAACAATCACGGGTACAAACTCCGGCGCTGGTCCGATTACCGCAAGCACAACCTCATCATACACCGGATCCGTAAACCTCGAAGCCTACGATGAGCTCTTGGTGAATGGCGTTAGAGTGCGCGCCGACTTCTCTCCGCAGCTTTTCGCTGCCAACCTGTCTGCTGCCTTTGGCGACAAGCTTGATGTTTTTGCATCGGGGATAGAGCCGCAAAAGACGTATGACTCGTCTTCTACGGTTGGCGTTTATCCCAGCTACGTGCCATCGGGCGGAATCACCATTCGCCTCCGAACAAACGATACGCTTGACGTAAAGGCGACAAACGGCGGGAGCTACATCCCGCAGCTCACGGAGTACAACAACGGGCAGACCGTATATGGCGTCGTCTACGGAAAACAGCAATCAAACGCCGTTGCGTGGAGCGAGTTGAACGAGCCGGAGAGCTGTCCCCCCGGCAACTATGTCTTCGTTGGCAAGGGCACCATCTTCAAAATGGTGCCCACCCGCGATTGCCTTTGGATTTTCTGCAGCGATGGTCTCTACAGACTAAGCGGCACAGGCGGCAGTGCTGCCGACGGATACGACTGGGTTATCGATCCGGTCGACACTGGCCTCATCTTGGCCGGACAAAACTGCGCGGTTGCTCATCGTGAGTATGTCTACGCGTATACCAACCGCGGATTTGTATCTATCAGCAGCGAGGGGACTGTTCGCCCGCTGTCGGATGGACGGATCAATCCCTCGATCAAGACCTGGCCAAGGCTATCGAACTCTACGTGGAGCCAAATATCCGACAACGCGATCGATGGCGGCGGTGACTCGCTTTGGGTTGCCGTGGATGCCGCTTTTGACGACATCCTGATTCGGTTTCGAGATGGAGGGCTTACGCTCGGCTACGCTGCGATCTGGGTGTACAACGTTAAGACTGACGCTTGGTCTTTTCGGCAGCCGAGCCTCTACGGCGACAGTTCTACGCCGACGCTGGGCTTTTATTCCGGCGCCAACCAGACCATCTTCGGGATTTACGCCGGCAGAAACAAGGTGGTTCGTACCACTCCGCGACCGGATATCGACCCGGGCAACTACGAGGCCATGACGTTCACCTCGCAGCCGATTTACGGAGGAAAACCGGATGGCGCGCACACGCAAAAGCACTGGCAAGATGTGGAGATCACCTTTCGTTCTCCGCAAACCAACTCCGGTTCGTCGATCACGATCGGCGCTCCGTTTGGCAACGTTCAGCAATCTAGAACCATTCCGACTACCCCCAACGGCGCGGGGCAATCGATAGCTGATGCTGTTGCGGTGGGATTTACCGTTGCACGAAACCATCCTGCGATGGCGAGCTCGTTCACCTTCGAAGTCACCGTTGACTCTCCGCCGTCTGGCGGACAACCGTTTGCCATCGAAGCCATCTCCGTGAACTACATCGACTTCAGCGACGAAAGGAAGGTTCGGTGATGGCCCCCAAGAAGCCTTCATTGCGACAGCGTGTGTGGGGCGGGGAAAAGGCCGATGCACGTCAGGTTGGAGAAAGCCTGCGGGGTATGGACGCAGCCATCGGCGGCATTCCTCAATTTCGCATCGTGCCGTTTGACAATCAGGTCTATCCCCCCGATGGCTTGGCATTTGAAGCCA
>Ga0213917_1000109_pt1 | contig 19506 bp, 29 predicted proteins | sample McNCre117MG_FD_161051 | JGI IMG/M metagenome (GOLD analysis project Ga0213917, IMG submission 161051) | Freshwater microbial communities from McNutts Creek, Athens, Georgia, United States - 1-17 MG | ecosystem: Environmental > Aquatic > Freshwater > Creek | place: USA: Georgia | collected... | reverse complement strand
TAAAGCCTGACAATGGTTTATTGCTTGGCGACAATCAAAGAATAAACATTGGCGGGTTTAATGTCCTGTTACAAAAAACAAAGGAAACAAAGGGAACTGCCGTTGCAACAATTTGAAGAAATTATTTATAAACCATGCAAACTTTGTGGGTCTTTAGATTATGACCAAGGCGACAATGACATTGAACAACTTGAAAAAGAAAATGTTTTTGAGCCGAATGTGTGTGACGTATGTTGTTACGGCAACGTTTCACAAAGTTCGATTCCTTTGCATTAATTTGTTCGTCCTTTTCTAACAACGTCCAAACCAGTTTCAATTAATATTCTATAGTCTTTATCTGTTCCGTTTGGGTTATAAGTTAAAAAAGCATTTTCCATTTCAAGAACAGTTTTAATTCTTGCTTGCAATTCAGAATTAATATTTATTTGCGCCTCAATTAATTGTTGAATATTCCAGTTTTTAAAATCATTCATATTTCTGACATTCCAAAAACAACATAAGGGTTGTCATTGCAAAAAAAGTCTGCAAGCGGCAACACATAATCTATTTTAAAACTTAATTCATTGCCCGTGTGTTGGTTTTTTTCAGGGTCAAACTCTTGAAGTGTGACCGTGTCACCCTCTTTAAAGTTCCTGTCGTTCTTTCTTATTTCAAAATTTTTATTTCTTTTTGAAACTTCGGCATAATACTTCGGCCAAATTTTTAATTTATGATTCATTTAAATATTTCCTTAACTTTTTCTGGTGCTAAACAAATTAATTCGCAATCTACTCCTGAACTATCGCAAAATATTTCACACGAATAGCTTTCTAATGCCTCTCTCATCACTTCACAAGCTTGTTTTAGTTTAGCGTTTTCTTGCTGTAACTTTTCATAAGCTGCGTATTCGATGACGTGAATTAGATTATTAACTGCTGGTAAATCATTTTGCCAACAAGTGCTTGAGTTCCAATTACCATTATTCCATTCTTCTATCCAAAACTCTCTATAATCTTTCATAAAAATCTCGGCATTTCTTTGGTGTTTCTATTTTCGGCATTAATTTTCTTCTTTTATACCAAGCGCAAATTCTGCAATATCTTTTATTCCTTTTTTCATCATATCTAAGATTCCAACCAGAATATTCGTGTCCATAAAGACAATGAGTTACTTTTGAATTTCTTGCCCTATTTCTTAAGTAAGCATCTCGAACATTATCAATATGGGTTCCCCAATATAAGTGTTTTGGGTTAATACATTTCGTGTTATCACATTTATGTAAAGCTAATTTATTTTTTGGTAACTTGCCTGTAGATAAAAATAAAACTAACCTATTCCCTCGCCATGGTTTTGCTTTATAGTACATATATGGATACATTGGTTTATGTTTATCTTTTTCAAGACGGTGAAAATAATTTCCTAACCACTCTAAGCAGTCATTATTTTTAATAGTTTTTTGCATAATCGTTTTAAGTTTATATTTAGGATTATGGTCTTTTCTTATTCTCGGCTTATTCATTTTTCACCCAATGCATCGTTGATTAATTTAACACAATGTTTTCTAGCTATGGGTTCTTCTGCAACAAAGAGACAGGCTCGTATATTTAATAGTGCTTCTTTTAGTTTTAGGTTTTCTTTGCGCATCAGTTCAACAGCGCAATCGAAGCCATCGATAAATCCTTGCTCTTTGCATCCGCCTGTTGAGTTGTAATCTTTACCTCTGTAGGCTTCAGCCTTCTTATCCCTGTACTCTTGCAGTTCTTTGTCGGTCATAATTTGGTCCATTTTTTTACAACAACATCAACATATCTGACCTTTGAACACCCGCTAGTATCTGGGTCTGAAATACCTTCTGGAATAATTTCATTAGTACGTTTTCCGCAGTCTATACATTTTATTGCTGGGATAACTTGATTCATATATCTGTCATCAAAGTAACCATTTTTTACAAGCTGTGTGTTATTACAATATTCACACTCTAAAACCGCATCAAAATCATTTCTGTGTTGCCACACTATTTCTAATAGTTTCACCCCATCACCTCTTTCACTAGATACGTCTATTGGTTTCACTAGATTAATCTAGTGATTTATAAGTAAAGTAAACACACACTGAAAGCATAATAAAAGAAATTGTTAAAAAATAAATATTTTCATTTGTCATTCGATTTCAACCTTAACAACTTTCAATTCTGGACCTTCAAAGATTTCAGGCCATAATTCCGCGTCACTTGGAATTTCAACACTGACCCACATTCTTTTTCTTGGATAAGAAGTTTTGTTTGGCGGCACCCCTGCGGAAAATAAAAGAATTTTTCTTTCCATGTTTGGATAAATGTCCGCCCAAAATGTTTGTGTTTTTCTTTCATTAAGCGGTTTCATTATTTTTCTTTCGGTGTAATAATTCCCAATTGGACAAGCCTATTAAAATCAAACGAATAATCAAATTTTTCGCCGTTTACTTTAATAATTGTAAACTTTAAATCTGTTATATTAATTTTTCTTTCGTCAAAACAAATATGGTCAATTGCTGGCCGTGAATTTATTGTTGTATAATTAAGTTTATCGTCGTTCATAATTCGCCAATCAAAAAAAACATATAAATTTTTTCATCGTTATCTTTACACATAAGCGCATAACCGTCATAACGTGCGATTAAAATTTTATTCAACAACGGCGAATAATAAATAAATTCTTTCATTCGTCCCAATCAGTTCTACAAACTTTTTCGCAAGTGTTTGTCAAACTAGGTCTGCAAACAATTTTGCAGACTGGTTTATTTGCGCAGCTTAAAAAGAAAACACACACGCTAGTTATTATTAATAAATAAAATATAATTTTCATTATTCATTCAACAATGCTGTTATTGCGTTGGTTTTATTTTTAACTGGCAATCTTGATTCAACAATTAATTTAATTAAATCAATTGTCGTTGTCGATGCCGCTGGTATTGTTGGAATTGTGATTTGTGTCGGTTGAACAGATAAAATTTGTTGTTTTTCTTTTTTTATTGTCTGTTCACGCATCCCTGATTTTCGGCAAGTGTAAACAAAATTGTCCACGTTATCATTGCGCCACTGTAAACCCTTTTTTGTTAAATGGTTTTCAGCGTTCAACGCATCGGCAATTTCTGTCGAATTCATGCCTTGGTTTCTGTAATTAAATATTTTTGTTAATGTGTGACGGCGTTCTTGCCAACGAACTTTTTTCATTGTGTCCTACCCTTTGTTAAAATTTATTGTGGAATCTTTTTCGATTCAACAAGTTTTGTTGTTAAGTCTAATATTTTATTTTCTTTCGGTGAGTCAATTGCAATCGGTTGATTTAATTGTCCCGTTGTTTGTGATTTTAAAACTGAAACGCAAATGTCACGAATCTGCGCGTTGAAAGTTGTAACGTCGATGACATGACCCAAGTTACCGCAAACGTAGTCCCAACCGCCAAAATTATTTATTGCTTGCCAACCAAGTTCGCCAATAAATTCACGCGCCTCGAAAGGACTTGTGTAACCAAATTTATTAACCGCCTCAATGACTCGACTTGCTGCCAGTCGTGATTTATCAAGAGGGTCAAGGCTTGGCATAACCAAAGCGCGAATGTCCGCTGGCAATGGATAAGAATTTGTTTTTTTTTCGTTAACCCATTGTTTAAAAACATCGTAAACTTTAACGGGGTCCAAATCGTTGATTGAATCAAGCATTAAAACCAAAGCCTGACGGGTTAAATCTTTCCCATACATTTGCGCAATCGCAACCCACATTTCGCCAATTCCAATTCGTTCTTGCTGATTCATATTTCACCGTTTCTTAATGCGTCAATAAGGTTTTTTGAGGCAACCGCTTTGTCGAGTTGATTGACTTCGTTGTTCGAAATAACTTTGCCGCTTTCTGCGAATGCTGCAATCGAAGAAAGGTTGTAAAGAAATGTTGCAAGGTCGTGACGTTTTTTAATAAAAAAAGCGTCTGGCATTTTGAAATAAGATTGCAATAAGTTTTCAGTTCTTTCAAAGCCGTTTTCCTTTCCAAAGCTTTTTAAATTTTTCGTGTCCGACGGTTTCAACGGCGGGTTTGTGTTATATCGCTTTTTCCACAATTCGCAATAAACTGCAACAAGTTTTTGTCCGACGTTATCGACGTCAGTCGATGCGGCAGCTTTTTGTTTTTTCAGTTTTTTTTCACTAACTGTATTTTGAGAGTGAGCTTGAGTTTGAATATGAGAATGAGTAAGAGAAAGAGAATGAGTAAGAGTAAGAGGGTTCGACCCGCTTTCGGTCGTTAAGGTTCCGCTTTCGGTCGTTTTGTTCATTGTGTGTTTAATTGCATTTGATTTTTTTCGTCCGCCAAGCAAACCAGCGTCTTGACGTTGAATCAACCAAGAAAATTGTTTTTCAGCGCCACACACATAAACAAATTCGCCTCTTATTTCAGCAAGACCTGCGTCAATAACCAAATCGACCGCTTTGCGCCGTTTCCATTCGTTTAACGGAATCATGCGGTTGCTTTCCTTGTTTAAGAAAAATTCTTGCGCCAAAATGAACGCCTCAACGACTGCGCCAAGTGCTGAATGACGCGACCCCATTTTAATGGCAAGTTCAATAAAACGACCGTCTTTAAACAAAGAATCTTCAATATTAATGCGTGACATTTTAAACCCCGATGTTGTCCTTATATTGATAAAATTTGCACAAATCAAATGCAATTTAAATAAATATTTTTTTGAAAAAATTTCATAAATTGAGTTAATTTTGTGCAAATTTTGAAAAAAAGATTTTCGGGTTCGCACGCAAAAAGCGTGTTTTTATGTGCGAAGACTTTTAATTGAAAGTGTGTTTATGGGTTTAGGACGGCACGCCGCCGAAATGAATTCGTCTTAGGAGTAAGCAAACACACAAAACCACATTTGTTTTCAGCGGCGCACCTAGTATTCAAAGAGAGTTACCATGTCAATTTTTGAAAGAACTGCTATTGTTGCTTTAATTTTCCAACAATTTTTCTAAGGTCCGTTTCGGATAAACAATAAAAACCTTGAATGTTTTTTAATTCTTTTTCATTTTTTTCTTTTTCAACAACACATTTGTCTTGGTCCACAATACACAACGAATCAATACTTAGTTTCGTCTGACTTTGTGTCGTCATGTAAACAATCATTGCGGCAATCAGAATTATTACTGCGTTCATTTGATAAGCTTTCCGATTTCGTTTTGTAGTGCCGTTGTGTTTTTGTCTTTGCTGGCAAGGTCGAAGGCTTGGTCAACGTTGACGTTTTTTGATTCTTTTTGAAATGTTTTTTGTTGATTCCAAATCTCAATTAACACCCGTTGAAAGTCTGGTGAAAACAAGGCACTTAATATTTGCAAAATCATTTTAAGCGTTGAATATATTGGTCAATGAATTTGCTTAACTGGTCAAGCAAGCTTGCAAATAATTTCATTCCGTTTGAAATAATATAAAGCAACGACTTGGGTTCTTCAGTTTTCACAACGCGCATTAAAGCTTCGATAACAAAAAGTGCGACCGCTGCAAACCAACCTGATTGCATTTGTTGCAAACCATGTTCGAAAGTCACTTGCCATGAAGGATAAGGCGGCGGCGCAGTCTGCGCAATAACCTGATATGTGAAAAACACAATAACGATTGTTAAAAAATATTTCATAAAGAAACCCCTTTAATGATTTGGTTCAATAATTCGTGTGTCCGATTTATCCAACCCTCAAGAAAGACAATTTGGTCAGGATTGTTTTTGACAATCCGAATGTAACCAGTTTGCGCCGCCTTAAAGATATTCAAACCTAAATCTATTGTCGGAATTTTTTCAATTTCACTCAAGGTTTTTTCTCCCAAGATTCCGTCATCAAGTACAACGTCCCGCCCGTAATATTTATTTATTGCCGTTTGAATCAATCGGGTTGCGCCGAAATGTCCACGGTTAACCGCTTGGTCAAAGTAAACCAAGGCAATGGTCGGGTGCGTGGCACCGACTCGGTCAAGCTGTAAACGATGCCAGAAAAATGCTTTATAAATTGTTTTCGCAGTCGCACGGGTCATGTTTTCAATGACGTTTGCGCCAGCATTAACACCCGTGAACGTGTTAAAAGTTTTTAAAGTAATTCCGAATTTTGTCGGCCCGCCTTTATCTAAAGCATGGTCCGTGTAACTTTCGCCCTCGACCTTTAAAATGTTTTCAAAGGCTTGGTCGAATAAAGTCATCTTATGACCCCGACTGAATTTCTAGTGTTGTGTAATTTAATTCGTAGGTTCTGCCGCTTGAAACGTTTACGGTTGTTATCCATAAAAATTCCGCTGGCATTAAAATGAATTGTCCAGTCAAAACAAAGTTTGGCGAGGTGCCGATGCTTGTTGTTGGGTTTTGAATTCGATGCGCACCCATTGACGCCCAAGGAACAAAATGTTGAATTGCATTTGGCGAAGTTCCTGCGTTTGCTAGCGACATTGGAACGTTTGCACTGTTAACGAAAGATTCTCGATAAGTTCCAAATGAACCCGACCAACCGTAACCAGTCGATGAAACATTTGTTACAATAATTACTGAACCTGATTGCGCGTAACTGTCAAGAGTCACATAACTAATCGTGTTCGCTGGACAAGTGTAATAAGTTAAATTACTGACGTTTGTTGTCCATTGAAATGTTCTTTTTGTTATCGTTGGGTTTCCGCCCAAAACACCTGTTGCCATATTAATTCCTTGCCCTGTAATAACAGCGTATTCCAAAATTTCTAGGAACGCCAGTTTGAACCGAAACAACATCAAGTCTTAATTTATCTTTCGCAACAATCGGATAAGGTTTCACTGTCAACACGGGTGCGGTACAACCCGCAACCGAATCGCCTTCGTGAACCGAAACACCCGCACTTGCGGAACTCGTAATCACTGGTTGAGTCGTGAAAATTGAAGTGAATGAACTAGACCCGTAACTTGCTTTTAAAATATTAAATTGCGTGCTGCCGCCAGAACCTTGAACCGCGCCGTACATTGCAACATCGAATATTTCCCAATTATAACTTTCGGGAAACGTGAAAATTCCGTCTACATAAGTCAGACCCGCAAACGTTTTTATCGGTCCGTTTAATTTCCATTCAGCAACATAAATCGACGTGTCTAATAAAAAGTTTGTTGCGCCAGCAGTTGTTTGAATTAAATTTTCTGAAACTGGTTCGCGTGTCAGTGTAGATTCTGTTTGCGTGTAAAGCTTTGAACTCGGCAAATTTGCCATTGAGACCCCTTAATTAAAGATTCCTATAAGGTCCATTGAGATCGCGAAACCCAATCAACTCTATTTTTTGTCCAGCGGACGGAATAAAACTAATTGGTTGCGTCAATGTTACTGTAACCCCTACGATACTGTCAACTGTCGATTCGTCCGAATTTAAACTGTAATCAGCATTATGTATTTTTATTGGCAAGCCAACAAATATTTTTGATGAGTCGCCAACTGAAACCGTGAATTGCGTTGTCGAAATTCCCGTGACCACTGTTAAGGTCGGGTCAATAAAACTGAATAATAATTTTGATTTTGCCTGTTCTGTTTTGTCAGCGGTGTCAGGATATTGATAACAGTCCACAACATAACCCGCCAAAGGCGAAGTCGGCAAAGCCGTGTCAATCAACATTCGATAACTTGAACCCGCCTGAAAACCCATTAAAGTTCTGACGTGGTCATAAGTGTAATCGCGTGAATGAATTCTTATTTTGTCCCCTATTATTGGTTCCCATTTCTTTTTTTCATTGAAAGGATAACGTGACCCGAACGAGTCGGTCAAAATAACTTCTGTCGTTGAACTGCCAACGCCAACCAAAGATGACGGCGCTATTCCCGCAAACCTGTCATTGATTTGATAACCAGTCTGACCAAGCAACGTCAGTGTTGCGGTTCCTGATTTAATATCAATTTGTCTTTGAATGACTTCGAATAATTGCGAACCCATGTCGCGTTCGCCAGTTTCTAAGTTTGTTATTTGCAATTCGCCGTTGTCATAAAGTGCGACAATGTCAGTCACTTCAATTAAACTTGCTGATTTCCAATTAGTTTTTAAAGAAATTTCAACGGCAGCGTCTTTGTAACGTTTAAGAATAAAGTCCAGTCTATTATTGACGAAAGTCTCGGCGCCCAAATCACTTCGTAAACCCTTTGCTTGAATTGGCAAAACTGAAAGCGTGTCGGTTTTTGAATAAGATTCGTTGTCAAATCGAATGACTTTATTTGTCGAATTTCCTGAATCGTCATAATCAAACTGATATTGAACTTCATTAAAAAATCTACGGTTATTCAAACCACGTCGAACCATCATATTTTGAGGTTCAATGATTGTCGTCTTATCAAGGACAACAAGATTTTCGCCAGCTAAAGGCGGCTTTGTTATTGTTACAGACAAACGCCCAAAGCGGGTCAATGAATACGCACCCGACGGCAGCAAGAATTCTTTTTCAATGAACTCTTTGCCAGACTGCGGACTGTTAATAAATATTCTGAAAGTGTTCGACGGACCCGACAAATATTGCCGTTGCACGGTTTGCCAACTATTAACGTCAACATCAATAGGTTTCAATTTTGACCCACATGACAAGGGCAGCGTGTCATATTGTGAACGGGACGCAAACACCGCAGGGGTTGGAATTGATTCAATGACGAAGGGAATATCAACAAGAATGATGTTGTTTGAAATTCCGTTAAGATCAAGAAAATTTGTAATAATTCTTTGCCCGTTATTGGTCGGGTTTGCAGCGCCCGAAATATATAAATAATCGCCAATTGATAAACCGTAGTCAGCAATTGCGTCCGTTCCATCAGGCAAAATCAACGCCGTTGATATGTTCCCATAAAGCGGGTCGCCCGTTTGCACGAATTTTAAAATAGGTTGCGAAGTAATCCAATTCCCAACCCAACCGCCAAGCATAATTTTTAAGCTTAAATCAATTGTGTTGCCTTCAAGTTCAATGACATTTTCGACGCCAACATTTCCCGTAGTGTCGTGGTCAGTCGCAGACGTTCCGCGTTGCGCACGCAAGACCGTTATTGTGTCCGTTCCAAGTCCAACGGGCGAATATTCCATAAGTTCATTATCAATTTTTATATAAGTCGAAAGGCTTGAATCATAAGTTCCGTTTGGTCCTAAGATCGGTTGAATAAAATCTGTGCAATCAATGACTGGAATTGTTGCCGTCAACGGTCCAATTCCGTAAAGATAAACTGACATATTGCCAGAACCCGAAGTTGTTAAATCAATAACCGCACCGCCAACCGTTAACGCAAGTTGAAACGTGTTCGGCGCACTATTCACAATGTAATAATCAGTCGCGGGCGATAAAGGCGTCGGCACCGTTCCGTCAGTGAACAATTGAATTTTGTTTCCGTCTTTAAAATTATGCGCCGTAATCGTGAACGTGTCGGTCGAAAAATTAACATTCGCCGAAGTGAATGTGTGTGAAATTTGTCTTAATTGTGTTTTGCCAAGTTTGAAAATTTGTTGGCGTCTTTTTAAATTCGCATCGGTCAATTGCAATGTGATCTTGGTTGCAACACTGGTTATCATGGAAACGTAACCGCGAAACATTCGCAAATAATCTTCAGGGTAACTTGTGTCTTGATAACCTAGATAAACCTCGACCAATTCATTTCCTAAGATTTCATCAAGATACTGGCCCGAAGTCACGAATTGCGACATGAACCCGCGAAGGTCCACAAATTCAAGTGACATCGTTGCAGCACTTGCCCGACCTTGTTCTGGTTCTAATTTCTGGTCTATTATTAGTTGTGTGTTGGGTGATAACATTTGTAATACGTTGGGAATTAAAAGCAGTCCGCCCCAAATCAAACCGTCTTGACCCCATTTAATTGTCGGGTCACCCCATTTAACTTTTTTGTACGTTGGCAATAAAGAAAACTGAATGTTCGAATTTTTAAACTTCACCACGACGTTAAGAAATTTTGTTGTCGCGTCGTTTTTTAATTCAAAATTTAATGGGTAATCACTCATTGCGTTCGCCGTCCGTTGTCTAATAAAAACTTATTAAGATCGTCCGTTTTTTCTTTTAATTCGTCAATCCTAAGCCACATTGTTTTTTGGTCACGTTTAAGAACAGCAATGTCCTCGGATAAACTTCGAATATTTGAAACGTCACGCGCAATATGTTCAAGCTCTTTTTTTGTCAGTTGAATTTCATTTTGTAATAACATTAATGAATCAATTTTAACTGTATTATTTTTTATGTCTGATTCGATTTGAAAAAGGGTTCGCCGTGCAAAAAAGCTAAACACGGCGAACAAGCAAGTCATAAAAAATTGTATTACAGAAATTATTTCTGACAAATGATTTTCAATCAAAACTAGACCCCTGATTCTGATTTCATTTCAAATTCAAGTTCGCAAAGTTCGCGCCCGTCGTAATCATTTTTAATTAAAAGTTCAAGAACAAGCCAAGGTTTTTCACCCTCGGCAAGTTCATGTTTAAATAAAACGTTTTGTGATTTTAAATCTTTGACTAAAATAACTTCTTTCATAATTTATTCCTTATACTGTTCCGAGTGCAATCGGTTCTAATTGTGTTAATGACGCAAAATAAATGTTGTTCGCGCTTGGGTTTGTGTAACGAATTTCAACGTTACCGCCAGTTGAAACAGCACTCAAGACAACACTTGGAAATGACGCATTTTCAACTTCGACAACATCGTTATAAACAACGTCGGCAGGGGTATTGTAATCTTGAACTAAATAAAAAGTTCCGCGTCTGACTTTGCCCGTTGAAACCTCTGTCATTTGATATTGCAATTTAACACTTGCATAAAGATTGTCGGTGAATAAATAATCAGGAACAATTGTTGGCGACGCTGTGCTTGCTGCCAAAGTTTTTTCAACCATTCTGGTTTGAAATAAAAGATTCTGACCATTTGAAAAACCAATCGCACCGCCAAGAAATATTCGTCCGTCCGAAGCGCCTAAATTTAAATTATTAACAAGTTTTCCACTTATGTTAATATCGCCTTGTGCGCCAGACGTAGAGCCACCCGTGAATATATTTAACGCGCCAGAATTTCCAACGCCCGCAGAATTTCCTGTGTTGATTGTTATTGCGCCAGTTGCACCCGAACCGCTTGCGCCGCCTGAAAAAACTTGAACCGCGCCCGATGCGCCGTCAACGGTTGCACCTGTATATAAATTCGCACCGCCAGACGTTCCCGTTGTATCGGTTGCGCCGCCTGAATGTAAACCAACATAACCAGACGCGCCGTTAAAAACATCGCCTGAATATAAATCAACACCGCCAGAATTTCCGCTTGAAACGTTTGAAATGCCTGAATATAAAGTAACGTTTCCAGACTGACCAACGCCATTAATTGCGCCAGTGTAAATTGTCATTCCGCCTGAATTGTTATTGCTTGACGCGCTTGTTCCTGAATAAATATAAACGTTTCCAGTCCCCGCCGCCGCTGCATCGCCTGAATAAATGTTAACACCGCCCGTTGGACCCGTGTCCGTTGTTCCTGTGTTAAAATATAAACCGCCCGAACTGTTTGAATTTCCTGTTGGAATATTTCCCGTGAAAACAGAAACCTGACCAGACGCCCCGCCGCCAGATGTTGGCGCGTTTGAACGGATAAACATATTTCCAGTTGAACCAGTTCCGCTGTTTAATCCTGATTCCAAATAAACTTCGCCAGAATTTCCAGTGTTCGCAGTCACTTCGCCAGAACCAAGTCTTAACTCACCCGTTGAACCGTCGTCTGCATTTCCTGATTTAATTAATAAATTTTCTGAATTTGTCGCCGCCGCTGTTACAGATTTGCTTTGTAACACTGGCAATGCTTTGTCAAAAATTAAATCTTGGTTGATTGCCGTTGGGTTTGTCAAATTTGAAAGCGTTTGATTTGCACCCGAACCGCCCGCACTTGTCCACGAAAGAACACCTGAACCATTTGTTTTTAAAACCTGATTCGCAGTTCCGTCTGTTGCTGGCAATGTGTAACTGACGTTTGCTGCCATTGAAGGCGACACGAAAGAGTTATAAAAAGCAGAACCAGAGTCTTTTATTCTTAACGCGTTTGGCGTTGCGATTGCTGAAAACACGTTTGCAAATCTTGTTGCGCCCGCGCCCAATGAACGAACGTTGTCAGCACTACCAATTAAATCTTGATTCAAAGATGTTGTTGTTAAATTTGAAAGTGAAGTGTTCGCACCTGAACCACTTGCGGACCACGATAAAACACCCGCGCCGTTTGTAGTTAACTGAAAGCCTGACGTTCCGTCGGTCGCTGGCAATGTGTATGAAACATTCGCACCCATTGAAGGCGAAACAAAACTGTTATAAAATGCGCTGCCTGAATCTTTAACGCGCAATTCATTTGGCGTTGCAACCGCAGAAAAAACATTCGACCAACGATTTGCACCCGCACCTAAAGCCAAAGTATTGTCAGCGGCACTTAATAAAGCCGTGTTAATTGCGACCGATGCAAGATTTGATAACGCCGTGTTTGCGCCAGAACTTGCGGCAGACCATGACAAAACACCCGAACCGTTTGTTGTTAATTGTTGACCCGAAGTTCCGTCCGTTGCTGGCAAAGTGTAAGTAACATTTGCCGCCATTGTTGGCGCAACAAACGCAGAATAAAACGCCGTGCCTGAATCTTTAACGCGCATTGAATTGATTGTTGCGATTGCAGAAAAAACATTCGCCATTCTGTTTGCACTTGCGCCAACTGAACGAACGTTGTCAGCACTTCCCAATAAGTCTTGATTGAGTGCCGTTGGGTTTGTCAAATTTGACAAAGCCGTATTGACTGCAAAACCTGAAACTGAATTTTCATCAACAACGCTTTGCCAAGCGCCGTTCACATATTGCTTAAATTTATTTGAAGTCGTGTTGTAATAAATTTCACCGTTGACTGCCGTCCCGCTTGGGTCTGCCGTCAATCTTGGAATTTGAATGGAACTAGGTCCATTAAATCTTTTTGTTCCTGTACTCATTTTCTAAACCCCTTTGTTATATAAACCGTTTGACGAAACATTGCATTGTTGCGCCGTTAACCGTATCGGAATTTTTAAACCTTATATTAACAAACCCGCCTGAAATTTGGGCGTCCAGTTGTAAACCTTCGGACCCTTGTCCAATTTGTGCGGTTTCTGAATGGGTTTCGTCAAAATAAGAAACGTTTGTTCCATCGGTCGCAACCGTAAACAGTCCAGTTCTAAACTTTAAACTTGATGTTTCTTTTATTGAATAACTTATTTGCAAGCCACTGACACTTGCTAAAGGAAAACTTAACCCTGAAAGATTTGTGAATGTTGTCACATTGGCAGCAATCGGAATCGGATAAATCTGTTCGTCGCCGCCGCCAGAACCAGAACACACAAACCACGCGCTTAATGAATTCACATAAACAAACAACGCCGCAGAATCTTTTTTAAAGAAAATGTCTGACCCTGTTCCTGTGTAAATTCCATTTGAAACCGTGTAATTTAAAATTTTAATGTCTGCGCCAGTTTTATTTATTGCAATAAAATATTGCGCATCGGTTCCGCCCGTGATTGTTCCAATCGAAACAAGACTTGCGTTTGTAATTTCAACAACAAACTTGCTTGGCGCTGGCATCGCTGCCGTTAAACCTGTCGTTGTGTTATCAACAACTTTGTCGCCAATCATTTTCGCTTGCGCATTTAAATCACCCGTGAAAAATTTATTTCCAGAAAAACCTTGCGTGGTCGTATTGACAACCCCTCTTTGTGTCGTGCTTGCGTCAACAACGTCACTTGTAGCATTGTCACTCGGAATAAAAAACAAATTTGAATAAACTGGCGGCGAACCCATTGGGTTAAATAATTCTTGGTAGAACCACTTTATGTCACTTGCCGATGCAAATGAATACGGCGTTTCAACGCCAGCAATGTCAACGTGAAAACTTAAAGTCCAAGTCGGGAATGAATAAGTCAATCGACCTTGAACAATATTTCCAAACGCATCGACGTAATTGTCATTAATGTTTGGACCAGAACCTTGCTTAATTAAAATATGATTATAAGGCGAATTGACAACAACGCCCTCGACTGTTGACAACGACGACGGAACTTTGCCCGTTAATTCTGTCGAAACGTCAACGCTTGAACCAGTGATTCCAGCAAGCATTGTTCCTTCGTTTGGATAAGACTGCAAAGGAACGGCACCGATTGCTGCCGCCGCAATTTGTGGACCGTCGCCCGCAGCACCCGTGTGACCGTGACCAGTAACAGAATGAAATTTTCCTGAAACTGCGTCAAGGCGTGTAAACAAATCGTCAGACCCAAACCCTTCGTTGTTTGAAAACGGCGGCAAGTTTGAAAGTGCGCCGTTGACTGCGTTTCCTGTAAAGCTTGCAATCGCATTAAATTCTTTTTGAATATTTGTTATCGAAGAACCAGAACCCGCACCCGCGTCGTTCATGGTTAACTTTCCAAACATTGTGTCGTCATTTGTGGCGTCTAAGTAAAGCGGGTTTGTGTACGCCGCCGAAACTGGATTGCCGTCAATTACACCCATTAAAAACCCCTTATCATAAAATTTTAACCCGCATTTTCATCATGCCAGTTCGATAAAAAAACGGAAACTCTGGCAACATTTCTTCGATTTTGTAACCGAAAGCTTTGCCGTCCGCCGATGTTGTTTCCATTGTGACTTCATAAAATAAACTTGGATTGTTCACACTTGGCGTAAACTCGAAACTTTTTTGCTGAATTGCCCAAGTGAAAAAATCACGCCAGTCAGTTAAGACCCGCGCCTCTGGTTCATATTTAAATTCGACTTGCAAAAATTGTTGAACCGCCCAAACAATCGCCTCTTTTTCGCCGCTTGCTGTAATCGTCAAAGCGCCGAAAACGTTTCGAATCATTTCAGGACCTAAGTAATTGTAACCAACATAATCGGGAATGATTGAATTTCCCGCTGTAAACGTGCCTTGATAAGTTATCGCACCCGTTCGATTCGCAGTCGCAAACCCAATCAATGTGTGAACTGACGTTGTCACCCTTGGACCAGTTCCAAAAAGTAAAGTTAAAAAAGTCCCGTTTGTTGTGATTGAAACCCTGTTTTCTGTTCCTGAAACGAAAGTCCTGTCCGCTTGCACGGTATATGTGTGCGCGGGGTCCGCTGATTCCATTGCGCGTTTTATTTCGCGCATAAGTCCGCTTAAAGAATATGAACCAAATCTTAACGTTGCTTGCAATGTTGGTCCAAGATTTATCGCAACAAAATCAAGTGACGAATTGTCTTGGTCAATTTGAAAGTCAAAAAGTAATAATGATTTTGCCGTTAATGCCATTTAATTAACCCCGATTTGCTGATATTTAAAATCAGTCGCGTCTGTGTTTTCGCGAATCATATCTAACATTCTTTGTTTTGATTGTTCCGTTTCAAAATAATTTCCTTGGACTTGAATCGTAACAGATTTTTTTTGTTGTTCTTTCGCCTCTGGTTTGTTCGAACCAATACCTGATGTGTCAGTCACCGCACTTGCTGGCGCACCGCCGCCGCCCGCGCCGCCCGCAGATTTTCCACCACCGCCACCGCCCGCAGCACTTCGCATTGCCGCAGACAAAGCAACCAACCCACCGCCCGCAGCAATCGCAATCGGATTGACTGGCCATAAACCTTCAAGCAATAAAGCCTGACCTTTCATTTCAACGTAATCGGCAATCGAGTTTAAAAGAAAACCTTTCATTGCCTCACCCGCTGATTTCGAACCGTCGCCCATTGCTTTGAAAGCTGCAACCGCATTATTTTTAACAGACCCAAACATTTGCTGGCCTTGTTTTCCGTAGTCTGCCGCATCTTTTTTATTTTGTGCTGCAAACTGATTTCCCGCCGCAATCATTCCGTCTTTCGCAGTTCGCGCAAAATGAACTTGATTGTCGTAAACCTTCATTGAATTTTGTTCTTGGGAATCTTGCAGTTCTTTTATTTTATTTGTTTTTTCTTCTTCAATCGCTTTTATCATTTCAGCGGCTTGCGCAGCTGAATAAGTGTTGCCTTGCGCAGCTTTAGTTTTTATTTCATTTATTTTGGCCTCGTATTGTTCGGCCAAATTTGTTTGTTGAATTAAGTTTTCTTCTTTAAATTTTGTCTCGTCAGTTTCTAAAGCCATTGCCGAATTGTTTGCAGTTTCTTTTATTTGCAATAATTCACGATGAAATTGTGCAACGGCTTGTTTTTGTTTTGCCATTTCTTCGGGCGTTGGTCCGCCGCCTTTGCCGTTTTTCTTTGCTGCCTCTGCCGCCTCGACTTGTTGTTTTTGAGTTTCTTCTGTTTGTTGTTTATTAAGTTCGTTCATGCGGGTCATTGACGCAGTCAATTCTGCCTCTGTTGCCGCAATCTTTTTCTTTAAGTCCTCTTCACTTGGACCGAACAATTTTCCCATTATTCCTTGTTCGCCCGATTGCAAGTCACTTAATTCCAATTTCATTTTGTTAAGTGACTGCGAAAGGTCATCAACCTTAGCGTTTGACTGTTCAAGTTCAGTTCCAAACTTTCCTTTTAAATAATCTGTCAAAACATTAAAATTGTCCCGCCACGCTTTAACACGTTCTTTAATGAAATCAGATTTGCCAAATGCAACAGAAACCATGTCTTTAAACTCACCCATGGCAACGGTCATTTGTTTTATCATTGAAGTAATATCTTCAGCGGAATCAGAAACGCCCTTGAATTTTTCGTTACCTTTGTCCATGACTGCGTTTAACGTCGCTTGTTGTTTTTCAAACGCCGTTAATGTTTCAACTGTTTTGCCAATTGAAAGTGCATATTTTTTTTGTGCTGCCTCGGAATCAATATTTAAACCAATGGACCTCAACATTCTTGCGTTGCCTGTTGTAATCGCCATTGATATTTTTTCGAAGTTTTCAGTCGTTTCACCGCCGAAAACCTTTCCCGCTTTGCGTGCAAGTTCAAACATTTCAGGAATTTTTGCAGCGTTCGGACCCAAATCATACATGACTTTGTTTGCCGATTTCATTGCATCTTCCATGTCAACCATTCCGTTGACAGATTTTTCAATTCCCGCCGCCAAAATATTTGATGACTGACCCGCGCCCTTTGCCATTTCGTCAAAGTTTTTATGAATACGTTCTATTTCTTCGCCTTCTTTGGCAAGATCAAGCGCCGTTTTCATTGCATAAATTGCGGCACCCGCTGCGGCGACTGGACCCGCCATTGAAGTAAAGCCATTTATTAAACCCGAAAGATTTTTCGAGTCACCGATTTTCATGATTTCTTCTTTAAGATTCATTGCAGACGCGATTGCGTCTTTGGCGTCTAAATCAAACTTAAAACTTTCGTCAGACATTTACGCCGCCTCTTTTTTTATTCTGACCTAAGAAACTGGCAAGTAAGTTTGCCGCCTCTTTCGCCCGTTCAGGGTTGTTGACATCAAACACCCTTGGGTTTTTGCGTGCCGCCAACTGTTCAGGGGTCAAAAGTAATTCAGTGTAATTTTCGCGCATTGATTTGTAATAATCAGATGAACCCCACGCGATAACCACAATGTCGCAAAGTTCACGCAGTAACACCGCATTTTCTTCGCGCTTTAATTCACGAACCGATTTCAACATCGAAAAAAACGTCGGCGCTGGCATTTCCAAAACTTGACTTATTGGCCAATGGAATTCACGGCAGAATTCTGCGAGTAATCTTGGCGCGTCAATAAGTAACTGTTTAGAATTTGAATCAAGTTCAACACGTCTTTTTTTGTCATCGACGCCATTGCCATGTTCAGAAGAGTTTTTTTTTGATCGAAACCGTTCATCATATCAAGAACCAATTGCCACAAAGAAGAAATTTGCATTTGCGTACAATTGCGAATGTCCTCTTTCGTGACTGTCGAACACAACTTTGAAATTAAATTATAATAATTTTCAACCAATTCGCTTGAAGTCACAACCTCTTGGTCTTTCATTGCAAACAACTTTGCGTTCGCCTCAACAATTTCAAGCCAAGACATTAAGCTTGGCGGTGAAATAATATGTTCCTTGCCGTGTAATACAAACACACATTTGCGCGTCGCAATTTTATCAAGGTCCGCAATCTTAACAAGCGGTTCTTGTTTTTGTTTCCGCGCTGGCAATATATTTTCAAACATTTAAAGTCCTTTATTAAACTAAGTCAGCTTGTCCAAAACGGAAATATTTTTGTGAATTGTCCATGTCAGGATAAATGAACCATTCAACTTTTAAACCTATTTGCGCGTCTGGACCATAAGTCACTTCTGACGCTGCCATTGCGCAAGCTTTGTAAAAAGTGTAATCAGTTTCAAGTTCTACGTCTGATTTGCTTAATGGGTGTAATAACAATTCGCCCGCGTTTGCTTGTCCGCCGTTTCCTAAGTTTGTAAAGAAATCGACCGCAAGATCGGCAGCGTTTAAGCTTTCAATCGTAACGCCCGCACCCGCTGAACCAGTTCCAACAATCGCAGCGCCGCCCTTAGTTAAAGCAACAGAAAAAGCGTTCACTCCAAAACCCGCAGAAATAATGTAATATTTCTTAAATAAACTTAAACCCGTTGGAACGGTTCCCGCTGTGAATTGAATTTGGTCATCAATTGCAAAACCGTGCGCCGTCTTTGTGACAACCGCTGGACTTGCTGCCGATATTGTTGCGCCTGTTACAACTTGCGCAGAAAACTTTGTTGCGTGCGGAAATGCAACCAACCATTTTGATTTGTCTTGAACTTCGGCAAGCGTTGTTGAAACTTTAACTTCAAGACCAGAAACTTTGTGGTCAATCGGTTCTGTTCCCGCTTGGTCTGCTTTGATTGGCGATTTTTTATAACCAATTGTTACAGCAACATTGTTAATTGTTCCGCCCATGTCCGTGAAAGCAACGGCACCTTGCGGCTTGAAGGAAACGCGCATTGGCGTCAATTCGAAATCTGAAACTTTTAATTGTGCGATACTCATTTAAAACCCCTTTGTTAAATTAAATTACATTTGTTCATAATGTTCAATTTCCAACATCAACATTGTTTCCATTCTGAAAGGCGACTCGACTTGCGATTTAATTTGTACCGCATCGCCAAATTCAGAACTTGTCACTTTGATTTTATTTTTTATTTTTAAGTTTGTCGAAATCAATTCGACTTGGTCTAGTATTGCGTGCATTGCGTCCGCGTAACGCCAACACTTATAAGTCAAACGTTCTGATTCTTGGTCCTCAAGGACAACGGAAACTTGCGCCGTAATCTGCGCATTGATATGATTTTGACCGCGTTCTTGCAAGAACTGGACGTTTCGACCAATCACAAACACACACGGCACCCGATAACCTACCGCTTTCGCATAAGGAAAATAATCAACGGGCGGGTTTGTGTTTACTTTGTTGTCCGTTCTGTCAGTTCGAAGGTCCGCCAAAGACGAATCAATATTGTCTTTAATGTGTTGAATAATTTGCGTGACGGTTGATTCCATTGTGTTTCGAATCATGCTTTGACCCTCACTTGTCCAGTCGTGAACCAACCCTTATAAGCTGCGCGAAGGCGTTTATAAAAGTCCTCGTTAAAT
>Ga0213917_1000108_pt1 | contig 19837 bp, 25 predicted proteins | sample McNCre117MG_FD_161051 | JGI IMG/M metagenome (GOLD analysis project Ga0213917, IMG submission 161051) | Freshwater microbial communities from McNutts Creek, Athens, Georgia, United States - 1-17 MG | ecosystem: Environmental > Aquatic > Freshwater > Creek | place: USA: Georgia | collected... | reverse complement strand
GACGGCGACGGCGACGGCGACGGCTACGGCTACGGCGACGGCTACGGCTACGGCTACGGCTACGGCGACGGCGAATAAAAAAAGTGCGAAGGGGAAACCCATCCCCTTCGCATCAAGGCATCGAAGCAAACAACCGCACGGAGGAAACTATGAAGCCCTTCATCCTCGCCTTCGCGGCTCTTACCGCCGCATGCGTCACAGCAAAGGCAGCGCAAATGTCAAAGCCCCATGCTCCGGCGCCGATTATCCACAAGTGCTCCTGCAACGGAGACTGCATCATCCAATGTCGCCGGAATGGCGAGGGAAACTGCGAAGCGCGCTGCTGCTCTTAACGGATAAGCAAGAGAGGCAAGGGAAAATACAAATGGAAGTTATCGCAACGTATTGGTGGGCATGGCTTTTATGCGCTGGCCTATGTGGCGCGTTGGCTATTGCCAATCAGGTCTCCCGCATGAAGCGGATTAAACGCTTCGACGACATTGACTCCATTGAAAATGGAGTTGGAACAATGGCGCTTCTGGGCTTTGCGTCTTACGGCTTTCTGGTGATGTTCGTTCTGTCGATCATTATCAACTTCATCGATTACGCAAGGAATTAAAAAGCAAGAGAGGCACATCCCCAGATAAGCCTCCTAACGGATCGCCGATGCTTTAGACCCCATCGGGCATCGGCGATCTTAATTGAAGCAATGAGGAGAAACACAGTGAGCGAGACATTCACGCCCGGGCCATGGTGGACCGATGCCCAATATCTCGAAGACGAATTCGGATGCTGCATTATTGCAGCCAATACAGACTGCGGCCCGCTTCCTGGCAATCCAACTCGAGGACAGGTCGCTTTTGCCATCGACATTCTACCCGAGAATGCGCCGATTTGCCAGGCCAACGCACGTCTCATATCCGCAGCGCCAGATCTTTATGAAGCCTGCAAGGAGTTCGTTCGCAAGGTCGAAGCTGGCGAGGCGAAAAGCACCCGAAGCTATGCCCAGATGAAGACTGCCCTTGCTAAAGCACGAGGAGAAACAGAATGAAAGACCGCGATTTTCTTATATGGATTCATCAAAGGCTGATCCATCGGCATGATGAACCGCATAATATTGATTATATGGGGAAACTTCGTTCCATCATCATGGCGATGTCCCCAGATACAGACACGGCAAACACGTCTCCAGACCTTCCAAAACCAGAGGAATTTTACCCAGATGCTTAAGCGCCTACTCCGCCCTTTCTTCGCCGCTGCTGACGCCCGCGCAGAACTGGAGATCGTCCGCCGTGACTTGGCCAACGCCAGGCTTGAGATCATCCGTCTCAACGACAGCGACGAGGCCCGCGCAGCTCGCGCCACGGCTCTGGAATGTGCCCTGAAGATTGCCCATGGACAAATCGCAAAGCGTGACGCCAAGATAAGGAGCCTTACCATTCGCGGCCAGGACACAGCCCTATGGCTGTCTCAGGTCATAGACGAAGCGAAGTCCGCCCGCAGGACGGATGCGGCGATTATCAAATTCCCAAGCGGCAACGATACGGTGAACTGATGGCTGTTTTCAATCCGATATTCTGGCTGATAGGCATCGCGATGTGGTGCGGTATTTTCTGGGCATTAGGAATTTTTTGATGAATTTAACCCTAGCATATGTCCTCGGGAAAATCGAGCGTGATAAATATCTGAAGCTTTTGGAGGAGCAAGCCTCATGCCAGACAACGCAGTTATTTTTGAAGCTCCAGACGAAGACGGAAAGCGAATTCATCACATCAGAATACGAGGAAGCAACATCCGCTCTATGAGCATGGATGAGATCGTAAATTTTCGTAGGCGGATGATGGTTTTTTTGAAATTCGCATTTGGCGATGAGAAAGAAAGAAACTTGGAATGAGCGACGCCAGCCACCGTTTGCACCAAGAAATCCAAGCGGCGAAGACGCTTCGGGCGCAGCTCCGCGACATCATCGGCGGCGATGAGGATATTGCCGCCGATATTGTGGAGGGGGAAACATCCCTCAACGAAGCCATGGAAGCCGTTGTCGCACAGCTTGTTGACGATTATGCGGCAATGCGCGGCCTGGATTCAATGCTGGAAGATCTCGGCAAGCGCCGGGAAAGGATCAAGCAGCGCATCGAGAATATGCGCACCATGGTCAGCGTTGCGCTGGAGCAGGCTGGTAAGAAAAAGTTCGAACATCCGGCCGCGACATTTGCAAGCCGCAATGTCCCCGCTTCTGTCGTCGTCGTGGACGAGGCGCAAATCCCGTCAAAGTACTTCAAATCGGCCGATCCTAAACTTGACCGAAAGATGATTTTAGAGCATCTTAAGAATAACGAATCAATTCCAGGCGTCCAACTCAGCAACGATGGCGTATCGCTCGCCATCTCATGGAGATAGCTATGGGAAACCTAGTTAATTATAGCGCAAGCCAGCTTGCGCTTGTGAAACGTACAGTCGCGAAAGATTGTAACGCCGCCGAATTTGATTGGTTTATCCAGATTTGCAGGGCGACAAAGCTTAACCCGCTCACGCGCGATATTTACGCTTTCGTTTTCTACAAAAACGATCCTGAAAAGCGCCAGCTCACCCCAGTCACCTCCATCAAAGGCATGCGCGGCATTGCTGCCCGCACTGGAAATTACCGTCCAGACAGCGAGCCCGCGCGCATCGAATACGATGAAGCGCTGAAGGACGATGCGACAAACCCGCTTGGCATCGTCAAGGCAGAGGTGGCTGTCTACCAGTTCAACCACGGTGATTGGCACCGCGTACCAGGCGAAGCCTACTGGACGGAATTCGCGCCCGTCATTAAGCGTGATGGCAAGGCGATGATCGATCCCAAGAAGGACGGCTGGCGCAAGATGCCACGCCTGATGATTGCCAAGTGCGCCGAGGCGCAAGCTCTGCGACGGGCATGGCCCGACGACATGGAAACGCTTGTCGAGCAGTCGGAGATTGATCGCGGCGAAGTGCTGGACTTGACGCCAACGGAGATGGTTGAAACTGCTGATCAGGAGACGCGGCTGCAATTGGTCGGCGCTCATGCTGGCGTTCTCATCGACTGGATGGACGGCAAACCCCTAGAGCGCGTGCAGGACGGACAATATACCGACCGCGTTTTAGCCTTCCTGCGGACATGCGATGGCAATCCAAAGCGCGTCACGGAATGGAAGGAACGCAACCGGCATTCTGGCAACGAGTTCTGGGCACGCCACAAAGGTGAAGCCCTGGAACTGAAGAAGGCCATCGAAGCCGCCGAGGCGCAGCCCGCCGCGCCCGATCCGCAGATGGATTTGGTGGAGTTCATCCAGGCAGGCAACGGGGTGATGTGAGGTGGGCCGCGCGCTCATAATCCTAAATGGCCCGTCCGACCGTCGAAAGGCGGCGGATTGGGTCGAGAAAGCGCCAACTGGAACGCGATTGGAATTCAAGGCATCGCGTCGCTCGCTATCTCAGAATAAAACCATGTGGCTTTTGCTGACTGATTTAGCAACTCAACTGCCGTGGCACGGAATAAGGCTCACCGCTCAAGATTACAAACTCCTTATGATGAGCGCACTCAAGCAAGAAATGCGGATTGTCCCCAACATAGACGGAACTGGATTCTGCAACCTGGGGACATCTTCTTCTGAATTGTCAAAAGGCGAAATGACTGCGCTGATTGAGCTTATACTTTGCTTCGGCGCAAATCACGGGGTAAGGTTCACGATAGATCGGGGTGAGGAAAGAACCGATGGGTGATTCAGGTGACGACTGGCGAGCGCATCGCCAACATAAATGGAAGCATCGGCAAAAGGCCGTGGAATGTCGGGGGTCATGTACGGGGCATTGGTCGAACCCAAACATGAACCCGCCTAAGGTCCAACCAGGGGGAAAATGCCACCGATGCGGATGGCAAGCCCCGCCGATGGCTGGCGCCAAGATCGCAACGAGGGGAAAGGGATGAGGGTATTTTATTGCACGGACCACGATGGCTATTACCCGGTCGGGGTAGCCTCGATTGTCGTCGCGCCGCACATCGAGACCGCGCGTATGGCGCTGGCTAGCAGGCTGGACAAGCTGGGGCTTGACGGAGACAAGCCGTTTACGCTCACCGAGCTTGATCTCACCAAGGCTCAAATCCTGATTTTGAGAGACGGCAATTATTAAGCGCAAGGCTCCAAGCCTCTCTGAAAAGCTGGATGCAGCCCTTCTGGCGCTTCTGGAAGCACGGGGAACACCGATCCAGCGCGACGAGGCAAAGGGGCTTGCCGTGGGCGACGTGGCTAAGCGGTTCGACTTCGACCATTGGCCCGTCGCCCATGCGCTGGGAGGATCAACACATCCCAGCAATCTAACGCCACGGCTTCGGGCTGAGCATCGGGAAAAGACGGCGCGTAAGGATATCCCCGCGATTGCCAAGGTCAAGCGTCTCAGCGCCGCTCATGAAGCCTCAAGAGCTAGAATGCTAGCTAAGGATAGAGGGGAGACGGTGAGGACGGGGAAGAGGAAGGCAGCGTTCCCGAAGCAGCGCGGCTTTGACAAATCGAAGACGAAGCACTTTGATGGGAGGATATCGGACCGTGACCCCAGGAGTTGAAACCATGGCCCGCAAGAGCGCAAAAACTCCACGGCGTGAACGTCTTATCACTGTGTGCGATGCTTGTTTATGCGCCTCATGCTGGCACATGGTTTTCCCGTGTCAAGATTACCAGACAGCGGGAACGACCAAGAAAACAGCGACGGAATTGCGCAAGCTTAAGCGTGAGCATCCCAGCTACTATAGCCGCAAGGAGGTGGAACGGGTATGCGGCAGTACTGAATGGGCAGATGACAAATGACCCCAGGAGCCGCGATGATGGCAAAGAAATGGGAGAACATTGCGCAACGGCAGCAGCGCTGGCGCGAGGCTGCGGAGCGTCACCCGGAGATTTTTGAAACGGCTCCAGAGGTCAAAGAGAAGCCCCTGGAACTGAGGAAAGACGGGGGCCAGCATGGGACGGTGAAAATCGTCTCTGGGGCTGAGAAGGGCAAACGGAGATGGTGGAGGTGGTTTTGAATAGGGGCGACATTTCCCTTCTTTTGGCGTTTCTTTCAGCCTGGAGCGCAACGTGTCTCGCTTCTTCACAAAGCGATTACGCCACGACTTGGTCATATGCATTGACCGGGATGGGGTGGTTCATGGGAATGGAAATTGGCTCCCTGATTAATAGGGCGACGGGCTATGACAAATAGCCGCGAATGGCAAAAAAGAATTTCTGTTCTGGTAGTGCTGATTTTATTCGCCACGCTGGCGCGGATGATCACAGACGGCGCCGGGGTAAAGGTTGACCCTTGGTTTGTTCTCGGGCGCGTGGCTGTCGTCGCGGGGATGACTTCGGTTATCTACGTGGTCGCGTTCTTCTTGTCAGACCTTGCCTTCGGGGGCCGCGAATGACCAGCCTGCTTGACGAAAGAATTCGCCGCAATCCACCGAGAACACAAGAGGATTGCATAAGGATCGCTGTCGGCCACAGCCTGGCTGCACTCGGGGAAACGCATTATCCGATGAGGGCATGTCTTGGGATAGCTCGGGGATTGTTTGGGGAAGCCTGGGATGGAGCATCAGGCAAACAGAAGATGAAATGGTTCAAGGCGACAGTCGCGGAATACAAGAGGGCGACGGGGAAGAATTGCACTTGACGCCAAGTCCCTAAAGTGCTAGGGAGAACGGGACTGCCCCGCTTTTTCCGGAGAAGGGCAGTCCCAGAGAGAAGAAACGAGATGAAAATGCGCTATTCGCGCTCGACTGTCAACATTATTTTGAACTTCACGTCCCGGCAGACCATCGAGGTCTAAGCCGGGTATTTTTGCGTCGTCCTCGCGTCGCTTCCCGGTCCTGGCAGACCGATTGAGAAGAGCGCTTGAAAAGCTGGTGGGTAGGAACTGTTCCAGCTTGGCAGTCGATGAGTTCCGAGGTTTTCGGCCCTTGAAAAAACCGATAAGTCGCGGGGGAACTTGGCACGAGGCGATCCTGCAAGATCGCGGAAGTGTTTTCCTACCCTCCTGTAAAGCCTTCGGCGGCCTAAGGAAAAACCGACCGATTAGTTCTCAGTACGGAATCCCGTTTGATGAGACAGACCGCACCGACATGGTGTAGCGCGCTATCGGCAGATCGGGATTGGCATAACACCCCGACTATTCGACTGGTAGCCTCGCTACTGGGGAACGAGCGGCACTCGTAAAAATGTACCTCGGTTATACGCACTAGAACATGCCGATTTCCAAGAGACCCATCCGTTTATGGTCTCGTGCCTCCAGAGAAGTAGGAGGGGAAAAATAGCGGAAGGCGGACTATGCCCAAATCACAATGTAAGACGGATTCACATGCATGTCAAGCAAGAGAAATTTCGAGAAGTTAAAGCATGTTTCTAAGCGCAAACTCTCGATTGCCGATGAGAGCGAATACAGAGAGAATGATCGAGCGGCAAGGTGGCTAAAAATGATTGAGCAAGATAAGAAAACTAGGAAGAGAAAAAGGACGAAATAGCATGCCAGGCAGAGAAGACCTAACCCAACAGCACCGCGACCTAGCCGACTCCTATAGGCAGGAAGCACAGACAACAACAGATCCAGGCAAAGCAGCCGAGGCTGAGAAAGCAGCGGCAGAGCATGATGCAATTGCAGACGCACGGGAGGGAAAATGACACCGCTTGAAGCTATGGCCAAGGCCGAGCAAGAGAGACTTCCGGGGGCAACCCCATGGAAAGAATTACCTGAACATGCGCGACGTGAATATGTCGATGACATGCGCGCCGCGCTTCTCGCGCTTGCTGAGGCTGAACTTCCCTGGGAACAGATACAGTCTGGCGATGCCGCGTATTATGCTGTCGCTCAAACTAAAGGGGGGGATAGGGCCACAGCGATCACGAACCAGTTCCGCGCCATTTGTCGCGCTATAGCAGAGGAAGGAACGGGGAAATGACGAAATTGTTGCCAACGTTTTGGATCATGAAAACCGCAGACGGCTGGTATCCAATCCAGCCGAGCGAAAAATGCAAGCCTGAGGATCACGGGGCGTTGAACGATCATGTCCTGTCAATTGAGGACGCAAACGGAAACGTCATCTGGACGAGGGCCGTGAATTGACCCCCATCACCATCCCCAAGGACATAAAGCGCGCTCTAAACGCAACGGGATTACCCTGGCGCGCAGAGCAGAGGAGTAGGCATATTGTCCTATACCTCAACAGTAGGAGGTTGACCTCGCTGTCATGGGGGACGCCATCCATGACCAAGGTCCAGATGGTGCGGGATGACATTCGAAGACACATGAGGAGGCACAGGGCATGACAGACGAAGAAGCCAAGCGCAAGGCCTGGGAACTGGTCAACGAGTTCGTTGGGGGGTGCAGCGCAGAACGGCATACGCTTGATGATCAACAGCTAGACTCTGCTGCAACCCTCGTTGATTGGATCGCCTCCGCTCTCCTAGAAGCATCAAAGCCAAAGTGGAGGAAGATAGAGGAGGCGCCACGAGATGAAACCTTACTGTGCTGGTCAAAGCGCGACGAATGCCAATATCTGGCAAAATGGGAAGAACGATTAAACCGTTTTGAGTTTGAAGATGCGGAAGGAGGGCATTGCATCCCAACCCATTTCCTCCCTCTTCCCCTTCCGCCAGGAGAATGAAAAATGTCGAACAGAACAATAATCGAATTCAACCACGATTTCTTCGACAGAATCATCAGCCAAGAGTTCCTAAAATGGATGGCCCTATATCTCAGGAGCTGCGATGAAACGGCAAAGGAGCAGCTTAGCATACTCGGCGCTACGGTTCATGGGACTAGGCATCATTCTGATAAACCATGGGCGGAAACAATAAAAGACGGCAGCAAATGATAAGTGTGAAGTGCGCAACTTGCGGAACCCCTCACCAAGATGTGAGGCCCGGGAAAACGCAACCAGTATGTGACTGCGACAACAAATGCCCATTCTGCGGAGAAATGAGAGAGCATTTTGCCATTGGGGAAATCGCCGCTCTCTTAGGGGGATTTCTTTGTCGCAAATGTGATTCAGACCCTCCTAAAACACCACCCGCTTAAAGAACGTCGCAGCAAGGATCAGCGCAACACCGCCCCAGAACACATATGGGGCGGCCTCCACTAGAAGAACTTTGACACTAAATCCAGCACTGTCTTTGCGTCCCCGCCCTTGAGGACGATGAGCAGAGACAATCCCCCGACCAGCCATTTCAACAGAGCTTGAGCGTCTGGATTGCTTAAAATCGGCAATGGCCCGTTCGATGTCTTCTTCTCCGAAGCTTGCATGGGCATATAGGCCGCGCCGTTCTTCGAATTCAGCAATGCCGCGAGGGCTTCGTTTGTCCTGCCCTGCGATTTCACTATCGCGTCCAGGAGCATATTTTGCTGAAGTTGACCCTCCCTTATACGGTCGAGCGCCGTCGTCAGGTGAAATCCGATATCCATTTACGGCTCCCGTCATTTCCGGGCCTGCTCCTTCGAAATATGGCCATATTTGGCCTTTAATTCACCTTAAGCGTAAGCGCGGCCACGATTGCGTTTACGCCTAGGGAGAGCTTTGCATTTGCGTGCGCTGCTCTCCCGATCTGGGGGGTTATGGATTTTCTTTACGCTGCGCGGCATTTGCGATATAGCTCAAGGGCGCGGAGAAGTCCGGCATTCTGGCCTCGCCCATATTGAAGGGCTTCCAAAGCCAAGCGATACCCGTCGTCACCCGTTACCGCTGGCTTTCGCCGAGACAGGTTTACCAAATCTGCGGGGATTGCGGCGCAACGCAGGCTTACGGGAATTGGCTCCAGTGGAGCCTGCGACGGTGGATATGTCGTGCAGTTGTTCAGAGCTGAGGCGACAAGCAGCATCAACAGGGCGCGCATTTTGGATCATCCCTTGAATTTTAACCGCGAGATCGCCAGCTTCACGTTCATTGGCTTCTGCGATGGCGCGGTCGGCCTCGATCTGATCGTCCTTGGCTCGACTGGCCGCGACAAGCATGGAGTTGGTATGCTGAAGCGTTTTGATTTGCTCGCCAAGGGCGACGGCTCCAGCATAATCGTAACCCTTGATGAAGCCGCCGGTCAAACCGACGATCAGGCAAAGCCCTCCAGCTACTGCGGTCTGCACCCAAGCGGCAGGGTTGAAGAAAGACAGCCACCCCATCATGCGCCAGCCTCCCGGATCGCGTTCAGCTTGCGGACGACCACCACAGCCAGGCACGCCAGCGTCACGCCCCCCAGAATTACCCCTGAATTCACCTTCAGGAGATCCCATAGCGCATCGAAGCCAGACAGAGACTGTCGTGCCGTCGCAACTTCGCCGGTCGTATCTCCAGCTACAGATACAAGCTGCTGCCAAACCGCGCCGATGGTGGAAGCAATCGCGCCGAAAGCGCCCCAAATCGACGGGCTCTTCGCTGCCCCTTTGGTGACGGATACGGGGGCAGGAGCAACGGCTTGCGGCATTGGCTCAGAGGAGGGCGCAGGAGGCGCAACAGCGGCGGGAGCGGGTTGCTCATGAGGATCACTAAGCCACAGCTTCACCTCGTCCTTGCGGCGGTTCAAGAGCCCCTGATAGACTTTGCCGCTAACGGCGCCGTGCGAGAACTGGAGCAAGCCTTGAGGGACAGCCCCACGGTCGCCAGCGTTCAGTTTCTTGATGAAGGTCGCCTGCTGATGGCCCTTGCCGGTAATCCATCCAATCCCGACGTTGTAGCCAAATGAGCACAAGGCCGAAAACTCGCATGAATTCAACGGCACTTTGATGCTGGCGTCAATCGCGTCCTCGACGCGCTGAAGCTCTTTGCGAAGCTGTCGCTCAGCTTCTTCGTGAGTGATCGTGTCACCCTTTTTCACCGGGGTTTTCAGATCCCAACGGATCGTGCCATACCCAATTGTCCAGACCCCTTCACCGTCGTCATAGGCGTGCTCGTAAAAGCCCTCCCACTTTTTGATCAGGTCCAAACCACGTTGACTTATGTCGCCCATTCTCGCCCCCTAAGAAATTCCCCGCCGAAGCGGGGGCCTTGATTAATTCGCGTTTACTGCGTCTACCCATCCAGCGCAGGCCATGAAGCCTGGCGCAAAATTCGAAGCAAAGAAAACATTCGCCCCCTCAAGAGCAAAATCAAATGGAGTGATAATAGCCTGTGCGCTGTTGGCGGAGACTGGAGGGGGGTTCGACGACGAGTTGATGGCGCCGTAAGCGCTGTTCGGCGCAGCCATAGAGCCGCCGTTGTTATTGCCCACAGATCCGAGAATGCGCGTTGCTGTTCCGATGACGTAATTGGCAACAGCGACGGAGGTCCACGTCGGAACGGTGACGCTGCCCGAGACACCAGACGCCATGATCGGAAGAGCCGCCGTATTCGTCGCGGCCGTCACGACGTATTTTGAGACGTTGCCTACCTGCTTCGTGCGCAATAGGGTCGCTGCCCCGATAGCGGTCCGCACACCACCGATACGCAGCTTATAGATATACCCAGCAGGCATCGTTGGCGCAGTCGAAGACAGGCTGGCGATTGCCGATGTGCTGACACCATTGGAGATCAGCCAGATATGGTATCCACTCGTGCCGGCAAGCGCCCCGGTATCGAGGCCGAGCAATCCCGTTGTCGTCAGATCCATGGTCAGGCTGACAGCACCCGTGTTGACGCCGATGTAAGCCTCATTGCAGACGACAGTCAGCGCTGTATTTGAGGTCACAGTGATGACAAGACCGCAAGCGCAGCCTACTGTGGTGTCATCAATCCAAGCGGAAGCCCGGTAGGAATAGAACCGGCTGGTGGACTGCACATAGGCCCGCCAGCCGCAGTTGGCGGCAGGTGTATATTTGAACCATCCGCCCTGGCCGTTGGCCTCAGCTATATCCTGCTGGGCAAATGAGGACCAAGCCCCGGTCGGTGACGCCAGCAGGATATAGCGCGCGCCTGGCGTCGGGGATACCGGAGGCGTTGCCAGGCGATCTGCAATCAGGATGACGCCCGTTGTCGCACCAATCAATGGCGGTGCATCGCTTTCGCATTTGAAGCCTGTGCCGTCGCAGACAAACCACAGCGTTTGGCCGCGCCCGACAAGGGAGAATGACGTCACCGCCGCGCCGCTGATGGCAAATAAATCGCTGCCGTTTCCCGTCACCTTGACCTGATTGGCCGTGCCGTCATGACGGATGCCAAAGGCAAAACCCGCTCCCAGCGTCGAAGCCGCGCCTACGGTTATGGTCTTTGCCGCCGCTGAACAGTCCACCACGATCAGCGCTTGATTGTCCGCTGATGTCACGCTACGGTCAGCAGACGTTGCCACCACAGACGGCGCGGGGACACCGAAGGCCGCGCGCGCCAGAGGCAAAGATGCCGCACTGACGACAGGTGCCATGGCCGAGGAGATCGTCCCGGCCGGCGAAGAGGTCGCGGCAATGGGGTTGCCAGAGGCGTCGAAGGCCATGATCTTGTTGGCGCGCTGTGATGCGGCCGGCAATGTCAGCGGAGCAGATGGGTCGGTGATCGGCGCGGAGACATAGCGCGAGGCAGCTTCGGAGACCTGCTGAAGTTGCATCTCCAAAAGATCAAAACTTGCCTCTATCTGGGAGAGGAAAATCGCCCCCTGATTTGAAAAAGACGCCGTTTGCGTTAATGGCAAGACTCTGGCAATAGTAAGTTGCGTCCCCGAAGCTATTGGGCTTCCGGAAAGCGGATATTGAACGCTACCGCCAGTTGGATTTCCAAGACCAGTTATTGAATATAGGGATGGGGAAAGGGTTGTTGACACGCCAGAGGCATCTGTATAGATTACCTGGGCAGCCGAAGCATATGGGATCAAAAAACCATAGCTGAAAGTCGTCGTTGCTCCATTGCCCAAGGCAATGATTTTTGTCTGCGAATTTGAAATGGTCATGCACGCGCTCCGTTGAATTAGCGTGAGCAGACAAAAAACTCGCAGCTCAAAGGTATTCATACCTTTGAGCTGAAGACAATGCAACGGCTATTTTATTTCACGTCGTCCCATCTTTTGCGCAGCAAGACCTGGGAAATAAGAGACCGCGATACGCCGTATCGAGAAGCAATGCTTTGATGATTATCGCCACGCGCTCCACTCATTCTTATTTCACGAACGGCCTCATCATTTAATTTCGTCGTTGATCTATTTTTCCCCTGCATTTTGGTTGTCGCCCAAATGCAATTTGCAGGTTCATAGCCCTTGCTATTATCTTTTCTTTCTATTGTGTGAGAAGTAGTTGGTTTCCTTCCCATATCTTCTAGAAATTTTTCAAAACTATTTCGCCATTCATTGCAAATCCTTATGCCTTTTCCGCCATAATTGCGGAATCCAGCGCTATTGCTATTTTCACACCGAAAAATAATTCCACGCCATGTTTTGTATTCCGCACTTCGCTTTCGCGCTCGGGCCTCGCCATGAGTCACTACACCATTGCGTTTGGATGACTCAATTTTTAAGCAACCGCAAGATTTTGCACTTTTTGGCAAAGTGGAATATTTAAAATTTCCGCAATCGCAACGAAGCAACCAGCGCAATTTTCCACCTTTGCCCCCACGATCCCAAGATATGGCAACAAGACGCCCGTAGCGCTTTCCGGTATGATCAGACCATCTGTTTCCGTTGCCGTTTGGCAAAATTCTAGATTTGTGCGCCCCTGGCATTTTTATGGCGTCGCTTCGCAAGCACCCGCAAGATTTAACGGCACCGCTGACGAGATTGCCCGCACGCACTTTATGCAGGGCTCCACAATCGCATCGCGTTGTCCATATTGTTTGATCTGCATCTGGGCACAAACTTACCACGGTAAGCCTAGAAAATCGACGCCCTGTCAAATCTCTGACACGCCGCAATTTGCCATTGATATCGGTAACAAAAGGTGTTTTTCTGGCGCCAGCCATAGTGATGCTCCATTCATCATGAGGTCAGGTTGCCGCGAATGTTGATCGCATTCGCGGCAACCGATATATACTATACTGCTCTACGGATTACCAGTGTTTCCCAAAAACACCGGGAGGTCCCATTCCGGGGCGGTAATACATTAACGTTCTGCCTTGCTCTTTGGACATCTTGCGTTGGCTGCGCTCCCACCACCCTGGGCTAAGGGCTTCGTACATTGAGTTCCAAACCAAGTAATCGAGAGCACCCTTTAAGCCAATGAGGTTGCCAAAAGGTATATGGTGGACACCCCACCGCGCCAATTCTGGCCAAACATCTGCATAAGTTCCACGGCCATGATGCGCATCACCGCCAATGTCGTATGTATCGTCTCTGAATCGCAAAAATATATTTATCAAATTAGCGGCGTCACTGGGCACTGGGCCTAACAGAGTCGTGGCAATACCACCGCCCATTCTGTTTGACTCGCCGAAAAGGTAGTCGCCATATATACCAACGCCGCCACCTTGCGCAAGCGCGGCAAGTAGCGTCTTTGGATCGTCAAACTTTCTCGGAGTTGTGCCGGTAGCCATATCTCTTATGGCCATGCGAAGCATTCCACCAATAGTCGAAAATCCAATAAGCAATGCTAGATTGGATGCTTTGCTTCCTGCCGTTTGCGCAGAGTAGAATTCCCGCCCATGGGCCATATTGATGACGGCGAGCGGCCACATTTTTAAATGCCCGATGAACCGCCACAGTTCCCCCTGCAACGTCCCTGGCCGCGTCCCTCCGAGTGCCCAAGCCAGTTAACGAGCGCCAGCGGCGATGGTGGCTTCCCGTCCGGCATGGGCGAGGAGGGCGGCGTAATTGTCTTGGAGCTGCCAGCGTTGCTTGGCACGGAGCCGCGCAGTTTCGGCGGCGATGGCCTCTGGCGTTCCCTTCAGGGCGGCCAGAACTGAAGCATTCATGGCGTCAAGCGTGGCGTCAGGAATACGCGCCAGATCATGCGGGGTAATATAGCGCCGCCCCTCGAATTCCTGGAGATCGGGAAGCGAGCGCATTGCATCCCACACTTGCGCCGTGATGCCATAGCGGCCGAGATTGTCGCGCAGCAAAGGGTTCAGGGCATCGTAGCTGACGTCAGTTTGCCGGCCGAGATGATGCATCAGCAGATACTTAAACCCGGAGCCAGTATTCTCCAGCACGTAGTTTAGGCCAGTGGCTTTGAGGAACATCCCTGCCAAAGCCGAAACGCGGCCTGGGATGTTGTCAGAGGTGCGAAGCTGGGCCATATAATGCGCCAGCGTACCGTGGGAGAAGGCCCCCGCCTCTGATAGCAGGTTCTGCTTTTCAACTGGCCCCAGCCCTTGCGCCAGCGCCTTGAGCGCATTGCCGTAGACCTCCATCCGCCCAATGCCGTAATGCGGGGCGATTGACCCCAGCGTCGCAGGCAAGCTCATCAAGTGAGTCACCCCGACGTTACCGAGCATGGTAGCAGATTCGATGGTTCGCAGCGTCGAGGCAATCTGATACGCATCCGCGCTGACGGGAACGTTGAGACTGCCATCAAGCCGCCCCATGACGTTCTCAAGATGGGCGATCTTGTTCTTGAACGCGATGACGCCATGCGGATCGCTGTCGCGAAAATCTTCCTGAATCTTCCGGGTCAGCATCTTCAGGCTGCCCATGGGATTGGTGCCGAACTTTTCCATCAGCGCAACGCCGTTGGCGCCGGATTGCAGCGTCTTGTGAATGGTGTTCAGCAAGGTGGTTTGGCCGCCGAACTCCACCATGTGATCGTGCCAGGCTTCGCCGTCCTTCCAGAACAGCACGCGCTGATGGCTGAAGGATTTGGCCATGTTCCGCGACCCCTCGAAGGCCGGGGGGATATAGCCCATATCGTCTGACATCAGCGTCGTCATATGGTCTGATCCCATATGAACGCCGGTGATGAGGGCATTGTAGACGCTTTGACCAAAGCGGTCCTTGGCCTGCTCCATCGTCTCGCCGTCTTTGAGGGCAAGGTCGCGGAAGGTGTAATCGGAAAGCCTGGGCTTGGTCGCCTTCCACCATGCATCGAAGCCAGCGTCGATCATGGCGCGGGGATTGTGCGAGGTGTGCGTGACGTAATCGATGGCGCGGTCGAACCTAGCACCCGCTGCCTTCAGCCGCTCGGCCAATTGCTCAAGCGGCTTGTCGAGGATCATCGCCGCCTTTGCCGCCAGATCGTTTGCGGCGCGCGGCTTCTTCGGCCCCATGCCTGACATTTCAAACATCGCCTTGGCGATCTCGCGATCCATGCGGCCAGATTCCACCGCGTGGGAAAGCCCCTCAAGCCTCAACTTGTTGTCGATGGCTGATGTGTAGCGGAACAAAAGGCCCGTCGCCACTTCTTCGACAGGGGCTTGCTGATTGGCCATTTTGGTATTGACATGGACGAGCTCACCCTCAAGCGAGAGCGCGGCCTTTTTCAGGTCTCCACCATAATTGGTCATTGCCCGGTCATAGATCGCTTTCCGCTTTGCTGTATTGCGCAGCGCGTCGAGGCGATCCTTGACAGCCTTGTCTTTCAGCGTTGCCGCGAGTTCCCCGGCGGCTTTCACAAACGGATCAGCCTGCCCGGTGCGGCGCATGGCCTCGGCGCGGTCGGCGACCTCGGCCAGGATCTCTTTGGCCTCGGTATCGCTCATTTTGCCCTTGGCCTGAATTTTGGCAAGGCAAGGGCCAAAAGCTTGGAAATTCAACTTCATGGCTCATATCCCCGCTTCAATCAGGCATTCCGCCGCCTGGGCATAGGCTTGTTGTTTGACATCGGCCGCCTGGAGCGCGGCTTGGCTTTCGGCAAGTTCGGCCATCTCTTCCGCGTCGGGCTTATAGCCCTCGGCAAGCGCCTGTTGCATCCGCGCTTCTTCGGCGGCAAGCTCCGGGGGGATTGGCGCTGATGCCTTCTCCGCTTCCGCGCGGTCGGCCTCGGTGCGGGCCGTTGCCGGGTTCTCCGCATCCTTGAGGCTTTCGCCCATTTTCTGTTCTTCGGATTTCAGCGCTGCGATGGTCTTAGGGGCGTCGGCCGCGCCGGCTGGTTGCTCGGCCTCGCTGGCCTTGCGCGCCTCGGCAACGGCGGGATTGTCCGAGCCGTAAACCTCATCCATCAGGGCTTTCAATTCGTCCTGCGGCATGCCCTGGGCAAAGCCTGTCTTGTAAAGCTCGCGCTGCTCGGCGGCAAGGCGCGGCAAATCAGACCTGCTGGAGGCTTTGGCGCGGTCGTAGGCGGCCTTAACCCGTCCGCTTAGCTCAGCCATGCGGCTGTCGATTTCAGCCACGCGCGAGCGTATGGGAGCCTCGAAGCGCTCTTTCATTTCGCCCGCCGCGATCTTTTTGAAAATCGCCTCTTCGGGATGCTCGGCGCGGAGCCTGGCAAGGCTGGCGTCGTCTGCCGCCTGGAACCCTTTGCCCTTCACCCACTCAGCAAGCCGCGCGAAGAAATCGGCGATCTTCTGAAACAGCGTTTGCACCTGCGGCGCAAAGGTCTTGGCCCCCGTCCGCCATTGGCTGTATTGTTCGGCAATGGCTTCTTCGACAATCAGCTTTTCGAGATCGGGGCGGCCTTTATAGGCTTCGGCATAGCGCTCGCGGACATTCTGGCTTTCGATCCACCCTTGAGACCGCGCGGCAGTCTCAAGGGTAGACCATTCTTCCGGGGTGAACACATCGAGATGGCGCAAAGCATGCACCGCCTCATGGGAGAACAGCCCAAGCTTGTTGTCCGCATCCATGGCAATGCGGATCATGAGATCGGAGGAACGGAAGGAGGCTTGCGAGCGGCCGGCGGCGTCGCGGCTTAGCGTCTCATTGTCATGCAACAGCGTCTTTGCCATGGAGCGCGCATGCTGGGTGAACAGCCTGGCTACGGGGCTATCCTGTAATTCTCCCAATGAGGTCGCGGATTCAAGCGCATTGCGCAAAGCCGCAACGGCGCTCGCGCGATCTCCCTTGTCATAGGCGGCGATGATATCTTTGTAATCTGCAATCAGCTTGTCAAAGACAGGCTTTGCATCTCCGGTAAACGCTTCCGCTCGGCGCACCGCCGCAGGCTCTTCGCCGTCTATGCCGCGAATAACCAGATCCTCAAGAGCAGCAACGGGCGCATCCCACGACGCGCGAAATAAATGCTGCTGCTGGGTGAAATCGCCCTTCGGAAGGGAGAACTTCTCATCGCCTGATGCCCCCTTCAACTTGCTGTCCAGGTTTCCGATCATATCGGAGAACGGCGAGCGGGCTGCCACGCTTGGCTTCTCCTGTCCCGTGACCGTGCCGCGCGCCGCGTCGCGCGCTGACCAGAACGCAGCGCCATCTTCGGTTAGCGCGCCGCTTTTGGTGATCTTGCGCCCGGCGTTCTCAGCCAACTTCTCGATGTGATTGTAAAGCGCTGTGGCGACGCCCTTGCGGCGATAGGCTTCATTTACCAGAGGGGTGAGGCCCACGGTGCCGCTCTTGCGCAGCACGATTGCGGCTTGCCCAACGTCTTCACCGTTCTTGCCGATGATCTTGAAGCTGGGCTCTGCCGCAGGCTGGCCTTCGATTTTCTCCAGGCGATAGTCGCCGAACTCGGCTTGACTCACGATGCTGTCATAAAAGCGCGCGCGCTCGGCCGCCAGAGTTGGCGGAGTATCGCTATCGCCTGCATCTTTCCCATGCATGGCTTCGATGGCGTCAGAGCGTTCTTTCGCGGATACGGGCTCACCGTTCTTATGGGTGATCTTGACGAGAGAATCGTCAAAGATGACAATGTTGCGAGACCCCTCGACTGTTCCGCGACTCCCCTGATCAAGATACCGAATTCCAGGCACGCCCGCCTCGCGGAGCCGCTGTTCCGCGCCGGGCGAATGCTTGATCCATTCCTCAGGCATTCTATCGCTGGGCCTCAGGATCTCATTCAATTTCGCTTGCACATCTGGATGTTGCTGGTTAAGCGGCTTATCCCAATCTAAAAGTTGGTGGTGATCAACGTCAATGGAGACCTCGTAAACGTTGCCGCGCATTGCCTTGACAGTTTCGTCGAAGCGCGCCAGCGCCTCATCGTCGCCGCGCGCGCGAAGTGTCTCCCGCGCCTGATCATCGGAGCGCGCGGTGTCCATTACGCTGCGAATGCGCGCCGCAACGGGATCTCCACGCAGTTTCGCTTCTGGGACAGAGATCTGATAGCTCTTGGCTACGCTTTCATTTTCAGCGAAATATAGCCCATGCCCAAAAACCTGCGCGCCCTCGCCCGTCCCGATCTTCGACATGTCGAAGCGGTCAAAGTCATGCGGCGTACCGTGATAGGCACGGATTGCCGCCAAATCCTCAGGGCTAAGCATTCCCAGATGCGAGGCAAACTCCATGCCCACCGCCGCCGGTGTCACGCGGCCCGCTTCTTCCGCGACATCGGCCGGAGCCGTCCCGATGGTTTCCCGTGGCGCCAGCAGCCCCGCCGCGCGGGCGCGCTCTGCCGTCAGCACATCCATCTCCTGAAATGCTTCCGGGTCAACGCTGCGCGCGGCATCGGTGTGGTCAGGAAATATTGCGGAGATATCCACCGGCCTGCCGTCAAGCACCTGCGCCGTGGCGGCGCTCAAAGCGGTGCGTTGAGTTTCCGCGTCAGATGACAGCAGATCGCGAACGCCGTAGAGTGACCCCAGATGCTTGTCCCACGCCTTGTTGACGCCAGATTCAATGATGGACCTGATGTCACCATCGAAGGGAACCGGGATTTCCGGCCCCGCTGGCGACAGGATACCTTGCTCATTCAGCCGGGTGACGCCTTCGCCCCAAGCATATTTCACCGCCGGGAAGACGCCAGCATGCATCACCGCGCCAAACAGCGCCCCGCCAGCGACCTCGCCAAAAGCTGCGCGCAAATCGTAATCAGAGGCTTCCGTTCGGCCAATGCCGTATTTCAAGGCGGCAATGGGAGCCATGGCGGCGCCCGCCGAGATGCCGCCAGCCACGCCGCGCGCAACTGTCTTGCTCAGAAAATCCGTGCCGAGCTTGGCAATGATCGCCTCTTCGCCAATGCCGGGGAGAACAGCCGTTGCCGCCTGGATGGGGTCAAGCATGAAGCCAACCGCGCCGACGCCCAGACCTGTCAACGTTGAATGCGCATTGCCATAGCGCGCCAGAATGCCCTCGCGCTCAATCTCCTTGGCTTTAGCCCTGCCGATGCTCATGGCATCATCTTCATGGACGGGCGCGGTAAACAGCTTTAGCGGCTTGCCGTCATTGTCTTCGGGGGCATAAGCTTTGTTGGCCGCATCCGGGTCGAGCATGCGGCTGTTCGCAATGACCTCAGGAGGCACTTGACCGGAACCTTGCGGGCCACGAAGATGCGCGTAACTTTCTGGCCGAGGCGCAAACGTGCGCCCAAGGAACCCCGCCACCTGCCCCGTGGTAGAGCCAGCCTCCGCGCCCAAACGTTCGCCCAGCGTCGGCGGCAAGGTCGCATAAGCCTGATTGGCCGAGCTTTCGGTTTCTTCCGGCGGAGGATTGTCAACGGTGAGGAAATTGCCCATGATGCCCTTGCCCTATTTCCCGCTCATGGCCGCAGGCGTCGGCTGTGCGCTGTCGAACATGTGGCTAATCTCAACTTCTGGCGCCGTGTCAGCGAACTTGACCTCGATGGGATTGCCATCCTTGCCGCGCACAATCCGGCCCGTGCCGCCGGTGACACCGCCATCGGTCAGCCACAGGCCGCTATGATCGGGATTGTTGATCCAGCGCGGATTGGCTTGCAGCCGGTTCAGCCAGTCGCGCAAATGCGGCGCGCCGATCCGCCCGGCCTCGCCGATGTCAGCGTAGGGCGAGCGCACGCCCAGATGACTGTAGATCTCAGGCCCGGCAAGATCGGCTTCCGTCAGCGCGCTCACCCGCGTCGCAACATTGCGCCGGACATCATCCATACGCTCGGCTGGCACCATGGCGCCGCCGTGATTGTCGAGGAATTCGGTGTTTTT
>Ga0213917_1000107_pt1 | contig 19941 bp, 36 predicted proteins | sample McNCre117MG_FD_161051 | JGI IMG/M metagenome (GOLD analysis project Ga0213917, IMG submission 161051) | Freshwater microbial communities from McNutts Creek, Athens, Georgia, United States - 1-17 MG | ecosystem: Environmental > Aquatic > Freshwater > Creek | place: USA: Georgia | collected... | reverse complement strand
TTATCTAGTTGTAAATACCCAAGTTTATTATCAAGCATACACAAAGCATAAGTGATGATTGTAGCACCAAGATTCTGTACTTTAAGATTAACAAGAAGATGCTTGCTTCTTGCAGATAGAATCTTACCATCCATTCCTTTAATAAATTTCTTCTTTCCTTTAGTCATCCACTCTTTTTCAATGAATTCCTTAAATAGTTTTAATCCTTTATTTCCTTCCCAATAATTGTTATAAGCTATCTCTCCTTCTTCTGAACTGACACCAATTACTTTTGTGAACTTTTTTAATGAGCTTCCAAATGCTAAAGAATAACTTCCATTTTTGGCTTTGTTCCTATATGGCTTAAAATCAGGATGGTCTTTTGAGAAATCAGGAGAGTTAATATCGAACTTACTTGTTTGTTTTGGAAAGAATAACGTAGCGTTGTACGAATGAGAATCCCCTTCAAGAATAACTTCTGCGAATTTTCCATTATCGAACTCATAGGTACAATCAGCTACTGCTCTATTCTCAAGCGCAGCAGCGTCTGCACTAACGTATTTCATTCCTTCACTAGCAGTAAATAAAGAACGCACTTCATAACCCTTCAATACTTCTGGAGAAGCCTTTGGAAGATTTACGATGGTACTGTGCTTTACTCGAAACGTTGGTGTATACCCTGTTATTTCAGCAGAGAGTCTACCATCAAAATCAAGTCTCCAATTATTTAACCAACCCTGTACTACACTTTGCCTATTTCGCAGTGAAAGGAACTTCACAATACGCTTAGGAAGCTCACCATCAAGTTTTAATAAGTTAGGGCATATCTTATTAGCCTCTTGTATTTTTGGTGTAGTATTGATGATTTCACCAAGAGAGTCACGCATCGGTTTACCTGTGTCGGGGTCACGCTTAAAGTTATAGAATGTAGGAACCCAACCTTTAGAGATGAACCATTCTTTAATGTCGTCACCATCTTTAATTTCCATAGGTAACTTAATGTCAAGCAATAGATTAGCTTGAATCTTATAGGTACTTCCATAGACATTGATTGTACTATCATCAATAACTTCTGCCTGATGTTTCTCAATCCATTTTTGCATTGTACTTGAGAACCCACCATCTTTCTTATAAGGCTTTGCAGGCATACTATAGTATTTCTTCTCGCCTTCTTTTAGCTTTCTAGGGGGTAACTGTGGAAGAACTTCATTCTCTATTTCTTGCATCTCTGATTGACATTCATCCACTAGTTTCTGTGCAGCTTCTTTATTGAATGAAATCCCTGTGAATGCTTGAGCAGCGTATAAGTAATAATCCTTCTGTAGACCTCTTAACGGCTCAATGTACTGTTTATTGTATTCATCAGCATAGAAGTCCTTATACATGAACTGCATTTTCTTAATCAAGAACGCAAAGACTTTTAGAGTAAGTGCAACGTCCTGTCTGCAATAAACATCCATCTCTGGACTATATTGAGAGAAGTCATTGAACTCAATTTTAGCGTCATTGAATTCTTCACCGTATGATGCTAGATTATGCCGTGGTCTATCTGGATTGATGAACTGACTTACTATAAGTAAATCTATAATCTTGCATGGAGTGTCAGCAAGCCAATCCTTTCCCTTTTTACCTAGATGAAATGAAATATCTAGATGCTTCCATAACATCCAGTGGTCATATCCAATTCCATTGAAAGAAGCTACTACAGGTTCTTCTCCGAATGAGTTATGCCATTCTAGGAATTTATCTCTAGATACTTCCTTTCCTTCTTTAAATGGGTAGATGCTTAACTCTCTTGAACCATCAAGAGAAATGCAGTGAATCATCCAGATTTGTGTACTCTGCAAATAAAGATTATCAGCTTCAATATCGTAGACGTATCCCTGCATATTTCTCCTTTAAAGTTCTTTTGGTGATTCTAGCATAAATTCTTCCTTATCGTGCAAGGTATGTGTAGTATTGTCATAGTATAAATCACCTGCTGGCCCTGTTTCACCTCCTGAACGATTCTTAGTACAAGTTAATCTAGTGGTATTTCGTACTATCGCATCTTCATTAGTTTTATCACGTTGTAGCATTACAATCCAGCTTGCACTTTTCATGAGGCTCCCGCTCCCAAAAATACTATCATCTGGTATCGCAGCCCCAGTGCTGGCAGAGTCTTTATTATTCTGTGATTTTCTAATATGAGCAATCATAAGGATATGCACATTATAAGTCTTAATGATAGATTTGCACCATTTCATGAATAATGCCTGCTGTTCGTTAGGTAATCCTTCTAGCATGTCGCTAACAGGGTCTAGAATAATCACCTTACAACCGCATGAAATAATCAACTGCTCAATCTGACTCTGCATAATTTCAAGAGAGCCTTCTCGTTCGTCGATTACCATAAATCTATCATTTCCGTACTCGTTACTAAATATCTCAACAGCCTTTGATTTTACATAATCCGTTCGTAGAAATGCAAGTTTTTCTTCATTATCTTTAATCAGAGAAATCTTTTTACTGATATGTCTTGAAAGAAGAACTTGCGCGTATTGCTCACATGTTAGCTCAAGCGATACGACCCCGATTTTATGCGGTGAATTAAAAATCCAATAATAAAGAAGTTCATTAGCTACGGTAGTATTATGCGTTACTGTACCATCACCAAGACAGAATAAACGGTCTCCGTCAAGCTCAAAGCCGTAATACTCACCTACACCAATAGAAGTGACTTCGATTCCTGTATTCAAAGGATTCTTAATCTGCGCTCTTGGGCCTGCTTTCTTACGTTTTAGACGATTTGGAATTTCTTCAGTGAACCCGTTAATTCCGATGTATTGATACCAAGTTCCGTCAAAGTCCTGACACTTCTTAAATGTCTTTCTGGCGTTAACAGCAAAACCAAGACTTCTAGCTAATGTAATAATATCATCAGACAATTGAGTTATCTTCAATGTCATGCTGTACCCATTACTATCTAGGAATCCATCTCCATCAAGAAATCCTGCAAGTAAATCTAAGCGAGTCTGACGACTAGCATTAAGGTACTTATTAGGAATCTTTTTACTATCTCCGTATCCAAACTCAACTAAAGTCTTAGCGAAACCGCCTGCTAAATCTACGCTTGTGCAATTTTCTCTGTAATTTGATGGACAGATATTAGTTCTGTAGTTATTTCTCTGACAAAAGCTATATAGCTCATCAAATAATTCTTTGTCTTTATTAGCTAGAGTAAATTGTGGTTTTTTGGTTGTGCCTTCTGCAAGCCACAAGCCATAGATATATGCCTCTTTATCAGAGAAACCATTATCAAGATTCTTAAATTCACCTTTCCATCCTTTGAGGAAATGCTTATTATTTGGGGTAAGATTTAGATAATCCTGAATGTTAACATTGTATACATCATTCTTCTTTAGGTTCAGGCATTTAATATCACGATTAGCCCGTAATGAAAGAATGTGCTTTGAATTAACAGTATAGGTAATTCCCTTTACTTGCTTTACAGAATACATGTTATCCTGTCCAGATACTACGCCTGTTACAGTTCGTGAAGTACCATCTGGCCCCATGATTTTATCACCGTTAACTATATCCTGAACCATTTTAACACTCTGGTCAAACATAAGAATAGGGGTATCTTTACCAAGACATTTAGCGGCACCTGTGCCTGCTGCAAAGATACCTATAGTGCCAAGCTCAATAGACCCAAGCATATTATCAAGTTTCTTCATGAACGGTGGAAATTGCACTTTCTCTACAGTAGCATGCTTCAAGAGCTTTTCATAAAGCTGACTTGAGCCAACTACACCTTCAGGCACATAAGTCTCAGCATCAAAGAAATGCTTCACAAATAACCCCTGCTGATTATTTACCAAATAATCATTCGGGTCTTTGTAGGTCATCTTCATAATCTTGACCTTGCCTTTCGGCAATGCCTTTACTACATCTTCGATGCTATCCTGTCCAGCTTCATCGTTATCATAGCACAGCACGATGTTACTAAAGGAATCGAAGAATTTGTACTGTGCAGCAATCTGCCGTGTACTCTTAGCACCTACTGTACCTGATACCGCCGCTACATCGTAATCATTGCCACGTTTAGAGTAATAATCCTTGAGCATTTGATACGCTGACAAAGCATCAATTTCACCTTCACAAAGGATAAGCCACTTCCCGTTAGTCTGGAAGTTCCGTTGCATGAACAAGTCGCAATCCTGTCCTGTATTCCCCTTGCTGTAGAACATCTTAGGGACTCCACGAATCTTATACCCTGCTCGCTCAAGCTGTTTAGTCACTGGATAGTATTGCTTCGTGACTTCCCCTGTGATTTCATCGAATTCATGCCGTACACCGAACTTACTGTAGGTATCATCAGAGATGCCACGGAATCCTCGTCCTGTTGATGATGTGTTCTCTACGATTTCTTTTACTTCTTCTACAGTGATATTAGGTTTCTTAGATGGTGCTGGAAGCATATGATAATCCTTTTCTTTAGTTGACTTCTGTGTTCTTTTATCTTGTTTACTCTGAAGGTATTCCTCTGAGACTTCAGTATATCCGCATACAAAGCAATGCGAACTACCGTCATCATACACAGCTTTACCGTCAGAGCTATCGCATTTCTCACATGCTTCGTGCCTAATGAATAACCCCATGCTTCCCTTTCTATTCTATTTTAGCTTAGCTTCGTATTATACAATGGAATCCAATGCTTAATCAAGGTTTTAGTTAAATTAGTGCAATGCAGTTGTTTATCATCATCAAGAGCATAGGATAGAACTTTTCCTGTGCTCTTTTCAATGACTAGCTTAGGAAGTACATCCCATTCTTGTACTGTGCAATGCTCTGTTCCTTCATGGTACTTAATTTCCATGCTGCAATAACCAACTAGGGGAGATTACCTTGAAAGAATCCTGTGTAGTACAGCTCTTAAATACATGTCCTTCTTTCAGAATATTATGAGGTGCTTCTGGATTTACACGAGAAACACCTTGAGAACTGTCGATTAAATCCTGTACTGAAAATGAACTTAGGTCTGTTGGGACTTTTTGACCCATGAAATATTCCACTAAAGGGGCATAATCCATTGAAGCATTGTACTCTCCTTTTAATGTGAAATGCAATACTCTAGCGTCAACAGGATTAAGGTACTCTTGTGCTTTAATGTCATAAGCACTAAACATAAATAACTTTCGTGTATCCAGTAAATAAGGATTACCCTGAACCTTCTGTCCGATGATTTCCCCTTGAATAGCGATTTCTTTATCATACAACTTGCAATAAGCCTCTAGAGCTTTGTCGATGTTGTACTGCTTTACCGTTCCCCAATAAACCCCAAGTGCTTCTTCGTTGTACTTCAGTTCTAGATTCCTAGAACATACTCCAATTCTACCATCCTTGTAATAAACGGTACAAGAGGTTCCATCAAGTTTTTCTGTAACTTCCCAACGTAGATTCTGGGCTTTCCATTCCTCTAGTTTCTCTGTTAGATTCTGGATGCGTTCTTGGTCTGTCTTAGGGATAAAGCTAGGGAATAATCCCTTAGCTTCTGGATTCTTTTCAGAAATATCCTCGGATTCCCATTTCTTGATACCGTAGAAAGCTGTCAAGTCCAGACCTTCTTTGTACTCTTGAATTAATCCTGTTTCTTGGTCATAAAAGGCACCTTCAGGCGCTTTGATAATAAGTCCTTGAGAGATTACACCCCTGAGCTTGATTGTACGGATTCGTTCCCCTTTAATACCTAGATATTCTTTAGGCTCATTCCCTTGTTTAGTCAAGAACGGGGCTACTGCATTAGGGACAAAAGAATCAATTTCAATGAATGCAATCAATTCACCTTCTGTATAGGTGTTCTTAGGGATTACTACATTCCACCCACCTACTTTAGCGCACTCAAGATTATCTGCATTTACAATAGATGAAATACTGTCGATACGTTTGATACTAGCTAGTTTACGTTGAACTTGCATTATTCTGTCCTTTCAATATAATAAGTTGGTCTTTAGCATCTGCACATCGCTCTTTAACTTCTTCTTCTGTTTCTTTATGTGCAAAGCTAGCCACTACAGAAAATATGTGCTCGCTTTCTTCATCATCGCTAGGAAGGATTTCGCATTTAATAAAATTAGGTACTGCGTGGTATTCCTCTAGCGTTTCTAGCATATGTGTACTATCTGTACTGTAAATATAAGTCCTTTTTTGGACTATCTTATCCATTTGTTCTGTCTGCAAGGATTGTAGCATTAGAATAAAATAACAGACATTGATTGGCGTGAAAAAATCATTCTTATGCTGAAGTAAAAACCCCATAACCTCTGAATATTCATCTCTAGTAATTACCCCTCTGTCTGGGAATAAATAGAACTCTAGCTGTCGGTGTAGCTCTTGATACCCTAAGTCCATGTTTACTTTGACAGAATTAGCTGTAGCCTTTCGGTCTATGCACTTAGATGTCATGGAGTCTACTATAGTATAGCACCACTTGGCTTTATCAATGATGATTTGTATAGTTTTGTTTTTACTGTCATCTTCAATCATACATCCCCCTTGACTTTACCTATAATCCACACAGCACCGTAAGTAAACCACTTAGAGATTACAGCTATCCCGATAATCAAGAACACGATAAACAACCACAGAGCAAACATATAGAACTCCTTTATTTATTATCGTTAAGGTTATCGTGCACTTTCATTCCTGTATGGCATCCATAAGCAAACCAAAAGAACGTCCAAGACACAAGAAGCATACCGAATAGAATGTAATCTCTAAGCATCGTTATACCTTCATCTGGATTGCATGCTGCAATTCTTTAGTCTTTTCTTCTTGGATGTGCACAGCGTTTTCATATGGAATATCTACCGCAAAGGATACTACAGCATTCCCTGATTTATTTGTACCTAGTACATTAAACAGCTTACGGTCTTTGAATGAACGGGTAATCAGGACTTCACTGATTTTCTCAGGTTGAATATCTTTGATTGATTTATCTTTAGTCAGCATTGAGGACTCCTTGGTCTAGTTGATATTTGCTAGGCTGCTCGTAATTAAACAGCCCTTGTACGATTTCTTGTACATCAGAAGGGGTATTATACAGGAAAATATCTTCTGTGTATTCAATCCCCTTCTTTTTTGATTTATTTTTATTTACCATACAGGAAATACTCTGATGCGTTTATTCCCAAGTTTAACAAACACCCCTGCTTTCTCAAAGAACTTAGGGGATTGCCAGAATACCTTTAGTTTCATTTATGAGTCTCCTTTAAATGCTGATTTCTATCTCTAAGATAGAAAATTACAAACAAAGATGGAATAAGAGTAGCTATATATAACCCTCCGTATGCTGTATCAGGCCAATACAAGTACGTCTTTCCTGTAAATAGATTGCATAAAAGCCCAAAGGTAATATAGTACGAAATGAATACCGCTAGGCGATAAGGGAAAATATACTTACTTGGCATTTTATTCCTTGGTCGTAGCTTTTGATTTACCCTGATTCTTAAAGAATTCACTAATCTTAGGATTAACAACTTTATCTTTATTAAGATGAGGAAGAACTTCTTTCTTTAGATTGGCACTCAAGCCGATACGGAGAGTCTTACCACCGATGCACAAGGTAGGCGGGTCAGTCAAGTTCGTCATACGGTCTGGATTCTGACGGATGCGAATATACAAAGTATTATAAAGGTTAATATCACGTCCTGCTGAAAGTTCACGATAGAGGAATTCACGGAAAATCTTCAGGAAGTCCATGTATTCTCCGTTAGTGTAATCCTTGCATACTTTACGCATACCTCGGGCAAGGTCTAGCGTACGACTGATTTTATCAGGTTTACCTGAAGATTCCTGCGCTTGAACCTCTTGAGATTCCTCTGAGGTGCCTTGTTGATTATCTTGAGTATTTTGAATGTCTTGCATATTTATTTCCTTATAGGTTAATTTCTGAGGTTAAATCATTGAATCTAGTGCAGTGCTTTAAATACCGTTTCTCAGCGTCTATAGCCCTTTTGAGAGCTTCTACGCAGTTCTTGGTACTTGCATCATGCTTCCAAAATGGAGTGCTTAATTGGAAGATTACTGCATCTGCTGCTTTTATGACATGCTCTGGATTGTGCATATTATTTAGCTATAGATTTGACAAATGCAATGATTCGTTCTTCTTCATTTTCTAGGACTTCTGATTCTTCAGGCTCAATTACACCTTCAGCTTCTAATTCAGAATAAATAAAAGCGTAATTCTTGACTAGAATCATTAAACGTCTTTTCTCTATATTTGTCATTTGTACTCCCTAGATTTTGTGCAGAACTTGAGAGAATTCTAGCATAAAAATCAAAGCTATGCTAGTCAATAAAGTACCAATCAAAGTGCACCAAATGGACAGGATTTCTTTAGCTATTTGCATTTTGATAGTTATGAATGACTACATCTGTACTAGGGACTCTATGCAGGGTACTAAACAGCTTGAACTTCTCTGATTGAGCTACCGTTACCGTCACGATAGAATCAACATCGTACTTATTGTACTTATATTCTTGGATACGCTGCATAGCCCTACGCGTACAGATATAGCACTGTTCACCTCGTACACGTTCTTTAGCTAGAACTTCGTACAATGCAAAAGTTTGTCCTGAATCTACTTGTACTTCAGTTTCTACTAGCTGGTCATTGACTTGATATTCTTGGCTCATTCTAATCCTTTCGATACGTCTAGTTCATACACTGTCCAATTCTCTTGATTGTACACAAATTCACCATCTTTGACTTTAACGATAAGCTGGTCTGGTTTGTAATCAGGTTCATAAGTAGTTCGCAAGTAATCAAACCCACCGTCAATAGCACAAGAAGCATCTTCAGATTGCCTGTAGTCATGCAAAGATCGGCTATAAATGATTTCACCGTTCTTAGCCCTGATGCAGTGAATATCTAGTTCAGGGATGTGCATAGCCCCTGTGATGTACGTCATGTGATTCTGAATGATGTACATGTAGTACGGAAGGTGTCCTTTAGCTGTATCAGGGTTCTCTTGGTAGAACACAGGAAAGTGCATCTGAGTATATGCCCCTGATTTGAGTTTAGCAGGAAATGCCCCTACGAACTTATCCTTGTGTTCTGGGTTGATTTTGTATTCTTTGGACTGTCGTGCAGTCATGTACTTCAGTGCTTCTTCTAACTTCAATTTATTCTCCTAATGTTTAATTAAATACCAGATGCAATTCATCAGCATAGTGTTAACGCACAATACCGATGCGCTTATCGCTAAAACAATAAAGAATGTTAGCATAAAACGAAGCACTTTTTCGTACATATTCTAGGTATTTTTAGTTATTTAACGTGGGTGCACTTGTGCGTTTTACGGAATACCCAAGGTTCTACAGGGGAATTAGTCCCAAATACACCTAGCTTTTGAGCTTTAGCTTTATCCTCAATAGCGCGCAGCTTAGAGGTCTTAGGGACTACTTGACGATACAACCATACGTCACCGTCAGCAAGCAAGCGTTCCGCTACATCGTTACCACCTACAGACAACGTACCTACATATCGGTCATAAGAAGTACCGTAAATCTTCAGTTCAGCATCTTTGTTCAGGACAAGTGCAGACATAGCCGCAGTAGAGATACTGCCGTAATCCTGACATGATTCAGGGGCGTCGATATATCGCATACGCACCTTGATGCTTGACCCTGTACTTCGAGTTACCCATACGGTGTCACCGTCAATAACCTTGACTACTCGTACAGTCTCTGCGGTAGGGACAGCAGCAAACAACGACATAGCCATAGAAGCCAAGAGGATAGTAAAGAATGATTTAATTTTCATGAAGTTCCTTTTTAGTTAAGTTTTAGAGTAGTTTTGAAACCTTCAACGCAGTATGTACTGTACGCTTCTGGATTGAATTTGTCAAAACCATTGAGAGGAATTATACCTGATTTTTCTAGGTATTCAGCGTATTTCTTAGAAATATCTTCAGTTTGTTCAGGAAGCAAGCCTTCTTTAAGAACGTCAGTAAGCATAGATTCTTGAAGCCTGCACTCTCTACAGTACATATCTGAGCAACTGTGGTATTTAATAGCTTCAAGGTTACGAAGTTGGGCTTTCTCTGCAAGAGAAAGCATTAGGATTTTATCTTGCTTAGAAAGCATTAGTTTCCTTTGAATTTATTTTTAAGATATTCCCAGAACTTCCAACGGATAAGACGATAAAGAATCTTGATTCCTTCTACCGTTAGATTAAAGAACAGAATGACCTTGAATTTAAGCAAGGACAGGAATGATAGCATATATGCTCCTTTAGTTGTTGATTTGTTTATGAGCGAGAGAAGTTCATAGGTGGAGGACTTGCATCTCGATAGTTATCATCCTTCAAAGAATTTTCTATATTGTACCGAATAAAGTCCAAAGCATCTTTCTTATTTTTATTCTTATCAATGATTCTTTCGATAATAGGACAAATAAGTCTTAGACTTACTTCAAGGTCGTCATGGTGTTCCTCAGCTTCATGAACACATTCGATAAGCTCGGCAGATGATAACTCAGATTTAACGAAATAAACTGCATCAATAACAAGGAATTTGGTTAATTGCAATGGCTTTTTCATATTATCCTTCTTTGATTTGTTTATTCTTCAAGTCCAACAGATTCTGCAAGTAATCAATGTGATTATTCAAAATCTGAATAGCTACTTCTTTGTCTTTAATCTCAGCTTTTAAATCCTTGATTTCTTCAGATTGCTCTTTTGTCAAGTCATTCAGGATTTCCTTTTGTTCGATAAGGTTATCAATGCAATCCTCAAGTTCGTCACGGTCTACCATTTTATCTCCTTTTCTTAGTGATTTGTTCTACAAAATCGTACAAATAGTACATTAAAGCAACGATAAGGACTGAACTAAGCAATAAACTCATCTTGATTGTACTTAAATTGATTGACTAAAATATTGTACTTGATTAAAGCCTCAATGCCTTTTTCACATCGGTATTTCTCCTTGTAGACTACTCTACGGATACCTGCTTCAGCAATCATACTAGCACAGGATTCACAAGGGCTTAGGGTAACGTACAGTGTACTACCTTCTGAGCTAACCCCTTCTTTAGCGCACTTCAGGATGCAATTCAGTTCAGCATGAAGGACTTCTGGTTTAGTCCTGAGTTCTCCATCAATCACATCTTCACAAGCGTTATCAGAACCCTTCACAGTACCGTTATAACCGGGCATGACGCCTCCCGAACGAAGGACTAGACATGCACCTACCTTCTTCCGTTTTGCGTGGCTCATTTGAGCGTGTCGTTCAGCAACGTGCATATAAAGTTCATCTACAGCTTGTCGTTTAGGCATCTTGAAATTCCTCTTTGTATTCTGGATGTTTATTGTAGTGCTTTTCTAAAGACCTTGACAAAGTTCTATGAAATCTTTCAATGAATTCCTTTGTGTCTTTCTCTTTATTGATTCCTGCTAGGATTTCCTCTTTCATCTCTTGATGAAGTCTATCTCTGAACATTGAAGGGATTCCTCTGTGCTCTGTGTAATCTTCAGTCAAGAGATAGATTTTCTTGTCAATGTCTCCTATGGTATTTTCTAGGATTTGAATCAAGTTATGCACTAGCTTGTAATGCAACTTAAATCGAACGTATTCACTCTCAGGAATCAGCATAGGAGTTAGTCGAAGGCTTAACAGGGTATGGGTGAGTATTTATGAATTCCCCTAGAGGCTCAAATACCCCTTCAAATCGGTTATTGCTGGTATGGAGATGCAGAAAAGAACTCAAGTCCTGCATTTTCATAGGATACATAGGATTACCAAGAGCACGTTTCAGGACACGTTGCTTTTCTTCAAGGATACGAAGGTTCTTCCACTGCTCTTTACAGGTATTTGCAAGCTGCACAGGGTCATACAATCCAGTAAAAGCATTTTTCTTCTTCATACCTTCTCGGGTCATTTTCAATAACCGCTTATGCAACTTCAATTCATTGATGCTCTCGTTGATATAAGCCTTCAATCCAGCAGCCATATATTGAGCTAGGCGATGAGGAATTTGGACTTGTACCTCTTGATTATCTTGCTGTGTGTTTTTCATCAATTATTCTCCTTTCAGTACCCAAATGATATTCTTGATTTCGGTATTATCACCTATTCCACCTTCGTAGCATTGACCTGCTTCATTGCACAATTTATAGCTGGACTTAAATGCGCAGCCTGCACAAGAATCCTCTAGACCGATGGCAGATTTATATTCTTTTCCCTGCACTACACAAGTGTCTGGTAGCATCAGTTATTCTCCTTCAGAATCCAGATGATATTCCGCTCATCTTTACGAACACCTTTAGCACAACTCCCTGCATCTTTACAATTCTGGAAAGAAAGCAGAAATGCACACTCCTCACAAGAGGATGAATTATATTCTATAGATACAGCTTTATATTCCTTACCTTGTACTACACAAGTGTCTTGATACATTATTTCTTCTCCTTTAGAACCCAGATGATGTGCTGATTATCTTTACGCTGGCCTCTATCGCATTTCCCTGCTTCGCCGCAACTTGTAAATAACTTATAAAATGCACATCCAGAGCAAGACGCTGTATAGTTTTTTGTAGGTACAGCTTTGTATTCCTTGCCTTGTACTACACAAGTATTCTCGCTATTCTTTGTACTCATCTGTAGTCTCCTTTGATTTATGCTTAGTCTTAGTTCGTTTATCTTGATGCGGTATTGTAGCACGTCTTTTAGCACCTAGAGGATTTCTTGGCTTTATACTGGGTATAACTAAAGGTTTATTATGGTCTTTCATGTTCTTATGTAGGATGTGCATTACTAATGCACTTGATTTATTCAATTCAAGAATGCTATCATAACTTTCTAGGAATAGCAACTTTATCTGAATTTATTTGAATTATTTTGTACTTTAGAAGATATTTACAGAAACCTCTTGCTTTTGTCTTTCAAGTGTGTTAGCATTCGGTTTATGGGTACAGGGGATAAGTAATTACCTCTACGGCTGAGACACTTGACGAATAATCCCAACCGAGACTAGGCTTTGCTGACCTTTAAAGGGGTCTACAAGGCTCTCTGGAAGGTAGAAGGTGCTATGATGTGGCATGAGATGATTTAGAGGATTCTAGAGCATTTCCCTGCTTATAGCAATAACCAGAGGCGGGGACTTCAGGGAAATACTCTTGAGAACATCAAGGGGTTAATCTCTAAGGAAACGAAGGCAATAGAAACTAGGGTTTTCACCCTAGAAGGTCTATTATTGCCTGTTTTCTTAGGGAAATATATATTAAGTATACTTATATAAGATATAACTTAAGGTATACTTTAGATATATCTTAGGTTGTACTAAAGGTTTCTAGCTTGAGAGTCCTTAGATATAGCTAGCTTTGGATTAGGATTATTAACAGATTAAGAGAATAGGAGAAGGATATGCCTAAAGGTAAGAGAAAGATGCTAGGGACTGATAAAGTCAATACAGCTAGGTTCAAAGCATGTAAAGAATGGTTAGATAGCTTGCTAGCTGCTAATCCAATGGATGAGTACCTGTACTTGCATATCTCTCAAGGATGTATTAGAGGATTTAGTCTAGAAAATAATTCTCTAATAGCGTATCTTTCTGAGGATTTTAAGTTACAATACTGCATGTATGATTACTTGTACGAGAGTTTTACACTAGAGGAATTCAAGGAGTATTTTAACCAAATGGTACAAATTAAAAATATTATCAAATAAATAGAAAGGGGGTCAAAAAAGAAGTTACAATGCAGTACAGTTCTATTAAGTCCGAATTAGCATGTAGAGCCTTCTCAAGAGGTTATGACATATTCCAGAAAGAAAATGATAAGTTTGTTCTGTGCAGACCTACGTATTTCCCTTCTGATAAAAGTTATTACATGCTTCTGACTGACATAGAAATAAGCGAATATTTTAACTTCAATTACCCTTAAAGGAGACTATGAGTATTTTCAATAAGAAGCGCTATAGATTATCTGATGCTGTAGAATTAGGTCGAGAGAATCATCTAGTTGGTTCTGGAAAGTGCAAAGGTGATATGTCTACCTTCTCTTGTCTAGCTGTTGAGGAAGCTGTATTTATCCTTTCAGGATTAGGATATTACATGCATCCTAAGATGCGTGATTTATTGGATGATTTCTTCGATGATTGGAAAAAGAACGATTGCAAAGTCCCTATGATTGACGATTGTGAATTGTTCTATGATATTTCTAGTGCAGAAGTACAAGGATGTAGATACATGTGGTTGTGCTTCTTAGAATTGTATTTATTGGATAGTCCTGACCTTAACGTACTGATTGAAAAAGAAGGAGATTGAAATGCTAGACAACAAATACATCAAGAATATTTATAAGGATGATTATCCTAATTGTGATATTTCAACTTTCATTGAAGTGCTGCAATATATTCAAGCAGGGTATTCTTTGTATGTAGGGGATTATAGCGGTGCTCAAGCAGTCCACAAAGAATATGAAATCAAGGATTACAGTATTAAATCTATAGCTTCGTACTTATCTTCAGGGACTAATCTCAAATTGGTAGCGAATAACATCCTTCCTGAATCTATCATTCCCCCTTGCTTAAAGAAACAACCTAAGCAGCATGAGTTAATCTATATGGTCGACCCTTTGAGTTCTGTGGATTTCGTTACCGCTTATTGGAATCCTTCTTCAGAGACACATATGCGGGCTTTTAAGAGAGGACTTGTGTACACCTCAGAGGAAGGTGCTAAAGCTGCTTGCTTGGCTATGATTAAACGACAAGATGCTGAAGGTAAAGAAATCAAACATGGGTGAACTAATGGATTGGACTGATGTAACGCCTCAGAAGGATTGGACGCATAAGCACGATAAAATGCTTTATGCTTTGATGTGCTTAGAGAGAGGATATAGCTTAGAATGCAAGCATGTCCGCTCTAAGGATAATTGGATTTGGGAAGAATTACCTGATTGCAGATTAGATACACTGATGTTCTATATAGGCATGGGTTATGAAATCAGAGAGAGGGAGAAGGAAGATGCAGCAACAAAAGCAAAGCACTGAACTAGAGATTGCAAAGCTAAAGGAAGAAGTCCAAGAGCTTAAACGTAGAAATAAAATCCTAGAGAAGTCCTTTAATTACTTGGTAAAGCAGGTAAACGCCTTTCCTTATGGACAAATCCTTCAGGTAAGTGTTAAGTCCCATGAACATGATATGTGCGTATCTTCCAAATGAATACCCAAAGCATTAACTCAGGGATAGGGATTGCTGGGACTATATGCCGTCTAGGAGGCTTCGCAAAGGATGTGCTGGTACTTTCCCCTTCTCTGACGGTTTCTAAGCTGAATTTAGAGCTTAGAGAATTGACAGGAAAGACGTATTACAAAAATACTGAATTCAACTATCTTAAATTCAATGAGAAGTTCATCAAGATTCTTAATCCTAGTGACCCAGATTTGTACGATAAATTGCATCTCAACAGGTGGAATATCATGCTGATTGACAGAAAAGCTAGCTTAACTCCTGAGGTACTTCAGTTGATTCATGATAAAACTAACCTTTATATGCAGTATTATAAATCTTATTATTTATTCATGGATATGTAAATTATGAAGAAACCTTTATGTTTTATCTCTGGTTGTATCTTTGGGGCTTTGTGCTTAATGCCTATTAGTATTTCGTCATTGGATTTGGCGCATGAGAAAGCTAGAGTGCAATTCCTCAAAGTACAGCAGAAGTGCATAGAGGAAGCTCTATGGTTTGAAGCTAGGGGAGAATCCAAGTTAGGAATAGCTGCTGTGCTCTCTGTGATTCAAAATAGAGTACAGCACAGGAATTATCCTAGTACGTATTGTGAAGTCATCCAACAACCTAAGCAATTCTCTTATAGGAATGGATATAGCAAAGGTGTATTTATCCCTTATAATCCTAGATTTGGTGACGTTAAGATGGATATAATCAAGAGATTATCTCAAGAAGCTATAGATGGAACTTTTAATAATCTTCTTGATAAGAATGTGCTTTTCTATAGTACAATCCATGTAAAGCCAGTGTGGGCTAAGGATATGAAGAAAGTCCTACAGATAGACCAACATCAATTCTATGCAGAAAGGGAATAAAGTTATGCAGAATACGCATGAGATTATTGAAACAAAAGAAGAAACGCAAGATAAATTAGCTGTAGAATACTTGCAATGGTACTCAGGAAAGCGATTCAAACTGTCTGGTGGATTTCCTAAAGGTGTTCAAAATAAAACTAAAGGAGAGTAAAATTGCAAGAGGAATTCGGAGATAAAGAAACTACAGGGTCTTTTCAACATGCTTGCACTTTTCAGCATTATGCTTGTGCTACTACTTCTGGACAGTATTCTTATGCTTTTACTACAGGAAATAAATCTCACACTAGTACCTCTGGTAAATACACTATAGCTGTAACAGCAGGGTATTTCGCTAACGCAAGTACGTCTAATGACGTATCAAATGCAGCTACGTTAGGTAATTACTCAAAAGCTAAAACATCAGGGACTCGTTCTTATGCTTTGACTACAGGATATACCGCTTGTGCAAGCACAACAGGCTTTTGTGCTCATGCCTTAACCGTAGGTGGACACTCTGATGCCTTGACCTCTGGTCATGCTGCTGATGCAGTTACAGTAGGGGATTATTCAGATGCAGAAACATCAGGGGAATCTGCTCATGCTATAACGACAGGGCATTTCTGCAATGCTAAGACTTTGGGTAAGTCCGCTAATGCTATAGCGGTAGGTAATAGTTCATCTGCTTGTGCTAAAGATGAAGGTGCCATTGCAGCATCTTTAGGACATAAACCAAAAGCTAGGGCTGGTGTAGGAGGTTGTATTGTACTCGCTTATAGAGGTGCATTAGGTAAGCTAATAGGTATCAAAGCATCAATGACAGGAGAGAATGGGATTAAGCCTGATGTGTGGTATACTTTAAATGATTTAGGGGAATTTGTAGAAGTACCAGAATAACCTAATATATAAAGGAGAATAAAGTAATGGAAGAACAAATTGACTACTTGAATAATTCAACATCGGGTAATTATAGTCCTGCGGTGTCCACTACTGATAAGGTTCCTGCTTCAAGCACTGGTAACTGCTCTACTGCTACAGCACTTGGGTATTGTGCTACTGCTGTTACTTCTAGTGATTACTCAAATGCTTTAACCACAGGTAATCGTTCTAATGCAGTAACTACAGGGAATTATAATACAGCTACAAGCACTGGAGATTTTTCCAATGCTATTACTACTGGATTAGACACTACTGCCGTTACCACAGGGTATTGCTCTAATGCAACAACTTCTAATGACATCTCCAATGCTGTTACAGCAGGTAATCGTTCAACAGCTAAAACAGTAGGTAATCACTCTTTTGCTACTACGGCAGGGTACAATTCTAATGCTTTTACTTCAGGGGTTGGTTCTCATGCTTCGACTACAGCCCATAAGTCCAATGCTGTTACATCAGGAGATTATGCTAATGCAACTACATCAGGTGATAGTTCAGTTGCTTGCACTAAAGGGGATAGCTCTATTTCAGCTTCTCTAGGTTATAATGCAATGGCTAAAGCAGGGGTAGGTGGAGGTATCGTGCTTGCTTGGCGAAGTGAATTCAATAAGTTACTTGGTATTAAGTCAAGTTTAGTAAATGAAAATGGAATCAAGCCGAATGTATGGTACACTCTAGATAATTCAGGGGAATTTGTAGAAGTCCCTGACAAGAATAACGCATAGAAGGAGACATGAGATATGCAAGATATGAATATGAGAAAACTAGGTGAGATGTTGATGGCGTGGAGGTTCGAGGGAGCAACGCTTCAATATCGTGAATCAGATGCAGACGAATGGGAAAATATTAGTGATGAATGGATGATTACCAGAATCATAGAAGTGACCTATAGCAACTTCCAGATGCGTATTAAACCAAAGACAGTCACATTACCTGAACGAGAAATTCCAGCGTATGAGACTACAGCACCACCTAACCATACACCGTATTACGTTCCTTGTTTTTTTAACACTTGCTTTTATACAGGTTTAGTCTGGTATAATACTGATATTGATAACATACTTCTCAAAAGAAATGCAGTATTTCTTAACCCAAAAGACGCTATGGAAGCTGCTAAAATTATGTTGAATATCTCGGAATAAAGGATAAAATATGCAAGAGATGACGATTAAAGAACTAGGGGAAATGCTAACGAAGCGTCAGACTCAAGGGGCTAGGCTGCAATGGCGTACCTCTGAAACTGCTGAATGGGTAGATGAAACTGACGAAGTATCTACTCTTACGATGATTGCTAATTGCATTTATAATAATTATTCCATTCGGATTAAACCTAAAAATATTCATATACCAGCCAGAACAATTCCTATGCCAGAGACTGTAGCACCACCTGTAGGAACTATGTTCTATGTTCCGGCAGTTTGTAGCGTGGATTATTTTCTTAATTTTACTTGGTACTGTAGCTTCAACCGGCTATTATGCAGAGGTCTAGTGTATTTAAATAAATACGATGCTATAGAAGCTGCTAAAGCGATGATTCCTTCGCCTGATAAGGTGCAATGATGCAAGATACACAAGATAACAAAGAGATGTCAATTCGAGAGCTAGGTTATATTCTTAGCGAAGGGTATCATAAAAACACAGGAATAGAGATTAGTCAATCTGACGGTAAAGCATGGGTATTCTGCGGGGGTATAGCTATGAAATGGGTTATCATAGCTATGCAGAACGGATATAGAATCAGGTTAAGCACAAAGAATTACAAGGATGTAGAAAAAGAGGAGTACAATCTGTTGATTCAGGAACTTAAAGATATTGTCTTTGATAAAAGGGGTTTAGAAGATGCTTCTAGCTAAAATAGCCTTGACTAGCTGTATCATGTTGACTATAGGCGTAGTCATCAAGGTTCTTTGCCTTATGAACCCTTATACATATAGTAACATAGAAGTTTGTTCGGATTGGCTTATTGGAGTATCTACTCTAATATTTCCTATTTTATTGATTTGTCTAGTCTGGTCTGCTGTATAATACAAACTGTTCAATAGAAAGGACTTAGATATGAAACAAATCAATACATTGGTATTTCAGCTTAATGCAGAGGTCGAGAAGCTGGCAAGGCAGATTCAGCGAGTCAAAGCTGAGAGGGACAAGTACAAGGAATTATACGAAGACTTGCAGAAGAAACTTCTAGATGTACGATTAGCTGGACGTGATAAAATAACTAATAACGATATAGAATTTGGTATTCATGATTTTAAGGAGGACTAATGAAGAAGAAATACATTAATGGACATGAAATGGCTACCTTATTGATTCCAGAAGATAAATCTAACTGTTTGTACTTGTATGAAGCCTTACAGCCTTATATTAAGTACAACGTTGAGTCTTATGGGGATAAAGGTAGCGCTTTTTGTTTGCATACAGGGGTTTTGCCTGATTTAAGTACTCGGTGCAAAGGTGGTATTCCTTTGCATAACATTAAATGTAAACAAGTACCGTATAGACGGCAAGAGATTGAATTGACTATTCCTGTTGAAGCTCTTTCTTCTAAAGGCATCGAAGCTGCTAAAGAGTACGAAAAATCTAAAATAACAGAAAATAAATTGCACAAAGCATAAAACTTGTGCTAGCATACAGTCCTCATCTTAAATATTAAAGGAGATACAACATGGCATTTTTATTCGGATTCGTTATGACTATGATTATTATTCATGTAGTCAAGAACGCTAACAAAAAGAAATAGGTATAACAGATGCAATCAGCTTTGAATAATCATAAGTTATTGCTAGAACTAGCTGAAGAATCGGGACTTGTCTTTAACTTAGAGATGACCCCCGAGAAGATTTATAGCTGGCATAAGAAAAAAATATACGCTTTTGCTGAGTTAGTGCATCAAAACCGTGATAAACTATTCACTTCAGATAAAGCTGATAAAGCATAAAGAAAGGTCATATGGGTTTAGCTCA
>Ga0213917_1000106_pt1 | contig 20741 bp, 36 predicted proteins | sample McNCre117MG_FD_161051 | JGI IMG/M metagenome (GOLD analysis project Ga0213917, IMG submission 161051) | Freshwater microbial communities from McNutts Creek, Athens, Georgia, United States - 1-17 MG | ecosystem: Environmental > Aquatic > Freshwater > Creek | place: USA: Georgia | collected... | reverse complement strand
TCTATAGTTATTTAACGAATAGTCCTTAATATCTTGAGCCACTACTGTCATAGTGGTCCCGTTGTAAGTAGCAGTTGGGGTAGGTGTGCCAGTAGAAAAGTTATAGGTTTGACCACCCAAGATAAGGAATGGATTAGTTCCAGTTACTGTATGAGAAAAAGTAATGGAACTACTGCCAGCTCCTGTTGGTGTTGCTTTTGTTTTTGCGTCAAATGCTATTGCCATATCCTAATTCTGTTACCACTGTTTCGTTTAAAAGCCCTTTACTGTCAACTGCAGACAAGGGTAATTCAAGGTAGGCTGTATCTATACCATTGGCATCTGCTAAGAGCGAAACTGCCTTGCCATTTCTAATACAATATTCATCTACACCAAGTAGGGTGTTTGGAGTATCTACTTTGTCAGTACCTCCAAGTGAATATTTCCATGTATAACCAGCACGTACAGGATTGTGTGCATTTCCACCTACTTCACCCAGTTTTAAATATTCAGCTTCACTACAAGGAAAAAACTCATCTTCACCAGAACTTTCATTCAAGAAACAATGAACATACCCAACACCTAAGTAGGTACGTTGAGTAAGTTGTCTTGTTACTGGTTGAACGTTTGGTTTCATACTTATGCTGAAGCTATTACACGCCACTTACTTGTACCTGCGTTGTATTGAACACCAAAGGTATAAGGCAATGTCGTTGATCCATTTGTTGTAGCTGCTGGTGTGACTGTCGAGTTTTCTGTATTTACTAGAGTCAGTGTTTGAGCTACTGCTGAGAAATCTAGTACTCGTACCATTCTACGTTCGCCATCAATGGCTCCGGCAGTTGGGATGGTTATGGTAAGAGTAGCAGCTGAGTTGTTTGTGATTGTGTTCGTGACATACGCAAGGTTTACTGTTGCTGCGTTAGCAGAAGCTGTCTGGGCAATATTTTCACCTGTTGAAGAAATCAGAGAACAACTCCAGTTAGCGGCTGTGGTTGGTGTGGCCACAATTGCTGTAAAGGTAGCTGACATTCCTGCCCCAAGGATTTGAATAGTGTTAGCTCCTGAAGATTGTACGGTAACACTACCAGTAGAATTGTTTACGATTCTGTATGTTTGTCCGACAATAATTGAAGTAGTTGGAAGTGTTACAGTTTGAGTTGAAGAACCTGTAAAGAATTGAGTTTGAGCGCTTGCAATAGTAAGTGCTGTAGTACCAGCTGCAGTAGCGGTGGTAGCGTAACCATTCATCACTTCACCTTCTACAGAGATAATTCCAGCAGCGACTCGAGCGAGGGTTGTATCAGTTGCAGCACCAAGTTCAATTGTGGTGACTTGTGGGTTAGCTGAATAAGATGGTGCTACACCAACCCCCCCTGAAACAAGTACTTGTCCAACTGCGACATCGGCTACGCGGCCAATTGCTGTGGTGCTTGTCGCCACAATGAGGTCGCCGATAGCTTGAGATGCTAGTGTCATGTTGCTGCCATCATTGGCAGCAATTGTTTTAGACGTTGTGGGAAACGTCATTGTTGTCGCATCTGTACCCGCAAAAGTAATTGAGTTATTGAAAGTAAGGGTTTTCCCGGCTGCACCAGTGAGGGTATATGTACCTGTAGTGAACGTATTACCATTCACTGTTGTGGCAACAAGTGTTCCAAACGTCTGTGTAGCAGTAAATGTCTGCGCTAAACCAAGTGAAGCTAAAGTATCTGTACCAGTAATGAGAGGTAGGTTTAGAGTACGATCTGCGGCTATTGCTGCGCCTGTAATAGTATATTTGAATGTGTTGGCTGGATTGCGTACTGTAAGTCCTGAAGAAGAAACAAGCACTGCATTTAAACCACTAAAAGTGTTAGCACCCGTAAATGTTTGAGCGGCACCAAGTACTGCCACTGTGTCTGTCAAAGCAGGAAGGGTAAGTGTATTAGAGCCTGCTACAGCCGTAGGTATAAGTGCAATAGTGCCGCTTGTAGCGCCTGAGAAAGTGACACCCTGCGTACCTGAGATAACACCAGTAGTGTCTGCAATAAGTACAGCAGAGTTTTGTATGAGCTTACCGGTAGCAAGGTCAAATCGTGCAATAGCATTGTCAGTAGCAGAAGCTGGACCAACAACATCACCAGAGCCGCCCCCAGTAGTTGATAGAGTCGTACCAACTAATTGAAGCCCTGAACCAATTGTAAGTGCTGAGATAGAAGTACCGTTACCGTAAAGGACACCAGTAATAGTGGTGGAAAGAGTAATAGCGGGGGTTGAGGTCGCGGTTGCAACTGTACCAGCGAAGCCATTAGCTGAGACTACGGAAACTGATGTAACGGTTCCTGTGCCTGTTGGTAAATCTACAAGTAAGCGGTGAGTTACTGGATCAGCATATACTGCCACGGGGGTAACTCCGTCAGCGTTTGAAACACCAAGCAACGTGGGTACAAAGTTCTGGTCTCTTTTAGCGTCCGCCATATGTTAGTTGCTATTGATTAATAATTTACCGTTCGTATCTGCATACACGACTACTGGCGTCACACCATCAACACTGGAAACTGCTATAAGGGCAGGAACAAAATTTTCGTCCCGTGGCGCAATGCTGGGACCTCTATCTGTACCTGTAGAACCGTTGCTTACTTGTAGCGCATTATTGCTACTTGCATTTACTTTAACACGAACTAGGGTTGAACCGTTAGTGTCTAGCACCCCTAGTAATGTGGATATTCCGTTATTGTCTTTTTTTGCGTTTGCCATATTAGTTTGGAATGTAGTTATACGTAATTGAAGTAATGGTAAATGAAGGAGTAGTTCCACCAATTGTCCACACAACACGCCAAGAGCGTGCCAAAATACCGTTTGCTGTTGCGGTTGTGTTGGAGGTAGTTGTACCAGCGGTAACAACCTGACCTGGGTAAACTGAAATACCGAAGTTACCTGTTGCTGTAAGTGAAGCTGTCGCAGCTCCCGGAATATCTACCCATGTAGTACCACTATCAACTGAGTTCTGAAGCTTGAATACACAGGTTGGAGTAGTTCCTGAAACTGTACCAATAACAATTACTACTTGAATACCTTTATTTCCTACGTTTGTTTGAGTTGCACCGTTACCTGTGGCTGTTTTGGCACCTGTATCACCTGTTGTGGTGGCTACTGACATACCTCTTTGTCTGTCCCATGAAGTACCGTTAAAGAGAAAGTTGTCTGCTGCATCTCTTCGTTCAGTTGGGTTAGCTGTTGCGTCAGCCAAAGCTGCCGTCGAACCTAGCAATTCACCGGGTCTGATAGAAACTGTAAATGCTGGGTCAGTAAACGCCGAAGCCGTTGATGCTGCTTTTACTGCTGGTGAGTTAGTACCATCTGATATTTGGGAAAACCATCTTGTTGCTGCTGAACCCAATGCTTGCGTAGCAGTTGCTTGTAAGTTGGCTGCTGTAGCCTGAGTAACTGCCGTAGTAGAACCAGATTGTAGAGTTGGTGTATTGGTAGCCAAAGATACCGGCTGTGTCGCTTGCCAAAATGTACCTGTAACGGGTGTGGTAGGCATGGTGGCGATAGATACAGGCTGAGTTACCTTTGAGCCATCAACATGAAGTGCTTGAGTATTTGCGTCAATAGGGTTTGAGGTAATGTCTGCGGCTGTAGTTGTACCTTTAGCACCTCCGCGAGTAATAGCTTTTTGAGTTCCACCTGTAAGGGTAGCGTCGAGAGCAAGAGCTGAAGTGTCTAGATTAGTTCCGGCATTTACCGTCATTGAACCTGAGTCAACAATAGTGTGTACCACATCACTACCAAGAGTGACTTTATTAGTAGTTCCCGGTGTTGTTTGGTCAATACCCACCTTTCCCACTACCGCTGAACCAGCTACCAGTGCAGGAAGGCGTGTAACATCCACGTCAAGACCATTTGTAATATCACCGCGCACTCTATCCCAGGTCGTGCCGTTAAAGAGCATGTTGTAGTTTTCTACAGCAAGCGCTCCAGTAGTCATAACTGCCTCTGCGTCTACATTTGTACCTTCAATATTTACTCTATCCCACGTTGTACCATTAAAACCAGAAATGGCCGCACCGACTGTAGGTGTGGTTGGATTAGCAGCGCCATCGGCGAGTGCAGCAGCAGCAGGTAGTTCGGTGTCTACAGTTCCTGTTATTGCTACAGTTTGATTACTAGGTAAAACCACTGGCGAACTATTTGCCATCGTAGCTTGCCCGTTAGGATTAGGAGGTACATATGTCATACAACATTCCAATTAGAGCCATTTGATACTAGATCAAGCGACATATTATCTACTGTTAGGCTTGCACTAGCGCTCCCGTCAATGGTCTGCGCGCTAGTAGTAGCTATGGTTACTGCACCCGATACACGTTTTACTGTGTACTGGTTAGTATTCCCTACTGCAGTGGGAAGGGTGAGTATAAGTGGACCGGTACAATTGTAAACATAATCAGTAGAAGCAGTTGAACCTGCATTTGTATTGCCTGTAATATTAGTTACGGTACGTGTAATACCTGAGCCACCCGGACCACCTGTATTAAACTCTAATCCTGTTTCTGTAACATTTACACCAACAACTTTACTGGCCGCACCTAAATAGGTGTGAGGTACGTCACTTAATTGTGTAAATGATGAAGCTCCGGGAATAGTTACTTTCATAGTTCTTTAAGGAAGTCTTCTATTTTTTGTCTTTTTTCTGAAATAATTTCAGCGTCTTGTGAAACGGTGTTCTCTAAGTCGTTTAACTTCTGTTCACGTACTGTCACTGCGTTTTCTCGTTCCATTATTGCTTGTTCACGATCAGTAATTTGAGTCTCTAGTACCTCTAAGGATGCAGTACGGTCTTGTATTGTCTTTACAAGATTGTCATATTCAGACTGTTTCCCAGCTACAGCATCATTTAAGTCACTGAGTTTAATATTGGTTGTCTCTACTTCAACAGTTAGCTTGTCCAACTGTTCGGTTTTATATGTAAGTGAGTTTTCAGCTGTAATGATTTGGCTTTCAAGTGAAGACTTGAGATTACTGAGTCGAAGCTCCTCTACCTGCAATAAAGTAATGCGGTTTTTGCCTTCTTCAATGGCTTGTGTGGTATTGGCGTCAAATACATATGTTGCGCCTGAGTTGTCTACTACCATACTTATGGTGCTAGTTCAGTTACTGTGTAACGTGGTGAAGTTCCTGCAATGGTGATAATACCCGTGTACAGGGTAGAATCTGCAGTAATAACACCGCCTGTACCATCATCCTGTACTGACGAGCCTTTCAATACTACTGAAAAATCAGAAGACGACCCTGCGCTTCCGTATTTTACAAATAATGGGTTAGTACCTAGATTTTGTAGGATAAAGCCTACACGCTTGCTGTTGGCGGCAAGGGCTGTGGCAGCACTGGCGATTGGAGTGACGGTGGCATTTTGTGTTCTGACTGTTGGATTCATAGTTATTTATTTAGCCTATTAAATGCTCTTTCAAGCGTGCGACTACGGTCATCCAACCTTATCTTTTCTTCCTGAATTGCCTTTCTTTCTTGTTCAAGAGTTTCCTCTCTAAGTATAATACTGGTTTCCCTGTTGGTACACATTTGTTCTCTGTGTACAAGCTCTCCCTGTAGGGTGTTGCGGATAGTTTCCACTTCGTCCCTAACTTTGCGAGTTTCTTCGCTAGATTGTTTGGTTGACTCCTCTAATCGGATTATTTCTTCCATTTTAACTCTAGCAGCTTCTTCTTTGGTTTCTGCCCGTAAGAGGGTATCGGATAACTCTTTATACTTCTCTATGAGTGATTGCTCCCACGCGTCTAACGTGGCGGCTATTTCTACGTTGTGTTGGGCTTTTTGCGCCAATTCCTCTCTAGTTACTTCTAGGAGGTTTAATTCGCTTGTGAGCGGCTCCAGTGCCTTCTGGCGGGCTATCTGTAGCTCGCGTACATCGCCTAATAGAGCGTCACGCTTTGTAGCAGCTTCAGAAGTCTCCTTATGGATACTAGCGAGAGTTTCACTGCGAAACTTTTCTAGTGAGGTTTCTTCTTGGGCTGCCACTTCACGCAGACGGTCAATCGTACTAGCAAGTTTTTTACCTTCATCCAAAGTCTGCTTTTGTTCGGCAGTCTTTTTCTGGTGTATATCTGATTTTGCTAGTAGTTTCATATTATCCCTTTAAGGCTCGGTCTCTAAGTGAGGTTTTCTTATCAATCGCTTCGGTTACGAGATTACCCTCGTCATCCCGGTGGATTATGTCCTCTAGTGGTACCTTAGCCACTGGTGCTGTAGTGAGTGTCCCGTTCGGGAGTGGTTCAAGACCCTTAAGAATGAATGGCGTAAGGTCTTCAATGGTGTACTGACCAGCGTGTGACATTCCCTGTCCTCGTGGCTGGATCATACCCATATCATCCTTTAAGCCTTCACGGTTACGGAACGTTTCGTATCGCTTGGTTTTGAAGAACTCACGTTCAGCAAGGTCTTTAGCAAACTTCTTACGGATGTGCTGGATTTCAAGTGGTGAGTGTTCTGGCATTACCATTGGTACGGTAGTGCCAGCAGGGAAACGATATTCCTTGCTATTCCACTTTCCAACAAAGTCCTCGTCTGACCAATTACTAAACTTGAATGTACCGTCAAAGTTCTCTGGGAGAACTGACTCATACTTCATAATTGACTTATCGTCTGGCATATATTTGTGCCTTTAACAGGCTAGATTACTTTTTAACAAAGTTCCGAGTCTAATAGACCCGATAAGACCCCCTAGTATTAGGGAGCCTTACGGATAGGTTAGACGTTAATGAATACTGAACGGTATTCAGTTGTCACACCAGCTTGGTTGGCGTATCCAACAACAGCCGCAGTGACCACGTTTGTTGCGTATGGTGTCTGTACCAATGCACCGGCTACTGAAGTAGAGGGTGAAATTGGAGTACCGACTGTGATTGTTCCATCTGCAAGACCTGCGGTAATACCACGAGAAACAAGGAAACCGTAGGTAGTAGTTGGTACGATGTACAAACCGATACCCGCAACAGCACCAGTTGGTGTAGTTGGGTTAATGATTACATCAGCACCGTGTGGTGGGATGAGACATACCTTTGAAGAGGTTGTGATTGCTGTAACAGCACCTTCTTCTAGAGTAAGTACAAGACCAGCACCTGAGTTTGCAGCTGGGTGTGAAGCAATACGTAGTGTCTGACCGAGACCAGTTGAACTGTTCACGATAAGGAGACCACCTGCGTACTGGTTAGCTGTTGCTGCGGTTGCACCAAGAGTAACTGCTACAGAAGCAGGTACGTTACCGTTGTTTGAGTACGCAGTGTACGCAGTAACAGTAAGGTTTTGGTGGTTAGCTACAATAGCAGCATCCTGATAGAGCTTACCAGCAGCAACATCAACTGCACCAGCGCGAACCAAAAGGAGTTCACGACCATCGCTCAAGTCCCATCGTGTTCCCACCATAGTCTTAAGTGAAGCGTCTGTTGAAGTCTGAAAAGCACCGTTAGCCACAAGTGCAAGTGGACCATTGGCAGCTCGTTGAGTAATTCTAGACATATAAGTTTTAACTTTAATTTACTAATTCCCTTCACGTCTCTTTCCCCCTAAAACGTGGGCAGCCACCGTGTCGGCGTCATAGGTTTTTAGGAAACCATTCCTGAACCGTCGCAGACAACACAAATGTTGTTGACGTCGAGTAGTCCGGTACCGTTACACTTTTCACAAGTTGTAACGGTTTCTTCTACTACTTTAGGCTTCTTCGTTACTGCCTTTTTTACAGCCTCTACAACCTTAGTCATATTAAGCGGCAGTAGTTACGTTTGTCCAAGTAGTAGAGCCATTGGTATTTACGTATAGTCGAGTTGATGTGCTTGAACCATCAGTACGAAGGTAGAGACTACCCTGTGCAGCTGAGATAGTTGGTGCGCCTGAACCGAAGTAAATACCAACTGCGGCAGTACCCATTGAGAATGCCGCAGCAGTTGCACCACCGGCTGTGGTTGCAGTACCGCTAAGTGAAGTGGTTGTACCTGTTGCTGAAACAGCACCAGTTACAGTTTGTGCGCCTGAAGCAAGAGTACTTGTAGTACTAAATGCCTTTTGCGTATTGAGTCCAGCTGACTGGATTGGAGGCAATACGTCCTCGATGTATTGAGTCATAGGTATTATGAATTAGTTACCTATAAACTTTATACACCTGTGATGCCTGTGAGAACACCGTTACGGAATGGAGCCTTACAAATGAGCTGTCCACCAAGAATCATGAATCCATTGATAGTGCCCTGGTTGTAAGCTTTGATCATGCCAGTCCATGTGAATGCATCAGAAGGTGCGTAAGTTCGGTCTTCGTAAATGTTACCCTGAATGTCCTTAGCCTTTGGAGTAACTCGCTCTCCTTCCCACCACTTGAGTGCGTACCAGTCAAGTGTGTCCTTCATGTTGAGCATGTAGAAACTACCAGAAGTTACCTTCTTGTCACGGCTGATTTCCATACCATCCCACATTTGTGCGCTGTAACCAGAAGTTGAAGCAGTACGACCTGCGTCACGACCAAAGTCAGCAGTGTTTCGCTGGAATGGAGTCTGAAGCTGCTCGAAGTAACCCCATGTGGTGTAATCAGTAATGATGAAGTCAGGCTGTACTGGACCATCTGCAATAGCGTTCCAAAGAGTACGTACCTTTACGAGTGAGATAGTACCGCCTGAAGCAGTCTTAGTTGCGTTAAGACCTGAGTAGGTAGTACGTGAAAGACCACCGTAAGTTGAAGCAACTGTACCATCGTCGATAGTGTTAGCGAGTCCGTTAGGAGCCTTACCACCGAAGCTAGTACCGTCACCCTGTAGGAAGTTACCAACATCGTCAGCAGCATCCTGCTTACGACTTTCCATTGTTACCTTCATGAGATTCAAAGTCTGCATTGGAGTAGCGTTGACCGAAAGGTCTGAACCAGACAATGAAACGTTGGTAGCAATGAAAGTTGGGTAAAAAGTCATGTTCACAGTAGTTGGCTGCTGTGTGATTGGAAGTAGGTCGTAACCATTGAACGCTACTGAAGAGACGCCCTTCTGGTACTTCATTGGGATGAGGTATTGAGCACCATCCCACTTCTTTGTCTTAGTCATCAGTTTACCGAAAAAGAGGTTGTCTCGAAGTACCTGATCTACCCAGTAGGGTGCAAGGTACTGATTTACGGTAGCCTGAAGTGTTACATTAGGTGCCATATAAGTTTAGTTTTTAAATTATGCCGTTTTCGACTAGGTAACGCTCCATTGCGTCATCTTTAAGTGTGCTGTCTTTAGTAGCACCACTTTGTACCATCGAACGGCTTGATAATGATTTTGCCCGATTATCCGTTCCTTTTTGGAGTTTTTCAGAAAAGATTTCAAAGACTGCGTAAGGGTCTGCCAAACTAACGACATTACCTTCTCGGTCTTTTGGAGACATCTTTTGCAAGAGTTCAAAGTAACTGCGCTCTTGGGATTCTGTTAGTTCTACACCGTAGCTATCTTCAATGTCATCAACAATGGAATCAAGTTCTGATTCTGCCTGTTGGACTGCTTGTGACTCGTTTTGACGTTCTGACTGTATACGTTCGTATGCCCTGCGTTCAGCGTCATCACGCGCCCCGACAATAGCTTTAGTGAGTAACTCGGTAGCCATTTGAGCTTCAGGTGAATCTGTGCCGTAAATGCGTTCGATACCCTTAAGATATTCTTCATCTTCGTCACGGACTGCCCGTGCTTCTTCTAGTCGTGCTAAACGATTAGCGAGGTCGATAGCTGATTGTCTTTCAGCTTCCAACTTCTCTTTAAGCCGTCGCTCTCTGCGAGTCTTTGGACTTATATCTTCCTCATGTTGCTCTTCCTCTTGCTCTTCTACCTTTTCAGGTTCAATTTCAAGGCTTTGGTTAAGCAAATCATCCTGCTCTTCTGTTCCTTTAAGGAATGCTTCTAATTCGTTCATATGTGTTGGCTATTTCTAGCGATTACGCCTATTCCTAGGACTTTTAGTATTGATATTCAAGCTTTTGACGGGAGCTTTACAACCCGTGTTTCACCGTAAAACTTAGTAGCCGACTCCGGTACCGTTAGAAGGTTTGTAACCTTTGTCACCGTACTGTTTAATTGCTGGCTTTGCCTTTTTCTTCAATGCCTCATCAAGGGCTGATTTTGGCTTTGTTCCCCTAATGTTGTTGAGTGCTGGGGTGAATGCACTTGTGTTTGGCTTCATAAAGTTATTTTTCTATTTTCCGACTATTTGGAATGTACTTATAATTTGATTGATGTTCCCCTCGTTCATTTTCTGTTTTGTTTTTCTTGTGAAAAGAATGGGTATATTCTGATGAAGGTGTAGATTTTACTTTTAAAGTCCGAACCTTATTCTTCAATGCTTTATCTAGTGACATAATTTATTTAACTTAATGCTGGTCCTGATTGTTGGACACCTGGTAAGGGGACGTTACTGAGTGCTGCGCTGGCTGGGTCTTGGCTGATAGTCTGTGGTGGTTCTCCGTTTATTTGTTCGGGAGGTGCGCCACCGCCCATTTGTTGCATTTGTTGCTGTTGCATTTGCATCTGCTGCGACTGTTGCATACGTGCGAATTCCTCTGGGAAGTTTAATTGCATGTATGCCATAGGGTCAGTCTTGTAAAGGACTCCATCTGCGGCTGCTTGGTCTGGGTCTGGGAAGTCCAACATTTTTAGAAGAGTCTTTGGTCCAATAGCACCCTTATCAAATAGGGCTTGGGCTAGGTTTATTTGAGTTACCTCATCTTTTGGCTTTAGTGAATCAGGTGATACTGAAACAATAAGAATACGGTTAAGGTCTTGGTTTGAAAGGGTAATGAATTCTACTGCCTTAGCGTTACCCATGATAGCCGCGTAGTGTGGTTCATCATAAAAGACGTAATACAACTGAGTTAACCAGTTAAAGGTACTTGAAGCTACCTGTTCAAGCGCATCACCAATACCACCACCAATACGAGACGTATCGTTTGACTGGTTGATAATCATGCCACGAGCTGTCTGGTCTTCGTCTGGCTTTTGCGCCACAATACCATTAATACCCCATGATTGACGTAAGTCGTTCTTGGTTATTTCTAGCTCATTAAAGATAGCTGCTGGGAGGTCTTGCGCTGGGAGTGGAAGAATAGCACGGTCAATTGGTCCACCTGAAGGGACAAGAATAGGATTGCCCTTACGGCGAGCGTTACTAGCTTGCTTGGCTGTTTCTTGTGTGAAGTTATCTTCTGAGTAGGCGTACCCGTTATTAGAAGCTGCTACGTTATAGTCAATCTGTTCACTACGGTCTGCAATCTTCTTCTGGTTGGCAATGTTCTGCTCTACAAGTCCTGTAATATCATGTGGTTGTTCCTGTAGGGAAAATACACTAAAGAATGTGTACGGCTTCTTAGGGGCAGCAAAATGGTTTAAATGCTGCTTCATTGTTGGCTCACCCATCTCATTAATTACTGGCTCACCTGTAAGTACATCTACTTCTGGCTCTGGGTATCTAAAGTATTCATTTTTATGCTTATCTAGCACCTTTTCTTTGAAGGTTACAAACGTAAAGGTATTGTCTGCACTCCACCATTCAGTGTAAGTGACCTTAGTGCCTAGCTTGCCATCTACCTGCAAAACAATGTATTCCTTGTGTTCAGGGAACATTTCAATTAGCTTGTCTGCGGTAATTTCTACACGTTCACCAAGAGTACCAATAAAATCACCATAGGCGTCAACATACCCTTCAGGGTCAAAGATAAAGTTTTGAATCCTTCGGTTCATTACTTCTACGTCACCCTTAGTATCATCACCGTCTACAGGCTTCCAACCATACTTAATAACGCCTAAGTGGTAGATAGACCACTGGCGTACCATGAGGGCAAACTTACGCTTAAGGACAAGCTGTTCGCTATGGAACGCAAGCATTGTCTTAACTGAGGTAGCAAGCTCGTTACCTGCTTCTGAATTATCACTCCATACAACAGGCTCTGGGTTTTTGGCTAGGGTAGCTGAAAGAAAGGTTTCTTCTGATTCAAATTGAAGGTTAGCGGCAATTGGACCACCTTCAGTAAGCCATTGACCGTCCTTCTTCTTGCCTAAATAACTCTCAAGGTTGCGTTCTGCCCACTTCTTAAACTTAGCTTCATATGGTGCATACTTTGCTTCTATGTCATTGCGTAGTTTCAACAACTCCTCATCTGACATTGAAATACTGAGGGCGTCATACTTTGCGCCCGTTGCACCTTCAACAGAATCACCAGCACCTGATGGTGTTTTATTTGTTTGGTTTTCAACCAAATCTGTTACCCCTCTCACGTTAAGTGAGAACGGGCTAGTCTCATCAGCCATGTACGCTAAATATATTTATTAAGCTGAATGCCGGAAATTGTTTTTATAATAACACTTGATTCTCCTTTGTAAAAGCGTCAGGTGCAAAACTGTTGATAACTGGTGCTTGTACGATACGTCCTGATTGCATACCTGTGTATACATTGTCTCCTACTACCTTAGCTTCTCCGCCACCGAAACGCTGCATACCCACCATTGCGTAAAGAAAAGCGTGTGCGAAGTGGTCTGGTCCGTTACGTTTCCATACATACTCACTACCATAGAGTGTACGGTCATCCTTACCTTTTTGTTCTTTAGCTACAATCTTTTCACGGTACATATTGCCAAACATAGCTGCGAAGTCATACCATTCGTCTTTAGTACCATTGAGTAGAATACGTCCTGTATCACGTAACTGTTCTACTACTAGGGTCATCATACGGTTACGATCTACTCGTACCTTCCAGTATTCATCATTACTGCCCCACTCAATAGGTTCAATACTCTTGCGGTCTTTGTTGTAGAAACAAAGGAATACACGGCCGGGATACTCTGACTGCAACTGGCGCACTCCAATAAGGTCACCACCTTGGTCAAAGACTGCTATAGACTTAGGCCAGCGCTTCAATAGTTCTTTGACACGGTCATACGGTGTTTGACTGGCACTGATAGTCGTGGCGTGTTCATAGTAGAAAACACCTTGCTTGTTCATACACACAAAGTGAATGCCATGCCCTGTATCTGCACCAATAACCACACGGTCTGTCTGGTCGTTTACGGTATCTACACAATTACGCAGTACCACCGCAGGGTCAATACGGTCGTCTGAGTCTACATATGGAAGTCCCAGTACGTAGTTATAGAAGTATTGTTTGTCCTTTAGAGGGTCATTGTATGCGTCTATTATCTGCTTGGCAGTCTTGTTGTACAGCATTAACTGGCTTACGTGCCAGCCTGAGAATAGGTAATCCCCTGCTATTTCTCCAGTCCACACTACACCATCTTGGTTCTTCCAGCATCCTTTATACGCTCTATCTTCCTCACTTAGAATCTCTTTACAATGGCTACAAATAAAGCGTTTATGGTCCATGTCTACATTCTGTGGCCACTGTAGGGTTTGTTCTGTGTCACACTTAGAACAAGTTATATACCACTCTTTCTTGTCTGACTGTTGCCAATATACATCTACACCATGCCCTGATAGGCTAGGGTGACTAAAGTACCACCGCCAGCCACCATCTTCTTGAGCTTGGAGACGGTTCTCGTACTGCACGATAACATTTGGATCTGACGCGTCTACTTCATCGTGAATATTAAGCCCTGATGGAATCATCATGGCCTGCTTTGAGGTAAACGTACCTCTATAGAATATCATCGACTCTCCTACTGATTTTTGTTCTACAGTGTCGTGGTCTCTTACCCAGTCCATTAGTATAGGGTTTTGGGAAATGATACGGTTAAAAGAACCTCCTACCATATCTTGTACGTCTCCTTGAGTGGGAAGAGTATAAATGATTTGTCTACGTAGGTTTTTAGCTACCCATAGTGATTTAAGGGTATTCATTACGGTTGCTCCAATTTGAGGAGGTTTAAGGAACGCTTGGTGTGGGCTTAGGTCGTTGTATATAGCTTTAAGCCACGGTCTTTTATCAAAATCCAATGGTAAACCCACCTCGTTCTTTATTTCATTCTGAAGTGTCCAACTATACGGATACAAGTTGGCGGCTTGTATCATTTCTTCTTTAGTCAGTAATTCCATAATTCAATTTACGTGCAAATTCTTGAACCTTTGGACTTATTTCTTTTTCTTGTATGTTTAAATTAACTCTTTTTTCTGGCGCAAAACTACCAAAAACCTTAAATATCATTTCGGCTGCTTTTAATCTATCTTTTGCTTCCTCGTCTTCACTTGTGAGTATTTGACCTACTACTTCTTTTGCTTTATCTTCATCAAAACCAAGTCTTTCAAATTCATTTTTTACGCCTTCACTTTCTAATACTCGTTTTGGTGAGTTCTGTAGTCCAGTGCCGTAGCCCACACTTTCCAACACTTCAGCAGCACTTCTAACATTACCTGTTTTGAAATCATTTACTATTTCATGAGCGACCTTTTTCTGTCTTAGAGTAGTCATATACATACAAATATACACCAGACCATGTGATGTATCTAGTGTATAGGTGTTAGTTTTACTGTGAAACCTTCGTGTTCTCGCAATGTGTATGTTCAAATCCTGTTACGTACCATCGAATACCATATTCAGCATTTCCTTGCGGATTTCTTACATCCTTTTTACATTTAAAGCAGTAAGCAAGTTCGTCTGGTATGTTCTTGAAATCTATAACACATTCAGGTAAGTGAATCTTAGGTGATGTATTACTTAATGGCATACAGTTTTACTGTGAAACACGTAAGTCTTTGATTTGGATTTCCTTCCACATACGGTCTGCTTCACAGGTTTTGTATAGTTCTTTTTCTATACGTAGGTCTGCTTGTAAGTCTCTGACTGTTCCGTAGGCGTAGATACCACCTGTTACCAACCAAAGGATGAGGATTGCTATTGTTACTTTCATGCTGTTTTTTTCTTATTTTTAAGTCCATTAAGGCGAGCTGCACGTTTCTTTGCTTCACTGGTTGATTTGCCACCTTTAAGCCCTCCTAGACGGCCTAAAGCTACTGCTGCTTCGTTTTTTACTCGTTGGTTTACTGCGTTGACGTCTATCTGATTTACTGACATGTTAGTCTTTCATTGTTTTTGAAAGGAGACGTTCCATCTTACTGAATGATGGTATTTCCTTGTGTTTGTAACGGTTGAGTTTGGTTTTGTTTTGAATAGCCACGTTAAGTGCTTTCTTGTTGTCCTTGTGGTGAAGGATTGTCATTTCATGTTTCATGATAATTTCATTTCCATTTTGGTAACTTCAGACCATTGTTTGTCTGTACCTATCCATTCTAATCTTTCTTCCCAATATTCTTGTGTGTTGTCCACTGTTAGGGTGAGAAAGGTTAAGCGGGGTAGTAGTTCGTAGGCGTACATGCTATTTTTTGATATTACGCAATGCTTTTAATAATTTACTTGCGTTTGGTGTGTTCAATCGGTAACCGTGTTCACACGATTTACCGTTTTGTAATTTACAATCACATTTTTTCATACTAATTGCCAATGGCATTGTCGTATGCCCAGTCTGCGTTATCTATCATGCGGGCTACTCGGATAAGTTCTGCTGCTACTTCGTCATTACCTTCTTCTTTTTCTAGTCCAGCGAGCTGGTAAAGTGCTTCGCTGTCTGAAGTTTCCATTGCCTTGGCAATTTCTTCTTCGCGTTCCCATCGTGCTTCTTGCTCTGAGTAACTCATACTTGTTGGTGCAAGGTGGTTAGCTCCTTGCTTACCTATATACTATACCAAACCGCTTTGGCTGTCAACTACAATAAAACCCACCTGTGGATAGTGGGTTTTACGGTGAAACTAGCTATGAGTTAAAAGGGTATTCAATACGGTGTTTGGGTCTCCTTCACGTACTTCTATAAGTTTACCCCATCGCCACATCCAACCTTTCCAGTTGCCATCTTCCATTTGAATAATTGAGATTGCTTTGTGGTTCTTTTCAGGGTTGTGTTCTATTTCTTGCATATTTCTTTTTTTACTGCTTTATAACAACTACTACAAAAGAGGTCGTGACTAGTGGCTACTTTGCCAATAGGTAACATTACCTTGCGGGTCTGTATAAACCACTTCTGCTTTCGACAACCTTCACACTTTCCTCTGATTTTAAATGTACTACTCATAGGACTTCACTAAGTGATAATGGTCAACATGGAATTTTGGAGATAAGTTACCATGTTGTTCTTTGACTAACTCAATGGCTTTTTCTGCTTCTTCTAAAGTGAACTTATAACATCCTTCGTCACATTGACCACGTTTTTGGTCAATGTCATATACCAAGTTCAAGTAATCTACTGTATTTTTATTCATAGGTTCCTTTTTTAGTGACATGCCACCCGTGGCAGTCTGGGCATTGATAAATCCTTACATCTTTGTCTCTGGCTCTGCCTACGTATTTTCTAGTCCGGTAAACTTCATTTTTGGTGTATCTCTTTTTACCATGACATTCTGGCTGTGATGGTGTGGCTTTCATTTTACCGTTGAATGAGAGTCTGCTGTTCCTGTTGCGGCATTTCCATGCGAGGAAGCAATACAATTGTAGGGGCTGTAAGCACGGTAGCCGCTACGCTGACTGCATTCTTCACTGCGTTGAGAACGACATTTTTAGGGTCCACGATTCCCTCCTCAAACATATCCACCAACTCCCTTGTCTTGGTATTGAAACCAATAGTTCCTCCAACCTCTGGTGCATTTTCGATACCACTGTTATTACAGATAGTCCTGAGAGGCGCTGTAAGGGCTGTAGAGAGGATTTTACCACCAATTGTGATTGGTAGTACTTGAGTAGTATTTAGTAGTGCCACACCACCACCAGCTACAATACCCCCGTTAAGAGCCTGAAATGCCGCTGCAATGGCATCTTCTACCTTAAGACGACGGTATGATAGGGCTGACTCTGTTTGAGCACCTACAAAGTAACGTGCGGTCTTGGTGTTGAGTCGAGCTACTCGTAAGTCTGATTCTTCAGTCTTGTCTTCTTCTAGTGCTTTAATATGCTCTGAGACATCGTTTATACCATCTAGGAAAGTGTCTTGTTTGTCTATGATGATATTTCCAACACGTCCTAGATGTTCTATAGACAAGTCCTTTAGGGGGAAACCTGCGGTTGCGTCTACTACTTTTGCGCCTGTAGCTAAAGCTAAGTCCTCAAACCATACATCTTTGAAAAGGACAGGCATTTTTATAAGGACAATTCTAAAACCTTTCTTTGCTCTGGTTAGAATTAAGTCGTTTATGATGAGTGGTTCAAAGTCATCCGCAAATACCACAATGTCCTTTACCTCCTTTTCAAACAGTTTTTGAGCGATATTGTTGAAGTCTGATGAGCTGGCAATCTTTTGTTTAGTAAGGAGAATGTACGGATTCTTAATGCGGATTTGGTTAGTATTCTGTCCTGTTTCAGTAGCGTCACACATGTATGGTGAAGCGTAGGTTGCTCCTTCTACCGTGATACCTGAGCCAATTGTGTAATGATCGCTACCTGTCTTAGATACATCCCAATACACAATACCCTTTTGTCCAATCTTTTTATAGATTTCAGCGATAGTAGCACCAATTTCTTCATCTTCTGCTGAAATAGTAGCTACTTGTTTCAACCTTACTACGTCAAATGTGCCATCTTCTTTCACTAGGTGTTGTGTTTGAAGGTCAAGGCTTTCTTCAATAAGGGGAATACAATCCTCTAAAGACCGTTTGATATCCATAGGATGATGGTCTTTGATGTATTTTAGTCCTTCTTCAATGATAGCGGCTGTAGTGACACAAGTTGTACTACTGCCGTCACCACTAGCTTTGTTTGCACGATTGATAGACTCAAGGAGAATCTGCTTTCCTAGGTTTTCAATAGGGTCAGCAAGGTGTACGGCATTTGCAATACTGTACCCATCGTTTGTGGTCAGGTAGCCAGGAGCTTCAATAGCCTCAATAATGGCATTATTACCTCCCGTACCCATAGTATTACCTACGGCTTGGGCGACTTTATCAATACCTGCTTTTAGTTTGTCTTGGGCTGAAAAGTGTAAATTGTCTTTCATTGTTTATATTCTCTAGCGTATAAAGGGTCATTAGGTTGTAAGGCAGAACGTATATGCCAACTAAGATAAATATGGTTTGAGATATTGTAAGGGAAGTGTATCTGTTTGCCACATCTGGTGCAGCGTTCTAAGTAGCCTTGACTGGTTTGTTGTATTTGTCGGAAGTCGTGAAGGTAGTTGTTACGACATTCTGAGTTTTGATAACGCTTACTCAGCATATTCCACGGCGCGAACGTTTGACCATTCTACAAGCCAATAGAATGAGTCGCGGTCTTTGGGAAATTTAGCAGCCAACCACGAGTCAAAATAAACCTTGTCTCCTTTGTTAATCAACTGTGGTGGTTTACTAAGCGTAGTGCCTGTCCAGACAGCTGTGTCGTCATCAAAGTCAGCGTCATAATCAATAACTACACCAATCTCTTGGTAGGTTTCTCTGTCTGAAGCGATAAAAGACTCCTGGGGTAGTGGTTCGATGAGCAAATGCCCATTAACTGGCTTGATCATGTTCGTCTTCGTTAAACAAGTCTTGTAATGGTTCGTCTTCTACAATAGTGGCTTTGCCTTTAGGCTTGTCAGTTTCACTGTAAAACTTCGGGACTTTTTCTTCCTCTATTTTCTTAGTGACTGAATCAAATACCTTGTTTAGCAGGTTCATGTTACTTTTCTTCTTCTACGAATGGGGTAGGGATTGACTCCTCTTTAGGAGTTACATCCATTGCCTGATTTTGAATGACAGTCCTAAAACCACCCTGACCATCAGGTACCCATTGTGGATAGGTAGCAAAATCAATATTGTGCTTCTTTACTAGTTCCCCGTATTCTTGAATAAAGTCTTTTGCGCGATCTTCTGGTGTTTTCTGTTGTTCTGACATATGTTTATCATTAATATTAATTAAACTTCTATCCTGTTTTCACAGGTTCGTTGATTTTGATACTTACGCGAGCATCACCGGCAATGCCTACAATACGGACAATATGACGTATTGCTTGTGCTGTTTCACCGGACTTGCCAATTACTATACCCATATCCTCTTTATGCACGGTTACCTTCAGTAGTACTCCCATTGCATCTTGTGATTCATCAATAGTAATTGAGTCACGGTGTTTCACCATTGGAGTAAGTATTGTTCTGAGGTATTCTGAGACTTCCATTGGATTTAATTATACGACATCTTTGTCATTTGTAATAGATAACATGTTCATAACATTTTCTATTGCTTCACGCTGAGGCATAAAAGTATTGTATCGCTCCTCTAATTTTTTATAGGCTTCTTCTCCTAATTGTTTGATTTTGAAGTCACGGTATTCTCCTTGTTTTGAATATTCCCAACCATGATAACGGTCCCCATAATGACAACCATAACAAAGGGTATCGCAATTTTCTGGATCAAATCTTGTTCTAGATGCCCCTCTAGGCCAAAAGTGGGAACACTGGAGGTGTTCTGTTTTACCACAACGGACACATTTGCCATCACGGTCTCGTACCCATTTAGAAAAAGCCGTATCAGCCTTTTTAAGGCTTGTTAGCTTTTTCTTTATTTTTTTCTTTGCAACTTTCTTTATTGGTTTACGTTTGAGATAAACTTTCTTCATGGATTTTAATGAATTTACCACATTCACAAACTGCCCATCGTGAGTCATCTTTAGGAATGTGTTCGTGTACACCCAGTTTCTTTTCTTGTACTTCGTCTTTGATTTCTGATCGTGTAAGAGTTTCTGCTTTGACCGCTGCGCTGGTTACACCTTCTTTTTCAATCAATGGGATTGCCTCATAAAGATTACTATAGGGAATACCTGCAAGCTGTTTTGGTTCAATTCCACCCTCAAGAACGTAGTTTTTATGAACACTAGCTAGGATTGAAGCATTTCCTTTAGTCATTTTAATCTCGGCAAGGAAGTCTTCAAATGAATTGTAAGTGCCTTCCCATAGTCGTTCTTCACGGATTTTGTATAGTCTTGCTCCCACTTCTAGGAAACGGGTTTCTATACTTTTTACCAATTCTATTGTTTGTCGTACAAATTCGTTGTTTGTGATTTCTGTCATATTTTTTTCTTTTTATAAATTTCTCCATAACACGCACAAACATTTACTTCTCCTTTCTTTATTTGTGCTTTGCAATAGTAAGGTCCCCTATTACCGCTTGGTGTAATACCTTTTTGTACAGTACGTGCTTCTTTTTGCGGGTATCCTGCGTCTTTCAATTCTTTTGCCAGTTCGTAGTTCATACTCATTCTTTAGGGGTTGATAGAGTTGGTAAATTGGCAATTTCTTTTTCGGTAAGGATATATGTGTAAGGCGAATGTCCGTTATATGAGATTGCCACGCGTACCTTACACTCACCAAAACCACACTGGCACCAGTCTTCAGAATCACCAGCAAGAAACCTGGCTACATGGTTACTATTTACGCAACATCGGTTGTGGATTTCATAACCTCCTTTATCTAGTTCAATTTTCATGTACTACTTCTTAATGGTTGATAAATCCTCTATCTTATCGCTCTCTGGTAAGGGAGGTGGGAGCTATCTTCGGATTAAATAAGTTTGTCATCTTCAGGAGAAAAATACTTAAGCTGTGCCAAAAACGCCTCTTTATTAAATCTCACAAAAAGGTCTGTTTCAGTATCGGCGGTACGATGGTCGTATAAGAAGTTATAAAGTCCTTTAATTGCCTCCAGTACCGCTTCTTCTTTTTCTTTGTCTTTAAAGGTGTCGTACTGGTCTAGCAACCACTTAGCGTCAATATAGGTTTTGTGGTCAATTCTACGAGCCTCCATCT
>Ga0213917_1000105_pt1 | contig 20793 bp, 25 predicted proteins | sample McNCre117MG_FD_161051 | JGI IMG/M metagenome (GOLD analysis project Ga0213917, IMG submission 161051) | Freshwater microbial communities from McNutts Creek, Athens, Georgia, United States - 1-17 MG | ecosystem: Environmental > Aquatic > Freshwater > Creek | place: USA: Georgia | collected... | reverse complement strand
TCGGCGTCTGCGTGCTCTGCCCACCGAATCCGACCAATCGCCCAGATCACCCGGGATGGACGATCCACTGTGAGCCGCGTGAGTGGGCCATCGTTGGGGAAGGCGCGACACCGCGTGCAGCCTTCCGTGACGCGCTCGCCCGCAACCCATGACCCGTGGCTGGGAGGACTACGCGGCGATCCCGCCCGCGGAGTTCACCCGGCGCTGGCGGACACTCCCCACACCGGAGCTGCGAAACGAGGCGCTACGTCTGCGGTTCCGCGGTGATCAGGCCGGGTTCTTGCGGTTCTTCTGGCCGGATGTGTTCGTTCGGCCGTTCGCGTCGATGCACACCGAGATCCTAACGCGCCACAAGGTGGGCTGGCGCGAACGGCAGGGGTCGCAGGCGCGGACCTATCGGGCACTCGCCGCGCCCCGGTCGATGAGCAAGACCGGCATCACCATCGCCACCCTCGTCCACGACGCGGTCTATGGCCTTGAGCGCGTCGTGCCGATCCTCTCTGCCGAGCTTGGGCTCTCGCGAACCTCGCTGGCGACGATCCGGGCGATGCTCTCCGAGCCGCGCCTCTCCGCGGTATACGGGCCGGTGTCCTTCGTCGGCGGCACGGATCGCTACACGGTCACGGTGGGTCAGCACGCTTGCACGTTCATCGCCAAGAGCTTCGGGACGAGCGTTCGCGGGCTCAAGGAGGGCATGATTCGCCCCACCCGGCTCGTCGTGGACGACGGCGAAGACAAGCTCCACGTCAACAACCCCGACAGCCGCCGGAAGTGGTGGGACTTCCTCGTCAGCGACATCCTCAAGCTCGGCGACATCTCGGGCGGCCTGATCGTGGATTGGATCGGCACCGTGCTCCACGTCGACAGCGTGCTGGCAAGGCTACTCAAGGACGGGGGTTGGCGGTCCCAGCGCTACCAGGCGTGCGAGGCGTGGCCGGAACGCACGGACCTGTGGGCCGACTGCGGCCGCGTCTGGGCCGACCTCTCGCTTGGAGACCTCGACACGCGCCGGGCCGCGGCCCTCACGTTCTACGGCCAGCATCGTGAGGAGATGGACCGGGGCGCGCGGATGCTGAATGCCGCGTGGATCACGCTGTTCGCGTTCTTTGAGGCGATCTGGGGAGAGGGCCTATCCAGCGTCCTAAAGGAACTCCAGAACACGCCCCGCGACCCCAGCGCGAGCCTGTTCGACTCGTCGAAGTTCCCGCGCTGCCGAGTCGAGCGGGATGCCCGCGGGGATCTGGTCATCATCCGCCCCGACGGCAAGCGCATTCGCCGCGCCGAGCTGCGAAGCGTGACCATGCGCCTCGACCCGATCCCGGGTGAGCAGATGGGCGGGCTTGCCGGCGGCCCCGGTGGCTCCGACTTCGCCGCCATCGCGGTGATCGCCGTCGATTCGGTGGGGTTCGCCTACGTCGTCGATCTCTGGATGAAGCGCGCGAAGATGAGCGAGCAGCTTGCGGCGCTCTGGAGCCTCGGAGAGAAATGGCAGGCCACCCGTGCGATCATCGAGGCCAACGGGTTCGCGGTCATGATCGGCCCCGAGTTCCGGCGCGAACAGGCCGAGCGGCGGGAGAAGCGCCTTTACTGGCAGCTACCAGTCGCCGGCGAGGCCTCGACCACGAACAAGGAGGGCGACATCGCGGCGCTTGAGCCGGTGTTGGCGTCGGGGTGGCTGTTCTTCGCTGAACACCTCCCCGCCGAAGGGTTGGCGCAGTTCGACGACTTCCCAACGGGGACCCACGACGATGGGGCGGATGCCATCGCCCGCGGCTATCGAGATGCGAAGCGGATGGTTCAGGCCGGCATGGTGGACGAGTTTCGACGGGGATAGGCCCGCTCGTCCACCCGAGGAACATGCCGCCAGCCTTCACCTTTGCTCTCGACCCCGCGCTGCTCACCGAAGACGATCCAGACCTGGAGAACGGCGACGGCGGGGACTCGTCAGGCGACGTGCCTCCATGTAATCCTCCGGGCGATCATGCTGATGCTTGGCCCACTGACGCCGAAGGCCGCGGATAAATCTCGCAGCGATTCTCCCGCTTCTCGCCGTTTCCGAATCTCACGCACCTGCTCGTTGGTGAGCTTCGCGCAGACATGATCCTCGCTGTGCACCGGCCGTAACGTCTCTGGATGAAGCCGCGAGCCGCTCCGGTCGCCGCGGGCCAGGCGTTCGGGGTGCTGGCGGGACCAGCTTTCATCTCCCCGCTTGTTGGCGTCGGGGTGCAACCATGCCCCGCATGTGCCATCGCGCACCATGTCTCCGATGTTCTCTGCCTGCGTCCCGATCCGCAGATGTCGGGGGTTGCAACACGATGTGGCTATGCACCGTCGCTCCTTCCCGTGCAGTACGAATAAGCCCTCGGGAATGGGGCCGTAGGCAAGTTCATAGGCCACGCGGTGAGCAAAAACGCGCTGACCGCAGACACCTACCCGGCCATATCCGCGCGCGATGTTGCCGGGGAAAAGCAAGCATTCATCAGATGGTCCGGCGGCCAGCATAGCGAGCAGCCAGCGTATTCCTTCGCCTTTTCGTTTCCGCATATGGACTCCGAAAGTTACCCTATCCAGCTTTGTCGAAAGGCGCAAATACGACCGCGCTCGTTGAAATGTGCGGGGTAGTTGAATCCGACGTAGAAGGCTCCTTCCTGCGGCCAGAGGATCCCCGATAGTCGGCGGACCCCAAGCGCAGCAGCAGCAGCGTCCACGGCCTCCACGGGCACCCGGAAAGGCTTGTCGAGCGTCGACGTGATCCCGTCGGCCGCTCGGGAAAACGGGTGGTTTCGCTTGTCGCGGAGCTCAACGATCTGACGGCCGAGCGGATCCGGAGTGCCGGGCTCGTCAAGCATCTTGGCGGCTTCCTCCAGCGCGGCCTGTGACTTGTCGTTGTAGGCCCGGTTGATCTCCATGCGCACGATCAGCTCTGCCGATCCTGAGTTTCGCGCCAGCGTGCCGGCAGTCCCGCACACCGTCTCGGTGATCTGTGGGATGCTCTTGCCGCTCGCGAGGCCTTGGCCGATGTCCCGGGCGATGCGGTCGACGATCTGGCGGCCGTAGCGCTCAAGGCTGTGGCGATGGAGAAGAAGGCCATCGGGTTGGAGGATCCGGGCCATCGCCCCGAACTCGATCCGGTTGCCAGCATCCACCATGACGCGCTCGTTGGCGCGGATCGCCGCCATGACGTGAGCGAGCGCGAGCCGTCCAACCGGGGTGGCGACGGCCTCGATCTGCTCCCCGAGCCTCCGTGAGAGCGTCCGCGCTGCGGTGTCGACCTGCGCGAGCATGACCCTCGCCTGTTGGGCGCTGTACGGGGTCGCCGTGTCGTCGATGCCGAGGAACTGCTCCGCGAGCGCCCGGCGCGCATCGTTCAGGACGACGAGGGTGCGACGGGCCTCGTTGTCCGACAGGCGTTCGAGAGCGAGATCCTGACGGCGGAGCAGGTCGTGAATCGGGGGCATCAGGCGCCCCCGTCCTCACCGGCACCACCCCCGCCAGCGCCGGGCGCCGGGCTTGGCGCGAACACTGGCTCGTCAGAGTAGTCGGCGGCGTCCAGCTCGGCGTTGATGGTGTCGAGAACGCCCGGCGCCGCGTCGTCGAGGAAGCTGGCGGCGGTCTGCTTGGCGATCTCGCGCCGGAACGTCTCACTCTTGACCATCGGCGCTGCGAGCGCGGCTGCCGTGAGGAGCCCTTGGAGGTCCGCTGCGTCCCATCCGTCGAGGCCGGTGACGGTGATCGACTCGGGATCCACTCGAAACACATCCGCCACGCGCTTGGCGGTCGCGAGCATCGCAGCCCGCACGGCGTCAGCGTAGGCATCCAGCACGATTTCGAGGGCCTTCCAGTCGAGGCTCTTGCTCGCCCCGCTGGCAGCGGCAGCAGCGCCCGCGTTCCCGACACTCGCGCCCATCTGGTGAGCGACCCGGTAGATCCCCTGCCTGGCGACCTCGATCCGGCCGGCCAGCGCATCGTAGCAGGCACCGCTGGGCTCGGCGAAGGTGACCGTGTCACGCTCGCCGAGCAGCAAGTAGGCCCCCGCGGTGAGGAGCGGCGGGATGGCGCCGTCGGCCGTGCAGACGACCATCACCGCGTGCGCCCCGCGATGGAGCGCCCAGTCGAGATCGTTGGCGAGGCCGGCGAGCTCGACGGCGGGATCCCGGAGCTTGCCGCCGATGTGGAGGCCCGCCGGCAGATCGAGGCGCACCACCGGGATCTCGGGCCGGCCGTGCGCGATGGGGGGCAGCGCGGTTGCCTCGTCATCCGGGCCCGGTGCCGCCTTTCCCTGGGTTGGCGTCCACTCCCATCGGCTGATCGCCGTGCCATCAATGGCCGTCCATCGCTGCACGGTGACCTGGGGATCCGTGAGCACACCCTGTCGAGTGACCGTGTCGCGCACCATGACGGCCGTGAGCCCGCCCGTCGGGCCGGTCAACCAGTTCGGCACCATCGCCGCGGGGACGGAGACAAGGAAGGGCCGGGAGAGGCCGCGCTGCCGCTCGTCCGCCGCGCTCGTCGGCGGGACATCGGCGGGCGGTGGGAAGTTGATCCAGACGTAGGCAGTGCGGTCCTTCGCGGCGTTCGTGGCGATGGCACGCCACCACGTTGACCAGCTCGTTCCTTGGCCGTCTACGTTGGCGATCCAGTCGTCAGGGAGCCCGGTGACCGTCGCTGGCGACTCGAACAGCCAGCCGATCATCAGGTCGAGGATCGGCGCCACGTTGTTTTCGTAGGTCGCGCGCCGGCACCGCTCCGCGTAGGCGGGCCCGCTCTCCAGCTCCTTCTTCGGGAGAAACACGTCGAGGCGGTCATGCCACGGCTTCCCGCCTTCGTACAAAGCGGCGATGTCGGCGAGTAGTTCCGCGCTGAATGTCGGATGCTGCTGGTTGAGGACGCTGATTTTCATGGGGCGAGTCTACCGCGCCGACTGACAATATGTCACGCGCGCTCTTGACCACTGACAAAAAGTCAGTAACACTCGCGCCATGCCCATCGACCCCGAGACGAAAGCCGAACTCGACAAGCTCGCTGCCGCAATCACCGCGGAAGCGCTCGGGAAGGCGATCGGGGCCGCCCTCACTGCTCATCTTCCTGGCCACCTGAAGGCGATCAACGACGAGATCGCCGCGCTCAAGGCCACGAAGACCGAGCCGAAGACGGGCGACGACGAGCCCGGGAAGGGCAAGGACGGCAAGTCAGATCCCGTCGCCGTGCAGCTCGCGGCGATGCGGAAGGAGCTCGATGCGTCCAGACAGCGCGAGGCTGACGCCGCCACCGCCGCGAAAAACGCCTCGCTGGCCAACGCCGCCCGTGACGCGCTCATCAAGCACGGCGTGCCCGCTGACCGGGTCGCTCATGCGATGGCGTTCGTCAACGCGCAGGGCGTGCTGAGCTACGAGGGCGACAAGCCGGGCTGGAAGGGCAAGGACCAATACGGCGCAGATGCCGTCCTCGACATCGACGCGGCGGCCAAGGCCTTCCTCGGCACCAAGGACGGCCAGCTCTACCTGCCCCCCGTGAACGCCGGGGGCACCGGCGGCGGCGTCGGAAACCCTGGCTCCCAACACAACGGCGCCACCACCCTCGACGCGCTCCGCAAAACCGGCGGCGGCATCAACATCGGCTCACTTCTCGGCGGCTGACCGCCACACCACCACCTGACGAGGTCCGCTCATGGCCACCATGTCTCTCGCGAACATCTCCGCCTTCCTCAACCTCGTGTACGGCATGGGGGTCACCGCGAACTTCCGGCGTGACGTCGTCCTCCCGAACATCGTGGACACGGTCACCGAGGGGAACTCGACCTGCACCTGGCGGACGGAGATCGCCGCGCGCAACACCGCCGCCGCGAAGGCTCAGGGCTACGCGGTGCAGGACAGCGACTTCAGCTCGGACGCGAAGCTCCAGGCGACGATCGCATGGGCGCATTACGAGTCCTACGCGAGCATCGACGGCACCGCCCAACGCGTCAACTCCGCGAACAAGGGGCAGGACGTTGACGAGCTCGGCCATGAGCTGCAGGCCGCCGCGGAGGAGCTCGCGCAGAAGATCAGCGTCGACAGCTACTCGGGCGACTACACGGCCTCCCCCGTCCAGATCGGCGGCCTCGCTGCCGCGGTGGCTGCGACGGGGACCTACGCCGGCATCGCACAGGGCTCCTACGCCTCCTGGGCGGCCGGCGCGAACACCGGTGCGCTCGCCAGCCTCGATCTGAACATGATCCGCACCAAGCTGATCCGCCCCTACAAGGACGCCGTCGGCAAGGTGCCGGCGCTCATCCTCACGGACGGCACCGTCTACGACAAGGTCGTGAGCCTGTTCGACGCGAAGTCCTTGATCGAGGTCACCACCGTCATGAGCTCCAGCGGCGAGCAGGTTGACATCGGCAAGCTCGGTTTCCGCGGGATCAAGGTGGACGGCGTGACCGTCCTCGAAGACCGCCACTGTACCTCGCAGACCATGTACGCGGTCGATCCGCGGTTCATGGAATACGTGCAGACCCCCCCGGTGTGGACGAGCATGGACCCCGGCCAGCTCCAGGGCATCGTGAAGGAGCTTTCCGGCCAGCAGATCCCGATCGAGGACATCGTGGCCGCGCAGTTCGCCGCGAAGCGCAAGCCGACCGCGCAGATCAACGCGCTCGCGAAGACCGGCGATTCGACGCGCGTTCAGCTCGTCATCGACATCCAGTTGCGGCTCCGCCGCCGCTCCGCCGCCGCCAAGCTCACCCTCTCGTAAGGAGTCGCCCCGATGTCCACCGCACTCCTCAAGGGCGGCTTTCCCGCTCAAGAGCTTGACCCGATCGTCAAGCGGCTCCTCTACCTGCTCAACAGCGCCTGTGGCGCTGCCGGGATCCAGGCGGGGACCACGGCCGGCAAGCTCAAGACGGTCAATGCCATCGACCTCCGGGTGGACGGCCAGATCTACCACAAGGCCGCGACGGATGACCTCTGGGACCTCTCCGCCGAGGTCACGCTCCCCGCCTCAACGTACCGGGCGTACTGGTTGCTCCTCAACACGTCGGGAACGGCCTCGTTCGTCCACGGGGCGAACAGCGCGAGTGCCGCAGCGGCCCTCGCAGACCTCGTTGCCAACCAGGTCCCGGATGCCACCAAGAGCATCATTGGCTGCTACGTCTCCAGTGCCGCGCAGAACTTCGCGAACGCGCTCACGGGCACGTTCTACGATGGGATCCCGGTCGCCGCCGCCTGCCTTGATTCGCTGACCAGCCACGGGCCGTAAACCATGTCCCTCACTGACGCACAAAAGGCGTCTGTGAGGACGTACCTCGGCTATTCGGATCAGTCCCGACAGTCCCCATCGAACTACCGTTTGGAGGGCGTCTGGGCGGGCCTTTCGTCCGACGCCGTCACGCAGATCCAGGCGCTGCTCACCCAGATCGACACTATCGAGGCATCCTTCGGGACGGCAACGAGCGCGAGCAGGGCGGGCATCATCGAGGTGGACAACGGCGGCGTGAAATGGGCGCCGAGCGGGACAGCAACCCTCTCCGTCCTCACCCGTCGCGGCTCCATGCTGGTCAACCGTCTCGCCACGATCCTTGGCGTTCCCGTCATCAAAGATCCCTTCGCCGTAGCCCCCGCAACGGGCGTCTGTGGCCTCGCGTAGCTCTGGAGTCACCGTGACCGCCGCCTCGTCCACCCCGCGTCCCCGCAAGGCTCCGAAGGCCGTGGCGGAGGTGTGTACGGTGTGCAGGGTGCGACCCCCCGCGGATGAGGCGAACGTGTGTCGTCCGTGCCTGGAGGCCGCGCTTGAGCGGCACGGGTGGATGGAACGCGGCGACGGGACTCGGCCACCAAAGGCCCGCCCGGCCATCGAACCCGAGCCGCCCCCCATCGATCCCGAGATCGCCGCCAAGCGCGCCAGTCCGGCCCCTGCATCCGTGCGGGCGCTCCGCTCGTTCATGACCACGCGTCCCCGCAACGAGGACGGCAGCGGTGGGCAGCCGTGGCGCGTCGGGTTCTGTGACGTCTACAGCGCCGAGAATGCCGCCTATCTCTGGATTCATCATGCCGAGCATGTCGAGCCGTGGCCCCCGGTGGCGTCATGACGCTCCGCGACGAGCTTCAGCCCGTTGTCGATGACGGCCGCCAGCTCGCGGCCGATCTCGGGCTGCGCCCACGCGCCCTCATCGTCAGGTCGCGCGTCTGGAGCGGGGGCAAGTTGGGATCCGGGACCGCTACCGACACCGACCTGACGATCTCCCCGCCGCCGAAGATGCGCGAGCCCCCCGCGCGCTGGATTGCGGACGCCCCCGGCCGTTACGAGGCTGGCGACATCATCGTCGAGAAGATCAGCCGGACGTACGCCGAGGCCACGTTCACGGCGCCGACGGTGGCCGGACACGAACTGCTGTTCCTTGTCGATGGGCGCGAGTACGCCACGGTCGGCGCCCCGACCATCAAGACCTTCGGCTGGTCACTCCAACTCCGACGGAGGACGCGCGCATGAGTGCCATCGAGATCCGCGCCGCCGGCTTCTCCGAAGCCATCCGCGCGCGCATGGTCGAGGACACCCGGGCGCTCCGCAAAGTGGCGCTCGACGTCGCGCTTGAGGGCGTCAACGTCGCGTCCAAGCTCACGCGCGACAAGGGGATCGGCGATCAGGGTCTCTACCTCGCAAGCTGGGGCGCGCAGTCCATCCCCGAGGGCGCGGTTCTGGAGAACACCGCGCCTTACGCGGGCATCATCGAGCATGGCCGTCGCCCGAACCGGCCGGGGCCTCCGCTCGCACCGATCCTTGGCTGGGTCATGCGGAAGCTCGTCCGATCGGGCGAGGTCACCGAGGCCGACGCGCCCGGGGTCGCGTTCCTGATCCGGCGCCGAATCCACGAAAATGGCACCGCGCCACGAAACGTTTTGCGTCTCACCGTTGCGCGGATTCAGCCCCGCCTTCAACGGGCAGCCATCGCCATGCTCCGGGCGAGGGCGCGCCGATGAGCTACACCCGCGACCCCGCCGCCGCCGTGTGCGAAGCCGTCGCCGCCTACCTGGCTGCCGCACTGCCGACGCACACCATCCTCCGCGGCTGGCCTGAGTCCGACCGCGCCCTCGACCTGACACACCCGGTCGTGAGCGTCACGGACCTCGGCCCGCTCGTTGACGAGACGATCCACCCGACGACGCTGGATGCCTCCACGCTGGGGCTCGGGCTGCTCACCATCGGCATCCAGCTCGATGTCTGGGCGGCCTACCGCGAGACACTCGACGCCGCCGTTCAGGCCGTCTCCGGGGCCCTCCAGAACGACCTTCCGTGGCGCCCGGCGCTCTACCTGACGGCCGCCGACTACGGCGGGCGCACCTTCGTCGTCACCCGCGAAAGTGACGGCCCCGAGCGCGACGGCGAGACCGCCCAGACCGGCCAGTGGCGCCACACGTTCACCCTTTCGGCCTCGATCGAGCGCGTCGCGTCCTACGCGCCGCCCGCCGTGGTCAGCATCGACACCCCCGTCACCCCTTCGTAGGAGCCCCACATGGCCAGTCTCATCCGCAGCATCGTCACCGCCGGGGCCGCCTTCTACGGCGTCAATCTCCTGGATGTCGCCCCGCCCGCATCGGGCCTCGGGTCCGTCTCGCGGGTGCTCGGCATCGTGGCCGATCTCCCGTGGGGCCCGGAAAACACGGTGACGACCTGCTACAGCTTCAAGGACCTGCAGCAGTTCTTTCCCGCCGCGTTCTCCAGTCTCTACAACAACTATCCGGCGCTCAAGGCGCTCCTCGGGCACCCGAAGCTCCCCGGCCCCGTTCAGGTCTGCCGCATCGTCCCGACGGGCGTGGTTCACCTCGCGATGGCGCTGTCCTACACGGTCACGGGCGGCGCCTTTGTGGGGACGGCCGCCTACAAGGGCACGATGGGCAACAGCATCACGGCGATGTGGGCTGCGGCGACGGACGCCGACGGGACGCATCGGAACCTGACGATCACCATCGGCACCGCATACTCCAAGCTCTACGAGAACGTCACGCTGACGAGCCTCCTGACGCTCGCTGACCCGTACATCACCTGGACCGCGACGAGCTCGCCGAGCGTCCTCCCAGCCGCAGCCGCCGCCGCAACGTCGACCGTCGCAGGCACGGACGGAACCGCCGTCTCGGCCGACTACATCGGCTCGTCGACGTCGAACGTGGGGATCCGCAAGTTCTACGCGTCCAACGTCTCCGTCGACGTCCTCCTCGTCGCCGAGTGCCCGTCTGGGCTCATCAACGCGGTGAACACCGGACTGGTCGCCTACGGCACCGGCGCCGGAAAGCAGGGGCAGTACGTTCTTTGCTCGGTCGCAAGCCAGAGCGCCGCATCCGCCGTCACCTATGTCGCCAGTTATCGGGACTCGGGCTCGAAGGGCTCCTACATGTGGCCGCGCCCGAAGATCACCAACACCTTCGACAGCACCAACCCCCTCGTTGCCGTCGACGGGAACATGATGCTCGCCACGGCGATGCTCGGGGTGGACCCCTGGAACTCACCCGAGGGCGTCAACAGCGCCCCTTGGTTGACCGGGATCGTGGATCTCGAAACCAACGACGCAGATGACGTCGCCTACGCCGCGCTCAACACTGCGGGCATCTCGACGCTGTTCATCGACGACACGCTCGGCCCCATCGTCCGAGGCGCGTTCACGACGAACGTGACCAGCGGGCAGACGGACATCGTCCGCAGCTCTTACCGCAGCTACGCGAGCACCCAGCTCGCCAGCTACGCGATCCACTACGTCGGCGTGAACCTCTCGGTGAATCTCACCAAAGGGCTGCTCGGCGACTCCGTTGACCCGCTGATCGGTGCGATGCGCGGGTTTCTGCAGGTCGAAACCGACAAGCAGCACATCAGCGGGTACACCGTCGACCCCTTTGGCTCGAACACCCAGAGCGACATCGACGCCGGGCACTGGACCATCGCCACGGCGATCAAGATGTTCGCATCGAACCGCCAGATGATCATCGCCACGCAGGTCGGCGCCACCGTCGTACTTTCTTCCTAACCTTCGATTCGAGGCCGATACATGGATACCACGCTTCCCACCTCTGGCGCCGAGACGCGCATCAGCCTTTCGGTTGACGGGGCCCCCATCCTGATCTCCGGGCAGGTCGACAAGGTTAGCGCCAAGCAGCGCATCTCCAACATGGAGCACAAGCCGCTCGGCACATCCGACGTGAAGATCGGGCAGGACCTCAACGGATGGGAGGGCACGATCTCGGGAAAGCGCTCGTCGCTCGCCATTGCAACGGCGATCAACCTCATCGAAGCCTCCAACCGGGCTGGGTTGCCGAGCGTCGTCGTGCTGGCGGTGACTACGTCGCTGCATGACGGGACGCGCGAGAGCCACATGTACAACGACGTCAAGCTGTCCTACTCCGGCGATTCGGCGCGCGGATCGTTTGATTCGTTCGACATCGCGTGGGTCACAGGCACCGGTCGGGTGGCGCTGTGAGGGATGCCGTCGAGTTCGCCCTTCCGAGCGGTCGGCACGTCGTCGCCACGGAGTTGACCGTCGCCGAGATGCTGATCGCCAAGCGCGCCGCAGGCAACGGGGTCGGCCTCGCCGCGTCATCGGCGGTCTCCATCGCTGGTCTCCAGATGGCGATCCGCGAGATCGACGGCGTCAAGGTGAGCTTCGATCAGCTCGGCGGTATTGAGGGTCGTTTCCGGGTCCGCGACCTGACGGCGCTGGTGAGCGCGTTTGCCAGCCTGCATGCGGCGCCGAAGCTGGCCTACACCGTCATCCCCGGCGAGCGCACGGACGTCTACACGGTCACGCTGCTGGACGGGTCCACCGTCACGCTCCGCGAGCTCGCGCACCCGGCGTTCTCGCGCTGCATGGCGGCGGGGGATGCCGAGCGCGGATGCCCCTCGTCGATGGAGTTTGCCGTCGGCCTCGCCGGCCTGCGCGCCAGCATCGCCGGGATCCCGTCGGACAATGTGCTCTGGCCCTACTCCGCGCGTGACACGACGGGCCTGATGGCGCTGTGGGGAGAGATCCACGGCGGGGATTTTACGGTGGTCCCCTCGGCCGCTTGAGCGAAGCCGATTGGGGGCGCGTCGCCTACGCCGCTCGGTATGGAAATCAGCCCCTCTCGGAGATCCTCAAAATGCGGCCCGCCGATCTGAACGGATTCAACGCCGCACTTGAGCGGATCATCATTGCCGAGAACGGCAAGGATGGTGCTGGGTGAGCGACGGCTACATCATCCGGGCGAGAATCGTTGCCGAAGACGCAGCCGCGCCCGGTGCGGACTCCGCCCAGCGGCGGCTGGAGGCCGTCGAGAGCCAGGCCGGATCGACCGGATCGGCGCTCACGCGAATGTTCGGCCTGATCGGCGGGATGGCCGGGATCGGCGCCGCCGTGAAGGGTATCACCGGCTTTCAGGCCACCCTGGAGGATGCCCAGAACGGCCTCGCCACGCTCTACAGCGCGCTGGCGGGCGTGGACATCGGGCAGGGGTTCCGGCTCGCACAGGATGACCTCGCAGGCCTTCGGGCCGACGCGGCGGCGGGCATCGGCGAGCTGTCCGACTATCTTGGGACGTTCAATCGCGTTCTGGGTGCCGGACTGACGAACGGAGCGTCACGCGGACAGCTCCGCACGCTGACCCGGGAGACGATCACGGCCACCGGGGCGGTGTTCGGTGCGAGCGGCATCGGCCGGGCGCCGGAAGAGCTGCTCATGGCGATGGAGGGGCGGGCCAACAAGCGCCTGACGCCCGTGATCGGGATGGCGCTCACGGCGATCCACATGACGGACGAGGCGTTCAACCGGCTCAAGCCGGAAGCGCGGATCGAGGCGCTGACACGCGCACTCGACACGTTCGCGCCCGGAGTGGCGCTCATGGGCAAGAGCTGGAATGCGCAGTTTTCGACGCTGCACGACACGATCCAGGGGCTGATCGGCACCGTGACCAAGCCGCTGTTCGACCGGTGGAAGGATGAGCTTGGGAAGGTGAATGACTGGCTTGTGAAGAACAAGGATGTTCTGGCCGACATCGCCGAGCGGTGGGGAGCAAAGCTCTTGACCATGTGGGACGGGATGATCGCGAAGGCTGGGACCTACGCGGCGATCGTGGCCGCCACACAGCTCGCGGGCCCCGGAATGGCCGCGGCGGGCATCGCGCGCACGGGTGCGGTGTCCCTGCTCTCGGGGGCGGCTGATGCGATGGCCGGAGGCGGGCTCGGCGGGGTGTTCACTGCAGCCGCCGAGGGGGCATCCGCTGCCGCGGGGCCGCTGGTACTCGTCACCGCCGCGTTTCTGGGCATCAAGGGCGCGTTGAGCGACTACCCATCGGTGTTCGGCTACGTCGCCGAGGCCGGGGGTCGGCTGATGGACGCCTTCGGGATGCTCGGGACGGCGATGGACTCGCTGGCGGGCCCGGGGAGCGCTCTGAACATGCTCGGCGCCGCCATCACGGGGCCGTTCGGGATTCTGTTGGACGTGCTTGGCGTTGGCGTTCGCATCCTCGCTGCGTTCGCGACCGGGATCGGGGTGGTGTTTTCGGTCATCGGGAACGGCCTCAAGTGGATCTACAGCCTGATGGCTGGGGACGCGCGTGGCGCCATCCACGCCAAGACCAACATGGCGAACGCGATCACGGAAGCCGACAAGAACCTCGGGATTCTCATGGGCTTTGACCTCCAGAAGAACACGCACGGCGGCCTCGATCACGCCGTCGCGGCCGGAGATTTGAAGATGAAGAAGGGCGGCGACTCAATCACGAACATCACCGGGCCCGTGACCATGCAGATCCGGACCGAGGTGAACGCCGATCCCGCCCGGGTGATGACCGCGCTCGGCGAAGGGCTGGACCGGATCCGGCTCGCAGGGCTCCAGGCCAAACGCATCCCGGCGGCGAGGCAGTAGATGGCCGATCCCGTCGTCAATTCACTGGTGATTCAAGAGCTTGATGGTGCCACCGGTCTGATCCTCGACACGCTGGGCGCGCTCCCGGCGAACAGCATGCCGATCGGCGGCTCCCTCCGTTCGACGCGCACGTACTACCCCGGGTCATCGACGCCTTCGACGCAGATCATGGGCACGCAGGAAGACGACATCACGCTCAAGGGCGTCTGGCGGGATGACCAGCTCGGCGCCGCTGGTGGGGCGATCAACCTATACGGGATCTGCCGGACCCTTCTGCTTGATCAGCTCCGGTGCGGCCTGTACTGGGGCCCGGAGATCACCCGCAAGGGCTACGTCAAGAGCTTCGTTGGCGACTTCGAGCGCCCGAACGTCATCCACTGGACACTGGTGTTTCAGGTGGACGAGGCCGACGAGGCGGCGCTGCTCTTGGTGCCCTTCCCGCCGTCCGCGACGACGACGACGCTGTGGGCAGAAATCCTCGCCGTGATTGCCGAGATCGACGCCGTGAGCGCCATTGTTGAGGTGGGGCTCGCCGTGACGGTCGCTGGCGGCGCGCTGCTCTCCGAAGCGGTGGCTGCATGAGCATCCCGAGCATCAACGCAGCGGCTGGAGCGCTTGCGAGTGACGCGGGGGCCGCCCTTGGCTCCGTCGCCAGCCTGCTCCAGCTCGGGACGGCGACCGCCAAGGACATCGGGGCGGCGGGGGCCTCCGTGACGGCGTGCCAGAGCGCGATCAAAGCCGTGCGCGCCGATCTCGACGCTCTTGCCGTCGAGGATGCTCAACTCTGGGCGGATGGCGGGGTGGCGCTCGGTCTGTGGCGATGGGAGCGCGGCCTCCGCTACAGCCTCGTTCGCCTCTCGGGTCGGCTGACGCGAGCCTCCGCCATCGTCGCAGAGATCGGCGCCGGGCAGGGCGTGACGCTGCATACGGTTCGCGCCGGTCAGTCCCTCCAAGCCATCGCCGCGATCTACCTTGGAGGCTGGGCAGAGTGGCCCCGAATCGCCGCCGCCAACGGGCTCAAGGCGGGCCCGGTCGCCACGGGCACGGTCCTGATCATCCCTGCGAAGACCTGACATGGCGGCGCGCACCTACTACCCGCGGGCGGCGGTCAGCCTGATCCTCTTGATCGAGGACTGGGGCGCGGGCACGTCGGCGACGTACACTGTCACGGCGATCCCGCGCGAGATCGAGGTCCATCGCAACGATCACCGCACCGCAGACACGGTCCGGGTGCAGCTCGACCTGCGAGACTTCCCCTTCGACCCGCGCACCGTGCGGAGCGCGCGGATCGAGGCGCTGATCGGCGACGTCGGACCGCCGGGGAGCGCTCTCCCAGCATCGGGGCCAGACGGCGCCTTCATCGGGTTCTCGGACACCATCGAATCAAGCCGTTCAGACGCCGGGGACTTCGTAACTATCGAGGGCCGGGACTTCACCGGGCCGTTCCTCGACACGAAGTGGCCGGGCGGGATGATCGACGTCACCCGGGCGCTCACGGACGTCATCCAGGACGTGATCGACGCCGTTCCGGGCGCCGATCAGATTGGGCAGAACCCCGGGATCTGCTACTCCGAGGGGGCGACCAGCGTCATCCTCGCTGACGCCATCGGTAAGAAGAAATTCGCGCCTCACGCGGGCGACGACTGTTGGACCGTGCTGTGCGACCTGTGCGGGCGGGTGGGGCTCATTCCGGTGTTCAACCTCGACGTGCTCTGCATCCTCACCGCCGCCGATATGGGGGTCTCCCGGGATTCGTTCATCAACGCCGGTGCGCTCACTCCACAAACGGCAGCGCTGGAGTACGGATCTGATCTGACCCGGCTCAAGCAGGTGCGGCACGCCCGCGAGGCCGCCCGCAAGCAGATCCGAGTGCAGTGCTGGGACGCCACGACACGGAAGACGTCGACGTCGACCTACCCCACCGCCCCGATCGTGAACAAACAGACCGTGGGCACGGACGGAAAGGTGAAGACCGAGGCCGCCCCGATCGTGCCATTCTACGTCACTGGGACGTATTCGGCGTCTGACCTCGCTACCATCGCAAAGAACATCTACACGGAGGTCAGCCGGGAGGAGATGGAGACGGAGATCGAGACGCTCGACATGGCGGACCTCGATGGCGTCGCCATCCCGCAGCTCGGCAACGGCGCCCACGTCACCGTCACGATCGGTCCCCATCTCGTCACGGACATCAGTGGCCTTTCGCAGTCCGAGGCCATCGCGAAGCTCACGAGCGGCCCACGTGCGCTCGCCAGCGACGTCGCCACCGCGTTTGTTGCTGCATTCGCGACCGCCCAAAGGCTCTCTGTGACCTTCTACGCCAAGGAGGTTCAGCACGTCTGGAGCCGGGAAAATGGCTACCGCTGCCAGATCACGGCGATCAACTTCGTCGGAGGAGCGACGTGAGGCGCGGTGTTGAGCGCGGGATCGCGGACCTGGCTGTCGACGCCGTCACGTGCGGCACTGGGCAGATCACGGCCGTCGAAGTGGACGGGAGCGGGGGCTTTCTCGCGACCATCACGATTCAGCCCTCCGGTTGGGAGGTGCAAGCCCGCGTCATGTGGTCCGGGGCCCTCAACGCGGGCGGATCCTTCTTCCCGGTCGCGGTGGACGACGAGGTGCTTGTCCTCCTCCCCGACGGCGACCCGAACCGCGCTGTCTGCCTGCCAGGGCTGACGAGCTCGTCAGCGAAGGTGCCGTCGTCGTTCGACAACTCCAAACCGATCTTCGTGCATCCGTCCGGGGCCTCGTTCGCGACGTCGGAGAACGCGACGACGCAGGCCGTGGTGACGCAGGACCTCCTCGCGGACCTGTCGAACAGCCTCACGGAGATCGCCGCCGGCCTCGCCGCATTTGGAATCCCCACCCCCAACACCGCCACCCTCATCGGCAAGCTCGCCGCGTCCTACCGCTCGGCGGCGTTGGTTACGGAGTAGCGATGAATCGTAGATGCTCATACACGATTTGTAGAGTAGGATCCCGCCCATGAGCGCCTCCGACCTCGACGCCGCCCGTTTCGGGGTGGACATCGACATCCCGATCGACCCGGGCGGGGTGATCGCCGTCACCCCGACGGGCGATGTCCCGATGCTCTCGGGGCGGTCCTGCCTGTTGCGTGACGTTCAGCGGCGGCTCGTCAGCCAGCCGGGATCGCTCATTCATCGCCCGGCATTCGGAGCCGGGGCCATCGGTTACCTTGGGATCAACAACTCGGCCGCCGCTCGCTCGCGACTCGGAACGGATGCCCGGGCGAACCTGCTCGCGGACGGACGTCTCAAGGACGTCGGAATCGCGCTCACGTCTGACGATGGCTCCTCAACGCTCACGCTCATGGCGACGCTCACGCTCCGCGACGACTCCAAGAGCACGCTGGAGGTGACGTTGTGAGCGCCACGATCCCCACGTTCGATGACCTCTACAACGCCGCCAAGGCGGAAACACAGGCACGCCAGCCGGCGCTCACCGACTACTCGGACGGCTCGGCGCTCGACGCGATCACTGGCGGCGGGGCCGTGCTCGCCGACATGCAGATCCGCGCCGACCTCGACGCCGCAGCCGCCAAGTACATCGCGATCGCGACCGGGAGCGACCTCGATGCGGCGGTGACTGACATCTTCCCCGGCTGTCCGCGCCAGGCCGAATCCGCCTCCGTGGGAACGCTGACGTTCACCCGCGGGGGCAGCTCGGGCGTCGTGGAGATCCTTGCCGGAACCGTCGTGACGGCGACTGTGAACGGTCAGACGGTCACGTTCACGACGGACAGCAGCGTCTACATGACGGGCTCGACGGTGAGCGCGATCGCGCACTGTTCGGCGGTGGGTACGGCCGGGAATGTCGCGGCCGGGGTGGTGACGACGATCCCGACGCCGATCCCGGACGACGCAACCGCGACGGTCACGAACGCCGACCGCTTCGTTGGCGGGGCAGCGACCGAGACCGATGACGCCTACCGCGCCCGCGCCCAGGCCTACCCGCTCACGCTGCGACGAGGCACGGTGGCCGCGCTGGAGGAGGGCGCGCTCTCCGTCCCTGGCGTCTCCTACGTCACGGTGGACGAGTCCTCTCTGGCGACGGACGCGACGGTCTACGTTTACGTCGGCGACCCCGATGGCCGTGGAAACGCCGCGCTCGCGTCCCTCGTCGCGACCGAGCTGGAGAACTGGAGGGCGGCGGGCGTGCTCGTCGAGACGGTCGCTGCCGCCCGTGAAGAGGTGGCGGTGAGCGTGGCCGTCACCGTCAAGGCGGGCGCGGGGACCGACGCGCTCAAGAGCGCCATCCGGGCTGCCCTGCTCGCGTACACCGACACCCTGCCATCCGGCTCGCAGATGTACCTCTCTGCGTTGGAGAGTGCTGCGATCCGCGTCTCTGGCGACGTGCGAGGGGCGATCGCCATCATTACGGGCGGCGTGCCGAGCACTGACGGCGTTCTCCCCTCCGCGCCATCGAACGCGATTCGGGTGTTGGCCACCGCACTCACCGTGGTCTACACATGAGCACTGCCGCGATCCTCGCCGACTTTGAGCAGTTCGTCCCGAAGCAATACCGGGCGATGCGCCCGCTCATGGCGGGCTGGGCGGCTGCGTTCAGCGCTGCGGATCAGGCCGGGGTGACGCTCCGCGAGAACTGTACGATCAGCACGGCCGACGGGAAGTGGCTCGATCTGCTCGCCGTCGGCTTTGGTCTGCGCCGCCAGCCCTCCGAGTCCGATGACTCACTGCGCTACCGCATCCAACACCCCGCCGATGCGCTCACCCGGCCGGCGATCCTGGACGTGGTCAACGCCTACCTGACGATCATCGGCCAGCCGGCGACGGCGACCATGATCGAGTGGTTTCAGGGCCCTGCGCTCGACGTCGACTTCTGGCTTGACCAGACCGTCCTGCAGGACCGTGGCGCGCAGTTCGTGCTCATCGTGCCGCAGATCGGGAACACCATCGCAGGCTCCAGCTACCTCGACTCCGGGGCCCTCGGCATCGACCTGTACCTCGGCAGCGACGGCATCGACCCGGCCTACAACGCCATCATCGCGCTTGTGAACGCCATCCGAGCGGCGGGGGTCCGTTGGGCGCTCCGCATCGACCAAGAATCCATCTTCACCTGAGAGATCCGCATGGGAACCCCCTTCACCCGCGCCGACGCCGAACTGCTGTTCACCAGCGGCGAGCTGTTCACCCTCACGGACGCGCAACGCATCCAGCACGCCGCGGGCGTCGGCATCATGGGCCTTCTGGCCGGCCGGCTCCTCTTCGACGAAGCCAACAACGCCTTCAAGGACGGCTTCTTCGGGGACGACTGCAAGGTCACGACAACGGGCGGACTGGGGTACTCCGTCGCCGTCGGCATGGGGTTCATGTACGACTCCACCGTCGCCGATGCGTTCGCCTCGCAGTACCGGCCAATCGTGCTGGGGACCGCTTCGACGGGGACGTTCGCCGCTCGGGATGCGACGAACCCACGGCACGACATCTTGTGCATCGCGCCCGCCACGGTGGACGACACCGCAGAGACCGTGAGCGTCAAGGACCCCTCGACCGGCGCGACGAGCTCGACGAGCATCAGTCGCCGGCGCCGCTATTCCGCGACCGTGACCGTGGTGACCGGCACGCCCGCAGCCACGCCGGTTGACCCCGCCACGCCCGCGGGCACCATCAAGATCGCCTCGGTCAATGTGCCGCCCGTCTCGGGTGCGCTGACGTTCACCGACACGCGGCAACGGCTCCAGCTCGGCGCGGGCGTGAGCGTGATCCCGCCCCACAGCTACCACCAGAACTTCGTGCTCGGGACCGGCGCGGAGCTCCAGGTCACCGCCAGCGGGACGCCGAGCATGGTGCTCCAGGTCGCCGCCGGCTCGGCTGACATCAACGGCGCCGGGCAGGATTCCGGCTCAACGCGCGCGCAGCTCCGACAGGCCAGTTCGGTCACCGTGAGCGCGAGCGACCCGACCAACCCTCGGATCGATCTCGTCGTGCTGTACGACACGGGCGCGCTTGGGGTTGTAGCGGGGACGCCGGCCGGGTCGCCGGTCGCGCCATCCGTGCCGTCCGCGGCCATCGTCCTCGCCCATGTCGCGGTCGCCGCGACGACGACTGCGCTGAACTCCGGGACGATCACCGACTACCGCCAGCGCCTCGCCCTCACGGCCGATCGGGTCGCCGGGATCGCCGTTCTTTCCGCCTCGGTAGACGCGGAGGGCACGACGGCGGCGAACGCGATCCGCGTCTCGATCCAGGTTCAGGACGAGGGTGGGAATCCGGTGCTCGGCGTCTCGAAAATCCGGCTGGCGTTGCTCGAACCGATCGGCACCGCGATCACCAGCACGGACTACGCGATCAACCCGGTCGCCGTGACCGGTGCCATCGTCCTGCCCTCGCATCATGCGGGGGTGTCCTCTGCCTTCACCGCGATGGGCGGCATTTTCTCGACAGACGCCACGGGGCTGCTCGTCGTCGACGTCAAAGACACCACCGGCGGCGCGAACCGCGGTGTCTGGCTGACGGCGACACCGCTGCGAACGCCCGGCGAAGTCCAGTACATCGACCTTGGTTTCAACTGACCTGACCCGGAGCCCCCATGGCCGCCCTCAACCTCACCAGTCCCGCCGTCCTCCCGCTGTTCACCAAGGCGACGACGTCCGCAACCATCGGCCACCTTCGCCGCGTCGATCTCCCGCCCGGGCATGGCGGCGTCGTGGTGTCGCTCCGTCCGGTCACCACCGACGCCAAGATCGTGACGCTCGGAAGCGGATCCCTCGTCGCGGACGAGACCGATATCGGTGCTGCCACTTTCGGCCCGCTCGATCATGACCTCTGGACGGAGGTGTATTTCCCCGCCGGCTGCGAGACGTTCTACCTCGCCTCCACAGGCGCGGGCGTCGATGTGTATATCGGCCTCGACAAGCCGAGGTGCCTGTGAGGACGCTTGCGGGGCGCGCA
>Ga0213917_1000104_pt1 | contig 21065 bp, 54 predicted proteins | sample McNCre117MG_FD_161051 | JGI IMG/M metagenome (GOLD analysis project Ga0213917, IMG submission 161051) | Freshwater microbial communities from McNutts Creek, Athens, Georgia, United States - 1-17 MG | ecosystem: Environmental > Aquatic > Freshwater > Creek | place: USA: Georgia | collected... | reverse complement strand
TCGAAGAAGGGTCGTGTGCAACTTTGGACTAGCGGTGGTGAATATCAAACTTCAGTAAACCGCCCCGCAAACTGGTCTGATAAGGGATTTGATTGGAAGGATGCAATGGTGACTTATTTTGAAAACGGTAAGGTAACATTCACTCAAACTTTTGATGAAGTTCGAGCTAACTCTAACAAATGAAAATGCGTTTAATGCTTGGTACCACCGACGGACCAACACTTTTAGTATCGGTTGATAAAGATCTTTCTTATAATAGATTTGATTTTCACGTGATTAATGGTTATTGGGATGGTCATTTTAATGATGGAACAATAACAGTTAATGCTACTGGTGATTCTTTTGGTGGTGTTAAAGTATTAAGCGATGATCAAGATAGACTACGCGGGGATTATAATGATGTTTTTAATAATTTCTGGAATCCCGCGTATATAGCACCCAAAGAAGATTTTTCAATTCCCGAAGAATGGGACGATGATATTCCTTTTTAATTATGTATTTGATTGTTTATAAACGCACAATTAATCACGAAGGTGATGAAACTAGCCGTAACTGGCCAGGTCATGGATATCCAGCTTACACAGAAGAAGTTGATGTTGTTATGGAAATAATGACTGAAGCAGAATTTGTGAATCAGTGTAAACTTTTTGCCGAGCGCGATGTTCATTTTAGAGCATATGAAGTAACAAAACTAAATGTTACGTTTTCTAAAACCATTGATGTGCAATGGAAGAGATTATGATTCAGTTTCCTTCTGGTAATCTTGTACTCACAAAATATCCCGGTTATTACTGGGATGTCGTTGAGAAAGAATTGTATACAATTAAGGGTAGCGGAACTCTAAAGAAGATGAAGAGAGTTAAAGCTGGTTCTTTCGGTCGCTATACATGGAAAGCCGGATATAGAATCTCACATGAAGGCATTCCACGGAAATATACACTCGAACAGCTTAATAAATTAAAAGCAGATACATTTACAACAACTATACCTTATGCAGATGGCAGAAAACTAGAATGGCCCAATAAATGAAACTCTACATTGCAGTTCTCGATGAAGTACCAGATTTCATGGTTCCTACTTTAGTGGCTCATGCAGTCCTTGGTGCTCACTTACAGTTTTACAACCGTCATGGAGAAGGTTTAACACCAGACTATAATATTTGGTTGTTGAATAGTTTTAAGAAGGTTGTTGTGAAAGTAAATCGAAAAGAATTTACTAAAATAGTAGAACTGCCAAATGTATTCTTGGCACATGAAAATTCAACACTTGGTGGAGAAAAATCATGTGCTGTGGTCTGCCCGAGAACCGAATATCCAAACGTTATTAAATTTGCAAAGATGTGGAAACCAAATGTTTGAAATTAAAGCACCGCTAAGATACCAAAGAACGTATTTGCTTGGTAAAAATATTTTTCTCGCTGGTTCCATTGAAATGGGTAAAGCCGAGAACTGGCAAGAAAGAATTGCAAGAGAACTTAAAGACTGTCAGGTGAATATTTTTAACCCACGAAGAGACGACTGGGATAGTTCTTGGACACAAAGTATTAACGACAAGAACTTCAACGAGCAGGTCACGTGGGAAATGGATCACCTACTTGATTACTGTGATATTGTTGTGTTCTATTTCGACCCAAAAACACAAGCGCCTATTACACTATTGGAGCTTGGTTTAATTGCAGGTAATTCTGAATATAGGAATAAACAAATTTGTGTTTGTTGTCCTGACGGATTTTGGAGAAAAGGTAATGTCGAAATGGTTTGTGACCGCTTTAATCTTCAACTAGTTAATGATATTGATACTATGATTTCTTGGCTTAAGGATAGAGTTATATGACATATGATCTAAAAGAAAGAGCTGAAGACATTTTATTGAGTTTTGCTACAATGACAGCTCTAGTTAGAATCAAATACGGCAATCTTGAACCAGATATTTCTCGGGAAATAGTCAAAGCAGATCAGTTATGTGATGAATTAGCTCAATATATTAAAACTGTGAAGGGTGAAATATGATGTTTCGCGATGGAAATATTCTCGATCAATGTGTTGGCGGGAATATTATTGTACACGGATGTAATGCCCAAGGTGCTATGGGTTCCGGTGTAGCAAAGCAAATCCGAGAAAAACACCCGGATGTATACAGGAAATATATTGACGATTTAAATTCAACCGCATATTTGTCTAAAGTTGGTATTGTTTCTTGGTATCAAGCACCAAAGGGCGAATGGATCGCATCAGCTATAACACAAGCCACATACGGAAAATCTCCACAGCGATATGTGTCTTATGATGCCATTGATACGTGTTTCAGAAAAGTGATCCAGTTTGCTGTTAATAATGGTCTTTCTGTTCACGTACCAGATATGATTGGCGCGGGACTTGGCGGTGGAAACCGAGCAGTCATAGCAGCTATTATTTCATCTGTTATGGATGAGTATTCATTTAAAGACTTGACGGTTTGGAAATATGAACTTTGAAATCCGTAGAGTAGTCTACGATCCACCAAAATACCCAAAAGACCCAGATGAGTCTATGGGTGAATGGCGGCATCGGATACTATCTGCAACACCACCGAGTAAACTTCAATATAGAGAATATATCAATAATGGGCATTGGTCTGATTGGACAGATGTAGAAGTGGTTCATTTACCAACACCAATCTGATTTACTTTTATTCTCTTTTGCTATATAATAATCAAATAGTGAAAGGGATTTATGAAGTATGTTCTGATTCTCAAAAACGGTAAGGTTATGACTTTCTTTGTGAAAGCTGTTGCCGAGACCTATCACATCGCTTATGGTGGCACTCTCATTACAGACGAGTTGTATGCTACAGCGTATTCAGAACTTCTTGTTGAGTAATTATGTTCCAAATTGTTAATAAAGTCCCTGAGGGATGCAAGCGTTTCATCACAGTCTACCAACCAATGGTGGGTTGGAAAGCAGTAGAATATTGGTGGAACACAGATATGGGTGATATTGGTGGATTTTGGGAACCATGGGAAACTGGTTATTGTTCTTACGCAACACGCGTTGAAGCCGTCGTTGACGCCACTATGTGGGCAAAATCAGAAAACCTACCTCTAGTTATCTGATTTACTTTTATTCATTGGCGTGATATAATAACTCCCATGAGTAAAACATTTCAAGTTGTAGCACTGGACCCACAGTATAAATTGGCGGCTTACGATAACCGTGAGCCAATTGCAGAATTTGATGATTTCTGCGATGCCGAAACTCTCTGCTACACTTGGTATAAAGCCACCGCTTTGCCGGTTGCTGTATGGAATACCAAATCACAGGGTTTCCAGTCTTACTATCGCCCCAAGCGCAATAAGTTGGGTCAATTTCAGTAATTTACTTTTATTCCAAAATACGCTATAATAATCCCATAGTAACAAGGAAACATTAAAATGTCTCAGCAATTTACACGCAATTTTGAACTCAACGAGCAACTGTTCACCGATATTGGTCGTCGTGAATATGCAAATATGTCGTATAAGGTTGCTGGTTTCTGGTCAGGTGATACGCTCCGTATCTATGTGAAGTCTGATTATATGGGTACTGGTGAATTCAGTTTTGAAATCTCCGATTCGTCTGGTGGTCGTGATCCCAAGGTCATCGAAGATGACGCTATTGCTTATGCAAATAAGGCTGCTGCTCTGCTTGATGCTTGTGAAGTGGTTAAGACATTGCGCGAAAATTCCGAACAAATCAAAGTTGCATATTTCGCTTTTCGTGAAGAGTGCCGTATTCAGGCAGCAGAAGAAAAGGCTGCCAAGGAGGCCCGTATCGCCGCCGACCCCAAGGTTGATGAAGAAACTGCTGATATGTTGATCAAGTTGGCACGAAAGAGTAATATTGTTCGCGTTTCCTGCCGTAAGCCCGGTGAAACCAATGATTCTGCCACAGAAATTGAATTCCGTAACTGGGAAAGCACTCACGGCAAGTTCAATATCGGTTACAATGTTAATGTCGGTATCCGCCGTGTGAAGAATTATATTCTGGAAAACATGTCTATGGCATGTGCCAAGGAAGAAATTGTGAAACTCCTGACTCCGGTAGAAGCATAATGAAAACATCAGTAGTAATGGCTCTATTGGCAGCCGAGACAGCACTCGACGATTGGTTAAACACATACGCAGAAGACATGTGCGATCCAGAACGTGTTTTTGATGCCAAAGAGAGAATCAAAGATAATGGTGGAACTGTTGCTTATATCACTGATATACAAGTAATAATCCGTGAAGCAATCGCAAATTCTCTACCAACAAAAGCCGATCCATTTATCACAAAAATCGATCAATGGATTGATGTACTTCAAAAGTCAAAAATGGTAGTTGATGAGTCAATTGATAAAGACGCAATGATCATTGCGTATAGAATGGCAAAATGCGCGTACTATCAAGCACAGTACGGAATCGAGTAGTTTACTTTTATTTTTTTCCGTGGTATAATTATCATATAGTAACAAGGATACATTATGTCTACAAATTCCACAATTGCGCTCGAATATGCCGACGGTACTGTTGATTCGATCTATTGTCATTCTGACGGTTACCTGAGTTACAACGGTAAAATGCTGTTGGAACATTATAGCGATCCGTTTAAGGTTCGGCAGCTGATGGATTTGGGTGATATGTCTTTCCTGGCCAAAAATATTGGTGAAAAACATAATTTCAATGATTATGTAGAAGATTCTTGCCGATTCTACGGGCGCGATCGCGGTGAACAAAATATCAATGCAGACCGGTTTGGTTCGTTCGATAGTTATCGTTTGCATAATAATATGCTAGAATATAATTATATTCTGCGTAAGGATGGTAACTGGTATGTTCGTAAGAGTGGCCAAACTGGTTTCCACAATCTGAAAGATCTTTTCTAAATGTTTACACTACAAGAAGCCCTAGAGGCAATTAAGAACAAGCCAGAATTTCGTTGTAACGAACGTGAGTATGGTTATGTGATCGACTACGCTGTTGCGTTTGCCGAATCGTTCAAGGGTTCTACCCCGCGCGAAACCCTAATCCTGCAAAACCTACGTGGTACTTGCTTTGACCATTCTGGTAAGATTATCCGCTTGGCATATCACAAGTTCCATAACTTGAACGAGAACGCAGAGTACGCAGAGGAAAATTTCCCGATGGGTGTTCCGCATGTTGTTCAGGAAAAACTGGACGGCTCAATGATTACTCCTATTCCAATGCCAGACGGCTCTTGGAAGTTCGGTACTCGCGCTGGTGTGACAGAAGTTGCAGATAAGGCTATGGCATTGCTAAAGTCTTGGGAAGTTGGTTCTTACCAAAAGTATGCTGCATACGTAAAGCTGATCGAATCTATGCTGGCAGTTAACCATACTGTCATCTTTGAATTCTGTTCGCGTGAACAACGGATCGTAATCGACTATCCAGAACCTTTCTTGGCTGTAACTGGCGTTCGTTGTAACGAGACCGGTGAATATAAGTCAAATCGGACTCTGCGTTGGTTTGTTCAGAATCCTCGGATTATCGTTGCACGTACTATTTCCGACCACCGTGGTTTGGGTGACCTAGCAAAGAAGGTTTCTGGTTTGTTGGGTGAAGAAGGTGTTGTTGTCAAGTTTGATGATGGTCGTTTTGTGAAAATCAAGGCTGCCGACTACTGCTTGAAGCACCGTGCATTGGATGGTTTGCGTAACGAAAAGGATGTCCTACAGTTAGTTCTAAAGAACGAGTTGGATGATGTTCTACCACTGGTAACCCCAGAAGTTCGTGATCGTCTAGTTGCTTATAACGAATCCGTATGGTATCGTTTGAATCTGGCTCAACAAGAAATGGTTGGTTGTTTTGATCGGCTGAAGCACTTGACTTCTAAAAAGGAATTTGCCGAAATGGTTAAGGATTCTGTCTATAAGCAGGGTCTGTTCAAGATGTATGATGGTAAGAATTATCAACTGAAAGACTTCGTACTAACTAAATGTGGTTCTTCCACAGATGTTGAGTCTGTACGTTGGCTGATCGGTAAATCTTATTTGGAGTTCTAATGATTTTGGAGTACACTTTTCGCGTTCTTCATTCCCTTCTAGGCACGGTACTTGGTGCTCGAACAGAATATTTTGAGTTTCAAATTGTGAAAGTTTAATATGAATTTTTATATAATTCAATCATTACCAAAAACTCGTAAACAAAAAGCTAGTGGTGTCGGTTCCATGGTATTGTATCGTGGTGTTAAATCTGGCTCGCCAGATAGGTTTTCGGGGAATATTCCAGTTTTTATTCTTATAAAATGAAATTTGCTCTTGCATCAGATATGCACCTTGATTTTGGTGGTATCGACAAATTACCCGTGAAAGCCGAGGGCACTCGTACTTTGGTTCTCGCCGGTGATATTGTTGAGGCAGTTCTTCTGAAAGAGAAGACAGCTCAGGTGCGCCGAATTTACGACTACTTTGCTGCGTTGAATGATAACTTTGATGTCATTCTATACGTTATGGGTAACCACGAGCACTACGGTAATTTGTTTGTTTACACAAAACAGAATCTTATTTCTCGTTTCAAAGAACACGGTCTGACGAATTTCCATGTTCTAGAGCGTGAAACATTTGAAGTTGAAGATACAATTTTCTTTGGTGCCACAATGTGGACTCGCATGCGCAATGAAAGTCCCATGCACATGAATGCTATCGGGCATGGTCTTAATGATTACCACTGCATTTATAGTCACCAGTTGGCTTGGGGTGAAAAGCAGAAGTTGATTCCCGAGGATACTATTGCAGAGTGTAAAAGAACTCGTGATAAGATTCAAGAATTTATTGATCTGAAAACTGATAAGAAAAAGGTATTGATTACACATCACGCACCTTCATATGAATCGGTTCCTGATCGCTATAAGATGCATCAACTGAACGAAGCATATGTCGAAGATATTAGCAATATGCTCTATGATTCTGATATTAAGGTGGCGGTTCATGGTCATATCCATTTTCCCGCGTGTTATACTATCGGTAATACCTATGTTGTGAGTAATCCACGGGGATACTTCCCGAGTGAGCCAGAGAGTCACTCATGGGATTTTGAAATTGTAAATGTATGAAAATTAAAAATGTCATAGACTATATTGTACCGGATTCAAGTGGCGGGTATGCAAAAGTATATCAAGCTGCCATTATGTATGATGGTAAAATTTATTCTCTTCCTAGACCAGCTCGTCACGCCGATGTGATCCGTTCTATTGGTGGGATGTCTGGTCCCCATAAAGAAGGTTTTATCGACTCTGCAGGATACTGGTTAACACGTGGCGGAGCGTATATCCGTGCTCAGAGAACAGGACAGATTAAGCGAAAAGATGAATTTGTCTATGTCGCGGGATTACTATACACAGAAGATTTGTGGTGATTTACTTTTATTAATTTCCGTAGTATAATTAATCCATAGCATCAAGGAATCATTATGACTTTGGAACTGGCTCTAGCAACTAAATACATTTCTCGTATGTTGCAGGAAAATTCTAAAACATCAAAGAAACAGTGTATTGATTATGCTTCTCTGGTGGTTCGTTCACAGGGATTCTCCGAGAAACACGCAGATCAAGTAGCCAAAGAAGCATATGAACTTGTAAAATGATTACACGTAAACAAATTATTAAGCAAATCGGTAATAAGTATCTCGAACTCTACAAGGGTGAGTATTACTTTTACTTTGTGTATTCCGCTGGTGATATTTACGATACCAAAAGTGTATATACAGCTACTCTGGATAGTCTCTCCATGGCCGAGTGGGTCGAAGAAGGCAACTCATTTATTATGGAAGTCTTGAGTCGTGAACTTGACCGAATTTAATTCTCTCACGCCAGCTCAGATCGCGCATCTCGACCACCGTATGGTGTTTGAGTGGGTTAAATCTGGAAAATGGTCTCGTGTACAATTTGATCGCTATATCGAAGAACTTATGGTTCAATCGTACGGTGAAGGTTTTGAAGAAGCAATGAAGGAAGAAGTTAATGCAGATGGTGAGTGATGAGTTTTTGGCAATGCGTTCTATGGATAAGTCCACACAGGAACTACGTGAACGCAACGCAGCACGTGCTGCGGAAATGAAAGAGCGTATGGGTCGCAAGTTTGTTTTACACCCAGATAACGCGCCTCGTAAAATGAAAAACCGGAGAGTGTTGAAGTGAGTATCTATCAAATTATTGAATCCATTGCTGCTATTGGCTCAACTAAAGCAAAGCAGCAAATTCTAGAGGATAACAAGACAAATGAAGTCTTGAAAAATACTTTCCTCTACACCGAAAACCCCCGATTTAATTTCTATATTAAAGTAGAAGTATCTAATATCAGCGATGGTGTTAATGATATTAGCATGAGTACATTCACACAGTTGGATAAACTCATTAATCGAGAATATACTGGTAATGCTGCGCGACGTTTCGTCGACGGGATGATGTCACAACTGACACAGGAAGCTCAGATTATTCTGGCACGAATTATCAATAAAGACTTGCGCTGTAATTGTGGAACTTCAATATCCAATAAAGTTTGGAAGGATTTGATTCCAGAGTATCCAATGATGCTGGCTCAACCGGGCAAAGTAAAAAATCTAGATTATATCCGTAAGAAAGAAGGTAAGGATAAACTGATCGCTCAGAAGAAGTCTGACGGTGGTCGTGTGAATATTATTGTCACAGAAGGTGACGTTGTTTATCGTTCTCGTAGTGGATCTGAATTGGATCTACATGGGTTCTTTGACGCACAATTCTCCAATCTTCAAAATGTAGTGATCGACGGTGAATTGTTGGTTCGCACAGAAACTGGAATTGCTGATCGTAAAGTCGGTAATGGACTATACACCAAAGCGGTTCGTGGAACACTGTCCAAAGAAGAAGTCACAAAGATGTGCATTGAAGTTTGGGATATTATCCCTCTCGCTGAATTCGAGAGTGGTAAGGGAACTGAACCATATTCTAAACGCCTGGCGAATCTGATTCTGGCTTCAGAGAAATTCAATCCAGGTTTGATCTCTGTCATTGAAACAAAGGTTGTTGATACGCTTAAGCAATGTGTGGAGTTTTATGCAGAAATGCGAAGCCGAGGTGAAGAGGGTGCGATCATTAAGGTTGCGGATGGTGTGTGGGAAGATCGGCGTTCTAAGGACATGGTCAAGATGAAAGCCGAAGAAACAGCTGACCTATTGTGTGTCGGTTGGGAGGAAGGTACCGGCAAGAATAGGGGTCTTATTGGAAATCTGATTCTAGAAACTTCTGATGGTCTCTTGCGAACAGGTTGTGGTACAGGACTGACCGATGCTGATCGCGCACGTGATCCGAGTTATTATGTTGGGAAAATCATCGAGACGTGTTATAATGAAGTAATTGAGAGCAAGGACCCGAAGGTAAAAACCAAGAGTCTTTTCCTACCGGTTTATAAACAAGTTCGGTTCGATAAAACTATGGCAAATAAGTTAAGTGAGTTGAAATAAGAGGTAATTATGAAAAATGTGAATGAAAATGGTTTTGAAAAGAGTGTAGTTGAAGCACAACTGGCAACTGGTCTATCAAAGATTAGTTTCTTTAAGGTTGACGGCTCTCTACGTGAATTGACCGTAACACGGGACATGTCTATTATCCCTGCGGACCATCGTCCCGTGAATGATGGTAAAACACGTATGCTAAGTGATACTACAATTCCCGTTTATGATGTGGATGCAGGTCACTGGAAGTCATTTATTTTGGAAAATCTTGTAACAATCGAACGATAAGGAGTATATTATGAAGATTGTATTGACACCTGAAGAAAAAGCAGCAAAGAAGGCAGCTAAGAAAGCAACATGGTTGGCAAGTGGTATTGCCATGGTTCAGAATCCGCTGAAGTATATTGGCGAACAACTGAACAGTGTTGTTATTGAAAATGGACGCCCCGTTCAGAAGATTCACCCAGTGTATACTGTTATGAAGCGCCAAGCTGCAAAGGGTAATGGTTCTGTAGTTCGCACATTGGCACTTTATATTGCAAATGGCGGCACAGTTGATACAGCCCATGGATTTCCAGCATGACTAAAACGATTCGCGTCGAAAACGCGTGTACTTCCGACTATAATGTAGTTGTAGAATCATGGCTTCGTGGGGTTAATGGTGAACCAGATAAAATGGTTTGCAAATTTCCACTAAACAACCCGACGGCACTGCTCACAGAAACAATTTGGGATACGAAGTATCTGGTGGTCCGTGAGCGGTATAAAGATGAACCAATTTTTTATGGAGTAGTGAACAATGGCTAATATTAAAGACCCAGTTGTGGCAAAGGCAGTTAAGGATTTTTGTGACGAGATGAGTGCAAGTTTTTCTCGTACTCAGGGTGAAAAGGATTTCCAAAAGGAAGCGGTTTCACTTTTGGCAGAGAAACATGAGCTCGACAAGAAAATCTTGAAGAAGATGGCCAAGACTTACCATGCTTCTAACTTCGCAACTCAAAAGCAAGATCAAGCCGAGTTTGAAGAAACATATGAAGCACTCTTCGGACCACAAGAGTAAAGTAATACTAACTGCTACGGAACGCGTTACACCAGGCGTTCCGGCTAAAGCAATTAACTATGCTTTAATGGAAGAGAATGCAGAACTACGTCAACGAATAGTTGAATGTGAATTAGAAATTAGATGGTGGAAACAAGAAAATATAAGGATTCTACGTGAAAATTTATCTAGACGTTGATGGTGTATTTGCAGATTTTGATAAGAAATTAGCTGAGATTGCTCCTGGACTTCCTCGTATGTCCAATGAAATTTGGGGTCCTATTTCCAAGATACCAAACTTTTTTGACACTCTTGAGTTAATGGAAGACTCGTTGGAGTTGATTGATATTCTCAAAGATTACGATTTGGAGTTTTTAACTGCATTACCACGTCCTACTGGATATTTGCACTCTGCCGATACGGATAAGCGAAATTGGCTCCGCCGCAACGTTTCAGAAACTATACCAATTAATACAGTCGTTGGTGGCGTAAATAAGGTTCAATGGCTACGTGCTAATCCGGGTTCTATTCTTATTGACGATTACGATCGCAATATTAAATTGTGGGAAGAGTATGGTGGTATTGGTATTTTGTTTACATCAGTCCCAGCTACTATTGACAAATTGATTAAGAGAAAGATTCTATGATTATTGAGCCACAACCAAAAGACACGAGTCATGGACATTTTTATGTATCTATGATTAAGAGTGGACTACGGATTCTTGCGGCAGTGTGTTTAATGGGAAATCGATTCGTTTCCGCAGGTGTTTTATTCTTCTTAGCTGAAATCCTCGGCATTGTAGAGGAAATGGTCTGATGTATAAATTCTTTGGATACACTATCGCAAATACAAATCAGATATTTGCTAATAGATCAATCGCTGAAAAGACGTGCGAGCAAAGTGGTATACCAACTTCTTTGGTCAAACAGCTATTTGTGTTCGAGAAACCGGAATGGGTCAAACCAACAGTTGATAACGAGATTATTCAAGAGAATGACGTTATGGATAATCAAGACTGGATTGAACCGTAGTTTACTTTTATTCTGCTCCGTGGTATAATACTTCTATTGTAATACGGAGCTGAAATGGCTAAACTGACTAAAACAGATTTGCAAGCACATGTTGATGTTTTTGTAAATGTCTCTAAGGCGCATTACGACAGTTACGCCCATGCTGCCGGGTATTTGGGTGGTGCTATTTCCACGATCGTTGCTGGACTACCAAAGAAACAGCAAGAAGAATTCCTCCGTCGTCTTCAGAAAATCACAGCTGAATATGCTCCCAAACCTCAATTTTAATCTTCGATCGTTGTCTCTAGAAAATAGAACAGCGATTAGTAATTTGCAGACCGCTATCTGGAAGATTCATGAAGCGGTTAAGTTAGCTGGTGCAGAAGAAGGTGATTTTACTTTTATTCATGGCAATGCTATAATTGAAGTTTTGGAACAACAAATTGAGGACATCTGGAATGGCCACTAAAGAAGCAAAGCGCGCCAAGGCACACAAACTCTTGCGCAATAACGACCCCCACTTGAACCCTATGGACTACCGAGAGAGTCTCGTGCGCGTGTTGAGTTACTTCAACACAACGTATGACGACAAGGAACGTATGTCATGGATTAAGGCACACTATCCTAAGGTCAAATTCAAAGATTTGGCGATGGTAGAATTCCGTGCGCTGGCAAATCTGGTTCGTATCACTGATAATGGTGATGAGTTATCCGAGCACCACCAGATGGTCATGCAACAAGAACTGAACAGATTGACGGATACTTCCAAGGAAAAGAAGGTCAAACCAGTTGAAGTAAAAGCAGAAGCACCCAAGGCTACAATTCAGGATAAGATGGATGACAAGGTTTCCGAATTCTTGGGTGAGTTTGCAGGTCTTGTTGACCAGTACTGCATCGACGGCACTATCCCAAAGGTTGATAGTTTGGTGAATTCTATGGGAATCCGCGGACCAATGGTCAAGAAGGTTCTCGCGCGGGTTCAGAATACTATCGACGAACTGGATGAAGTTCTCGAGGGCACTGACCCGCAGTTGAATGAAGGTTATAGCCAATTTAAGAAAGTTGGTCTGAAACGTCTCCGCGGTATCTATACTTCCCTCACCGAAGCACTGAATCAAGCTAAAGTACAGACTGTTCGTAAGACTCGCACTGTTAAAGTCAAGCCACCGGCTGTAGTTGCTGCCAAGGTGAAATATGCTAAGGACAATGCAGACTTGAAAATGAAGTCTATCAACCCCGCCACGGTGGTTGGTATGTCTGAACTCTGGGTATTCAATACCAAGTACCGCAAACTGCAGTATTATGAGGCAATTGCAGGTCAGACACTGACTTTTAAGGGTACTACTCTGCTAAATTTTGATGTAGCCAAATCTATGTCTAAGACGATTCGCAAACCAGAATTGATTAATTACTCCGATGGTAAGCGAGTACTGAATAAGTTCTTTAAAGAAACCAAGGCTGCTGAACAAAAGGTAACTGGTCGTATCAACGAAGAATGTATCCTCTTGGTGACATACAAATGAAATTCTATAACCCATTCAAACCTCATATTGTAGAGACAGTTGGTGGCCAGTATCTAGTTCGCAAGTTTGGTGGTAATTTTTGCTGGGACTATGGAGTAAAATTATCGGTGATTCCAGGTGTGCCAAATACATACCGATGGTCAACGAATCAAAAGTATTACTCTCTAGAAGAAGCTCGATATATACTTGAGCACTTCAAAGAAATTGATGAGCGTCTTCAAAACGAAAAGAAGAACAATAAAATTAAGGGTATTATACGATGATTTTAATTGACTATAGCCAGCTGATTATTGCTGGTGCAACCGCTTTTGGTTCTGACTTTGATAAAGGTAAGGACACTAAAAAGATGGTGGATATTCTCCGTCACACAATTCTTAGCACCCTACTAGCAGACAAACGAAAGTATGGTAGTGAGTATGGTCAGATTGTTCTAGCGGTAGATGGTCGTGAATACTGGCGTAAAGGTATATTCTCATACTATAAAGCACACCGAAAAAAGAATCGCGATGAATCAAAGACCGATTGGAAGGCGATTTTTGATATTGGTAGCCAACTACGTCAGGAATTTGAGGGTCTTTTCCCATATCGTTTTGTCATGGTTAATGAAGCCGAGGCCGATGATGTAATTGCAGTTCTGACCAAGTATACACAGGAGAATGAACTGCGCACCATCGGCCTCATTGATGACGAGCCGCAACCAGTTTTCATTAAATCTAATGATGGTGACTTTGGTCAATTACACAAGTACAAAAATGTCCGCCAATGGAATCCTATACTAAAGAAGTTTGTCAAGAAAACAGACAAGCACTTCCTACTGGAAAAGATTTTGACCGGTGATTCTGGTGATGGAATTCCGAATATCCGTAGCAGTGACAGTCAACTTGTAGATGGTATTCGACAACCACCGATTACTGCAAAAATCAAAGAAGCAGCATTTAAGCAGGCTGATGATGGACTACCAATTGATTTTGCCGACACTACTATGAATCGGAACTATCAGCGGAACCGCCAGCTGATTGATTTTGATTATATTCCACAGGAAATTGCAGACAAAATCATTGCTACATATAAGGGAACCGAAGGTGTAAAGGCTGATAAGTCTAAAATCTTCAATTATTTTATTAAACACCGTTGCAAGAACTTGCTCGACTCTATACAGGAATTTTGATGGCTACAATTATTGAAATCATGAAGGCTGCTGAAGATAATATTCAGTCCATTATGCAACATAAGGATAATAACTTCCTTCGTATGTTCATGAATGCTGCTTTTCTACCAGAAGCAAAACTAAAACTCCCAGAAACTCATCCACCATTTTCACCAAATAAGATGGAAGAAGCTGCTGTGCCACCAGGTGTTTTCTGGCAGTTTGCCCGGCGTATTGATATGTTCCAAAAAGAATATACTGGTGCGGCCAAGGCGCGGACCGAGACTGCATTCATTCAAGCATTAGAATCGGTATCTGCAAAAGAGGCGGAACTTATCCTAGCGTGTAAAGATCAAACGGTTGCGCGAATTTATAAGGGTATTACATTTGAGGCACTAAAGAATGTTGGATATTTCCAGTAAACTTCGGCGCTATGACGCGCTTTATATGGACATTGCCAAGCGGGTGGCTCAAATGTCCTATGCTAAACGAAAACAGGTTGGGTGTGTTATTGTAAAAGATGGGAACATCATTTCTATGGGTTTTAATGGTATGCCCGCGGGAATGGATAATAACTGCGAACACTATGATTACTCCGTATCAATGGATGGAGACTATGTAACTAATAAGGAAGTAAGCCATGCGGAAGAAAACGCCATTGCGAAAATCGCTAGATCAAGTTCTTCCTCCGATGGTGCAACTGCTTATGTTACTCTTGCTCCTTGTATGCATTGTGCTAAGTTGCTTAATAGTGCCGGTATTCGCCGTGTGGTCTATGGTGAAAATTATCGCCAAGAAGGTGTTGAATTTTTGATTGAGCGTGGTGTTACAGTAGAACGATCTATATCAGTGGAGAATCTTTATGAAAGCAATGTTCGTTCTGCATGAAAATGATCCACCAGAATATCAAGGCTATCTAGATGCGATCGTTAATCGGGTATCTGAATATGGCGGCCAGCACTGGAAACGAAAGGCACTTGGCGAAAGAAAAGGTATCCGAAATACTATCGAGCACACTGAGTATCACTTCATAGTAGATCATATAAGTCATCTAGTCAAAGATAAAAATTAAGGACCCGCGGGTCCTTTTTTTGTTGACCATAAATTCCCTAAATAACAGTATAGGAGAATTAACAATGCCAATTTATGATCGACAATGCTCAGACTGTGAAGAGCTATTTGAAGTGACCTGCCGCATCGCAGAAAAAGATAATACACACGAATGCCCATACTGTGGTTCTACTGCAGGAGAGTGGCGACCAACCAGTTGTATGACAACTATTAGACCTGATCGTTTGATGACTGCGAAAAAGGATAATGGTTTTAAGGAAGTATTAGATAAAATCAAAGAAAGGAATAAACGAACCAATTTAGCATCGGGTCGTAATACTGGTACGACCGCCATGGGATAAACAACAATAAGGAAAACAATGGTAACAAAGAAAAAGGCCCCAGCCCTGTTTGTAGCAGAAGCAATTGAAAAAGGCGCTGAAACAAAATATAGTGGTGTTCAGAAACGGATTGACCACATGGAAGCAGAAAACCACAAAAATCACCATCAACCAGTTAGTAATGGATTAAAAATCAAGCTTGATCACCTAAAGACATTTGATGCTCTTACACCAAATCAGCAAGTTTTCTATGATATGTACAAGCGAGGTGATTACTGTATGGGTGTACTAGGTTCGGCTGGTACTGGTAAGACATTTATTTCTTTGTACAAAGCATTAGAAGAAGTTTTGGATAAGTCAAATCCATTCCGTCAAGTTGTTGTGGTTCGTTCTTGTGTGCCAACTCGTAATGTTGGTTTCTTACCTGGTTCGTTGGAAGAGAAACAAGAAATTTATGAACTACCGTACAAAGAAATCTGCACTACTCTGTTTGATCGCCCAGATGCCTGGGAACGTTTAAAAGAGCAGAACTATGCTCGCTTTATTTCTACTACAGCTATTCGTGGTATCTCCATTGATGATTCTATCATTGTGGTTGATGAATTACAGAATATGACAATGCAGGAATTGGATACGATTATTACTCGGGTTGGCTATCGTTCTAAGATTATTTTCGTTGGAGATGTAAAACAAACCGACTTGGTAACATCTAAATATGATGTGTCGGGATTACCACAGTTTATCAAAATTCTTAAAAAAATGCCCGATTACAGTGATATAGAATTTACAAGCCATGATATTGTAAGATCATCAATGGTGCGTAACTACATTATCGCCAAAGAAACAATGGGATACTAATATGTTTACATTAGAACAATTTACTGCAATTCTACCGCTCTGTAAAGAGCCAGAAGAGTGGTGCGATATTATTTCTACCGAGCTTCCTGAGTGGGGTTTCACCACGAAAGAACAGGTGGCAGCTTTTATCGCTCAAACCGCGCATGAATCTAGTTCATATAATATCCTTGCAGAAAATTTGAACTATAGTGCTGATAGGTTGAAAATTGTTTTTCCTAAGTATTTTAAGAACATCGACGTTGCACCTTACCACCGCAACCCTGAAGCTATTGCTAATATTGTCTATGCTAATCGCATGGGTAATGGCCCTGCTGATAGTGGTGACGGCTATAGGTTTAGGGGCCGTGGAGTCCTACAAGTCACCGGTAAAGCAAACTACATGCACTGCAGTGAAGAACTATTCGGTCATGAACAAGTCCTTTTGGATGATCCGGATTTACTACTACATAAGCCAAATGCATTGGGTAGTGCTCTATGGTTCTGGAAGTCTAATAACTTACTTGCAGTTACTGATTTCATACAGCTAACCAAGAGAATCAATGGTGGAGTTATTGGACTAGAACACAGACAGAGTGTATATCAAACAGCTCTAAGTATTCTGTAAAACCACAGGAGTATTATACTCCCAACAAAAAGGACCTAGAAATAATCTTTTTATTTCTGGGTTTATTCTTTTGTGGTATTATTATGGTATGAAACTTGAATTGCGTCATATTGATAAGTGCGAGAGAATTGACTCTCCAAACGGCCGTCTTTACCGTACACCAGATGGAAACTTATACCCAAGTGTAACTACAGTCTTGGGATCAATGAAAAATCCCGAGCTCGATGCGTGGCGAGAAGCGGTTGGCGAGGAAGAAGCCAAAAGAGTTGGAGATGCAGCTGCAAAACGTGGGACTCTTATTCACGAAGCAGCGGAAAACTATATCCTCTGTAAAAACAAAGAAGTCTTTAAGTGGTTTCACACCACCGAGAAAAAGATGTTTGCCGCATTACAAGTTGAACTCAATAAGTTCGAAGTTGTATATGCGTTGGAACAAGGTCTGTGGAGTGATAAGCTTCGCGTCGCGGGAACAGTTGACTGTATAGCCAAGATTGATGGGCGGACATTCATAGTTGACTTTAAGACTTCTCGTCGATTCAAAACAGCCGAAGAAATTTATAGTTATTATATGCAGTGCGCCGCGTATGCTGTTGCTTGGTACGAACGGACCGGTGAATTAGTAACTATGGCCAGAATTCTGATTACTACCGAGGATGATGGTGTTCTTGTGTATGACGTTAAATTAACCGAGTGGGTGACAGAGTTCAAACTTGTGAGACAACTATATGAAAATCAAAACAATTGAATTGCCAGATGGCGCAGTCTTAGTTTACGAGAAACTAGAATGGACTTCCGATGGATATGGTCTCTAAAACGCAGTGGTGATCACATTCGCTACCTAGATCAGTATGAGACTATGTTTATTAATGCAACCATAGAGAAATGTGGTGGTTTACTTTAATTCATTTGTGTATTATAATAATCACATGAAAACGAAACTTACTGGGATTTATAGCGGTGAACAGAAACCTGCGCGCCGCGGTGTATACAAGCGTCTTTATACTGCCAAATGGCGCTATTGTTTTTGGGATGGTCAAGGATTTGGTCTTGGGTATAATACCAAAAAGGAAGCCGAGAAAAGGTCAAGTCGTGATCTTTTTGGTTATAGTGCTTCACAGGATCTTCCATGGCGCGGAGTAGTTCGTAGTTAATTATGAAAAACAAACTTGAAACTTATCTGAAAGTAGCAAACGACGTCGGGAATATCGTAGATCGTTTGCGACGAACTGACATGAAGCTGATTGATTTGATTCCTCGGCTTCATACTCACGCAGATATTATCCGTGATTTGGTTGCGGAAAATAACAAACTGCAACAAGAACTTAATGATGCACGAGAAACTTCCGAGGGCGTATGAACGATCTTCAAATCAGTAAAGCTCTTGCACTGGCAATTGGGTGGGATAAAAAGAAAGTCTTCTGCTATAAGCGAAAACAGATAATGGTTAATACAGATTTCGGTTTTCAAGATTTTGATTACCGCGACTGGAACGTCATCGGACCCATCGCCGAGAAGTACGACTGCTTTCCAAAACATTCGCTGAACTGTGATATTCAAAAGAATGGATGGGCATCACCACCTAACAATTGGGCAGACACCCCGCAGAAAGCCATCGCAATGGCTGTGATTGGAACGAAGAAATGATCCACATCATCACAGCCGAAGAACGCGCGAAGGTGCGGGAGGCTTTGTCTGACCTGCACGATTTTTTACAGCGTCACAGCAATCGTTGGGATGGTGCTAACGGGCAGCACCCATTTGTTGTAGACGGTAGTGCAACCGAAGCCATCGCCATTCTGGACAAGACGCCAGAGGTGGAGGTTGTTGGGCACAGCGAAGAAAAGCCGTGTACTAACTGCGTATCTTGGAACTGCGAACTACATGGCAAGCCTGATAACGCGCCGTGTTTACCAAGACCCCTCTACGCCATCAAGGAGACGAAATGAAATTCTACACAGACGAGCAAGTGAAGGTGATTGAGAGTTTATTGATAGTTCAACTCGCGGCAGCTACGTACAGCGGCATGGAAGTTATTCAAGAAAAACTGAAAGCAGCCCTCGCAATCCTTGACCAAGGCAAGGAGGTGGAAGTGGTTGGAATAGTTGGCAGTCAAACTGATACGTGGAAAGGCTATGCGGGTGGGTGGATTCCGCCCGGTGAGCCGCTCAAGGTTGCACACTTTTTCAAAGACGTTCCAATCAGTACATCGCTTCACACAATCAAGGAAACACCATGAAACCTGAATACGAAAAACTCGCTGAACTGGCGAAGGCTGCAAACGGAAAGCGCGGCAATGTGGCACGCAAAGATTACGAGGCTTGGGGCCGTGATGTTTTGAAGTTGCTGGATTGGATGACTTTTTCTCCGCTATCCGCATCCCCACAGCCGCCACAACAGATACCCGAACCGCCGACAGAGTATGGCTGGCTGCTTGAGTACCGACCGGACGTTAGCAGCAACGTGTATTGGCTTGGGCGAAATTTACTCGCTGAATTTAATGCTTTTGAAGCGCTGCGTTTTGGCACCAAAGCTGATGCAGAAGCGTTCCTAAAGTTGATGATTGGCCCCGTGCGTCAATTAGGCGATGGCAGTGATTGGCTTGCGGTAGAGCATGCTTTCGACGCAGCAATGTCAGCACAAGGAGAGAAGTAAGATGGAGTCGTACTGGCTGTTTGCAATATTTATACAACTGGCACTCATTGCCATTCACCTTAACCGTATCGCTTCCGCGCTGGAGAAAAAGCCATGACCACCGAATACACCATTATCCCCACAGCAGAGCTTGCGAAGGATGCGGCGAGGCTAAAAGGATTGCGAGAACTTTGCGGCTATTGGCAAGACAGTTCTGATACGACTGTTAAGTTATTTCAGGATGATGCAACTAGAACGTGGATTATTAAAGTTGACGATGACTGTTATTACGGAAACACATTTAACGCAGCAATCGATGCAGCAATAGCAGCGCACAAGGAGAATACAAATGTGGAGTGAATCAGCTTTCTTTTGGGGAATTATTTTTCCTCTCATATTAATGGGCATTGCGATTGGGTTTGTGCTATTTGTCGCAATCCCTTGGGCATGGCCTTTTGTTAAGCACTTTATTGTTTGGAGTCTGACATGAATAAGCCAGCACCATCAGGAGCAGCGCAGAAGGAGCAGACATGAGCTACGGAGGATGGCAGATACACGTTATCCCTGTTGAAGACACGCACACACATGAAGCCGGTCAATGGTGTTGGTGTGCGCCAACGACAAACGAAGATGGAACCATTGTTCATAACGCAGCAGACAACCGCGAAGCATTTGAGCGCGGAGAGAGGAAACCGACATGAGCGAACATTGGTTTGAACGACTGCGCTTTTGGCTTTGTGAAAAGACAGGACATTTGGGTGCGCGTAGTGGATGGATTTACAACGGGTATTACCACAGCGAATGCAAGATTTGCCGCCGCATCATTAGCACACCTTGCAAGGAGAGCAACCATGAATAAGCCAGCACCAATGAGCGATGACGCAATCAAGATGATTGTGTTTGGTACACGTTACGAAGGGGTTGTTGAAACAACCAGAGCAATCATTGCCGCCCGAGATGCAATGTGGGAAGCAATGCTGGCAGCACCACACGAAGCAAAGTTCGAGGAAAAGAAAACTGCGTTTACTAAGGATGCTAGACGGTATCGGTGGCTGCGTGAGTTACCGAATGCTGACTCTTTGAATATCCGGTTCATGGGAACTGACTTAGACATGGTGGTTGACGAAGCTATGAAGGAGGCACGGAAATGAGTGAATACGAAGAAGGATACCGTCAAGGATTAAAGACTTCTGCACATTACAGGGAAGAAGCTAGAGCCTACAAAGAGGCTTACGTTATGTTGCTGGAAAGAATCGCATCACTGAAAGCACTTGACCCACCGCCGCCAATTGTGATTCAGGCAGCACCACAGCAGACCTGTCAGCACGAATGGGTGTCAGCAAAGAACCAGTACGTGAAGAACGGTAGTGTTTGCCCTAAGTGTGGTGCGATAGATGCGCGCGAGCCAGAAGAACTGGC
>Ga0213917_1000103_pt1 | contig 21109 bp, 24 predicted proteins | sample McNCre117MG_FD_161051 | JGI IMG/M metagenome (GOLD analysis project Ga0213917, IMG submission 161051) | Freshwater microbial communities from McNutts Creek, Athens, Georgia, United States - 1-17 MG | ecosystem: Environmental > Aquatic > Freshwater > Creek | place: USA: Georgia | collected... | reverse complement strand
TCGGGTAGCGTGCTCAGGAACGCGGCGAGCACCGCCTCCGCGGCCACGAGTGCGATCGGCCACGGGCATGCGCCCGACACGCCGAGCACGCACGCGACGCCTAGCTCTGCGATCGTTACGACCCGTAGCGCGAGGCGCCACGGGAAGCGGCGGCGCACAGGGCGCGGTTCGGGTAACCACTTGTATGCGTCACCGCCCGCGCTCACGGCCGCACCTCCGCGCCCGCCAATTCACGCAACCACGCCGCGCAGTCCGCGTGCGTGCCGCGCGGCACGTTCGGCGGGAGGCCGTGCGCCGGCGTGTTGTACGCCGATGCAATACAGAACGACACCCCGCCCGCCTTGCGGAAGTCGACACAATTCTCGACCTTATCGTCGATCAGCACGTCGAACTTGGAAGCGAAGTCTTCCTTCCCGTGCCCTTGCCATTGATCCTCGAGCGGCACGCCGAAGCACTCCAACCACTCCGCGCGCTGCGTGAGCCACTTGGTTGTCATAGGCGTGGTGCACACCTTGGCGCGGGGGTCGATGCGCTTGATCTCCGCCCACAGTGCGCGCGCCCCAACCATCTCGCGCATGTGCCGGCAGAGCTCTAGCGAGTCGCACTGCGATTTGAAGTATGGCCAGTGCTCCGATAGGCCTAGCGCCGCGAAGCAATCCCACTGGTCGACGGCGTGGTGCTGGTATCGCATGCCCGTGTTGCGGTGCACGTAGTCGAGGACGAGCCCGACGAAATCCGACAGCACGCCGTCGCAATCGCAAAGGATGCGCAGGCGGCTCACCGGGGCGTCGGGCAGCGATGGCGGGACTTTGAACGCGAGCGGGGTGTTGATCCGAAGCGTGGGGCGAATGTTCGGGTTAACCACGGCGAGTCTCCCGCGCCACGAAACTCCGGAAGTTACGCCCACGGTGCTTCCACGCGAGAGCGCACCACGCCAGGTTTCCGAGCGTCGTACCAGCGCCCGCGTAGAAGGAAAGCATCTGCCCAACCGCGGGGTAAAAGACGCAATTCCAGAAACCCCACAGCGTGTAGAACACGAACACCGGCGCGAACACGCCGCGCACGGACTTGTCGCGGTAAAGGCGGCGCACGTTCAGCCAGATCAAGAGCGCGCCGCCGAGCTCAAAGCAGGCGTTGATCGAGTCGGGCGAGAGCTTCACTTAGCGCCCCCTTCCATCTCCGACGGCGCCCGCGCACCGGGCGCGAGCGGCGCACCCTCGCGTTGGCAAGCGAGCTGCAGCCGGGCGAGCACGCGCCACGCCGCTTGCGCGAGGTGCGAGATCTCCTCCGGCGTACCCTCGGCGGCGTCCGCGTCGAGCAAGTGCCGAGCGGCGGTGTCGACTTGATTCATCGATTTGCCCTGCGCCCAATGCAGCGGCTGCCCTGGGTTGTGTTGGTCGTTGCCGGCCTTGCTGACCTTGGCGACCTCGAGGAGCGCGCTCGGAAAGTAGCGCACGCACCCGCTCCACACCGGGATCGCCTTGCGCTCCGCGTCGTCCGCGGGCGTGGGGAGCGCGCGCTTTGCGGTGCGGACGCCGGTAGGTGCGTCTGTTACCGCGGGCAAATCGACGCGCGGGGCGGGCGCCTCGATACGCACCGCGTCCCGCAGCATGGCCTCCGCGATCACCGTCGCGCGGGGCGAGGGTGCCGCCGCACCCGTGTCGTGCTCGGCCTGCGCCGCGTTCACGTCTCCGCGGTAGCCGCCCTCGACGGGCGGGTGATCGAGCCTATAACCAAGCGTACGGCCGCACGTAGGGCAATCAACTTTTATTCTCATATTCCTCCAAGCGTTTGCAGTCTGCGAGCCGCCGTTGCGCGCGCTCCCATGTCTTGACGTCTGACCCGTTTGCCGCGCGGGGCGCCGGCACCGCCGACGCTTCCGCTCGGGTCTCTAGCAACCACCGGCACGCGCGGTCCTCGTCGCGGGCACTGAGCTTCCAGTCCGCCCCGAAAGCACCTGGTTGCTCATCATGTATTAACCGTGTTAGCGCATACGCATGCGCCGCGGCGTCGCGCTCCAACCCGAACGCCTCGCGTCCGAGAAGCCTCGCGGCGAGGAGCGTCGTGCCGCTCCCCGCACAGGGATCGAACACCGTTTCGCCCGGGTCGGAGTAATCCGACACGAGCGCGAGCATGAGATCGAGCGGCTTCTCGCAGCTGTATTTGTCGCGGCCGCGCAAAGACTTGGCCTCGTACGCGGCGCGGGCGATGGGAACGCCACGCATATCCAGGTCGTCGTCCGGCGTGTCGCGGCCGCTCGGGTCCGCGTCGGCCCACCCCGCCGCGCGATACGCCACCCGATTCCCGGGGCCGTTCCAATGCATCTTGCCCCCGCCCTGGTTGGCGCGCGGCGCGTGGAAAATGCAGATAGCCTCCGCGCCCGTCGGCGGGCGGTCGCCGCTCATTTGCGGCTGCGACCACCGCACCCACGGCACCGTTCGCACGTACTCGACGCCGTGCAAGGACATGGCGCCGATCCACAGGTGCGCGGACTCGAGGTCCGTGAACACTGCGCTCCACCGCCGGACCTGCGCGGCGTAGCTCGCGAGGCGCAGCATGAGCGCCGGGGTCAGGTGCCCGAACCCGAGGTCACGCTTGCGTACACCGGCGCCCGCGGTGCCGGCGGAGACCGCCTTAGCGTGCACCTTGGGGGCGTACGGCGGATCGACGAGCATCACGTCGCAGCCGACGGCTGCGTGTGCGTAAGCGGACTGAGTGCGTTTGCTTGGAGGATCACAGCTTCGCCCCCTCCACCCGCAGGCGTCCGATCTCAGCTTCCCGGTTGCGCTCCCACTGTTCCGCCTGAACTATGATTTGCCGGGCACGGGCCGGCTTAACGCCCAATACGACGGCTATGTACTTCGTTTTTAGGCCGCTTTTGCGCATGTCTAAAACCTGTGCGTAGCGCCCGGCCGCTTTCATCTGCGCCGTGATCGCCGACGGTTTTACCGGTGCAGGCATAGGCTTGGGGTGCGGCGCGGGGGCTATCTCTACGCGTGCGGTGCCTGGTTTTTGCGCTAGCGATGCAATGCCGGCCGCTAACAGGCTGCGCATGACATGGCTTACGCTAGAGCCGCTCTCCTCTGCCAAACGGTCCAGTGCCGCGGCAAGGTCGGCCGGGACACGAGCGCGCACGGTGGTGTCTTTCTTGGGGGGCGGACTGAGTGCGTTTGCTTGGAGGATCACAGCTTCGCCCTCCGCGCTTGCAGCGATGCGATCTGGGCGTCGAGTTCGGCGCGCTCGCGTTTCGCCCTGCCCTCGGGCGTACTCCAACCCCACTCGAGGTGGCAACCGTCACACTCACTCGACACGTCGTAATCAGGCATTGGCTTTGAGCACCGGTAACAGAGGGCTATGTTCTGCGCAGACGCGGCGTCGTTGTACGCTTTGCGTGCTGCGGTCAACGCCACGCCCGCCCTTGCCCATGCGTCCCACAGAGGCCGCAGCGCCTCAGTCGCTGACGCGTACGGCATGCATTGCGATCTTGCGGGTCTCACGTGACACTCACCCTTTCAAACCGCCGCACGCCCCGGTCCGCGTCGATAACAAATGCAACTTGCTCCGGCGGGCGGTCCTCGATGCCGAGCCAAGCGGTGTACGCGCTGCTGCCGATCAGCGCGCCGTTCTTGATGACTTTGCCGTACGCGTCGGCCTCGTGAAAGTGTCCGAACAAGTACAGGTCCGCGGCGTTGTCGCGCGTCACCCACCGCGTCATGGGGACGAGCACCCCGCCGATACCGCCGGCGCTGCGAATCATGGTGCCGTGCTGCTGCGACACCCGGTGCCCGTGCACGTTGAGAATGAAGCGCTCCGCCGGGGGGATGTGCCAGGCGATCTTGCCACCCATGTCTCCGAGCACCCGGCGCAAGACGTCGTACACGCCGATGTGTTCGACGCTGTGCTGGGTGCCGTTCTTGATGTGTTGCTTGTGCGTCAACCGGCCATGATTGCCACCGATGCATACGACGTGGAGCACGCCTGGCGTAGCGTCGGCTATCGCCTTGACGCCCGGTAGGAGTGCGCTCGCGCACCGGTCGCACTGGTACCGCAAGCCCTTGTCGTTCGTCTCGCGAAGTTCGTCGTGGATATCCCCGGAGACCATATCCCCGTTGATCGCCAGGTACGTGTCGTCGCAGGTTTGGGTCCGAGCCATTTCCTTGCGCATCCACAGGCAATTGTCGATGCACTTGGCCGCGCGCTTGTCCGCGACGTCGAGGTCGTAGCGGTTCTTGCCGAGCGTCTCCTCGAGCGTGACGGTTTCCCCGAAGTGCCAATCGCTCCAAAGAAACACTGGCGTGGCGATGCGCTTTCCGGACTTCGGGCGTGCGGAAGGCGTGCGTATCACGGCGGGGTGCGCCGCGGCACTGTGCATGAACGCGACTTCCGCCTCGAGCTCGAGCACGCGGGCAGTGAGGGCTCTGCTCTCCGCACGCGCGGAGCGTGCTGCGTGCACGTGCCGCTCGGCCTGTGCGATCTCCGCAGCACTGCGCGCGGCGGCGATCAGCTGATCTGCGTCGTCGGTGACGCCCGTGCGCGTCGCCGGGTTGTGCTCGGACATGCGCCACATAGTCCGGCAAACCGTGCAGTTAGCCGTCGGCCGGCGCTTGGCCTGATACCCCGGGTGTTTGCCGCACTTCACGGCGCACCCCACGACTTCCTACCGAGCGACCTGCGGCAAAGCGAATGCAGCGCCGTCCGGCTAGACCCCTCCCAGCCATAGCTGCGCAACAACTTGATCGCCTCGTCCTGCCCCACGCGCTTGGTGGGGGCTCGCTCGAGGTCGTTGTACGTGCAGATCTTGCGGAGCTCCGCGAGCGCCGCCGCGGAGGGTTCAGGTGTGGACGTGCCACCGCGCACGGCGGCGATCAAGTCCTCCGCAGTCGGGCGCGCTGCGTCCGTTGGCCTCTGGTGGGTACGTCTGTTTACTTTGGGCATAGCAGTGCGTGTTCCTTATCCGCGGCGGATGCGGCCTAGAGCGTACAACGCCAGCGCCGCAGCGTCGAGGATATCATGGGAGATCTTTACCCCGTTGACGGTCGGAAATTCGCGCGCGCGATAGTACGTCGAGCCGGGCTTGCGCCAGCGGTCGCGTGCCCCGCGCAGGCACGCAGCGTCGATAGCGGCGAGCGTCTTGGCGCCCCCGAGCAGCGTGCGCTCCGAATCGGTGAGCGAGTCCCACATGCGGCGGTGGTGCGCCGGCTTGGGGGTGTTGCCTTTCCACTCCGAGGGGCGGTACTCGGTGATGCGGGCAGGGTCCTTCGCGAAGCGCTCCGCCAGGCGCACACCGACCGTGGCGATCACGATCAAGTCTTCCGCATTCGGGGTCGAGGCGCCGCGAATCGTGGGGATCTCCACGACGACGCGATCAAAGAACGGCCGGGCGCCGTCGTACAGTACACGGTTAGGCCGCCCATCGTCCTCGCCCACGTAGGACAGCACGCCGCCCTCCGCCACCGCGAACGCGCACCCGGGGGAGCCGGAGTCGATTGCGAGCAACGAATCAAACGGACCCGCCGCGCGCCGCTTCACTGCGCCCTCCGCCGGGCCTTGAAGTCGACCGTGATCACGTTCGTCACGAGGTCAGACGGTTTGGGTATGTCGTGCCGCACACGCGCAGGGGCCGGCGCCGTACGCGTGGGCGCAGCACATCGCTGCGCCGCGGCGGCGTTATACATGCGCGCCTCCTCGCCCGGCTCAAATTGCACGCCGGCGAGGGCGCTCCACGGAATCACTACCGTATGCCTGCGGCCGCCGAACGACAGCCCTGCGGTGATGCCGTACGTGTCCACAACCAAGGGGTTGACCGGCACGGGCAGGTTCAGGCCGATATCCAACCGCGTCAGGCCCGAACAATGCTCCGGCAACCCGGCGCACTCCTCCGCGACGACCATGGTCGGCACGACACGATGCGCTTGCAGTAGCGCCGTGTATTCAGCGGCTTTCTCCGTGCCGCTCACGACACCCACCGCCCGGTTTCGTTCATGGCCCGCCGGAACGCGGCGACCTGCGCCCGCACGGCGTCGACGCTCGCGCGGGACAGGCACGACAGCGCCGCTCGCACGTCGCGCATGACGCCCGCGCCGTCGGCGGTCTCGCGGTACGAGGCCACCGCGCCGATCTCGACCATGCGGATTTCCCCGAGGTCGGTCTCTGCGCCGTTATCCTCAACGCGCGTAACGTGAATGCGAATCATTTGCGGCCCCGCTTTCCGCGCCGGCCTGCGTCCGGGCGGGGGCGAGTGGACCCGGCCTCCGCATGCAACGCGTCGGCCACGGCGATCACGGCGTCGTTATCCCCGTCGCTCGCGAACGGAGGCACAACGCGCGGCCCGGGCCCGACATGGCGGGTCACGTCTGTGGTGCCTTGGCACGCCGATCCGGTTAGCGACCCCGCATCCGACGCGGCGCGCATGTCCGCTACGTTCGCGTCGTCGGTCGCATCCGGCGCCGTCGAGTATGCCTGCCGCGCCTCGCGCACCAGCATGCGTTCCTCCGCTTTCTCGCATGCGTCGGCGATGCGCGCGGCACTCAAGTTCAGCGCCTTGAGCTGGATCATGATCTGCTCAAACTGCGTGTTCGTCATGGCCACACCACCCCGTTCTTGTCTTGCACGCGTCGGATCAACTCGCGCGCTAGTGAAAACGAGTACAGGTTTGCGAACTTCAGAGCCGCGGTCAGGCAGTCCGCTGCGAGCCCCGCGATCTCCCGGATCTGCTCGTCGGACGGCACCGGGCCCAAATCGCTGTGGTCCACAGCTTCGTATATCGCCGCCAGCTTGCCGACGGATTTCATGAGGTGCGCAAGCGTATGCCGCGCCAAGAACGGACTGCGGAAATCCCTCGCATCGTGGTCGTGGCGTCTCGCGTACGGCTGCGTCCACGGCTGCGTGCGCTGCGCATGTTCGATCGTCAATTCTTCTGCTTTCACTTCCTGTACCTTTCATAAATGAACCCGTCGAGTCGAATCGGCAATCCTCGGGCCCAACGTGGTGTGTCGGACATGATGCGGCGCATTTCGCCTATCGCTTCCTTGCCGGCGCGGCGATCGACCTCGGACACTAACTCGTCGTGGACATGCAACACCGGGTCTAGGCCGGCGCGCTCGCAACGAATCAGACCGTCGCGCAGCAGGCACGAGCACAGCGCTTGCACCGCGTTCTCCGTGAGAAGCCCGCCGTACACGTGCTCCCGCCACGCCTTGCGCCCTTGGTAGGAGAGCGACCACGCGACGAACGTGCCGCCGTCCTTGGCTTCCCGGCGCGTGCGCTTGGCGCGTGCGTTGGCGTACACGATCGGGCGCCCGCTCGGAAGCACGCACCAAACGTCGATCCCGCCGGCGCTGTCGAGCGCGGGGCGGGACTCATAGTGCCACCGCCCGGCGCGGAACTTGCGCCCTCCCCCGGCGTCCTCGACCGCCAGGCGGAACGCACGTTCGCACGCGCGCCACAGCTGCACAATGCGGGGGTGCGCGTCTTCGCGGTACGCACGCACGACCTCCTCGGCGTCAACCCCCAGCGCCGCCAGGTCCGCGCCGCCGTCGGCGCAGCTGTCGGCGAACTTCTCCGCGCCAGCGCCATACCCAAGCATGAGTTCTGCGATCTTCCCAAGGCCGCGCTGCTCTTTGGTCACCGCGTCGGTGCTGCACCCGAACAGATAGCGCCCGGCCATGACGCGATAGGGGTCGGGGCCGTCGCCCGCGTCGAGCGCATTGAACACGTCGAGCGCGTCGGAGTCGCCCGCGGCCCACGCGTTCGCGCGCGCCTCAATTCCGGAGTAGTCGAGCACAGTAAGGACCTTGCCCGGCGCGGCGCGCAGGCACGTGCGCAGCAGGCCCGAAACCTCTTTCTTGGTCAGCGTCTCGTCCGCGAGCGCGCCTGCGCACAGGGCGTCCACGTAGTCGTTCACAAGCCAATCGATCTTCTTGGCATCGTCCTCGAAACCAACCCGGGGCAGGTTGTGGACTTGCATCCCTTGGCTAGACCACCGCCCGGTGTGCGCGCCGTAGTAGTGCAATTGGTCGCGGAGGCGGCCGTCCGGGGATACGCGCGCCAGGGCCGCCGCGAGCTTGCCCGGCACCACCGACGCGAGCGCCAGGCGCGCTGCGCACACGGCGCGTTGCTTGCGGTCGAGGGGCGGCGCTCCGCCCTTGCCGGCTAGCGCATCCTTGATCGTGTCGGCCTGCGCGTTCGGGAGTCCGGTGTACGCGGTGAGCTTGGCGGGGGAGTTCGCCGTCGCCCGCGCCTCCGCCTCCGGCACGCCGAGCGCCCGCGCCGCCTCACACACCGCCTCGTCTTGCTGGCGCCGCAGCGCGCGTTGCAGCGCGTGCGTCATGTCCTTGTCGAGGTAAATCCCCCGGTCGTTGACGGTGCGGTCGACCGCACACACGGCGGAATCAACCTCGAGCCACGGCGCGAGGCGCTTCCACGCCTTGCGCATGATCCGAACGTCGCGATAGCAGTACTGCACGACGCGCTCGCGCGCCTCGTCGGTGACCTCGGGTAGTTGGCCCATGCGGGCCTTGGCGCGGCTCGGACGCGACAACGCCAGCGTGAACCTGGATCCCGCCTTGTCTTTCTCCGTGCCCAGCCAACGCTGGCCGAGCTCGTCGAGGCTACCGGGCAACCCGGCACGGCGCGCCGCCGACGAGGAGTCTGCCCAATCGTCCACGCGCCAGGTGCCCGCGGAGGCGCCAGGCGTAACCGCGAACCGATCGAAGTTCGAAGCGTTGTGCGCGACGGCGAGCTCGAGGCGCGGGTTTGGGGAATCGCCGCCCGGCGCCCAGAGAAACCACTCGCGCGACTCCACGTGGTAGAGCACCGCGCACAGCGCCTCCGTCGAGGGGTCCGCCCAATAGTTCCGCCCGCCGCGCTTTTTGAGCGGGCAACGCGAGCGGCTTTCGAAGTCGATCAGCGTCGGACCGCGTAGGCGGGCGGAGGGTACGGGACGGAGGCGCATAGGGGTAAGTGCGTACGTTAGGGGTTCAGCTGCGAGAAGCGCGGTCGACAATCGCGTCGAGGTAATCGTAAGGCACCGCCTCCGACACACCGTCGCACACTACATGCGCAACCGGGTTTGCCTCGCCTTCGCAGCGCGCCTCCGCGTTCGACCACACTGGCGGGGGATCGAACGGCGCGGGTTTGGCGGGCGCAGGCTCGGCGTAGTTCCGGCAATCCGCGCCGTCCTCGTCCACGTCGGCGCTAGGGCCCCACCCCGCGGCTGTGCTGCGCTGCGTGTCGGCGTTGGCGTCGACGCGCCCGCAGATCTCCGCGTCGCCAAACATCTCCCGGTAAGCGAGCGCCTGCCCGAATTGCTTGCGCATCGCCGCCAGCGCCCCCACGACTTGCTTGACCTGGCGCTCGCAGTCGTACGCGGCGTCGTGCTGGCGCGACTCGTCGAGCTCGACCGCCGGCATGCCGCCAGGGGCGAACGCGTACAGCGTGCGCGTGTCTAGTTCGATCTTGTAGCTCCACGGCTTGTCGAGCCCGTTTCGGGTGTAGGTGCTCGCCAGGTGGACGATATCGAACGTCGCGCCGTGCGACCACAGGGCATCAACCGCGCAATCGTACTCGCACCCCAAGCGCTCCTCGACTCCCCACAGCCACTCCCCGAACTCTCGCAACGCCTTGAGCTCGTCCAGCGTAGCGCCGACCGGCGACGCCCATGCATCGGCAGGAGCGGGCTTACGCGCCATGGCCGCGCCGATCTTCGGAGCGTGCGCTTGCTGCATCCACCACGCCACGGTTTGCGCGTCAATGTGCCCAGACGGGTTGCGCACGTAGGCGTTGAAGCGGGCGCCGGTTTCACCCGTCAAGGGGTCGAACGCGAGCGCAGCGATCTGAATAATCGCTGGGTTCGTGGCGATGCTGAGGGTTTCGAGGTCGAGCATGATATGATTGCAGGGCATGTGTGAGCTTTCTGCGTGCGCGGGGCGCCGCAATAGAAGTGCCCGTCTCTCCGGGCTGTCACGCGTACTGCCGTGCGTTCGACACCCCGTATCGCCGGGGTCACGCGGAGGGTTTGACAGCGCCCCCTCAAGGCATCTTGCGCGCGTTACTTGCGACGCGCCTTTTTCTTTGCAGGGCGGCGCTCGCTCTCCGGTTCGCTCTCCGGAGCGTCGTCCTCGTCTTCCGCGTCCTCGTCCGCGTCCTCGTCCGCGTCCTCGTCGTCCTTGGCCTTGCCCTTGCCGCGCTTCGCAGGGCGCTCCGACTCGGGCTCATCGTCCTCGTCCTCGTCGTCGCTTTCCTCCGCGTCGTCCCCGTCGTCCTTGACCGCGGAGAACTCGCCGTTGTGGAAGTGCCCGCCGTCGTCCTTCTCGGATCCCTTAGTCACCTTGATCCGCACCACGGTCGCGAGGAGCGCCCGAGCGGCCTTGGTGTTCTTGGCGCGCTCGCCCTCAACCAACAGGTCTGCGGCGGCGTCGAGATCCGCGTTCAACAGGGCGTCCAAGAACAACCCCTCCGGGTCGAAAGCGTTGTATTCGTCGGTGTCCTCGCACCCGGAGAGCAGCATCGCCAGTTTCTTGAGGCGCGGCCCGCTCACATGCACGGCCTTACCCTTGGTGCTGAACCACTGAATGCGATCGCCGATCTTCTTGTCCTTGCCGGCGCCCGCGAGCTTGACGCAGAAAGCGCCGTTCTCTGACTCGACGCAGCCCGAGTACGTCACGTGCCACGTGCCGTAGTCGAACTCCTCGCCCATGTCGTCGGACGGTTCCGACTTGGCCGCGCTGCGTGCGAACGCGCTGGCGCGCGGCTTTCCGTTCTTACCCTTTGCCATGTATGTCTGTCTCCTATGTGCGTTGCGTTAGGTGCGTACGTTAGCTGCGCGCCGGCTAGCGTATGCTTATGTGTCTCGGTCGTCGTCGATCAAGTCAGCTTTTACTGCCCACCGCAGCCCCTCGGGGAGCTCCGGGATAGCGCGCACGTCGGCGCGCAGGATCTTCTGTGTGTTCTTGACGGTCGACTTGGCGAAACGCGCCTCGCGGAGCGCCTTGCGGAAATCGTCGACCGCGCCGCCCGAGGTGGCGAGGATCGTGATGTGCACCGCCTTGAGCTTGAACGTGGGGTCAAAGCGGTGTGCGCGTCCGGCAATCTGTTCGACGTACTGCGCGGACGGCGGCGACTGGAGTATGCCTTGATGCGCCCACGCCTGCAAGTTGAAACCCTGCATGTTGGCTTTCCACGAGCACACCATACTGCGTTTGGGGTCCGCCGCATGCAGGTCGCGCCCGGTGGTTGCGTCGGTGCCCTCGCGCCCGTAGTACGGCACGCGCGCGGCTTTGGCGATGCGCTTGCCAAGCTCGACCCCGAGCGCCCAAACAACGCACACGCGGCCCGCAGCGTCGTTGCGCGCAATCCACCGCGCCGCTGCGTTCACGGTCGCGTCCGACAGCCATGCCACCCGGCTCGCCTTGGTGGGATTGAACTTGTGCTTCACCTTGCGCCAAGCCTTAACCGCGGGGTGATCGCGGTGCGCGCTCAAGACTTGCTTGTCGGTGTCGAGGGGCTTGGATGCGTGCGACGTCTCCGCGATGCGCTTGCGGATGAAAGCAGCGACCTCGCGCCGAGCCTCGAGCCACTCTGGCGGAGGCGGGGGTTTCCAGTAGGTGTAGTACCCGCAGCCTAGTTGCCCCTCGATTCGATTGAGCGACAGCGCGTCCGTTACCGGCTCGCCCGACGGCGACTCCCACCGGGTGCGCAGGCGATCGAACGCCTCGTCGATATCCGGGCAATCCACTGCGAAAGGCTTCACTCTGACCATGAGGGGGATCGGCTTCCCGTTCCTATCAACGGCCGAATCCTCATCGATCAACATCACCCCTGGCGTGTGCTCGAGACGGTCGAGATACCACGCACGTGCCTCCTCGACAGTCGCGCCGAGCGGCCCCGGCGAGGGGCGAAACCCGGAGCGGGGCGTACCCTCGTCGAGCACCGCGGCCCATTGCTCCGCCTCGATCCGCGTGGCGGGCACCGGGGCCTTGTCCCCGAGGCACCACCGCAGGATATGCCAGTAGCCCATGATCGTCTTCCGCGTAAGCGTTCCGGTGAGCGCCACTACGGTCACGCCGTAAGGCCACGCCAGGCCCGCGGCCTTGCCCGCAGCGCGCTTCTCGCGGATGAAACGATCGATGCGCCGCACCGCGGCCGCTTTCGGGTTCGAAAGGCGGTGCGCCTCGTCGATGATAATCAGATCTGGGTTGATATCCCGCAGGAGGTACGCGTTCGCGTCGAGGGCGAGCTCCTCGCGGGAGATCATGCGCGGGGGCGGGCTAGCTGTGCGCCACACGCCGGCGTAGCTCCGGCGGTCCGCGAGCGTCTTATTGCGCAACCCCGCAGGGAGGATCAACACCGCGCGCTTGGCCTTGCACACCACGGGTAGGAGCTCGCACGGAAGCGTGTTGTGGGTAAGCAGACAGTCCCGGGTCACGTAGAGGCTATCGGGCGCGTCCACTGCGATGCACACGCAGTCGTCAACACCGTCTGGGTATGCACCCACTACTGCGCGATAGGCCCCGCGCTGCGGGTTCTGCGCCACGTAGGGGGTGAGCTTGCGGGCGCAGCGAAACGGCGCTAGCTCCCGCGGTAGCTTGATCTGTAGCCGGCGGTTTCCGTTGCGCGAGCGCACTCCCTTGCGAGCGCTGCCTCCTAGACTACGCGCTAGCCAGCAGACCGCGTCCGCGAGGCGCCCGGAAGCGGTCGAGTATTCGATCGTACCGCCGGGTTGAGCGCATGTGCCGTCGGTGTCCAGCAAACCTTGCAAGAGTGCTAGGCGTTGCTCCACCGACGCCCACAGATACGCCTGCGGCACGAACTTAGTGTGGCTGTTGCACCCGGCTAGCCCTAGCTTACGCAACACGTGCACCAGCGCAACGGGCGCGCGGTGCCGCGCCGTCAAATTATACTGCGTAGCTCGCCCTGCGTTTTGGTGAGCAGTGCGCTTCGGGGTCACTCCCGGCGGCAACCGAAGCGCTGCGAGGATATCGGGATCCATCGTAGTGAAACTAACCGTGTGCTGCGTCATGCATCCGTCGCCCAACAACGCGCCAAGCGTGTACGGATCTAGCGGCAGATTGCGCTCCGGTAGCCGCACCGGCGTAAGCGGGAGAGCGAACAGCTTGTGCGCGAGGTGATCCCCGCACGGGCGATGAAAGCCGAAAGACTCCCACTCCCGCAGCGTTCGAGTCTGCACTTGGTTATCGCTGGCCGCGTTCCTGAACGTCCACAGGTGGTCGTAGTCGCAGCGCGCCCACGACCCGTCGGTGAACACTACCCGCGCCACTTGCCGCACACCCTGCGAGTACACCCCCGTTACCCGTACCGGCGTCCCCGCAGACCCAATCACGTAATCGCCCACGCACAGCTCGCCAATCGGGCGCCACCCCGCAGGCGTCAACACAGGCTCCGAGATCGGCTGTGCTTTCCCTTGCCCGACCGGGAGCGCGCCCACGCCCCCGCCTACGCGCGGCACCTCGTACAGCAATTGCCCTTGCCACGCCCGCAACGCCGCGCCCCTGCGGAGCGCCAACGCGAGGGTCAACTCCGCCGCGTGGCGCTCCGCAGTGGACTTGCGCAGCTTGCGCCGGGGCAACGACTCGATACGTCGCAGCTCCGGCGTAGCTCGCAGGGATCGGGCGCGGAAAGCCATGTGCCTCGGGTAGCCCTCAGCCCTCGCCCGTCAACGCACGCACGGCGTGGTCGCGTGCGATCAAGAGATTGCGCAGCGCCTGCGCACGTTCGGGGTTGCGGGGCAGGTCCGCCGTCGCGGCGGCGAGCTCGGCGTAGGCGGTGGCGATGATTCGCGCCTCGCCCTTGGCGTAGGCGTCGGGCGCGAAGAATTGGATGATATGGTCCGGCGCGGACGTGGCGGCGTCGAACGCCGTTTGCGCGGCGGCGCGGGGCGAGGGCGCGGCTTCCGCACGGGCCTTGCGCTTCTCAGACCGGGCCTTGGGCTCTGACTTGGGCGCGGGCTCGCTCTCCGGCGCCTCGTCCTCGTCTTCCGAATCGTCGTCGCTCTCCTCCGCGTCGTCCTCGTCTTCCGCCTCGACAGGCTTGGGGGCCTTGCGCTTCTCTGACTTCGCCTTAGGCGCTGGCTCCGACTCCGGCGCCTCGTCCTCGTCGTCTTCCGAGTCGTCGTCCTCGTCCGCCTCTGCGGCCTTGGCGGCCAATTTCTTGGCTTTGCGCGCCTCGCGCTCTGCGTCCTCGTTCGCCTTGGCGGTAGCCTTGCGAACCTCGTTCAATGTCAGTTTATTGTCGCCCATGTCTCCGTCCTTTCCTGCGCGTTGATCGCGCTCCGCTTTCATGAAAATCAAACCCCACCGCCGGCGCACCTTGCAGTGCCCCTCCGCGCGATACCAGCATCCGCCGTAGTCGTCGCAGGCCAGTGTGTTGGGGGTAGCGTCCTCGATTGTTTCGAAACTCTCGACTTGCTTTGCAACGGACGCAGCGCTTTCGGCGATGCTGCGTGCGTGTTCGGTGGGTATGTACTGCACCACCGGAAGCGATCGGCGTGAGCGCTTCGTTTCGGTGTAGTTCCACCGACAGAGGCCGCCAACGGCGGGCGGCTCCGATTCTCTAGCACGCGCCAGCACGTAGATGCAAGCCTGCAAGTCGTTCTTGAGTGAGCGTTCGGGTTGGTGCGTACGTTCGGCAACGGCATGTGGGAGCAACGCATACGCGCGGATATCGCCCGAAGTCTTATGGTCGTAGCTCTCCACGACCGCGCCCGCCGCGGCGCCCACCAAGTCGATCAGACCTTGGAACTTCACGCCGTTTACCTCGACGGTTACGCGTCGCTCGAGGTTTCGTTTCGAGACGGAGCCTGCCGGGGGCAGGTGTCGCACCAACTCCGCAAGGCACTGCCCCGGTAGGTCGTGCCAGTCGATGTAGTACTTATCGCCCTTGCGCGCCCGCGCGACGCGCGCCGGGGGCACGGCGAGGTAGATCTCCGCGAGGCGGTGCACTTCCTTGCCGAGCGCCTTGGAGCGCGCGCCCCAAAAGGACTGGGGGATGCGCGCGCCGGTGCGCATCATCCGCTTGAGCTGGCGGCACACCTGCGCCCACGTTAGCTCCGGAGGCTTGAGCTTGTCCCGGTAGCGGTGCCACCACGCGCGGTGACACTGCTTTGCGAGGGAGATCGAGGAGGGGGAGTGTACGCGGCGCTCGCGCTTACGCTTAGCCATATCGTTTCGCTTCCAAACTTTTTCGGCGGGGGATGTAGGTCCGCCACGCCACCGACGTGTAGGCGCCTACCCGCGGCGCCAGGCGCGCCCGCGTTTCGTCTCTGTGCGCACGCACCCACATGCGAGCAGACACCGCTCCACGCGCGCCACGGTCCGCGCGTCGATGCGCTCGAGCTCGAGCCCGACGGCGGCCTCCGCGACGTTGGTGGTCGTGAACGGCTTGCTCTGCTGGCGCACCCACCGCGCCACCGCTCGGCCCCACGCGTCGCCGACAATGCGCTTGTCCTGCTCCACGGTGCACAACGCGCGCAGCTCCGGCGTCGCAGGCCACCACTCCAACCCGGTAGCGGCCCCGCCGAGCACATACGACTCGCAATGCGTCCGGTACTCATGTAGTGCCTGCGCCCACAGTTGCTCCCGGTCTGCGGTCAGGCCCGCCAGGTCAAACGCCGTCGTGATAATCGGCCAGTAGCGCCGATTCTCCTCGTCGTTGAGGTACTCACCGCGGTTCGTGGTGCCAGCCATCACGGCGGTACGCTTGCGGGGCAGGGCGTGCCGTTCGAACGCGCCGCGGTAGTCGTCCTCGCGCCGTGATAAACACTCCTTGAGGTCGGCCTCGGAGAACGTGCGCGTGTAGCGGTCGAGCTCCCCGATCTCCACAATCCACTTACCCTGGAGCTGTTCGCCGACTTTCTTGTCATCCTTGACCGACGCGGTGAACGGCCCAAACCAATCGCCCGCCTCGCCGCCCGCGAGCACGCGCAGCGCCGTCGACTTGGCTGTACCCTGGCGCCCCTCGAGCACCAGCATATGATCCACCTGGCACCCGGGCTTGACCCCACGCGCCACGCACGACCGCAGCCACGCGCCGCAAACCCACTCCGCGTAGTCGGTGCGCTCAACCCCGAAGTAAGCGCACAGGGAGCGCTTCCGGCCATCCCACGCAGGGAGGCGCTCGAGGTAGCGCCGGATCGGCCAGTGCTCGCGCTCCGTAGCGATCGCAACGACCTGCGCATCGACGTCGTTGCGCCCCGGGCGCTTGAGACCGAGCCGGCACACGGCCGCATGTAGGCGGGTAGTGTGCACGTCGCCCCACAGCCCCTCTGCAAGCGTCACGTCTCCGCCCGGCGTGGAGAGCACGACCGGCGCGAGCATGAGCACCCGCCCGGAGGCGGCGTTACGCGCCACGGCGTGCGACACGAGGTGCCGCACGGCGAGCTCGATATTGGCCGAATGGCTGTACGGTTGGCCATTGTCGTCCGTCTCGAGCTGCCCGACCAGATCCGGGGCAACCTCGCGGAGGCGCTCCTCGGCCTCTGCGCGGCGCTCCGCTTGTACCCGCTCCACATAGGCGGACTTGGCCGTGCGCGCCCCGCTGGCGAGCGCTGCGGCCTCGCGCCGGGCCCAATAGGGTCCGGAGAACTCAAGCCAGTCACGGGCCGCTGCGGAGTCGAAAACGCCATGCCACCCCTCGGGCTCGCCCGGCCGACGCGCCGCCTTATCGATTGCCCGAACGACCTTTCGGCCTAGCTCCTCGCCGTCGTCGCCCCCGAGCACATCGGCGAAGTGCCGCGCGACCTCCGATACGCCGGCCGTGCGGGGGTCGCCCGAGTACCATTGCTCGGCGGCCTCCCGCGCCTCCGTGGCGCGCTTCTCGGGCTGGCTCGAGGGGAGCGCCAGCACCGCCGCATAGATCGCGTCCGGGTGGTAGCCCTTGCGGGCGTACATGCCGCCGACGCCGCGCATCAGATCCCGCCCGCCACGGCGCTGACGGCCGGCCTTGGGCTCGATCGCCGTGCGCAGGCGCTTGGGGATCTTGGGCAGGTCTGAGGGGTCGAACGCGGGTGTAAGCGGAGCGCCGCCGTTCCAGGGCGAGGATGTAGGTCCGCCGCTGCGCTCCGCCGCAACCGCCTCGGGTTCCAAGTCGGCGGGCGGGGTCCACAGCCCCTCGGCTCCCGAAAACACCCACATGCGCCGCTCGTCGGTGCCGCCGATGCGACCCACGAACATGACTTGCGACACGGAGTCCGCTTTGCTTACACCCGCAGCGCCGGGGTCAAGCCCGAGGTCGCGCGCAAACGCTCGGCGCGCGGCCTTCACGAGCGCGGGGGCGAGCGGTTCGGCGAGCGCCGCCACGACACGCAGGCGCAGGCCCTTGCCACGCGTGCGGGAACTCGGGGACTCGTAGACGGCGCACACGTAGCGGGCACATGCAGCGAACAGCGCCTTGCGGCTCGGCACGTGATCGACGTCGATCACGAGGGCGGTGTGTGCACCGGTGTTGGCGTCGCAGCGCGTACCGCCGACGGGCGCGAGCACGAACCCGGGGAGCTGCGTCTTGACCGCGTCCCATGCCGCGTCGCTGTCGTCCGCCGGCTCTGGGGACTCGCGCCTGAGCAGTGCAGGCAAGCGCTCACCCACGAACTCCGCCCACGTCTCCGTGTAGGTGTTGACCACCTTTCGGCGCACGCCTCGGAATAGCGCGCAGGTTACGTCTTGCGGCGGGGTGTGGGCGGTCGGCATACTTGCGGGGAAAAGTCAGCCGCTCACGCCGGGCGGAGGCACCGCAACGACCCAAACGCCGATCGGGTCGGCGGTCGAGGTCTCCTAGCTCCGGCGTGAGCGTCAGGTGTCGGACACTGACAGACCTGCGTGCGTCCGTCAAGTGAGTGCGTGCGTTATGCGCTCAAGGTTAAGCGCGATCGATCCGTTCTCCGGACTTAGGGAGGGTTGCCCCGCTAATCCCGTTTCGGGAGTGCGTAGACGTAAGAAAGGCCGCCCTTTCGAGGCGGCCTGCGGCGGCGTCACGCGCCGGCGGTAGCCACTACTTGCGACGTGATGCCGTACCCGACGTCGCGCAACTCCACGACGTACGCCACGCCGTTGCGCGGCTGCGCCCGCCATGCGTCCACAGCCTCCAGCCCGCTGCGGAACTCACCAAGGCCGGTGAGGTAGAAAGCGCGGCCCTCGGAGTCGCGTTGCATAAGACGGTAAAACGGGGCGGCCTTGCGGGTTGCTGCGTGCATCATAAACCTCAAGAACGGCTGCGTGCGTGCGTCCTTTAGCGAAATCGTACGGCGGGCTCGACGGGCGGCAAGCGCCCCGCCGCGCGGTCGGCCGCGACGCGCGCCTCGAGGGCGTCGAGCTCGGCGTGAGTCATGTGGGTAATGCCGTCCGTACCCTCGTCCCGGCGCTGCGGGGCGCCAGGGACGCGCCCCACACGAGGCTTGGGCAAGCCATACTCGGCGCGCAGCTGCGAAATCCTCCCCGTGGCTAGGCGCGTGCGGCGTTGGATCTCCGCGACCGTGCGCCCTGCGCGCATCAACTCGATCGCCAGCGCCTCGCGCTGCGCCACTACCTCGGGCGGCGCCTCGCGGCCGGTACGCCAGCGCTTAGGTATACCGTGCCGATCGCGTACGGATGCGAGCGCGGCGCCGTAGAGCTTGGTCTGCCGTTCGATCGCACGGTGCGGCACTCCCGCGCGCAGTAGCTCGACCGCAAGCGCTTCGCGCCGGGCACGCTCCTCGGGCGGGATCGGGGGCTTGCCAAGGAGGCTAGACCACGGAACGGTACACTTGGCGCAGTGCTTCATGGGCACACCCACCCTTGCCGCCCCGCGGCGTGCGATGCAAGGGCTCTCTCAGCGCGGCTCGCGGCTTTCGCCTGCGAGGCCTCCAGGGCGGCGCGCTGCGCGTCGGAAAGCGGCGCCTCCGTGACCGCCGCGCGGGGGCAGGGCGTGGCAATGCGGGCGTGCGGAAGCGCGACCTGACGATGCGGCTCGGAGCCACCGCGCCAGCGGCGGATGTCGTTCGGCGGGAGCAAGAACTTGTTCATGGGGTCCTCTCAACGCCGCAACCCCGGGGCTCGGGGCCTACCGGGGCGGTGCGTGTGGGGTGCGCGGGGCTTAGCGCTCGCCGGGGAGCGTCGCGCGGAGCATGCCGCAGATCCCCGCGCCGTCGTCCTTGCGCGCAGCAAGCATCGCATCATAGGAGGGGTGGTAGCAGGCCAAGAATCGATCCATAGGCACCACCCGGTCCAGCTTCCAACCGGCGAGGGGCCCACCGGACTTGACTCGCCCGAGGTAGGTAACGTGGACCTGGCTGTCGGTGACGGCGTCCACGCGATCCATGTGCGGGTCGAACGTGTTGCCAGAGTAGTAGGTTGCGCCGACTTGGATGGTTGCCACTGCTGCGTTGCTCATGACTCTGTGTACGGTTCGACGGACGCACCCTCAAGCGCGGACGCACCAAAGGACGCAGGTTTATGGGTGCGTGTAGGCACCTTGCGGTGAAGCGCCTGCACCTCGACCATTGCGCAGTACGTCTCGACAGAGGACTGCCCACTTGCGCGCACACGCGCCAGGCCCCGCAAGTAAAGCCGCGCCCACATCAGCCTACGCCGCAGCGCAATCCATTTTCGCATGCGCGAGCGTCGAGCCCGCTGCGCCTCGACCCACACATCCCCGGGGGTCACGGGCGCCTCGCTGCTGCAGCGTCGCGCAAGCGTACCAGCCGGCGCACGGCGCGCCCGAAACGGCGCTCGAGATCGGACTTAGCCATCCTGCGCTCGACTCGGGCCATGTAAGCGCGCTTCTCCCGGCACACATCGCAGCGCACGTGGCCGGGGGTTATGAAGTTCGGGCAGCAAATGCACTGACCCCGGTCGGTGCGCTGCGCGAGGTAGCTCCGCATGTAGGCGGCATACTCTTTCCGGTGTCTGAATCGATACTCTCTCGACGACATGTAGGAGGGCTTAGCAGACGCACGCAGCGAGCGCAAATCAATGAGTGTGTTTTAGCCCTCGTGTCTCGCAATAGGGAAACTGGAAACGAATTTTCCGGACAGGGAAAAAAAAACACATCCCAGCCGGGGATTTAGTCTCTAACCCTACTATCACGCTCACCACTTACATTGGATTACCAGCTTATCTTACCAGTAGTTAGGTGTGTTTTTCGGTGGGCGTGTATTAGTCCGATGGTGTATCGTTTCGGCGCAGTGGGAAAAGTGTACCGCTCGGGAAAGAAATTTTTGGCGCTTTGCGCGAGCGCCTCGAAACGTATCGTCTTGGTACACCACGAGACTATATCACGCGCACCGATTACATGTCAGTTTCGACATACACACAGCGCCTCAAAAGGTAGGTGCGGAGCGGGGCCTACATGGGTGCGCGACTGGCGGGCGCGAGGTAGGTGTGATGTAGGCATGTGTGATAGGGGGCCCTTTGCGTGTTGTGTGCGTGTGCTACTGTGTGCGTATGTCACGAGGGCGGAAGTATCGCAGGGTGTGCCGCAATTGCGGGGCGCCAACCACACAGCGTCGGGCCACATGCTCGGAGGCGTGCCGTGTTGCCGTGGTGCACACGGATAGCAGGGAGCGGCGCAACTGTGCGCATTGCGGGGCTGAGTTCTCCGTGTATCGCACCTCGCCGCAGCAGTGTTGCTCAAGGGCCTGCGCGGGCGCGGTGCGCGCTGCGCTTAAGCGTTGCCCTGTCTGCGCAAACCCTGTGGTCGGTAACCGTCGCACATGCTCGGACGCATGTGCTCGTGTGCGCCACGAGGCCGCGGCAGCCGCAACGCGCAAGAGTAGGACTGGCGTGGGTTGCGTTGCTCGGTTTGGCGGGTCTAAGGCTGGTGCGGAGCGTCGTGCGTACAAGGCGCGCGTCTCTGCCTACCTGTGTGAGGTGCAAGGGCACGTGTGCGCTGTGTGCGGTGGTGCAGGCGGGAAGCGCGGCGATGGATCCTACGGGCTAGTGCTTGACCACTGCCACAGGACAGGGCGCGCTAGAGCTATGTTGTGTGCGAGATGTAACGTTGCTGTGGGCATGGTTCGGGAGAATGTCGTAGTAGCAGAGGGGTTGTTGCAGTATGTGCGACACATAAATCGCATGTAGGCAAAGCGGGTATATACACCTTTCGATCTTGAATTAATGAGTGG
>Ga0213917_1000101_pt1 | contig 21299 bp, 42 predicted proteins | sample McNCre117MG_FD_161051 | JGI IMG/M metagenome (GOLD analysis project Ga0213917, IMG submission 161051) | Freshwater microbial communities from McNutts Creek, Athens, Georgia, United States - 1-17 MG | ecosystem: Environmental > Aquatic > Freshwater > Creek | place: USA: Georgia | collected... | reverse complement strand
GTTAGTGGCCTAACTAACGAAATCATTCCCTTTGAAGAGCTTAATCTTAGTGTTCCAGAGCTTGCTGAATTAGAAGAACTTTCTAAGTCCTGCCCACGCTGCGGAGGTAAGTCTGCCAATAGTTCTAATCCTAGTGGACGGTGTTCGTCTTGCTTAAAAAAATTAGCAGCTAATAAGAAAAAACCTGGGCACTGGCAGAGAGCACAGACTAAGTTCGACGATGCGAAGCGCAGGGAAAACGGAAAAAACGGCACGGCCCATAAAAAGTCAAAAGGTAGAGTTAAAGACCGTAAAGCTTTTGTAAAGAAAGTTCAAAATGCTGAAAAGAAAACCGGTGAAAAACTAAGTCCCGATAGAATTGATAATAGTGCTGGATACGGTGGTAAAAATACCCGCATGGTTCCTGAGAAATTAAATCGCGGTCGTCACCATGTTGATGAAAAGAAACTCCGTAACTGGAAGAACAAACTTAAGAAATCAGAGATCTCTACAGAAGAGTTATATACTCTTATGAAAGCTAAGTTTGCGGCTGACGAAGCAGTGTCAGAACTACTTAAAACTATAGGACCAGACGGTCTTGATCAATATATACACTTATTTGATATAGAATAAGTACAATCAGTGTATGAAACATTGCACTAACAAAAATTGTTCACTAAATAATCCACAACCCTTGACAGCATTTAAAGTTGACAGCAAGACAAAGAGACCAAAATCTAATTGTAGGACCTGTGAAGCTAAAGCTGTTAAAAAGTGGAGAACTAATAATCCTTTAAAATTTAAAGCAACAAGTCTTAAAAAGTATTGGCCAAACATAACAACTGAACAATGTTTAAAAGAATATAATAAATTACTAATTGCTCAAGAATATAAATGTAATATTTGTTGCAAACATCAATCAGAGTTTAAGTTTGCTTTATGTGTAGATCATTGCCACTTAACTAGTAAGGTTCGTGGATTGCTCTGTGATAACTGTAATCAAGCATTAGGTCTTTTAAAAGACAATATTGAATCACTTAAACGGGCTATATTGCACATCGAATAATCTGATTGTATAATCTCCACAATAGGAGATTGTATGGAAATCTTAATTCTTGCCGTAGTTCTATTCATATTAGGTGTTGGCGCCACTATTGTTTACGATAAGCATAAAGATAAAATAACTGCAACTCTTCAAGATCTTAAAGAAATTAAGGTTGGAGTTAATGTCAAGCAAGTATCTAAACAAACAACTAAGATTATTAGTGAAGTTAAGCAACAACCTAAAAAAGCATCAAGTAAGCCTTTAAGTCAAAAGAAACCACTTACTCAAAAAGATCTTAGTGTTAATTCTACACTAACTATGGAAGAATTAATTCAAAAACTTGAAGCAATGAAGAAGAGAAACTAATATGTTTACTAATATTAAAGTGACTGATGGTGACTTATTGCACATTCATGTTGAAGGTAATTCAGATCAAATAACTAGTTCTCATTTAGAAAGAATAAGAGAGAAAATTGTTAAATGGGCCTCTAAAAAAGGTCTAGAAAATGTGGAAGTACTAGTGAGTGGCGGAGATCATAAAATTGTCATTACAAAATACTCTGTAAATGATGTATTCGAGGACGAAGTCCTTAAAGGAAATAATTAATGGAAAAATTAATAGCTGGCTTAATTACTGTATTTGGAATACTAATAGTGATTGTACTAATCTCTCTACTATTAATCAAACTGGGTTGGTACTTATTTATGGTACCTGTATTTAATCTTCCTGACATTACATGGATACAAGCACTTGGTTTATCACTTTTAACTTCTACATTTAGAAGTTCAAATGTAAAAACAAAAGAATAATGTATGAGCTCAGATACGGTTATTATAATTTTAATTCTTATAGGTCTAATAGTAGATATCTTCGATATAAGATATCAAAGGAAGAATGTTGATGAGGACTCTGGAAGAGATACAAAAGATGTTAGATGAAAAGGTTAATACCCTTCTTGGACAACATCGAGGTCGTGTAGACGTAGTTGAACTAGAATCTCACCCTGATCTAGAATCATTGCGTGCTATACATATTAAAATGTCTGGTGGCTGCCAAGGCTGTGCTGGTGCAAAAGCAACATTAAAGTCTTTAATTACAACTCATATTCAAGAGTTTGATAAGTCAATCTCTCTAGTAATAGATGTAACAAATCATGCTATAAAAGCAAATGCATTTTTTAAGGAATAGTATGTCGGCACCGAAACAAATCATTGTTATGCGAAAAGATCTTAATATGCGAAAAGGGAAGATGATTTCTCAAGGCGCTCATGCATCGATGGCCGTCATCTTAAATATGGGTATCAAGATTGCAGATCGATTTAGCATTGACCCTCTTCCTCAAGCTACCATAGAATGGCTTAAAGGTTCTTTCACTAAGATAACTGTTTATGTCAATTCTGAACAAGAATTATTAGATATTTATACTAAAGCTCAAGCTGCAGGCACTCCGTGTGCTTTAATTACAGATGCAGGTAAAACAGAATTCAATGGTGTTCCAACAAATACATGTTGCGCAATCGGACCTGATTATCCAGAAGTATTAGACCCTATCACAAAGCATCTCCCATTATTATGAATATATTTGTAGTAGATAAAGATATAAGAAAGTGTGCTGAAGCATTAGATGATCTTCGTCTTAATAAGATGATTATTGAAACTGCACAATTACTCTCTACTGCAATGCGATTTCGTGGATATACAGGTAATGGCATTTATAGGTCTACTCATTTAAATCACCCGTGTTCTGTTTGGGCTAGAGAGACTGATAGTAATTATCAATGGCTTCTCTCATATCTTGGAGCTCTTCTTGTAGAGAGAACAAATCGTACTAATAAATCTCATAAAACTATTGAAATTTGGAATGAGTTGTATAAAGGTATTGCTCTCATACCTAAGGGTGACTTAACACCATTTGCTAACTGCTCTACATATAAAGATCATGAAATATTTGAAGCATATAGACTCACTATGATAGATAAGTGGAATAACGATAAGCGTCCACCAAAATGGACTAACACTACAAAGCCTAGTTGGTACCCATGAGAGGTGGCACCATTAATGGGGATCGTGTTAGTGCTTTTAACGAGTTAATGTACCTTTTATTTGCTTTAAAGATAATCTCTAGAAATCGTTTTATGGCTCAACGGGTCGATATTCACTATATAAACCCACTTATATCAAGTAATAATTTATTTATAGATAAATTTCAAAAATAACTATATTTATCTAAAAAGTATGGTATACTATATTCATGAAAGCATTATTCTCACAAATTAATTTGAGATCCTATTTATCGCGCTCGCGATTTAATGCTTTTTCTTATTTTAGTTGTTATAATTGCAACTAACTAAGTAAGTCCACGAGACGTTTAAACCTAAAACATTTTAATTTATATGCGATGACATGTAGCTCAGCGGTAGAGCAGCGTACTGTTAATACGAAGGTCATAGGTTCGATCCCTATCTTGTCAGCCAATTTTTAAAACAACAACTAATGTAACTTTCGTAGATGTGGTCATGACGTGAGTTTGAAGAACTCAACAAGTAGGTTCGATTCCTACAGGTTACACCAAAACTTTAAGGAGATCTGAAACTAATTATATTTGAAGAAGTGTGGAAACTGAAGTTAACGCTGGTTGGTGCAATACTAACGAGAGGAACTTCGGAGCTGCATAGAGAAGCGTAGCAGGTAATAACTGTCCACAGTAATGTGAGCGACGGCAACAGAGACGAATCGATATCAACGCACACGACCTGAAATCGTGCACGCGGCCAAGAGTAGGCGACACCCGGCGAGAAATCGCTAGGTTAAGTGGCTGGATAGTTGGTGATATCGGGTGAAACGGGCGACAGCGTACGCGCAGCAATCTCATATAGGAACGCAATAACCTTTCTCGGGTAGTGTTCGGGTTGAGAGCTAAAGTCTTATCGCGAGGTAAGACGTAGATGGATGTTAACATAAACAGAACTCCGGGTAACAGTTTCCACACCTCTTCATCTTATTTTAAAATAAAAACAAATTGGAAGGTTCGGCGCAATGGTGTGCAACTAGTCTTGAAAACTAGCGCAACGTGCTAAGACCACGTTGAGAGTTCGATTCTCTAGCCTTCCTCCATGTAAGTTGTACCTATCAGCGGATTGTAAACCCGCGGTCATAAAACAGATGGGAAGGCGACAAGAGGTGCGATTCCTTCAACTTACACCATGCCTCTGTATCCCAACAGGTAGAGGAAGAAGTCTTAAAAACTTCACAGTCTCAGTTCGAATCTGAGTAGAGGCACCATTTTTGATTTAAACTGTATAACATACCTTTCGAGGGAATATGAAATACTGTAATAAGTGTAGTACGAATAAAGATGTTAGCGAATTCAATAAGCGCGGAGATAAATATCAATCTGAATGTAGATTATGTATATCGAAGCGACATAAAGATAGGAGAAAAGTAGAAGGGTTTGAATTAAATAAAAGACAACGAGATCATGATGCGATTAGAAAAGCATCTATAGAACAAAAAGTTGTTAATCATTTAAAAGCAAATCCATGCCCATGCGGAGAAACCAATATCGTTAGGTTAGATTTTGACCATTTAGGTGACAAAGTTGATAACATAGCAACAATGATTTGGAAAATCTACTCTTGGGAAAGAATAGAAGCAGAGATAAAGAAATGTCAAGTTCTATGTGCCAACTGTCATAGAGATAAGACTGCTAAACAGTTAAATAGTTGGAAACTTAAATATATCTAAGCATCTACCGATGGACGGTCGCCGGACTTCTAATCTGGCTAACGAGGTTCGACTCCTTATAGATGCACCAACTTGGAAGGTAACTCCGCTGTGGTAGCGGATTACGTTTGCTAAACGATAAGCACCAGTTAATAGCTGGTGTTCAGTTCGACTCTGATGCCTTCCTCCACATGTCACTCTAACATAAAATTAATGTACTGGCTTGCAAACCCAGAAAACGCGGAGAATTACCGCGGTGTGACTCCATTTTCTGAAATTAAATAAAAACATGGTTCTAATTAATGGTTGGTATTTTGATTTTTGTAAAAAGAAAGCGTTTCGCACTCGCGAAGCAGATGGTGTTTATCAAATACGCGAACTAAGATCTGTAGGCACTCCACCAAGTATAGTTAAACTTTCAGAAACAAGAATATATACTAATTTCTTTGATGAACCAGAAGATTACTTTAACGATATTATAGATCAAAAATATAGAGAGCACTTATTAAACCAAGAAATAGAAGAGATGCTCACTGATTAACACATCAAATAAATCTCTAAGTATAAAAAATTAATAAAACTTAAAGGAGAAATATGAAATTAAGATCATTATTTACAGTGATTCTGCTTGCACTTGTATTAGCACTTCCAAATATTGCAGAATCAAGAGGCGGGAGCTTCGGTGGGAGTCGCAGTGGCGGAGGAAGTAGTTTTGGTGGGAGTAGATCAAGTAGTTCTTCTTTTGGTGGGAGTAGATCATCAAGCTTTGGCGGAAGTAGAAGTGCTCCATCTACTCCAAGTAAAACATATTCTACACCAACTAAAAGTTCTAGCTTTGGTGGCAATCGCTCTACAAGCAACCCTGCTCCAATTGTTCGTCCTAATCGACCCTCAACAACCCAAACTGGAACATCTGGTGGAACAGTTACACATAACTATTATGGCGGCAACGGTGGATATTATGGCGGTGGGAATGGCTTTTATCATGGCATGATGCTTGGCTATTTATGGAATCGTCCACAAACAGTTTATATTGGCGGGCAAAATGTAGTTGTTGGATCAAATGGTCAACCTATGTATGATGAAAATGGTCAACCAGTTATTTATGAAAATTCTCATCCATTTCTTACATTTTTAGGAACATTAATGATGTTGGCAATTATTGGATGTCTTATTTATCTTACTTATAAATTCTTTACAAGAGAGGCATAATATGGGTATAAAATTTGAATTACAAAAAGTTGAGAATGAACGAACTGGTGCACTAGAAGATGCTTTAATTAAAATAACAACCGATTCAACTGGTAAATCTGAATCTGAGCAGTGGTGTACTGTAAATGAATTAGATCGACTATTTGAAGCTTGTTCTCGTAAGTGGGCTACAAATGGATGGGACTTAGAGAAACTTATGGTTTGCGTTAATGAATGCGACTTTGAATAAATCTGATATTAAATTAGAAAAACAATTAAAACAAAGGAGTTTTAGATATGGATTCACGTATTAAGTTGATCGGTGGCGCAGTCCTTGGACTGGTCCTGATTTTGGGTTTAGCGAGTGTGGGTAAGCAGTTATTCGTCACAAATGACGCAGGCTTTTACCAAATTAAACAAGCATCTCTCTCAGGTGAGATGAGTGTTCACAATGAAGCAGGAACATATGGTCGCTTCTTTGGTAACATTACCACATATCAAGTGTCTGATATGCATTATTTTTCTAAGAATGACTTAGACGGCGGTTCTGGAAAAGAGGAAGATCCTATTAAAATCCGTTTTAATGATGGTGGTACAGCAGAAGTTTCTGGTGGCATTAAGTTTCGACTACCTACAGATCCAGAAAAACAACTTCTAATTCACCGAGACTTTAAAAGCTATGAACGTGTCAAGCACGACTTAATTCGCCAAACTGTAGCTGAAGCACTTATGCAAACAGCAACTCTAATGCGAGCTGAAGAATCATACTCTACACGACGCTCTGAATTTACTTCTCTTGCTGAAGATCAGGTTAAGGTTGGTATTTATGAGACTGAAACTCGTGAATATAAAGATAAAGATGCAGATGGTAATGAATTTGTAGTCCGAGAAGTCAATATTAAAAAAGATAAGAATGGTCAACCTATCATTCGTAAAGAGTCAGCTCTTGCTCGGTATGGTATTACTGTAATTCAATTTGTTGTCAAAGACATTGACTTTGATCCTACCATTGATGCTTTAATCTCTAAAAAGAAAGAAGCTGAACAAATGAAAGTTGTAGCTAAAGCTAATGCTGAAAAAGCTAAGCAAGACGCTATCACTGCACGTGAGCAAGGTAATGCTTTAATTGCTACTGAAAAAGCTAAGCAAGACGTTGAAAAGATTAAAGAAACAACTATTGCACAGAAAAATCTTGAAGTATCTCAACTTCAACGTAAACAAGCTGAGCAAGATGCTGCTGCTGAGATTACCAAAGGTAAAGCTTTGGCTGAAGTATCTAAACTTAAAGTTCAAGCAGGTCTTACGCCTCTTGAAAAAGCAACAATCGATAAAGAGACTAAAATCGGTGTTGCGGCTGAACTTGCTAAAGTACAATTCCCTGGCATGATGATTATCGGTGGCGGTGGGAATGGCTCTGCAACAAATCCTTTCGATGCGGTTGGTCTTGAAAGTTTCATGAGAATTAATGATCGCTTAAATAAGCAAACACCAGGTCTTAAGCTTAATAAGAAAGCAGTAACAACAGAAGAAGAATAATTAAAAAGGGCGTGGGAAACTACGCCCATTTAAAATATAAACAATTTCAAAGGATTAGTATGATAGCATTAGTTGATATTGGAATAGCAGTTTTGATTTTCTCAATTGGCTTTTTAATTTTTAAAGCCGCTTTAAATTTAAAAAACGACAAAAAAGACGGACAATAAGATGAATACTCTTGCCATACAAGCAGCACAAGCTGTTGCTGAAATGAAACATAAAGATCAAATGTATGGCGAGAATGAACCCTATACGAAACACTTAGCTCATGTAGCTGAAGTGTTACTTAGGTTTAAGTTTGACAGTGATGATCTACAAGTGGCCGCATGGCTCCATGATGTAGTAGAAGATACAGATATGACGCTCTTCCAAGTAGAAGTTATGTTTGGGAGAAATGTAGCGGATCTAGTTGGAAGAGTGACAAATGAGCCAGGACAAAATCGTAAAGAGCGCCACGCTAAAACTTACCCTAAAATTCAAGCCTCTATGGATGCTACAACTCTTAAATTGGCGGATCGTATTGCCAATGTGGAAAGTTCGGTTGAGTCTAATGATAAAAAGCTTCAAATGTATCGAAAAGAACACGAAGCATTCAAATCCTTACTTTATAAACCTGGTGTTCACGATGGAATGTGGCGACATCTAGATTTTTTGATCGGAGATATAAATGAAAAGATGGCCAAGTGATGAAACAAAGACTGTGGACTACGAACAAATAATGGATCCACTTTTGGATTTATATAAGCGTTGCAAAAAGAATCCAGACTTAGATCACGAATATGATGGTTATGAATTAGGTCCACAAACTGCGGCTACATGTTTAGATGGAGAACACTTAGGTGAAGCTAAAACTAGAGAGTGGGTTATTAATAATAATGGAAGAACATTATTAGAGTTATTCATGAACCTATCTTTCCAACTTGGAATGGAACAAGGTCGAAGACTCTATAAAAAGAACGGGTGCTAAATGATTAAACTTTTTATATGCAACAAAGAAGTTCCATTCACTACCACTATTTTTCCCGATGGTACCAGCCAAGTATGGAAGATAGATAAAAGCAACATTACAGAGCACATAGTCGAAGACGATGTTCTTATTCAGTGGATATTTGACAATGAAGCAGAATTATTTCATGTAGTTCAATTAACCCATTTACTTGAAAAAGAATTTGACCTTCAATCGCACACACTTCAAGTTCCATATCTACCTTATGGTAGACAAGATAAAGAAGTTGCAAATAATCTTTCATTCTCACTGAAGACGTTCAAGAACGTTCTATATAATGCTAATATATGCCGGATTGAGACATTCGATGCACATTCAAAATCGGATATGGTTTACCCAATGGAGGCATCTGTATCTGATTTTCATCGCTTTGCATCTAAAGATTCAGACTTAATCTGCTTTCCTGACAAAGGTGCTGCTGAGCGATATGCTAAATATGCATGTAAGTCTTTTATCTGGTGCGAAAAAGTACGCGACCAACTCACTGGAAATATTACAGGATTAAAGTTGGAGACTGGTGGTCAAGATATCACTGGCAAGAATGTCATCATTATTGATGATATCTGTGATGGTGGTATGACTTTTATTAAAGTGGCTGAAGCACTTAAACCCTTTAATCCTAAGCAAATTGATCTAGCTATTAGTCATGGTTTGTTCAGCAAAGGCAAGCAGTGTCTATATGATGCCGGCATCACTGAGATCTTTACCACTAATAGTTTGCTTCGCAACCCAGAGGGATATAAGGTATGGTGAGGGTTATCCATCTCTCTGAAATAACCAACACAAAAGATTTATTTGAAATGCGCCAATTTATGTTGGGTGATTCTGAGGGTGAATGGTTTGTTATTGATGATGATTTATTTCTAGGTAGATATATTGATAAATTTAGAGCAGAAGAGCATGCTGCAGCCCTTATAGATGATAAAGACTCTTCTCCAGAAGAGTTAGAAGCTGCCTTGCAATTTGCAAAGGGATTAAGTGATGATAACTTATAAGAAGATGTCTTTATTCGATGCACCAACAGAATCTGTCATCATACATGCCTGCAATTCGCAGGGAGTATGGGGTTCAGGTATTGCAAAGCCATTCAAAGAGAAGTATCCTTTGAGTTTTATTGATTACAATAGTTTCTGCATCAATGCTAATAAATCTAGAGGTTCTGCTTGTGGTAGAGCTTCACTATCTCAGTTTCATGAGAGCGAGCCACACTGGGTCGGATGGATTGTAACTTCGCATAACTATGGTGAACTTAAAGACTCACCTGAGTTGATCAAGATACATACAACTATGGCCTTGATGGAGCTTTGCAAGAAGATTTATATGGCTCACTCTAAAGAAGAGCATCCTATAATTAATGTTTATTCTAATAAGTTTAACTCAGGTTTGTTTAATGTCCCATGGGAACACTCTGAATTAATCTTAGAAACAGTATTAAAAGATTTTAAGCGCATAAATTGGATAATTTGTGACCCCGATTTGTACGATTTTAAAGTATAATGAAACCAACGCCCTTTTGGATATTAGGGCGCAACATAACATAAGCAATAGGAGATTATTGCCATGAAACAAGTCATCGTACCCACCCTTTGTGATTTCTATAAGATCGCCCATCGCGCGATGTATCCAGAGGGAACAGAAGTCGTCTACTCAACGTGGACTCCAAGAACAAGCAGAATTAAAGGTGTTGATAACGTGGTTGCCTTCGGCACACAAGCGTTTATCAAAGAATATCTTTTGGATGTATTCCAAGAGCACTTCTTTAATCGCCCTAAATCAGAGGTCATCGCAGAATATTCTCGATTGATCAAAGCTACACTTGGCGATCAAAACCCTGCAACTAAGCATCTAGAAGACCTTCATGATCTTGGTTATTTACCATTATCAATCAAAGCTCTTCCAGAAGGAACTATTGTTCCAATGCGCGTCCCTGTAATGACTATTCAAAATACAGATAAGCGCTTCTTCTGGCTTACTAATTTCATCGAATCATTAGCTTCTTGTGAGCTATGGCAAGCTGCCACATCAGCGACTCTATCTGTAGAGTACAAGCGCCTGATGGATAAGTTTGCAACTGAAACTAACCCTGAAGCACTTGCCTTCACTATCTTTCAAGGGCATGACTTCTCAATGAGAGGTATGTCTAGTCTTCGCTCTGCTATCTTGAGTGGTATGGGTCATCTTGCTGGCGGATTCGCTGGCACAGATACTATTCCTGCTATCTCTGCTACTGAATATTACTACAATGCAAACGTAGACAAAGAACTTGTTGGAACATCTGTTCCAGCTACAGAGCATAGCATTCAATGTGCCTACGGCGATGATATGAAATACCTTCGCCGCATGCTTAAAGATGTTCACCCTACAGGAATCGTTTCGATCGTGTCTGACGGATATGATTTCTGGGATGTAATTACTCGTGTTGTTCCAGCTCTTAAAGCAGACATTATGGCTCGTAAGGGAGGTCCAGTTGGTGATAAGGTTGTTATTCGTCCTGACTCTGGTGATCCTGTGCTCATCGTGTGTGGCGACCCTTCCGCTCCGGTTGGAACACCTGAACATAAAGGTGCAGTGCAATGCCTGTATGAGATCTTCGGAGGAACAGAGTCTTCTACTGGATTCAAAGTATTGGATTCACATATCGGACTGATCTATGGAGATGCTATCACTCTTAAACGCGCTGAAGAGATTATGAGTCGTCTGCAAGCTAAAGGCTTTGCAAGTACTAACGTTGTATTTGGTATCGGCTCTTATACATACCAATATAACACTCGTGATACTTTTGGTTTCGCTTTAAAATCAACTCTATGTATTATCAACGGTGAAGAAAAACAAATCTTTAAGAATCCTAAGACCGATGATGGAACTAAGAAGTCTCAAAAAGGTCGTGTTGTTGTTCTTAAAGATGGTGACTCCCTTACATTTAGAGATGGCTTAAGTCTCAGCGATGAGATCAAAGGTGACCTGTTGCGAGAAGTATTCTGCAATGGAAAACTACTTATCGATGAAAATTTCTCTGATATTAGAGCAAGAATTCAAAGCCACATTAAATGATAAGCATTGATACTCGAGAAAAACTTTCCTCAATCAGAGCCCTCACATATGTTTTATACGCATGTGGGGTCTCTGAATCTTTTATAAAACAAACCAGATATGCTGCATATCGACGCTATCGTTACTTTAAGCAAATTATTTAGTGTATAATTAAATAATGAGTTGGCGAGCCATCAGATTCAAATCTTACAATAGAAAGCAAGAATTAGAAGAAGTTAATTACTGGTATCAATTTTTATTTCAAGATGACAATAATGTTTGGGACAGTTTTGATGAATTTGGTCCTTGGGGCTTTGATTGGGACTATCCTGGAAGCGGTTTGGTCCACAATATGGACGAATATCATCAAATGCACCTATTGACACTGCTACGTAAGCTAAACGTTAAAATTGCTATAAAAATTGTAAAACAAAACGGCTGGTAATCTGAAACTATATCTTTATCGGAGGCTCGATGGGCAGTGGTATGGATGAATACTGGAAAAATAAGAGAAAACCTAAAATTAAATTTAATGATATTTTTACAGTAGTTCAAGCCTTCAATAAAAGAGGTAGAGTTATTTATCGTTTAGTCTTTAACCATAATAGAGAATTTGTTAATAATGGTATGACTAACTTACCGGATGATATTACTAAATTAGGCGAGAGATGGATTGAAAAGAACTATGAGCATGCAGAAAGTATTTTATTTGAAATACATGTATTGCAAACAGAATTAAATAAAAAAGAGGAGTTAAGTGGATCCGAGTAAAGTTAAACTACCTTTAATAACTAAACTTAAAATAGTTAAGCAGACTATGGATGCGCATGAGGATATTTATGCAATCGTATTCTCATCTTTATTCCTAATCCCTGGTTGGCTTTTAGCAATGCAAATTCCATCTTTTATGTTAGGTCCAATATCTAACTTTATAATGACCTTTTTCTTTACTATTACTTTTTCTCTTATTATTATTGCGATCACTATCGGTGTAACTAAATTATATCAAGATGACTTCTATCCATTCTTATGTAAAATGAAAGCAACTTATAATGAAAAAGCTTTACCATTTCAAGAGGCTGAATTAGAAAAAGTTGACGATATATTATTGGATAATAAATGAATAAACCAGAAGATATGTTTGACATTATTCAAGAAGATAGAATTCATTATCGAACCGATAAGTCAACCTTTACAACTCGTGCATACTATCTTATTTATAAATCAACTGGACAAAAGCATTTTGCAAAAAGTAGACAATATGGATATAGCCATTTAGTACAAGCAAAGATTGCGCGAACAAGACTATTCAACGACTACATGAAATCCTTAGAAAAGAGTCTCCTTGGATAAACGTAAAAAATTTGGTTATTATTTAGTAGATACTGGGTTTAATTTTGGATTAAAAGACTGCATTACATCTAGGTATTACTATGTTGTACATCAACAAACTAAGGTTGCTTTTGGAATGTACCATAAAGAGGAGTTTGCTATCAATCTTGCTATAGGCCTTGAAAAGAAGGATAGGTTGCTTTTAAGTGAAGAAATTGACAAATTGCTGTTAAATTCATCTGAAACTAAAAATAATTAAAATAATTTCACTTTTAATAATAAAACGTGGTATACTAATCATATGAAAACTGTTATGACCATCCTTATTGCAATTCCGGCGAGCGCTATCAGCGCAATGGCCGATCTGCGCGGTCATGGGCAGCATGGTATTGACCCTACGTGGTCACATACTCTAGCGCAGCCGGCGCTCTAAAAACAACTCGGCTATAATTATTACAATTTTATAAATGGGCCTTTAGTTTAAAGGGAGAATTCTACATTTGCATTGTAGAGATAACAGTTCGATTCTGTTAAGGTCCACCAATCTCAATAAGGGAGAAACATATGTATTTAGGAAGATTTGAAAATAAGCAAGAGATAGCAAATGAATTTGAAATCAATATCTCTGAGTTAGAGAATTGCAAAATTATTTTTGCAGCATATACATATGAAGACTACTCTGGATCAGCATTAGTGTTGTTTATGAAAGATGGAAAGCTTTATGAAGTAAATGGATCACACTGTTCTTGCAATGGATTAGAAGGACAATGGCAACCTGAAGAGACTTTCTTAGAGGCTCTTAAGATGAGAAATGTTTCTTCATATGGTTTTTCAAAGAATTTAGAAGATTTATTTATTGATATACTTTTTGAAAAAGAGGTTTTAAAGGATTAATTATTGGAGAATCGTCTAATGGTAGGACACTTGATTTTGACTCAAGCAATATTGGTTCGATCCCAGTTTCTCCATCCAAGTTTTAAATATGCGCGATAAGAATATATGGTGATTTGCGTGCCTTCCAAGCATGAGAAGAGGTTTCGAGTACCTCATCGCGCTCCAAGTTTTCGACCTAGCCTTAATTACGGAATAAAACAAAGGCAGCTATCTGCGAGAGGTGCATAAGGTTGCATTCTCGGTTTGGAACCGAGGGGTAGTCAGTTCAAATCTGACCTCGCAGACCAATTTTTTATTTAATGTGCCCTGGTGATGGAACGGTATACATACTGGTCTTAGAAACCAGGTTTTGAGAGTTCGAATCTCTCCTGGGGCACCAAAGTTTTAATGTGCGTTGCTAGTTTAATAGAAGAACGTTTGCTTGATAGGCGAAAGACATTGGGGCAGTACCAGTGCGACGTACCAGTTTTATTGCGGGTCTGGGTAGTATATGGGTCTCATAAGCCTAATATAGATGGTTCAACTCCATCATCCGCAACCATGCAGATGTAGCTCAAATGGATGAGCACCTCGCTACGAACGAGAAGGATATAAGTTCGAACCTTATCGTCTGCACCATGCCCTGTTAGTTAAATGGCATAACTCTAGTTTTGTAAACTAGGTTTGGGAGTTCGATTCTCTCACAGGGCTCCAGTTTTTGTTTTACGTGGTGTTTGTAGTGTAGTAGAAACATGTCATCCTGTGAAGATGAAGTGTTCGGGGCAGATCCGAACTTACACCCCAAATGGAGTTATGGTCTAATGGCTATGACAGCTCTCTGTCTAAGAGCAAATCCGGGTTCGATTCCCGGTAACTCCGCCATTCTTATTTGTATAATATAAGAATGAAATGTAAATATATGCACTGTAATAATGAATTGACTGGGAAACAAACATCTCATTGTTCTAAAAGATGTTCTGTTAGTCACTATATTAAAAATAAAAGGTTATCAAACAAAGTTAAAGCTATTGAGTATAAGGGCGGATCCTGTGAAAGATGTGGCTACAATAAAAGTACTCGTGCTTTAAATTTTCATCACCTAAATCCTGATGAAAAAGATTTTATGATAAGTGATAATGGTAACTTAAGAAGTTGGGATAAAATTAAAGTCGAATTAGATAAATGCATTATGCTTTGTGCTAACTGTCATATGGAAGAACACGATAAGTTGGAGGATAAAGATGGAATTTAAAAGTTTTGAAAAGATTACAAAGTTTTCTGGTATAGCTATGACGATCACTCAAAAGATTCACGGTACTAATGCTCAGATCCGTATCTATGAAGCCGATGGTGTTATTAAATGCCAAGCCTCTTCACGCACTCGCGACATCTTTGTCGGAGATGATAATTTTGGATTTGCTAAATTTGTAAAAGACAATGAAGTTGAGATTATCGATAAGCTTGGCCTTGGCACTCACTTCGGTGAGTGGGCTGGACCAGGAATTAATTCTGGCGAGGGATTAAGCGAGAAGAAGTTTATAATTTTTAATCATGAGCGTTTTCCAATACAACGTCCATTGCCTCCACAAACGACAATAGTTCCAGTTCTTTACCATGGACCATATGATGAACGCATAGTTGCAGAGGCAATGATGGAGTTAAAGATCAATGGATCTAAACTTGCTCCTGGATTTATGCGCCCAGAAGGTATAGTTATTGAAATTATGGGAAAGCGCTTTAAGAAAGTATTTGAAGCCGAAGAAACAAAGTGGACTGAAGGTTCAGCTGGACCTAAACCACCACCAATTGAGGGATATGATGCAGGTCATTTGCTTCAACCTATTCGTCTTGAAAAACTTCTCTCTAAAGATGAAAAATATTTAAGAAAATATCCAGAATCTCTTCGTACAATTGTCGCTGACTATACTCAAGATCTTATTGATGAAGGTCAAATTTCTGGAACAGAACTTGAAATTCGTTCTATTAAAAAAGCAGCAGGCGGACAATTATTTGCTTTTATTAGACAATCTATTGACAAACTACTTCCTCCATGTTAACAATAATGCGACATTAGTGTAACGGTAGCACGGCAGCCTCCAAAACTGTAAAGTCAGGGTTCAAATCCTTGGTGTCGCGCCATTTTGTATAATATGATTATGGGAAAACGTAAAGAGAATATGGGTGACATTCTTTTAGAACACGAACGAGTTCTTCTTAAAATGGTAGATCAAGGTTTACAATGGGGAGACATTCTTAATCTCACTAGAGGATATTTAGAGGTTCATTGCCCCAATGCTCAAGAACAATACACTACCGGCGGAAGCCCTGTTTTTTATTATGGTCCAGAATCTGAAACTAAAAACACTACAGGGGAATAAATGATTCGTACAACATTGGTATTAGAGTCTCGCACAAATGAAAAGAATTTTAATAATAAAAGCATGTCATTCTATGATTTTCAAAATATTGATGCAATGATGTTTACTCTTAATATTAAAGAACTTGTACTTGTGCACATCAATAATAAAACAGAAGAAAAGTTCATTAAAGTGGTAGATGGTGCAAAATTTTTCAATTCCCTAGAATATCGCACTTACAATAACAAACGTATTATCATTTATAGGTATTAAATGAAATTAAAGTTAATGACTGATCTTTGTCTTAGAGAAAAAACCACTCTTGTTAACGAGAGTGAACTCTCTTATATTAAGTCAGTTATACCAGACATGATTAGAATAATGAACATAGAAGAAGGAACTGGTCTTGCAGCTAACCAGGTTGGAATATCTAAACAATTTTTTATCATAAAAGACAATGATGAGGTTAAACTTATTATTAACCCAGAAATAACTGAACTTGGACCTTTAAGCCCATTTATTGAGGGATGTTTATCAATACCAGGAACTTCGGCTGAAACCCAAAGAGCTCGGCATCTTAAATTAAAATACCGAGACGAGAATTTCAATGAGATTGAGATTGAGTATAACGGACTTGCTGCGGTAGCAATTCAGCACGAAGTTGATCATTTAAACGGTAAGTTATATATAGATCAACTTTCACCGATGAAAAGATTACTAACAGTTGATAGACATAGAAAATTTCTTAATTCAAAAGGGAGAAAACGTTAATGGAAACAGCAACAATACTAATTGTTTATATATCTGGGTTTCTTACTGGATCTTTGGTGGCTTTGATTGCTGTAGGATACATTGGTAAATTAATGCTCTCTAGAAAAGAAAAATCAAGCCTTGATAAAAAATCACTTGAATCAGTAAGCGTTAGAATGAAAAAAGTTAAAGAATTAACTTCAGAGCAACTTGAGCTTTACAGTGCAGCATCTGGTCCTCAAAAAAATGCACTTCATGGTAGATATAAAAATGGTTTAAATGGACGAATCAAAGAGATTGAAGAAGAGAAAACAGCAATACTTAAAAGTATCATAACTGATGGATTTGACCCTGAAATTTCTGTAATGGATGATGCAGGTGTTATAACTAAGATTAAACTTTCAGAATACTTAGCACAAAGCGGAATTGTAATTCCTCCTAAGGAAGAAGCTAAGGAAACACCTAAGGCAAAACAACTTGGAAAGTTTACAGTTGTTAAAGGTGGTAGAGATGATAGTGGAAATACAACGCATTAGAGGGTTTATATGTATATAATAATTAGCGAGACGTCAATAATAAATATGGATAAGTTTGAAAACATGACGCTCAATACAATAAATAAAACTATTAAAATTAAAACCCATAAAGGATTTTTAGGTTTATTTCCAACCTATAAAGATCAAATAGATACTTATTATTCATTAAAAATTAATTATATTAGAGATAAACAGTCTTTTACATTTACTAATGAAGGCCCTGACTTTAATTATCTTAAAAAAGTAGCCATTAGCGTTATTTCGCAATTAAAATCATTAGATGCTAATTTGATAAACCAAGAATTTGAAAATGTCTTTCTAAAGGAGGAATAGTGGTTATCGTTACTCAGAATCAATATTTACTAGCCTCTAAAATCCATCATATCACAATGGATGAAAATGTTAATTATATTGATGCTAAAACGCAATCTGGACGCAATATCTCTATTAGAGATGTACATTTTACAATTACTGTAATTTATTCACCTGAGCTTGTGCAAACATCTAACAGTGGAACACTTCGGAATCAAGAAGAACAAAGAGAATGTACAGTAGTTATTAGAGGTGCCGTTAATGCCCATAAAGTGTTTAAAGATATTGTGGAGCAAATACGAGAACAAATGCCAGATCAGCTTTATCTTGATACAGCTCTTGAGAGAATGATCTCTGGCGTTGATGTTTCAGCTTTAGCTCTAAAAGATGAAGATGATAAAAAAGATGATTTAGCTGGTTTATTTACAACTTTAAATCAAATTAAAAGGAGCTTAAATGACAGAAGCACAAAAAAGGTTCGTAAGCCTGGAAAAACAAAAAGAACAAGTAAAAAAGTTCTTCGACGAGCTAAACGAAGCTGTTAAAGCTGTCCAAGCTGAAGTTGGAACAAATGGGTACTTTCAAGATAATGAAGGTACTGTCTATAAGGTTGTAGAACCTGAAGGTAAGTTTGTTCACTTTGAAAAACTATCATATGTACGTACTCGCCGGTTAGATGAAAAGCGAGGCGACCTTTCATTAAAAGAAGCTCAAGAAGCAGGCTTCAATGTCCCAACAAAATAATAACTCATACTATGGCGATATAATCCTTCCATCCTCTCATCCAGAGGATCTTAAGTTGTTAAGTAATGAACTACTTGAACACGAGATTAATTATTGCCAATCCATTATAGCTAATGGACCAGAGAAATATAAACAATACATATGTCGTCGACTTTTACTGGCTGAAAATGAACTAGAACGACGATACCTTTTATCCTGATCTAATATATTTTTAATAGGAGAACCATTTATGGGTGTGTTTGATGATAAAAAGTTTGAAGAGTTAGATTGGATTTCTCAAGCAACCGAACCAATTGACTCTAAGTTAAATGAAGTTTTAGGATTGTTGCCAGATTTAATAGAGATTGATTTTTCTACATACAAAGATATATTAAGAGGTAATTATTCTCTAGAGTTAGAGATTAGTAGTGCTCTTAATTATGCCATTAATAAACTTACAAACATACCATACTCTAATTTATCCTATCATCAATTAGACGCACTAAAAAAATGTTTTCAATTTGAATTAGAAGGCGATGAAGTCATCTTAGATTTTGAAAACTCTATTATTAGAGGCGGAAATTTAAGATTTGTGAAGATTACTTCCACCATGGATGAAGATACGCTTAAAGGTATGTTAGGTTTTGAAGGTGTGCAAAGTTTTAGTTATGCATCATTTAATGATTTTTCATCTCTTTCAAGAGCTAATGAAATTATGGAGATATTGGGTAAATGCGAAGAGGGTCTTAGAACACGATCTAGTCGTCGTAAAAGACATGTTATAACAAGACGCTTACAAAGCTTATTTAAAACTAATGAGTGGAATATTAAAGATACAGAGCTTGCTAACAAAGTTGGTCATTGGATTGCAGATTATATTACAGATGGCAATTTAGCGGCTTTTTCCAATTTTTGCAGACTTAAAGTTATGACCCACAAAGGTCAACCGATTTATTCGATGGAGGAGATTGTATGATAATGGAGCAATTTATTGAATTAACTAAAGATTTTAAGACATCTCAACCTCTATTTAAGATTGAGATATCTAATTATGGAAATGTTAAAGCGAAATGTGTTGAAAAATACAAACCAGACCCTATTCCGGGAAATTATCTTTCTGAATTAGTGTGTGCTAACTATAGTGAATCTTTTAATGTACATGATGGCTTTTATTCATTAAATGCTCATGAAATAGTTCAAAGATCTATGGCAGATATTAGAAGAGATATCCCTAGATTCATTGAAAAGAACATAGGGATGCGCAACCCTAGACAAAGTAAACTTTATCGTTGGGCTTATCGCAACATGCCAGACACTACTGATTTTAATAGTGTTCTCATTATGATGTATAAGTATATACGTTCGTTTTCAGATTCTGATATGAAATCAAACAATACTGATCAAATTAACAATACAATTGCTTTACTTGAAGCAGTAATGGAGAAATATGGAGAATAAATACAATCGGACTCTCACTAATGAAGATGTTTTAAAGTACGAACCAATGATTGAAAAATACATTCGCGATTATGTAGTTAAAAATTGGAATGAAGCCACTACACGTAAAGGTCAAGGCGATATTGCGCTTGGCAATACAGGTATGAGTTTAAATGACATTCGTCAACATTTACGCACCGAAGTATGTGTTGCTCTCTATAACTTTAATCCTAATTATAGAACTAAAGAGGGTCGAACAGTTAAAGAATCAACATTTGTATTTCAACATTTATTTAATCGTGTTGGTCAAATGATGAAACGTCTCACTAAAAAACGTTATGGATATGGAGTTTGGCATAATAATATTGAGGAGACGTTGTGGGAAACGGAAGTAGACTAACTCCTTCAATGTTGGAGAACGCCATTGAACAATCACTAAAGTCGTTTGGAAAACCAGATCAACTGATTGTGCCTCATGAAGCCTTAACACGAGCTTTTGGCAGTCGCGTTATACATTATCCTCAATATGAAGGTACAGTTTGGGCAAATATTCACTCTCTTTCAACTAAGCAGCATAGTTTGGCAAAATTACACACTATACTTAATAAGTTAAATATTCTTAAAAAGATCCCTAAAAACGATTTAGACACTATAATTTATAAAGCAAAAGATAAGTTGCAAGAAGAGACGTACATATATTATGAACCTATGGACTAAACACCCTATTTTTTATATACCTCTTGAGAAAGAGTCTTATCTTAGTGGGAAAGATTTATATGATCAACAAATAAGTCACCTTGCAAATGCACTCATTATTAATGATTATGATCCAAATATAGAAGTTAAATCAGTTAAAATATCTGCAGCAAGTGCCCTTCTTTTTCCTAAAGATTCTTTAGTGTCTGGTTCTTTTGTAACAAATCTTGTAGCAAAGCAAATTGCTGGTGTTAATATACCGTATGATGATATAGATATTTACTTTAAATCTAAGGAGGATGCTCAGTTGTTCTTAACAATGAACAACACCGACCCTAGATTTTTTTCTGACTTCTCTAACCCTATGTGTTCATATGGTTTTATCAATGGGGATAAGTTTAATCTTATTTATGGAGTTGGATACTCTTCGCCAGAAAACTTAATATCGCGCTTTGACATTCGTGCGTGCTCTATGGCAATTGATATAAATACTTCTACCTTATATGCAGTAAAACATTCTGTAATGGATGCAACTAAACTAAAAATAGTATTTAATCCAGTTCCGCGATCAGTCACTATTAGACGCTTAACAAAATATATTGATAAAGAATTTAAAATTGACCCATATCAAAGTGTATTTTTTGTTGAGCTTTTAAGAAGCCATCTCTATTCTGCAGAATTAGAACTAATGACAAAAAACTATTAGTATAATCTCTTTTTAAGAGGTATTAATGAAAATTTATCAAACAGTATCAGAGGCTTATCTTGGAAC
>Ga0213917_1000100_pt1 | contig 21367 bp, 36 predicted proteins | sample McNCre117MG_FD_161051 | JGI IMG/M metagenome (GOLD analysis project Ga0213917, IMG submission 161051) | Freshwater microbial communities from McNutts Creek, Athens, Georgia, United States - 1-17 MG | ecosystem: Environmental > Aquatic > Freshwater > Creek | place: USA: Georgia | collected... | reverse complement strand
CCCATCGGGCCTACGCTACCTTGCGGACCAGGGTCACCTTGAATGCCTTGCGGACCTTGTTGACCAGTTTGACCTTGCGGGCCAGGCTCACCATCTTCACCAGGCGGACCCATAGGCCCGGTAAAGCCCATAGGACCCTGGTCACCTTGTTGGCCTTGAACACCTTGCGGACCTGGCGAGCCATCCTCACCATCTTCACCTGGTTCACCAGGCGGACCCATCGGGCCTACTATGCCTTGGATACCTTGCGGGCCTTGCGGACCTTGCGGGCCAGGCGAGCCATCCTCACCATCTTCACCTGGTTCACCAGGCGGGCCTTGTGTGCCGGGAAAACCTTGCGGGCCTTGCGGGCCTTGGATGCCTACCGGACCTTGCGGACCAGGGTCACCATCTTGGCCAGGCTCACCATCTTGGCCAGGCGGACCCATCGGGCCAGGCAAGCCTTGCGGGCCTTGTGGACCTATCGGGCCTGGCTCATCATCATTGACAAACTGGCCTGAGCTATTGACGTATCGTGTCAAAGCTTAGCCTTGCAAGTACAACATGGTAAAATGCATGTTCGCACCTGCACTGGTGTAGCTAGTGGCCACGGTGCTGAGACCTACAGCCAGCACGTTGCTACACAGAAAGCTCAGGCCATAGCTGAATGTTCCGCCCGCGGGAACGGGAATAATCACCAGCGGCGGGACTGAGTTGTCTATGACAGGTCCTGCCTGGTCATAGACTTGAACGTAACGCGTTTGATTGCTGTTATTGAAACCAGCCAGTTGCATCAAGCGCTTGGCACTCTCTACAAACAACACCTTTTGGTCCACTAAGGTGCCTTGTGTAGAAAAGAACAAAGGCGTAGCGGTAGCCGGGCCACCATCGGGAACGACAATCAGCCGACCATACCTGTCAGCCAATGGTGAAATGCAATCAGACAACACTTGCGGCGTGCCATCAGGCAAGTCAAACGTGTTGCCAGGTACACCTATTCTGCAGATTTGCTCTGACCACTCTGACTTTTGCATGGTTAGTACTCCAGCGTGTAAAAGAAAAAACTGTAAATCGAGCTGGTGTTAGTTTCGCTGGATACTGTCAGCGACCAAGTCACAAAATCCGTGAGAGTCATGACAGCGTTAGGCGGATTCCATTGTGCGGCGTAGCCAAGTGGAATCGCACCGTAAGCCGTTCCAGGTGTGAACTGGTAATCCCATACGTATTTCTTGCCCGTAGGAGTCAACTGGGTAAACCCGCTAAACTCATCAGGCGGCCAGCTATGTTGCTTGTTGATGCCTAGAAACGTCAAGCTAGGAATCGCTTTAGCATTTAGCTGAATGTTGCTCACTAGCCATGCGGCGCGGGCTTGGCGTGTGTCACATGGATAAACAGGGGTGACAACCGTGTTAGGGTCGTAACTACTTTGGCTAAAAGGCGTAACCTTGCAGGGTATGCTGATACGCTTAGGCCGGTTAGCGATGTCCTTACCGCTTTGAATCTGAATGTCACCAGGCATGTAGCTAGCAGATTGCACCTGCACATTTTGGCCCGGCAACACTTCAATCGTTTCACCCCAAGTAAACTCCTTTTGAGTGTTACCTGAGCCTTGCAGCCTGACAAACGGAACTGTCGACTGGTTGCCTAGCGAATAATGATAAGGCTCATCCCTACCGCCGCTAAGCACAATGCTGCTTTTCTGAAACGGCTCTACATTCTGAGCAAAGAATGTATTGAGCGGCTGACTTTGCTTTCTATGTAGCAAATCCATTTAGGACGTAATCCTTTTGATGAAATACAAAGCGCCGATGGCAGCGCCCGAGGTTAGACCTATCGCGAGCAATGCAAGCGCAGTCGATGCTACATACATCGCCATAACTTTTACACCTCGCATTTGAGCCTCACCATAGAACCAGTTACTGGTGAGTATGTTTCCGTAGTCTAACACCTGGTAGTTTCGCCTTTGAGCGAAAGCAGCCCGTGCAGCCGTAGCCGTTTCTACATCCTTACGCGTAATCGGCGCGGCGTAATGCGAGCTAGCAGGAATCGGGCTAGGGGCTTGACCGCTGAAAATGCTATCTATGACATGCCTAGTATCTGAGCCAATCTGACTCAGCGGCACGGCAGCCCATTGCTTACGCAACTGAGCTTGCTGGTTCTCAAAAGCAATCGCTTTCAAGTCACCTTTCATTTGCTCGATAGCCTGCAAGTGCCTTTTGCCGGTAGGAAACCAATCCGGATTGATAGGCTGTGCGTAGGCTCGAACAAACGTGCTAAAACTACTGTAAAGTGGATACAGCATACCAAAGCGTTGAATGAGGGTCCAAGCTACGCCCAGTTTAGGCGGTCCCTCACGTTCCAAAGCTCTAGCTAGGTCCAGGTAGTCAGCATCCGTGAGCACATAGCGTTGCTCACGCCCTGACTTTTGAAACACCAATACGCGGCTTCCCGGCTGGTTTTCTTGCATTGTTTGCTGCCTTTACAGGGGATGCTGTGAGCGGCTCATTCTTTAGAATGCTTAGAATGGTATAGAGCACCGTAGCAGCCACTAGTATGTTAGCTAGGACTGCTAGGTTGCTCTCTATAGCCTTGCGGCTTTTCATTCTAACGGAAACTCCCACACGTGAATGTTGAAACTCAAAACAGCCTGCTCAGGCACCGCGGGGATAGATGGGTCATTGAACGTGTCATGCAAGGCATGCATGCATTGACCCTTGATGCTCAAGGTCTGGTTAGGGTCCAGCACGATATTCGGCTCGAAAATGTGCGGAGCTACCGTGTCAGAGCTGGTGACTAGCCCTGGAATCCAGCCGCCTGGAAAGTTAGGCGGCGCATTGTTGATGGCCGCCAATACAGGCGAGACAATGGGCACGGACCGAAAGTCGGGCACGGCACCTAGCAACATGTTCGACACGGGTACAAAACCCATGGTGTACTGTTCACCAGCCGAGTCATAGATTTGCACTTCAATGTTGTTCACGTCACCTGAAGCGGTAAACGCAAACACTCTAGCGCGCCGTGAAATCTGTAGATTCTCAGTGTCCTCTTTATTGGTGGTGGACAACACTAGCTCACCAGCATAGATACGGTAAATCACCGCCTTTTGCTTGGCGTCGGGATTGTTGTACACACACCAGCGGGCTGACTCTGCTTTGGTCAAACGAAAACGGGGCCAATACATGGTTTATTATCCTTTCTAACGTTGCGGCTAAACCTAGCGGCCCATTCCTGGAAACTCCCAGGTGTAAAACGCTATATTGAGAATCTGGGGGAACCTAACAGGCTGCGGCCCGGCTTCACTGTTCGAGTAATCGATGTACGTAGGGCTTACGTCCGTACCCTCGAAAATCAATGACTCGTTAGGCTGCAATACCCAGTTAGGCTCAATCTGCCACGGGAAGTTTTGGCGGTTTTGCGTCACGAGAGACACGGTTGACTCAAAGTCAATCGGGCCATAGGCGGGACCGTAGGATTGCACGACACGGATAAACGCTCCGCCTGCCGCGTTGAGCAATGGCGGCGGATTGGCGTACGCATCAAACCCGAATGCAGCCGCATTTTGCATGGAACCGGCAATCAGGCTCGACACAATAGGCGGCTTATTCGTGCGAGGCGTAGGCATGGTGTAGACCGTGCCGTTGGTATTCTTGACAGTCAGGCGCCAGCTATCGAGATTGCCGCTAAAGGTAATCGCGAACACACGCGAACGCCTTGCAATCTGAATCTTGCTAGTTGTGACGATAGCCGGGATATTTTGGTCAGGCTGCGCAGGCGTTGCAAGCTGCAACCTGTACGCTCGCCTGAGCACCCCTGGCTTTTTGCCATCCTTGTACAGGCTGACAAACTTACGCTCATAATCGGTCAACACACAGTTAGGCCAAAACCACATTGCTTTGTCTCCTACGGTCCTAGAGCTAACACGTACGGATGAAGCTCAGACTACATTTTGCGATTGGAAATAATAAACTCGCCACGCTCATCAGTCATAGCTAAACTGTAAAGCGTGTCGGATATGCTTGGATTGTCATGCGCAGCAAAACTAATAGCACTGGCTGCTATGCGTGAATAAGCTTCGCTGCTATCCGCTGAAATCGTGCGCTGCTTATGCGGCGAGAGATTCAATCCCTCTAGTGCGCAAAGCCGCTTGCTGCCGTCAAACAGTTCCGCACCATAGCTATGGTCGGGACGTAGCTTGACAATGATTTTGAGGCTACCGCTGTATCGTGTCGCTTGGTTGGCCATGATTTTATGCTTTTCTTATGCAACAAAGGCGCATGCGTGCACTCCCACACGCATGCGCCTTATTGCCTGGCTAGCTTTACGACTTTTCGACGAAGCTTTCCGTTGCCCAGAAATCCACACGGACCAGGAACGGGGCGCCGCCGTTGGGATTGGCGCCAGAGCCAATGCCTACAAACGTGTTGCGCGGCAAGTTGATGGTGAAGTTGAACGACTCACCATGCTGCAACAGAATGGGGATTTTGAACTTGCGACGCAAAGCAGGCGCCGCAAAGCCGTTTGTAAAGGCCATGTTCTCAGCACTGGGCTGCGTCGTGGCGTCCGGAGTCGTTCCCGGATTGATGTCCACGCCAATACCCATGGCTGGCCCGCCTGCCTGAGCAAAGTCACTCATCAAGCCCAGGGGAACACTGTTTGTGAGGTACGTAATGCTGAGTACCGCACTCGCAAAAAAGTTGGCCATGGCGCTTGGCGTTGGATAGCGCGCCACGTAGTTGGCGCTGAGATTCGTTCCAAAGTCAGCCGCCATGACTGAGCAACCAAGCTCGACAACCTCAAAGTTTTGGTTGTCCGGGATACGGTTTTGTGACTTCCAGTTGCTCTCACGGTCCGTAATCACTTGACCGCTTGGGAAGCCTTGACCGTTACTGCCTACCGGTGTGGTAAACAGCGTATAGTTGCCCGCGTTGATGTAATCGCTGGCGCTGGTATCGAAGTAATAGCAACTCCAGAAATGCCGCTGGCGAATCTGGTCAAACTTGTCAAAGCGCTGGCCCGTGGTGAGAACTTGCCGGGCCTGGCGACGTACTTGCGTGCTGATTCCACCAGAAGCGGGCCGGTGCCTGATACGTTGTGGTCTGCGTGCCATAGTCTTTTATCCTTAGATGAGAATCTTACGGTTGATTGTGAGGGTGGTGCTTCAGCTCTTTTCTGCGAAGCTTTCGATGGCCCACCAGTCAATGCGCACTTCAGCCCATCCCGTGCCGCCGCCACCTTCTGTATTGGAGGTTTTGGACGCGGGACTGTTGAGAGTCACGGGGCGCGGGAAGTTGATGCGCATACCCATATTCTCACCATGTTGGAGCAGGATAGGGATATCCAGCTTGCGGCGGAAAGCAGCCGTCGGGATGCCATTGCAGGCACCTGTGTTGAACAACGCGCCAGGCGCAGTGCTGACATCGTTCGGCGCATACTGATTGGCATTGGCGACAATGCCCGCGCTTTGCGAAAAGTCAGCCAACAAGCCTAGCGGCACATTGTTGGTCAAGAATGACATTTCAAGCACGCCACCAAAAGCAATGGCGTTCATGTCCTGTGCACTCATAGGCCGTGCCGCGCCAGCACGGCTAATGTATGTTTGCTGTGAACTGGTCAGAGCATTGTAAATGCCCGAGCCATCCACGGGACCCTGAGCCGCAATGCGCTCAAGCGGCGGATTGCGGATGGTGACTCCGATTTCCATGATAGCGAAGTTCTGGTTATCGGGCACACGTCCAGCATTCAACCAGTTGGTTTCACGCAACGTCAGATTGAGGTTGGTCGGATAGCCTTGTCCGCTGGCGCCTGGAATGGTCTTGAACAAATCGTATGCACCGGCTGCAATACGATTTGTAGCAGGGTCCGCAACGAACAAATACGTTGACCAGAAATGCCGCTGGCGAATCTGGTCAAAGTTTGCCATGCGCTGGCCGCGCTTGAGCACCTTGCTCACTTGCTTGTCTACGATGGCTTCCAATGTAATGGGCATAGTTATCGCCTTTGTGTCCCTATAAAGTTGAATGCTGGTTTCGTTTGCTTGGTTTGTCTAACTTGGTTTTCTACCAAGTCATTTCTTCTACACCGTCCAACTCGTCCGAAATCAAATCATCATCCACATCATCGGACAAATCTTCGGACAGGTCGTCATGCAAATCGGCTTCGAGCAACGCGCTTAGCTCAGCCGCCAACTCTTTTGGATTCTTTTTTGGTGCCAAGCCACCGAGCAACATCTCGACGTCCGGAACCAGCGGCGCAAGCGTGGCGCCTGCAGCTGCAGCCGTAAGCGGATTGCGGCCACCCAAGTACGCCAGCAATGCGGCGCTGGCTACGCGCGCACCATTACGGACATAAAAGTTGTTCATGTGATTGAACGCCAGGCGATTGAGCGCAGCGCCGCCAATGGTTCCACCCATGATGTACATAAGGTCACCCATCAGGTGCTGGCTCGGATTGCGGCGGCGCCTATGGCGGCGACGTGGATTGCTGAGAATCATCGGGTTACTCACGAATGGAGTAATCCCGCTGTTGCGACGCACGGTCCCGCTAAAGCGCGCACCCTTGAAACGGTAGGCACGCTTGCGACGCTTGCCACTCGAACGCTTACGACGCTTTTTGCCATGCTTGCGTGCCGGGTTTACAAATACAGTTCTCATTGTGGATTTCCTTGTATGAAGTTGCGTGACTAGGTTGCGCCGTATAGCCCGCGCACCATGGAAAACTAACCTACGATACCCTCTTTACCAACGGCATATGATGCGCCGCCTTGGTGTCGGGCCGGCTGCAGATATCCCACACCTGTAGGATGTGTATAGAGTGTGGGAAACGGTCGCTCATGTTCGTGGTAATAGTAATGTTCCTGACTACCACCCTTTGTGGATAAGTAATCGGTTCTAGTTACTCTACCAATGCGATTGAGCTTGCGAGAGAAGTCAGGCACGTCAATCGGCCTATTATTCTTACGCGGTACAACATACAGCCTATTGCTGCGATGGCCTACAGCTAAGAATGCCTCGCCTGTTTGAAACCTAAGCTGGTTACCGTTCTCAAGTGCTAACATGGCCATCATACCAAGCATAATAAGCGGCTCAGGAGCGTTTAGCTCAATAAGCCGCTCATGCTTGTTTCCCCAGTGCAACAGAGAAAACGTTTCAGTGACATCCTTGCTTTCAAAAGGATTGCCTTGAAATAAGTGTGCGTAGCGTAAACGCTCAGGCATAGCTTGCTACTTTGCCACTGCTAGCAGCCACGCCTATAAAGGCGGCTACTGCAATGCCGATTCCAATCTTGATAAACTTGTGGTTATCAAAGCTAACAGTAGTCACAGCGGGAACAACAAAAGCAGGCTTTGCAGCTGGCTTAGCCTTGGCTTTGGGCTTACCAGCTTTCAAGACGATAACCGCCGCTTGGCTGTAGTACTTATTCCAGCGGTCCAAAGAATCCAAGTCTAATAACTGTTCATGGTTGGTTCCGTAATAGAAATCCTGCCAACCATTCAGGATACCCAAAACAATCTTATCGTTTTGAGCTGACATTTTAGGCTTGGCTTGAGGGTATTTCTTGCCAAGCGTGTAGAACGCCTCAACCAACTTGTCCTGTGACAGGCTAGCCATGGTGCTCCGTGTCACCAGGATTCGCTGGCGGCGGCTCCGTAGGCGTTCTGTCAGGCTCGGTTGACCCTGTAAGGTTTTCACCTTGCACAGCCACGTCAGCACGGCCATGGATGGCTATGCGATGCTTGGCTTTGTGAAAGCAATCTTCAGAGCAAATGTTAGAGCCCAGTGGTAGGGCACCCATCAAACCGCGCCAGGTTGCTTCATTGGCCTTTGATTTTTCAGCGCCGCAAACTACGCAGCCGCCTACAGCTAGCAGGCTTGGTTTTGTTCCTAACTCCATTATGTAGCCTTTCTTTTGAACCTTACCACTATGACAGCCACGGCTACTAAACCGATAGCTACACTACCAGCAACAACCATGGTTTTGATGGCATCAACTTGCGTATCTGCAGCGGGCCTGATTTCCGCCCCTGGCCCGGTAGGTGCGGTTTTGCTTTTGGTCGTGTAAAGCTGGCGCCAGTACGCTAGCTGTTTACCGTAATCCTCCGCAGTGCGAACCGTTGCAATCGTAAGCCATCCCCAAAAGCCGATGTTTTTGTACCAGTTGAGAAACGACTTATACAACGTATTCCAAGCCTGCAACTCTGTCTGGCTAAGCACGTTAGGGTGTGCTGCTAAATCAACTGAAAACGACCTATAAGCGTTCGCTACAAGCGTCGTATAGTTTTCAATCTCGCTAGGGGTCCAAAGCGCTATCAGGTCCTCTAGGCTTTTTGGCTGGCTTTTGGTGCGGGGTTTCGGCTTCATCATCGGATTCCCAGCTGATGTTCACGGGCTTGACGGGCCTTAGCGAGAGTATTTGAATCGCCTCTTTAGCTTTTCCAGGTGGCAAGCTCCTTAGAGCCTGCATCGTTACAGACTGTAAGGGTGTGCCTGTCAGCTTTCCCACGAACCAGTTGACAAGCCCTACCGCGCACACAGCCAAAGCAACCTTACTGTCCGGAAACAGCCAACACACAAAGCCCATAGCGGCCAGTGCAAGTGAAAATCCCGCCGCTTGCAATGCAGCCGCCTTTAGGCTGTCGTTCATACGTTGATTCCGTATATTTTGAACACGCGCTGAGTGTTCTTGTTGCTGCCTAACAAAGCACTTTCTAGCTCATCAAACTTCGAAAGAATGGCTTTGTGTGCTGCATCATTGGCAGCCCAACGCTCATCCTCTTTTACAAGCTTGTTGTGCTCGCTAGTCACTTGCTGTTTCAACGCCTGCTTAGCTACTTGAGCTTTCATAGCGTCGACTTGAGGCTTTACTACCTTAGCCAACTTTTTGACTAAGGCAGCCTGCTTAGCAGCGTTCGCGTGATTCTCCTTTTGATAGGATTTCAGCGCTGCTAGCGCATCTTGCTTGACATCCGTAGGCACGCCTACCAGTCCAGCCGCCTCATGGTGCTCAGTTGCACCTGAGTCATGATGCTCAGACGCAGCCGCTGGCGCTGGCCCGCCACCCTTGTGTTTTTTCTTGAACAGGCCACCAATGCCTTTGACTATGCCGCCTACAGCTGGCGCCGCAGCTGCAGCAATCAAAGGAACGATTCCTAACTCAGGCTCAGGATTTTTCTTTACCCTGTATGCGCTAGGCATGACATCGTTTCTCCCGTACTTGGCCTAGCAGGCCAATGACTTCCTTGCGCCACTTGTTTTGGCGCTTGCGTGCGTTGTGTTCGCTGGTGGCCTTGTGTTGCAAAGCCATCTTGTCCAGCAACAAGCGAATGCGTTTCATTTCAGGCGCAATCTTGAGCGCTACCTGTCCAGCCACGTGCTGGCTACCGCCGCAAGGCATCGCATGAATCTTGATATGCGGTAGCAGCGGCGCCAGCTGCAACACCAGCTTGCGCTGCTTGGCAGCTTTCAAAGCCGCTAGCTTTTCACAAGCGGATTCAGCATCGCCGCCTAACAGACCGCCTGCTACGTCCAGCGCCGCGGATGCACCGGCTTTCAAGCCGCCTTTACCTTTGCCTTTACCAGCGAGCGCTTTTCCGACCTTGATACCGCCTCGAACCACTTCGCTAGCGCCGCCTGTAATGCCAGCCACCAAAGCCCGGCCTAGGCTGATTTTGCCTAACTCAGCCGACTCAGGTAGCCCGTGCAACTGAAGCCGCGGCTTGTAGCCCCTATGGCGCCTGGCGTAACGCTTTTGCGCAAGCCACTGCTCGCGCACCTTAGCCAGTATCTTACGGTTTTGCGCATCCGCTTCTGACTGCGTAGGCGCTGCATCATCGGCCAGTTCACCTAGGCAGCAACACTCAAGCGCCGCGTCTAACGGGTCTGCCCCTAAAATCTCACCTAGCTCATCCATGGCTCACGCTCCTAGGTCTGATTCACAGCTACGCCCGTAGCTTTTTTCAACTTATTCCAACGGGCGAAGTAGTTCCCGTTAGGGCTGCCTGTGCATTGCCGGTCAATCTTTTTGAGCGCGGTTTGCACTGAATCTCTAAATGCATCCTGAGCCATGAGCTTGTTAGACTCGCTGGTTACAGCCCGCTTTGTAGCCAACAAGTCAATAATCTTGCCTTGAGCTTTGAGCATCTTGTAAATCTGACTCAAGCTAGGCGCCTGACTATTGGCCCTGTCTTTCTTTTGCCTGGCTATCATCACAGGCTTGTGACCTTGCGCTTGAACTTCCTTTACAGCCTTGCGAGCTGGCGCGTGCTTTGTTGGTTTCTTAGCCGCCTGAACTTTCTTGTAACGGCCAGTTGACACTGAAGCGCTAAACTGTGGCGCTTGAAATCGAGCACTAACGCTAAGCTTTCCCAGCTCACGATTGATTTGCCTGACAGCTTTGGCTTCCTCGATTCCTGACACTTCCATGGCACCTAAGCCAAAGTCGTAATCATCATCTAGTTCGCCTACCACGCTATCAAGCTCATGCACAGGAACCATGACAGTGTCCCGCACTTTGCCATCGGCTCCTAACTCCAAAATAGGAACTTGAGTCATGGTCGGATATGAACCTTTCTACCGTTAGCAAAGCAAACGGTGATACGCGTGATTTCAGCCTCACCACGCAACAGTTTTTCCAATGTCCCGCTAGGTTGCGGAACATCATCTAAATGCACGGCTGAGCCTAAAATCTTAGGTCGCATCAAAGCCGCGCCACGCTCGCCTGATAAGGCTCGCACGTTTTGGTCTGAAACCGCGTAATCCTCGCTAAGCTCACCATCGGACAAATCATCATCATCCGAGCCTAGCTCATCCCCACCATCATCTAACAAATCATCATCTAAAATATCATCTAGGTCGTCTGCCATGGCATCCCTCTTGTTAGATATCGAGCCTAAACTCTGTGTGTTGCCAGCCTTTACTATCCAGCATGGCAATAGGGTCTTTACCAATGGGCCAAGGCTGGACTGACTCTAAAGCCAACCATTGCGCTCCTAACTGAACTTCCGGGAACACATGGCTCACGGTCCCTTTGTCACCCTTGCGGAACGTGACAAACACCAGCCTAACGGGCATTCGGAACGACTTGAGAACGGCTGCTATAAGCCTGCTCTTATCGTCGCAATCTCCGATTCCCCAATCAGCGGTAACCCATGGCGCGGCTATGACTTCAGGAAACTCACGAAAAAACTTGATGCTTTGCGCGTAAAGCTGAACAGCCCGCGCCAATGCTACTTGGTCGCGGGCTGCAACATCATACTTACGCACTATGCGAGCGCCTAACTGGCGTGTGCGAGGGTCCTCTACGTCAGTCAGTATCTGCGTCCGTATCTCCTGAGCCAGTGAATATAGGTCCGGATGGCTCATCCTCTGACTCTTCAGGCTCATCTGGCTCGGGTCGCTTGTCACCACCCTCAAGCATATCTAACAACTGGTCAGGGTCTATTCCGCGCCTGCGCATCGCCAGCACGATACGCCGCAACTTATCCTTACCAGCACTAGAGCCATTGCTTTGACCTGAACCCTTACTAAGCTTAGGCAAAGCAGCCTGGCTTTGCTGCTTAGCCCCTGCCAACAAGCCTACGCCGCCTTGTAAAATCTCCTGCCAAAATGGCCGCTCGTCTGGTTGGTCAAGACTTCGGCCTAAGTTCAGACCTTGAGCAAACAAGGCTAGCATACGTTCGGCGCTTGACTCTTCACCGTTGCCAGCACGCATCGCTATCATCATTTCCATGGTGTGCGTATGGCTGGCTTGCATCATGGCCAACTGTTGCTGGTGACCTTGTGTCATGGCGGCTAAGATGCTTGCAAAGAACTGTTGCGTTTGCGCGTTTGCGCCTTGCATAAACTCACGCTCACGTGCCGCCGCAGCTTGCGATGTCTCTTGTACAAGCCTGGTGTGTGCATTGGCTTGTTGCACGGACTCAGCGGCTGCCTGGCGAGACAACCTTTCAACACGGTCCAGCTCCGCCGCACTTGGACCCGCAACGGCCGCTGGCGCAACACGGGAACCGTCCATAGGACCCAAGCCGAGTGAGATACGTTGATTTTCAAGGACCCTGAGACGAAACCCGCGCGCATTGACCGCCTCGATATTGTAAACCCCGTCGCCAAACAGTTGACCGATGGTTTCGAGTGTGGAGCTGGTAGGTATCTCGCCTTTATAGCCAGCGCCTGGATTGTCCAGCTTGACTAGGCGCAACTTGGCAATCGCTCGATTGTTCGCAAAGCCAGCGCCGCTAAACAGCGGAACGTCCATTGCGTTAGATACTTCATCATCACTGTCAGCGAAATCAAGCTCACTGTCTATAACTTCTGAATCCGCAACCTCATCCAAGTCAACAGGTGAGGGTGCCGCCTTACGCTTTTTTACCATGAACGATTCCCCATATCTGCCTAACAGTGTTGATAACTTCTACGCTCATTTTTACGGCTTTGACCACACGCTCAGTGGTCTGGTCATTTGCGGGACCCTCACTCTCTGCAACTTCCTCCGCATAGACTTCATCAAGTATCAGCCAGACATAAATCGCCGAAATCATCCTGAGATGAAGCTCTCTAACCGGCTCCTCCGTTTCGCACCACTCGTCTACCGTGGCTTGTAACCACTCTTCAGCACCGTCTAGCTCAAGCTGCAACTCACCTGACTCTAACCCGTACAGAAAGCCTTGCAGAAGCTCCCCGTTTTTCTGGGCTAGCCTGTCAGTAAACTCACTGAGCGTTAGGCTTTGACTAACAACGGGCTGCTTAGCTTGCGTACGCGTTTTGGGCATGACTTAGTTATCCTCTTATGTGTGTCTGAGCATCCTCACGCATCCTTACAAACCTGCGTATCTCGCCTAACGTTGGTACACCAGGCAAGTATCGATAACCTCAACATTTTCAGCAATCTTACCGAACAACTCTCGCGTTTGCGAGGGTGTCAACTCCGTTTGAGAATCCTTGATAAGCTGGCGCAGCGTAGTAACCGCCTTGTATATGCGTGTTGACCTGGTCCGGTTACGTAGAATCCGCATGTAGCTCCGATAACGTTGACTGTTACTCAAAGCGTCGGATGGTGCTCTGCGTTGTCTTTCCGCGATAGCTGACACGGGAATGTCAAGATAAGCAGCCCATTGCGCCACAATCTCAGCCGGCATGTGACTACCGCCTCTACGCCCTGACTCCACGTCGCAAACATAGGTTTTGCTGCGGCCTACCGCGATACTGATGTCAGCAAGCGTGTAGCCTCTACGTTCTCTGACTTGCTTGAGAAACGCTCCTAAGCGTCTCTTTACCTCCTGCTCTGCTAAATCCATTACCAACCTCCTGCTATCCATATCCGGGGTTCTGAATCCCCATTTTCTAAGTGTAAGCGTTTCATATCCCCAAAGCGCATTTGCCTAGGTATGGCATAAGGCTTAGGGTGCAAGCGTCCCGCGCGAATGTCAGTCATAAACCCTGAAATCCCTTCGCGCGTAGGCTTGTCAGCCTGGCGACCCTTGAGCTGGGCAATGAACTGTAACCACCGTTGCTCCATTTCCACGGCGGCGAAATCCTCATCCGTGTTAGGGTCGGCTGTGATAGGCATCCCTTTAGCCTTGTACACAATGCGCTCAGATTCTTTCTTGTAATAGCCAGGCGCCTTGACCAGCCTATACACCTTAGACGCTAAAAACTCTGCTTCGATAATCTCACACTCAAGATTGAAGTCACCAAGCCGCTTTTCACTCACCATGCCAAACACGGGCTTGTCTAAAATCAAGCTATCCGTATCACAGTAGTAAATCTTAGCCCCTGCATCATGCGCGGTTTTGATGCCTGCTAGCAATCTCAACCTAGCTAGGGCTGTGACGTATGCACCGGCTGCCACGTGTCTAAAAGGTCCTTCACTCTCAGTGGTCAGAAAGTAAGCGCCAGGTGCCGGGCTTTCTTCGATGCATTCAGCGCCAAACTTTTCGATGGCTTCAGTGACCATATCGTCACCAAAAAGCACGCTGCGTCTCACAGTGGTCTCAATCAGCTTGCCATAGATGCTATTGAGAAAAATCTTATAGGCGTACGTTCGAAACTCATCCCCTACCGCTTTAGCCTCAAGTCGCATGCTGAAAAACTGATTGACTACCGCTTGCAAAAACGGCACTGGCTCAAACAACGCTTGACCGTGAATGTGTATCTTCAGCCCGTGCGCTTGACCTTGCTCCCAAAGCTCCATCAGCTCCACATTGGTCCAGCGGCCACGCTCGCCTTGTGGCCATGCTTCGCTGGCCGTGAGAATCGGAAACACCACCTTGTGCCCTACAGGCTTGTCTATCTCAGGCAAGCCATACTTGGCCCGCTGGCGATTCTCACGCTTGCGGGTCTCTACATCATCACGCCAGGGTAACACCGGAAACTTGAAAACATCCTTGAGCGGCGGCATGTCAATCGACACTTCACTCACACCGCAACGATTGAGCGACTTGTAAACATCCTGCACTTGCACGCAAGGCTTGCCAGGCAAGCTTACCGAATGACTTCTAGGCGAGCTAAAGCCTTTGAAGTAGGCAGGTAACTCCTGCGTCATGGCCCACGGATAGGCACTCGTGATGTCATAGTAATACAGCCGCTGCTTCGTATGCTCCTTACAGTAAACTTCTGTCCTGCCACCAAAGTAGCTAGGCATGCAAAAGGCATCCGCCTGTAGCATGGCCGTGCTGTATTCCATCTTGGTTCGCCCGCTAACAGGGTCGGGAACTTTATCGTAGAAGCGCCACCACTCCAAAGCATCCGAGCGGCGTACAAACCTGGTAGCAATGCTGGCCAGCGTAAAACCGAAATCACAGTTTGCACTCATGAGACTTCTACGCATGAGCTTCAAACCTTCCAACACAATGTCACAGTCTCTGTAGCAATAATCTATCACCGTCTGTTCGCTGTATTCTCCTATCTTGCGTCTATCAATCTCAAGCTTGTGTAAATCCCTAGCCCTAAAGCACTCACACTCGCAAACTTCGCAGCCTTGGCCTTCAACATGTTGGTCCTTGTAATGCCAACACTCGCAAACCACCTTGCTGACAGTCTCACCAATCTTTTTGACTGAGTCAGGCATCAACCTGCCTGACTCGCAAAACTTGATTTGATTCCCCTTATCGTCTCGAACCACCAAAATGATAATCAGATTTCCGCTCACCATGGCTTGCCAGTTGTACACCTGCCACTTTCTAACCTTACCCTCACTACGCAAGGCTGTTTCCCAGATAATAAACCTATGGTCATACCTGCCACCCCAATGAGCCCAGACCATGTCAGACTCGAAATCGTCGCTAAACAAAAAATCTATATACTCGCCTACTGTCGTGTAATGGCGCCGTTGACCCATCTCATCTACGTGGCAAACTCGCGTAACGTCTACCCAGCTGGTAGCCTCAATATCAAACACTGAAAACAACGGCCAAGGTGTTTCATCACTCAGCGGTTTCACGTGCTCAATACTCCAACTCTTCTGGCCAATCCCAGTAAGGGAACCACACGAAATCATCATCGCTTGCATACTCCCGTAAGAGGCGAAACGTACGCTTGATAAACGGGTCCAGCTCAATCAAATCGTTGTAGGCTTCCTCTAGCCCCGTGCTCTTGTGAGCATCGCCAAAGTTTAGCTTGACGTTGATAGCTCCATCCTCAAGCACGATATGCGCGCTGTGATTTTTGCCAGGCAGATTGTCATTCAGCCATTTCTGGATGCCTATCGCCGCCTGGTCTCTATCGCTAAACTCTCTTAGCCTGATACTAATCCCGTACCGCCACATGGGTGCATCATCCGACTCATGCAAACCCGTCTTTCTCAGCTTCGCTAGAAATGCAGCCTGGAATACATCCTCAAAGTTACTAGCCGTCCGATTCCCATTGCCTGAAATCCTGGCCCGTTCACCCTTTTCCTTATCACTCATGCCGCGCTCAGAATAACCACCAGGGTCCGCCGCATGAACGATGTACACCTTGCCTTTTGTAACCGGCTCCTCACGAACCTTAGGAACCAACCTAACAACTTCAGCTTGCACCGGCTCTAACTTCGGCGGACTGGTAGGCGTGACAGGTAAGGGCTCAGGCTTTACACGACGCGGCTTGCGCGTTACGCGTGATTTGCGTGTTGTGAGTTTTTGTTTTGCGGCTGCTAGTTCTGATTCGAGCCGCTTGATTTTCTGGGCTTGGGTTTCCCGTTTAGGTTTTGAGGCTGGTTTCTTAGTTGCGCCTTTTCTAGCGCGTTTTGTAGGATGCTTTGGGCCTTTAGGTTTAGGTCGTGTCTTAGACTTGGCTGGTAGTTTAGTGGCGGCTGACTTGGCTGGTTTCTTTGAAACTTTCTTAGGAGTAGCTTTAGGCTTACTCTTTTTAGCAGTCTTAGAAGTCTTAGTAGACTTTTTAGCCTTGGCTTTCTTGGCTTTCTTGCTGCCATGCTTCCTGGAGGTTGAGGAGCTTTGTGATTTCTTGCGACGCTTTGCGGATGAAGCTAGCTTTTTGGTCATAGCAAGATAGTGCGATTAGGGTTATGCGTAGGGCGGTAGTGAGAGAATCCACGCGCATCCGCAACGCTTGGATAGGGTCTATCGCTGACAGGCTTAGGTTGTCCTCCGTGTTGTCTATGAGGTTGGAAAGCAAGGCTAGAATGTTTTGGTATTCAGGCGGGACAGGTGGGCGACGTTTAGACATTTGTAGTTAGGTAGTTGAGATGAAAAAAGCCAGCATCGATAGTTAATCGATGCTGGCTACTCAAGCCGAGACACTCACGGCTGGCCAGTCACCGGGCCTGTTAGCGTAGGGCCAGGTGGGTTATGTACAAATGGAGGCAGCCGCCGCCCTGAAGCGTAACCATAGGCTGGCACTAGGTTGCGCTCAGGGGGTTTGAGCGCCGTTCTAGTGGTACGGGCTAGGGGAACCTATGGCTACGATTCAGGGCGGCGGCTGCAAGCCTGCTTAGGCTAGCTTGCCGTGCTTAGCATTCAGCGCGCGCTTGACTCGTTCGACTTGCAAGTAGTCAGAAGCGGGCAAGGGTGCCTGACATGGATACTCGCTATCCGTGTCGTGGTAGTAGGTCACATCGCCTGTGACAGGTTCTACTCGGCCGCTAAAGTAAGCAGGGTAGTCAGGCATTGACCGCCGCCGCCGCTTTCTTACGTGCCTTGGCATCCTTATCCTTGCGGGATTGGGGAGCTGGTTCAGGCTCGTAAGGCTCATCCTCATCATCGGATGAGGCTGCGTCGGCGGATAGGTCCTCTAGGTGTTCCTCGCTGATGTTCTCAGCGAAGTCTTCATCGTAATCCAGCTCGAATAGCTTGGTATCGTTGCCGTTGCCTGAGCGGCGCATTTCGACAAAGGTGAGCAACACAGGCGTGTTGACCTTGACGCGAGCAAACAAGCGCTCAAGCACAGTGCCGCTCACTGACTTGATTTCGCCTGTATCCTCATCCTGGATTTGAAACGTCAACATCCAGTTGGTTTCGCGCGTCTTACGGTCGAAACCGAGATTGAGCCGCTTGGACCCGATATAGATGCCTTCCAGCGTGGCGCCTGCCTCGCGTGGATTCCAAGGCTCGGGAAGGTCCGATTTCATGCGTGTGTACTTGCGTGTCTTTTTGGCCATTGTCTGCATCCCTAGGTTGAACAACCAGGGCTAGGCGTTGTACAGGCGCCTTGCCCGAATCTACGGGAGGATGCCACCACACAGCACAGCTAGGCTTGCGAGCCTGAGCTGACAGGTTGCAATCATCATCGCCGTAGCAGTCCAACGGGAGTGGCAAAATAACGGCCATAGGACGCACGATACCATGCGCCTGGACTGGCCGCTATGGATGCAACGCCCGTTGGTTCCAACACTCGCGTCCTGAGTACATGACTCATTACGCTGTGTTGAGTACGCACAGTGTCTTAGCCGAGTACGCACCGTCATGTCAACGGTGTGCGTATGAACGGAAGTGCCCTAGCATGGCACATAGGTGCCGCAATCCAGCCACACAGGATGCGTGTGTGAGGCAGATTTGTCGCTAGGGTGATACCTAGGTAGCCAGCCACTGGACAGGAAAACTGTAAGGTGTACGCTGCTAGGCGGGCCTAGGCTCCGTGCGAACGCAGTCCAGTCCTATCGTTGAACAACTACTAGGCCCGCTTGCTGGTTTCATCTAGCAAGCGGGCTTAGCCCTATCTAGGCACCTATGAGCGACTCAATCAAGTATGCCATCGTAGCAAACCAATCAGGGCTGTTTATCGGAGAAATCGAGCAAGTAGGCATGCTGGCCGTGACCTTGCTCCATCCGATGGCCATTGTCATGCAACAGGTTAGGGGGCAAAGCCAGGTTCAGATGAGCTTGCAGCCGCTCCTGATTCCTTGCAGGCGTGTGAGCTTGCCTAATATGAGTATGCTTTGGGAGGAAGCAGACTTAACCGACGATTTCAAGGCTAGGGTGATTACGGAATACGTAGCGTTGCAGGTTCAAAAGCGCAGCGGGATTCAGCTAGTCAAGTAGCTTGTCAGTTGACGCATGTACACATCGCTGACAAGTCTAGGCTGAGTAAGCCCGGCATGTTGGTCTGATAGACGGGGTTACCTTCTGCCATCAGCTTATGGATGCACACTGGGCAACACGGTATGAGGCGACCCCATATCAACACGGTTAGCTTAGCCTCATTCTCACAAGGTTCTAATACGGCTTGTGGTAGCTGGCATGTTTGCATAGCCCGCACCCTAACTCAGCCAGGGGGAAAAGAACATGATTCGCGTGCTCACGCTCATTGATATGGATGGCCCTGTCACAACCTACGAAGTAACCAGGGTAGGCAACACGGACCAATGGTGCATGACTAGGTTAGATATCGAACACGCTGACAGTAAGACCGAAACCGTGCCTGGTGAGCACCTGCACACGGGCACCTTGGATGAAGTGCTAAGGCTCGTTCGTATCACCATGGCCAAAACCAATGATGTGGTCTGCTCAGGCTGTGACTGCCCGCTGGACAAATGCGGGCCTAAGCTTTGGACGCTTGGCCGCAAATGTTGCCCGGATTGCGAACATGCGTGAGCTGGCTGCAACGTGTTCGCTAACAGGCGAAGTTGTCAATAGCCTTGTCCGTAGGCATCCTACGACTCTATGCCATTACAGCCAGCTCACTGACAGAGAGTAACACTATGAGTCAACGAAGTCTCAGCCATTTAGTCAATCTCGATTCTTTTCACTGGGAATCAGGCGAAGTAAAACACGCATTCGAGGCTTGCGTATGTGGGTGGGTGTTGCCGCCTAGCATGGTTGAGATTGGTGCGCCCGATAACCTGCATATTAGCCTAGGCCCGCTAAGCATTATTTTCGTGTGCCCGATGTGTAGAGAGCATGCCTGGACCATGGAACTAGGCGGCATGGAAACACAGGTCCAGCTTGATAGAGTGGTAGGCAGGTGCGGCGGCTATGACTGTTTGACCGTTCCGCCTGGCCAGCCGCCTATGACTAAGCGTGAGTATGAGGATGCGATAGACGCTTGTCTTAGCATGGCTGGCGTTGCCGATGGTGAGTGGAATATGCGGTTTATTCATGCGCTGGACTCTAAGGGTTTGAAGCTGGCACCATCTCACTTGCCGCGTAAGCAGCCGCATTACCACAAGGCGCCTAAGCCTAAAGAGGATGAGCCGCTCAACTGGCCTGAAAGCTGGATTGAAGAAAAATGATTCTCAACTGGTTGGATATTGGATGCTTGGTGCTGGCGTCTGTAGCCGTAGGTTTCGCCAGCGGTAAAACCATCGGCTATCGGCTCGGCTATCGCGCTACCGTAGGCCCGCCTGGTCCTCCTGGTCCGCCTGGACCCGTAGGGCCTACCGGCACGCGTGGCGAGCCTGGCGAGTGCAAGTGCAATCCCCCGCATGTAAGGATTGGCTAGTGCAGACAGTCAAGTGCGATGGATGCGGATTAGAGATTAGGGTTATCGTCAACGCTCAAAGGACCGAAGTGTTGCACGAAGTTCCCGAGTGTTACTGGTTTCGCCAGCGCCTTGAGACTATCAGCGCGTTCATGGGTCGCAAGCCAGATGAAAGTAAGGTAGTAGCAAAACCAATCGTGGTGTCAGATGGCAAGCCCAAAATGTAGATGCGGCTGGCAACTACCGGAAGCTGTGCAGCTCAAGATATCCACTGACAAGCCCTTTGACCCTAGCGGATTGGTGGGCGTGGATGTCAAATGCCCGCGCTGTGAAAGGGTCTGGCCTATGCCGCTGCCGCGCTGGATTTCCGGTGTGAGGGATGCTCTTAGGAATCAAGCTCAGGCGGCGCCGCCTGAGAAATCAGAGCATCCCGTTTGCGTATGCACGCACCTGCAGACTTTTCACGCGGGTCTGACAGGTGCTTGCTCGTATATTGTGGATGGTAAAGACTGCTACTGTCCTGCTTATTTTCCTGGCGGGGTTTTGGAATGAGCAGGGGAAAGCATAGCCAGCGAGCTAGCAAGCGTGCACTCATACGGGGCAGACAATCGGTTGAGCTGTATAACAGCCTGTCAGCGTCTTCAGCCCAGCTAGGCAGGCTTGAGCTGAAATATGCCGCTCATGAAAAATGGAAGCGTGAGACGTGCTGGCTTGCTAGCGATTTAGGTATACTTGCTAATGTGCTAGACCAATCTAACAAAGGAACGATTTGTGACTAAGGAACAGTTTATCAAGGATAGGCCAACCGCTAAGCCTCACGAGATTGTAGAGGCTGCCAAGGCTGCGGGGTTAGATATCTCAGCCCAGTATGTCTACTCTGTTAGGAGCAAGTACAACGGCGGTAACGGCGGTAGCAAGGTGCCTGATAAGCTCAAGGTGTTCGAGAAAATGTGCCTTGAGATTGGTGTCGATGCGGCCGAAGCTGTGATTCAACGCATCAAGTCTAGGCTCGTATAGCAATGAATGGCCAGCATTTGCCTCGCGATGATGCGTGTTAGGTCTTAAACCCTCAAAAGGATAATATATGACTGACCCGTAAAACAAACGTGAGCTAGGGAAGCTCCTATTGATAATATTCAGGAGGAACGGCTTAGGAGGACACTTCTAAGCCGTTTTATTTTGGACCGCTGAGTGTGTAACTCAGTGGTTTTTGTGTTTTTAGGCTCGAAATCGAACACGACGCCATGGGTATTTTTACTCTGCGCGGGCACGCTCGATTAGATAGCTAGGATGTCACCCTGTTGCACGCGTGGGCGTTCTTTTAGGATTTCAAGCCTAAGAAACAACCGTGTTGTATGCGCTTCCCAAGAATCGTCTCTTGACATGGTCGATTTTTGTGTTCGATGCGCGTAGGCGTGGTACTGTAGTACTCGTATAGCCGGTTTGACGTTGTGACAGGGCGTGAAACCGGACGGGCTGATTGTCAAGCCCTTATTCCCCTGGTCTTTTCCGCATGTAGACACAGGTAGCATAGCTGCGCCCCA
>Ga0213917_1000099_pt1 | contig 21568 bp, 33 predicted proteins | sample McNCre117MG_FD_161051 | JGI IMG/M metagenome (GOLD analysis project Ga0213917, IMG submission 161051) | Freshwater microbial communities from McNutts Creek, Athens, Georgia, United States - 1-17 MG | ecosystem: Environmental > Aquatic > Freshwater > Creek | place: USA: Georgia | collected... | reverse complement strand
TTGTATTATGAAATACTTATTGATAGGAATTGTGGGCCTACTTTTGACCGGTTGTGCCATGACGTATTATGATGTCTATGAAAATCCGTACAACCGGAAAGGGAATAAAATCAAATGCGATTCGTGTATGAACAACGGAATGGTTCAATATTTCCCATACGAATACTTAATGAAAGAGGTCAAAGAAAAAGTGGCAGCGCAAATGATGTCAGACAGTGAAGCGCAAATCGAATATTCCAAAGTTCCTGAAGGTGGTGAATTGATTTTAAATCCATGGGGATTCACCTTGGCTTATGCCGATCCTGAAAATTCCATTTTTATAATTAAGGATTCAACGGGAACAAAAGAATATTTAAGGCAGAAAGGGAATTCTTTTACTCCTCGTGTTAGCGTTGTTTACGGCATAACACAATGGACAGGCACGGATATAATATTCTTCAGGGACAAATCCAAAATGCCGCCATTCCCGTTTATCGTTTATATGGTATCAACTATTGATAACAAACGAAGTAAGTTCAAGGTTTACAACGTGCCATTCAAATAAAAAAGGCGCTGAATTACCAACGCCTTTTAAAAATCCATCGAATCAGGTCAAATATCCATGCAAATCGCGGGTGCATGGTGCAAAGTTAAGCAGATTTATTCTTTCTGTTCAACCAGCCTCCGGCTTCATCGCGCCACAGTTTATGAATCCAGGCACGGCCACGTTCAGTCCAAACCATTTGAATTGATGTTTTGCTCCGGCCTTCGCTGTCGGTGTAAGTGTGGGTTCGTGTTTTTGTCAGTCCTTTGTTGTTGTGGTTCTGATACAATACCCAATGGTCTTCATGTTTGAACTGAACCCGCATCCATTGTAAAAACTTGTTCAGGTCTGCTGCATACATGCCAATTTCTTTGGCAATTGTTGTTGTGGTAAAGCACGATTCAGACAATAGCACTTCCTCTGCGTACTGAACTTTCGGGGCTTGCTTTTTGATTTCTGCTTCGAGCAGGACGGCCTTTTCGTTTGATGCTTCCAAACGGCGGTTCAAAACATTCATTGCCTGTGCCAACAATTGGTCTTCTGTTAATGGCTGTACTTGCTTCATCGCTTTTTCGCATTCAATAAAATACTGTCGGGCTTGTTTGCCTTTGTCCGTCCTTTGAAGCATTGCTATTTCTTTGGCACAATCCAAAGTCAATGCAAAATCCTTTGGTCTGCGGCCTCCATTACTTTCGCCCAAAATTGTGCAGAAGTCCTGATTCTCGACAAAGCCATACTCAAGCATTCTGACAATCCATGTATCGAACCTGGATTTTGGGGCCAAGAAAATGTGAAGGTCACGCGCATTGACAGCACGGGTGTTGCCCTTTTCCATTATTGGAATGAGTTGTTTCATATTGTACCTCCCTCCAGTAAGTGATTGAATGCAGCAAGTACCGCCTCTGATTCGATTGGGTCTTCGTGCTCGATAAGGTAAGTGTTAAAAACAAGCTGAGTGGCAGCTTTGTGATTGGGCTTTTTGGTGGAAGGCAAGCTAACCTTGATAATTACTACCGGTTCAATTCCTAAACCGGCACCTGTTGTTGATTGGTGTTTCAGCATAAACATACAAATCCTCGGAAGGCTGAAACACCAATGAAGGCATTTTCGGGGGATTGCTCCTACCCGCTTCCGAGGATTTAATTAAAGATTTATGGTTGTTGACCAACATTGGTATTTCAGCATCACAAAGGTAAATCCACAGGAACGAGATATGCAAATTTATTTTTCATTGTCAATTTCGGCCTTCCAGTTTTCAATGTCAGAATGCCACACGCCCTTCATTGCTTCGTCAACAGGGACAGGATTTTGACCGTCTTGGATTGCCTGATCGTAACTTTCCTGGAACAACTGTTTGCGCCGGTCTGACAGAAGGTAGTTGCCGAAACTGGTAAACCCCGCTTCCAATTCTGCAATCCTTTTGTTTTTCGCTTCAATCTCTTTCAGGTTTTCGGACTGCCATAGTTCGGAAATCGTTTCTGCAATAGAAACATAATCTTCGCTATAAATACACCTAATTGTTTCATATTCCCCATCACTCCCCAATTTTGCAGTTTCCGTGTTCTTATTGAATATTTCTAAAATATCTTCTTTTGTCATTGGTTTATTGTTTAGGGGGTTCGGGTAATGGCATCCAATGGGTAATATTCCCTAAATCCCAAATTACGTAATCTAAGGCCAAGAACTGACCGTCCCCTTTGTAATTGCATAAAACTGGGCATTCGGCTCCAATATAAGCCAACACAAATTGACTAACGTCTGGCAACCTATCTTCTACTTTAATCCATTCGTTTTCCATATAAACCCTCCTGATGTTTTACTAAGCCCATAAATATAAGCAATTAATCCATTCCATAGTTTAATCTTTGTTACCAAAAATGGTGTCTTTTACTGAATTAAAAATTTCAGGGTGATTTTTGCAAAGCCACTCTGATACATTCATTCCGGTCGCTTTTTGGAACAAATAACATTCATCCAAATACGTTTTCACCGCTGTTGTAAATGTGGGTTCATGGTCTTCCAAGTCTATTAAATAAATATCATTGTTTAGCCACTGAGCCATTTCCCCCTTTACTTCAATTTCGTCCGCTTGATATATTATTGATTTCATATTTTAAACATCTCCTTTTTTAATAACCAAAATTGGCTTGTTGTTTTTTCGCAGAGTAATTCTTGTATCTCTTACCGCTTGCCAAAATGTTTGAGGCCGTCTGCCACAATTCCAAATTGCCAAATGCAATTTGTTTGAAAATCTGCGATTCGCTGGTATATAAATTGGTAATTTCATACTTCTTTCTACGCCCTACACCCCGTAGCGTTTAAACTACGGGGCAAGGGGACTGTCTTTCCAGTTGTCACGATTTTTAAGCACTACTTGGCTATTGTTTAGCCATTATTTCCCACTTTCAAGATGCCGTGTGCTTCTGGCTTTGCTCCCCCACAACTGATTAAGGTTGAAGGGGGAAACATAGGGCAAGGGTTTGAACCTTGCATGACATTCGGACGATATTTACCTACCTCGACAGTAGTACAGTTCGTTTAATGCCTATCCGCGCTTTGCTCCGTTAGCGTTTACCAATTTCGCCACCTATGTTTATTGCCTTTGGTTGTAATCGAGAAAATCTCCTTTAATGGTTTTACCCAAAAATACAGTGTCTTACCTTTTCGATTAACTGTCAATCACCTTGCGGCAATTACAACCAAAAGCAACTATCTTATATTACTTTCCGGCTTTAAAGTCCTATAACCGGATTATAATGTTACTTTCAAAGAACTGATGCAAATTAAAGTCAAATATATATAAAAAACAAATAAAAGATATAAATTTATCGAAAAAAATCTTCAGGTCTGCGTTTGATAAATCGGAAAGTAGCGATATATCGGCCTGCATCTGGATAGTGGTCGTCAATTTTTATTGGTTCATTCAGGCTCACTCCGTTTTTATCCTCTTTCCACTTGTAGCCACGGAAATTCTTTTGCAGGTTTTCATCACCGGCAACCAAATGAATGCGCTTGCCCTTCATGTAGCTGATACCATACTCAACGTCCTTATTGGCATTGTGGATGTTGTACCCTTTTTGTTTTATGAATTCAATTGTTTTTGCCTCTGCCCAATCAGCAGCGATGTAATCCTTTTTTGAAATTCCCAATTCACCAAACCTATCAACAATATCCTGATTTTGCAGGCCGGATTCGTACAGCAATCCCTGAAAATATAAATCACGTTCCGTTTCCCAACACTTAATCAATGCCGTTTTTGAATTGGTAAATCCAAAGTCAAGGCCATACCCTTTGAACTCTGTGCCGTGTGGAACTTCAGAAATTATGTCAAACTGGAATATTCTGCCACGTTTGCTGGCATACTGGCCCATGCCGAATGCAGCCCACCATTGCGGGTCATTGTCTTTGCGCCACTCAATCTCTTCGACTTGCTCCGTTGACAGAAATCTATTGTCCAGGTAGCTTGAAATAATCACTTCAACATCACCCTTTTGCACGGCCCTTTTTTGCTCAAGTTCAGTGTTTATCCAAATGTCTTCATCGTCGGGATTGAAGTCGATGTGAATCCTGCCTGAAGTACGGACTGCAATTTGCGTGAATGCAGAATATGAACACTGGTCGCCTTCATTGATGTAGGCATGTGTTGAAGCATAACCACGCAAAGCCGCTTCGTCATCGCAACCCATGAATCGAACAACACGCTTCCCGAATCTGTATGTTTTTAGGGTTTTGTTTTCGTCAATGATTCCGGTTATGCCAAGTTGATCCAGCGCAAAAAGCCAATCGTTTAAAACCGTTCGTTCGATGTCAGCCTTAAACCGTCTGAATATGGTAAACACGCCTGATTCGTCCGGCTTCATTTTCTTTGAATGAATTCCGGTAATCAACCACAGTGCAATTAGCTGTGCATAAGAAACTGTTTTTGTTGAACGGGTACCGCCGCGATTGATTACAATCCGCTTTGTTGTGTTGCGGGTTTTGGTAAAGACTGTCGATACTTCAACTTCGACATCCGTCACACCTCTTTGATGTTAATTGAAATACCGCCTTCGTGTTTGGTTTCCTGCTTTTCCGTAAGGCCGTGAAGACGTTGTGTAATGGATGGGTTGAACACATTTAACAACCCTCCAATAATGTGATTTTCCCTTACCTCTTCCTTGATTGCGCGGCAGATTTCAATGTATTTTGTGTATAGATTGTCCTGATTATCGAAATAATGCTGCACAAGTCCATATCCATTTTCCCTGCAATATCGCTTGAATCCTTCAATTGTTAAAGGAATTTTTAAATTATCAGTTACCCTGTCGCCGTCTTTACCGACATACTGAACTTTTTCCCATTTCAAAGATTCAACATCTTCGACATGCTTTTTAAAGTCATTCCAAACTCTTTCCAAGTCTTCAGGGGTTTTGAAGTTTCTTGGATGCCCAACCTCTCCCATTGCTTCACTTTTTGGTGGAACTTTTCTTGCCGGGCTTTGTTGGCTTTGCTTCCGGTTGCTCATCGCCTGCAATGCTGGCCGCTTCTAACCCGTTGGGGTCTTTGTAAAACTTCGCCATGCACTTCATAACGCAATCAATGCAACCGTGTGACCATTCGGGATTCTTGCCGTCTTTGCCAAAGGTTGAATTGTAAAGGTCTTTGAGGTTGCTCATTGCCATTGTGCCGAGATTGATTGTGCCGGCATGTTGAAGTCCCTCCCATGCAGGACGGGCGGCTTCGATAATTTCTATTTGTTCAGTGGTGAATTTCATTGTATTACTTTTTCAAAGGCAAGGACTACTCCACGCCCTGTTGATTTGTTGATTCCGGCCTTGCCGTTGCTAATAAAAACCTTTTTCATGGCTTTGTATAATCTGGAAAATCCAGGCTTGTCATCGCGTTTTGTTGCTCTTTTGGCAATTTTTCGCAATCTTTTATGTTGTGATGCTTTCATCTTTTAAAATATCTTTCCAATTCTGCTGCGATCATGGCATTGATACAGGCTACTGTAAAGCCAACGATCCCGTATAAATAGCAGTTGACAATCAGGCTCACCCAAAATGTTAAACACAAAGGGCAATCGAAGGGTTTCCATGATTTTGAAATCCAATCAGCACCGTACATGCGATACTTCAAGGTGCGAATTATACCCGTCAATGACAGCACCAATTGAATCGGGGCAATGATTGAAAGCTGGGTTATGATGAAGTCGGTCATTGTGTTGGTTTATCAGGGCCTACAATCATTCCTGTAATGTGTTCGGTCGCTTTGACTTCATCGGGTGTTCGAGCAGTTATAATTTTATTACCGATGAATTCCCCGTTCAGTTGAACACTGCTTATAATAATGGGATTCCCGTCCTTATCGAAAGACTTTACACTGGTTGTTGTTATAATGTCATCTTCCGTAAATGGATGGCCAAGTATAGTCCGTTGTGTTGTCATACAATCGCTAAGTTTTGATAAATCCTTGGCAAAAACTGTTTTATTGGAAACAGTGTTTTTTGACGATATAAGCGTTTTTCTCTGCTTACAAAGGTTGAAGATACCTTTTTCCAGTTTGGAACGTCACAGGCGCGCTTAAAATGCGTACAGACGTAAATTAACCGCTTGCATCCGGTCGAAGGTCTTGGAATATGTGTGATTTTTGGTGCCCGATGTGGCCTGTGAATGCCAAGCGATACCTCTACCATGCCATGAATTTCATGCAGTTGTGACAGGTAGTAGTTGTACGGCACTCCTGCCTTGCGGCAAATCTCAGAGGCATTCATATTGCCAATCAGGTACGATTCTAAAATGATGCGGGTAAGGGGTGCAGACCTGCTGACAAGAGTTTCGAACTTTTCCTGTGCCGCAATCAGATTGTTTTCATAGTTCAGCCGGTCGGTGAGGTTGAACTCATATTCGAGATTTCCGGCAATGTCGTCAATGTTGTGGCGCAATTGCTCTGCTGGCTTGAGCACTTCGCGTTCATACTGTGTACGGTTGCCGGTTGCCTGAATCTTTGCAGTGTTGTAAAGCCAAATCCAAATCAGCGGGGTTTTACAACCTGGTTTTATTTGCCAAAGGTCATGAACCTGATCGTGTGGAAGGCTGCACAGTTTTTCAAGTACGATGCTGAAGAGCTGCTCCCAATCTCCATTGAGCTGCCCCTTTGTAACCGTTTTGCAAAACCGTTCAAGCCTGTGTTCAGGGTCGGTATAAACAAACGATATTATGCTATCACGGTTCAACACTTGCAAAGATATATTTATATTTTATTTGTTTTTGACGTTTGTTGAAAATATTTGTTGACAGCGGCTTGAAAATCTTCGAACGACCGGCACACAAAAACGGCATAGCCTGAATTATTGAGCCTTCGAAGGATTTCTTTTTGATGTGGCGATGTTGTTCCCGTTGGCGTTTTCATTTCAATGAACATGCCGTGAAAATCTTCACAGGGTTCGGGAATAATCAAATCAGGCATTCCTGCCAAAACCCCTTCAGCCTTCATGATGGATGCGGTAATAATTCCGCGTTTGCCTCCGTTGGGTATTGCGGCAATGATTCGTTGCGGGTATTGCAACCGGAACCATTTTACACAGGCAATTTGCAGGTTTGATTCAGGGTTTTTCAAAATAATTCAAGCTGTTTTGATTTATGATTGATTTGAATAAGGTCAACAAAAACATTGTCGGTGCACCAATGGCCACACTCAAACCGAAAAACCGTCCCTTCGTGTATCACTTCCTGAAGTATGAATTCTCTATTGCCTCCATGATAGCGATAAGCGCCCCCAATTGTGTATGACAATGTTCGCTTATCAATTCTTTCTGCATTGGGGTTATCATGTTTCATGCAAAACTTGCCATGCTCAACATTGCCATTGATACGGGGTCAATGTTATTTGTGTTTAACACAGGGTCTAAACATATTTTTAACCGTTCAAAAATTCGCTTCGATTGCCTTTCGACTTGGATATGGTCTTGAATGGTGCGCCTTGCATTGATAACGGTTGAATGGTCACGCCCGCCAAAGAATAAACCAATTTCGTTTAAAGTGCCGGCCCTTTCAATACAGCAAAAATACATGCACCAATGGCGCGCCTCTTTTAATTCCTGTTTACGTGATTTTGTTTTTAGTGCTTCTAACTCAATGCCTAATTCTTTGGCAATTGTGGTGCTAATTTTTTCTATTTCGTATCTCATAATTTATTTATTTTCGTTTTGATTCTCCCGTAAACAGTACAATTTTGAACATTTGCTTAAACCGATCGGACAGCCTGTCTCCATAGCGTTCAGTGAGTTGTTCAATATTTAAATTCGTGGTGCAAAATGTCGGTGCCTTGTTTTCGTATCGCATCAACAGCAGTGTTGAAATAGCGTCAATTTTATTGCCGTAGCTATTGTACGAAGGTTCCTCAATGCCTAAGTCATCCAAAAACAAAGGGATTCTGTCAAGGTTCAAAATTGCCTCACTGCCAATCTGTGAATATTTGAGGCTCAACTTTTCTGTTGAAATGAATCCGTATTTGCCACGGTAATAACCCCAAATCTTTGCAGCAAGTTCTAAGCACAGCGTTTTCCCTGTTCCTTTTTTTCCCATTAGCAGTGCCCCTGGACAATTAAAAATAGCATCCATTGCAGCGGCCTCTAATTCACCATGCTCCCAAATCAAACCTTTGTTTATTGCAGCATTGGCAGCCAAGTCAACAATTTGTTTTATGTCCGTTTTCGGGCGGGGTTGTGGTTTCGGCTCTTGCTGAATTTTTTTCAGTATCGCGTCAAAAATGAGTTGTTCCATATTCGATTGTTAATTTTTTTGTGTTTTCTGATTTGAATTCCGGTTTTTTCGGTTTAAATTCATCAAGCCAGCGTTTACCATTTAAAAATGTTGCTGGTAATGGGTAATATTTTGGATCTGTTGCCGCAATAAATTTTGGCAAACAATCAATAGCTAATTTCTTTTCGTCTTCAGTAAGTTTATTCCAAGCCTTTTGGCCGTCAATTTTTGCTTGTTTTCTTGGATAAGGATCATAAAACAATTCAAAATCAATTTTTTTAATTTTTGGCTCTTTTACCATTTCCTTTACCTCTTCTTTTACCTTTACCATTACCTTAGACCCTTCAAAGGGTCGTTTAAGGGGCTTTAATGATTCATCTAAAAGATTAAGACTTAATAAGATAGGAATAATATTATTGTGTGCAATGTTTTTTTCAGAAAGCCCTTTTGGATATTGATGTTCAATAAAATCAGGAAAAAAATATTTACCATTGCCCAAATCGACTGCTTTTCCGGTTTCAACAAAATGTTTATGAAATTGTTCATCAGTAAATTTAAATCCAGTATAAACTGTCGCAACATCTAAGTCCTTGACCCAAATTCCAGAGGCTTCACAATCGCAAATAATGAAGGTATAAAGGCTCTTTAATGACCCTTCCAAGCCCCTTACAAAGGGTGATTTAAAAAACCCTGTATCAATAAATCTTTTTGGCATAATTGACTGTATTAAAAAAACAAGGGGCTACGATGACAGCCAAAGCACCGTGCAGCGAAACGCCGCAAACGCCCCTTGTAATATTTTCTTTTGTTGAATAATTCATTCGATGCTTTGGCTGTGGCAAACTTATATAAAAAATATATAAAAAGCAAACTTTTATCCGAAAGTATTTTGTAAAAACCCATCCTGGATTTCAACCTGATGCTCTTTGGATTTATGAACAATCTGATTGAAGTCATGCAGCGTTTTAATTACAGGCCACTTTACAGAGGTGCGCTTGGCCCTCATTTCGGAAAGACCGGCACTGATATTGCCGCCGCTGGCAAAGCCTTTTAAATCCTTCAAATATTGGATCGCTTCATCTTCATTGGCGGGTTCAAAGGTTTGGATGTATTGCAGCCAATCTTCGTCTGTCATGTGAGGGTTCATAATCAAAATGGTAAATCAGCGTTTGGGGTTGCTTCAGGAAAATCAAACTTGTCGTCAAGAATTGACTCTTGCGGTGCCAGCATTTTTTTGAACTCAGCACTGCTTTTGATTTTATCCTTAATAAAATCCGGCAAACGTTCAAAAACAGCGGTATCAAAATCGTCATATTCGAGCACCATTGAAGGGGTGATTTGTGCAGGGACTTCAAAACCCTTTGGTATAGGAGAAATGCTGCCAATTTCCTGATAAATTTTGCTGCCGTCTTTGGAAGGCTTGTGAATAATGTTCAACATGCAGGGAGCACCCAATAATTTTGTGATGTCGAAACTTTTTGCTTCCTCTTCGCTGAAATCCTTGCCGCGCCATGATGCCAAAACTTTTCTCAGGTTTGATTTCTCGTGCATTGATAAGGTAAATTCTTTTGAAATTACCAAGGGCTGCAATCCGTTTTCCTCTTTGAAAACCTTTTGCTCCGTTGGAAGCTCCCAGCCAATGCGACACTTGTGCATGGTCTTTTTTTCGCCGTTGACCAATTCATCAACGGTGCCAATTTGAATCATTTGGTAGCATCGTGCTACATAGTTGCCAGCGGGTATCAATTCCTTAACTTGCGCTGTGTTTGTTGCGTTTATTGCCATAATGTTTAATGAAGCAAAGATATAACAAAAATAAATATAAAACAAATAAAAGTTTAAATAAAAAATCCGGCCTGATTTCTCAAACCGGATCATGCTGATGTCAAACCAAAATATTTTAACTCACTTTCAACTGGCTTGTCAAACTTTTTAAGTCCGATTCACGCCACTTCGTTGAACCGTGCAATTTCACAGGAAACAACATACCTTCATCCCACAGACGGTACAGTTTTGAACGGCTGATACCATACTTTAAAGTTACATCTTTGTGAGATAGCAGGCGGCTTCCGTTGGCTGCTGCCTGAATCTCTTCACGAAAGATTTGCCTGATTGTCTGTATGTCTTCAGGGGTGAGCATTTATGCTACTTCCTCTTGACGTTCTTTGATTAATTTCAATGCACATGCCACGGCCTGATGCCTTTCGCTGGTGGATGTATCATTATTTCGCAGCGCATAGGTAATCGTGGGTTTGCTCAGTCCAGTTGACTTGTGAACGTCACGAACCAGGCCATAATACCAACCTTTCGATATATCAGGATGACCTGATTGCCTTACATGCTTATACTTTGTAGCCATGTTTTCTATATATTTGTAATATTCAAGTAGCAAAGTAAAGTAAAAAATATAACAAAAGCAAATAAAACATATTAACATGGCTATACATGAAGGAGAATTGCTTAAAGAGTGGGTCAATAAGCATTATCGAAACATTGCAGAATTCGGCAAGGCTTGCGGGGTTTACCGCAATACTGTCGTCTATTGGATGAACTGTGAAACGCTTCCAACAGAACGGCGTTGGATGCTCAAAGAAATGGGCGTACCTATCCAGGCAGAGGAACCTATATTGACCGGTGAAGGTAATATGCTGAAACAATATCTCAGGGAAAGAGGTATATCAAACACGGATATTGCCAAAAAACTCAACATTGATGCCCAAAACATTACCAATATGTTCAACAGGGCCGTAATTTCATCGCGATTCAAAGAAAGGTTCAAGCAAATAGGAATTGACATTTTCGTGACAGACAAAAATGCAAATGTTTCTAACGTTGTAGCCCTGCCTGATTTAGATGAAAACAAGTTTACCCGTTCCCGTATAGTTCATGCTCAATCGTATGCAGGTTATTTACAGGGCCACAACGATAACAACTATATTATGAACTTGCCTGAACACATTATCTACGTTGATGAATCCGGTAAATACCGGACGTTCGAAGTAAAAGGAGATTCAATGGAACCTGAATTTCCATCCGGTTGCCTGGTTGATGCCAAAAGCCTTGACCCCGTGCATTGGAAAAAGTTTCACCCAGGTCACATCTTTGTGATCCTGCACAATGAAAAGGGACTGCTAATCAAACTTGTCAAGAGTCAGCATGACGACATTCTCACACTCAGGTCAATCAATGACTATTACGAAGACTTCGAAATCAGCCTGAAGGACTGCCTTGAGGTTTGGTATTTCGTGCAGAAACACGACACAAACCGCAATTATTCAAAGTACCTATTCAGATAGTCCCCAATGCTTTCTTAGCCGGTCGGCACTGTCCTGATTGTCATGCCGGATGTAAAGCAAAAATGATTTTTCGGTTTTATGGCCCGTGATTCTCATGATGTCATGTGCAGGGAAACCGGATAAAAAAAGGTTTGTCGCAAAGGAACGCCTTGCAGTATGCGTTTTCAGTTTTGATGCCCTTGTTGAAGGCATACCGATTGCATGTGCAATTTCTTTCAAATAACGGTTCATCACCTGATTGTGTGGCACCTTTGGCAATTGACCGCCATAACGGCTTAAAATCTCCATGCACTCAGGACGAAGTGGAATAACAACCGGATTGCCGGTCTTTGACTGGTAAAACATCAACGAGCCGTCCCGAATGTTTGCTGCTGTTACCTGCACATAATCAACATACCTGAGTCCAGTCCAACATGCAAAAATGAAAATATCCCTTGTGATTGGGTGCAACGCTGATTCGGCAATTTGCCGGATTTCCTGTGGCAACAAATAAATTTCAGCCGTCCTTTCCCTGAGTACCTTGAATCCCTTGTATTTCAATGATGTATTTACCCCTTCAGCCGTTGCTGCATTCAACCAGGTTTTCAAAGTTTTGACATGCCTTCCGGTTGTGTTTGGCTTGAACCCCTTTACGCTGTGGCAATAATTCAGGAACCGCTTATAAAAATCAGCATCGAACCTTTCAAACTCAAGCCGTCCGAATTTGGACTCAAAGGCATGAAGTAAATCAATGGTCTGATTGTAACTGTTTAAAATGCTATTCCTGCCAGCCTTCAGTTCCGGCCTTGTCTTTACCACATTGTCAATGAAGCCATGCACATAGGCCCAAAAATCCTGTATTGATTTCTTTTTGCGCTGCAATTCGATGTCCAATGCCTCTTTAAATTCTGCATAGGTAAAGCCTTCATCCATCTTTGACCGCACCCGTTCAGCAGCACTTTCAATTCGGTTCAGCTTCATGTTGATATTGTAACCCCAGGGAAACATTTTGCCGGTCAATGAACGCTGAAACAATACTCCTTTTTCTGTGCACCAATGGGTCGGATTGATTGAAACAAATGTCGGGTAATGATGTGCCTTGCCCCTGATATATATTCGCATCCGTATTGATGTCGGATTCTTTTTGTCCTTCAGATAAAATGAAATTCCATTCATAGGGGTACTGTTCAGGGTACGATTTTAGGCAACATTTTGAAACACTCCAAAACAATTTAAAACAATAAAACCCCAATTTACAGGGTTTTCGGTGTTTTAGAATGTTCCAAAAAATGTCATTTAGAGGTCGGAACCGGACTTAGTATTTATGTGCTGAATCTCATATCTGACAGCACATTTGCATATCTGACAATGCCAAGGGGTACGATTTGGGGCATTTATAAACCCCGCTTCAGCCATTTTACGAATGCAGAAAACGCTTCGTTCACTGGCATGGTTGACACGAAATCTTCGCCGGTCATTAATTTGAATTTGCAGCCGCATGGATGTGATAAAATGTACCTGATATTGTGGAAAGGTACTGCTATTTCAGCAAGTTCAGCATCTGGTGGAATGATACCCATTTGCACCCATTCAACAGATTGTAAAACCGCCTCTGTATAAACTGTGCAAATCAGTGCTTCATCCATGCAGCCTGCAATTTAACTGCAATTTGCAAACGGCGCAACTATAAATAATTCAATTACCCACCCTGCTACAATTGTAGTAGTGGCATCTAAAATCTTTTGCCGTCCCTGCACCCTTGAGATACTCCATAATTGATTCTCATCGCGGGTAAACTTATTTACAGCACTGATAAATTCATCAATCATTGTGGCGCATCGGCTGCACACATCATTTTCATTGGTAAGGTCTTCGTTCACCAAATCAATCAGCATGATTAAAAACGAAAATTCAACCGTTTGCGGGTAATCAGGAAAGTTCGGATTATAGCTTTCCGAATCACATACCAATGCCGGGAAATTCTTTACATTCTCATCAACATCAAATTTGGGCCCTTGAAAAAAAGTCTTAATAGAACCTCCCGCAATTGCGATTGCCTCAAACTGATTTATCAGGTACCTTATTGTTATCGGGTTTGGTTGTGGCATCGGGTTTATTTTCGTTGATGAATTTCAATAACGCTTCAGCGGCTTCACGGGCCTTACGGTCTTTGGCAGCTTCCTTTTTATCCTCCATATCGCTTATTCGGCGTAAGTTCCTTGTTGTTAAATGACCAATCCCCACCCAAATGAATACCTCCGGCATTGCGTATCTGATTTCCGTCCCCTGCGATTACGTCAACGCCCTGGCCTGGATTCATGTAAAGCGGATAATCTATTGAATGTGCCCGTAAATAATCCACCAAACGCTGTCCGTATTGATTGGCAACTGCTTCAGCACTTTTTATCATGCCTTTAATCAACCCGCTTTCAACCGGATCGGCAAATTCTGCTTTGCGGCTCATGATGCCTTTTTGCGTTATTTTAAGATGTATCGCTGGCAATGCACGGGCAAAGGCATATTCGGCAAGGGCGGGGTTCAGATAATCGTCACAAAGGGTTTTGTTCAAGTCTGACAATGAATCTTCACCGCCTTGCTCTGTTGGCAATTGGGATTTGATTTGATTGAACAAACCCGACCCGATTATGGGTATAATATCCAGGTCCTGAGCCTGTCGGATTGCTGACTCGATAGGGCCATCATTGATATTCTCATCCATTTCGCGCCTACGTTGCTTCACATAGGCAGGGCTAATCAATAGTTTTGTTGTGCTCATTTTAATTTATTCGTTTTCGTAAAACAACCTGACTCCATGTGTGACGGCAATAAGGCAAGTGCAATGCAGGTTCACTTCCTGCTACTGTCATCCACCCACCCCGACGCTTCCATACATTATAACCCAATAGCAATGACAATTTATCAATTTCCGCCCTTGAATAGACCTTGCCCATTTTCAGCATTTCGGCGCAAAAGGGACGGTTCCTGTCATCCTTTGGCCCGTTATACTTATACTTCACATAAATATTTCTAAACTCTTTGCCAAAGTCCTGAATTTCGATATTGCCACGGGGTGTAATTACCATTGAACCGCCATCGCCGGTCTTTAACAATTTACGTTCAGCCAGTTTGGACACAATTTGTCCAATTTCATCAACGGTCATGTTTTCTGCATCGGCAATGTCAGTGATATTCAATTTGGGATTCTTGGCAATCAGGTCTAAAATCTTTGCCTCCATGTCATCGAGATTGGCAAACTGAAATCCAACGCCTTCAGATTCGGTGAACCAATCATGCTCCAGTTGTCCAATGGTTTCAAAGTCGGACTCATTTTCACCGAATTGGGCAAATATTTCATGGTCTTCATCCTTCCATTTGTCGGCATCTTCAGGGGCTTCATAATCCTTTGGAATGGCTGAAAATTTAACCGGTTGTGCCGCTGGGGCTTGAACTGCCACAGGCAATTCCTCTTTGCTTATGCCCAAACGTGCAGCAGCGGCCTCTTTTGATAGCAATCCCTTTTCGAAAAGCATAATCGCATCCATTGAGATTGGCTGTGATTTTTTGATTTTCAGTTGCGGATCACTAACTCCCATTTGCTTCAGGTAGCTATTGTGCAGATTCTCCAGGATGCGCTGACGCATCTCGACGTAAGTTGCAAAGAATAGTTCATAAGCATCGAGCATTTCCTGACGTTGCCCCAACGCCCCTTCAGTTGCAATGCCAAACAATACCGGTGAAGTAACTCCGTGTCCGGTAAAAATTGCCTTCATTGCCTGTTGGTATAATTGTTCAAACTGCTTATCCAAATCATTCGGACGCATTGGAATGACGTTCGATTTTTGATTCTGATCTTCAATGAAGTTTAACAGAATCTCCCCGCCCCTATCGCTTCCACCTGTTTTTTGCTTGAACTTTCTTTCGATTATGTCCTTTGATTGGTCATCCAATCCGGTGCCGACCATGATTTCAACCATAGTACCGGCTGCAAAACCATTTTTCAGGTTGTTATAATGGAAATTTGCAATCTCGGTATCAATTCCAAGCCATTGAATTGCACCGATATACTCAGGAAGCGCATAAGTCACAGCCCCTTGCCGGAACATTTTAAAGTAGTGTATCTGTGATTCAGCGGATTTTGCCGTCAACGGATTGAATGCAGAATAAGGAGTCCCAACATCATTTGTTTGACCTTTTTTCCATTCGGGTTTCACGTAAAATTTGGTCATTTCCTTATTCATTCGAACATGCTCGAACGGTACCGGATAAACTTTGAATCCCTTTTTAGAATTGTTCCAGGCTATTTGATGTGGAATTGACCCCGATATTACCAGCGACATCGCATCGCGGTAAATCAATTCCTCAAGCGTCATGAACTTATTTGGTGCCTTGATGTATTGTTCAACAATGGCCTTTTCATTTGGAGGCAATTGCGGATTGTATTCAATGCCAGCACCGGAAATGAAGTTCGCCTTACCGTTGATAATAGCATTGTGGAAAGCAGACCGGTTGAAATATTCAAGTAGTTTGGTAGGGTAGTCATTGTCCTTGCCAAACCAAACAATATCTTTTGATTTTATCTCTTTGAATTCCGGCAATTTGTCATCGCTGAAATTCAGGCGAACCAAATGGAAGCCTTTATGCTGTGACGGTTTGTCGGATAATTGTGTCGATTCCATTATAGGTTATTAATTCGTCATTATTATTTTCAATTCTCAGCCTGCCTCTTTCCAAAATTCTATTGTCATCCGCTGCATCAACGAACTGATACTTGTAATTGCCAGGAGGGATTATTTGTAAAATATCCTTGTCAATTTCAAATTCATTATACCTGGCTGGCACATCACTCAAGTCTTCAAGTTCATCGGTTTCAATCAGGTACGCTTCGTCATAGCGCGAAAAGATTCGAAGCCTGTATTCGGGTGTTCCTTCGCCTGTTGCATCGTACAGCCTGCACCTGACAGTGGTATTGGTTTCACGTGATAGGATCACATCAATAAATGTTGAAGGCCCAATTTTTTAATTGACGCAATGCAATCCTTCGTATCGTGAATCACAATTGAACGGTTGCCCTGAAGATGAATTGTCACTCCAATAAATGCAGGGTTTATCACATCTTTTTTGGATGCTTTTTCTTCTGTGGTGCCGGATTCTTCGTTTGCCATGCGTATAAATAGCAAAATGCCCAATATTGCTATCGGGCACTTTGCGGCTTATGGAAGGAATTGAGAGTGGGCTTATGTATCTAATGCCGTAAGCAATGCGCCCGTTGTGATTTTACCCTCAGGGTTCAGCAATCCTGTGCCCTTGAGTTCAACCTCTTGTCCGTAAGCATCACCGGGCTTTTTGTGGTCTTTGCCCTTTACAACTGTTCTGAGTCCGCGATTGATGTCGCCGAATGCAAGCCAGTCGCCGTTATTGTCCAAGGCAAATGCAACAACTTCATTCAGTCCCAATAACTTCAGGAAGGTGCGATTTGCAGCACTGTTTTTCTGTGTCATCACAGTTACGATATGGTCATAAACAGGTGCCACATTGTTGTCGCGGGTGTCCTGCTGTGTTGAATATGCGCCGATCATATCCTGTGGAACGACAATTTCATAAATCTTTGATGTGTCGGTCGCTGTTGCTGTGATTACGCTTGAAGCATCTGCCCATGTGGCAATGTTCGACTTGGCAGTAACTTTCAATCTTTTATACCCACCGTTACCATTGCAGGTGTCCAGTGCAATTCCGGTTGCTAAAGTACATGACATATTTTATTTTCTCCTTTTTTAATTAAAAGGGCGGGCTTTTTACCCGCCCCTTGTGTTGGTTTTACTTATAGTTTGAAAATCTTATGCGTGTAGTTTGAAATAAACAACCTCTTCAGGCAATGCGATTTGAACGCCTGCTTTCCATTCGGTTTTCAGTTTAACGCCTTCATAATCTTTGTCGTTTACTTCAATCCAACGGCTCTGAGTATCTTCGCCGTCAACGTCACAACCGATAATCAGGTTTTCTTTCCAAGTGGTCACAATTTGGTGTGTGCCGTCAAGTCCACCCACAGGGTAAACAATAAGGCCGGTGCCAGGATGTACAAACCCCATTTCAAGGCCAGCGGGTGGAGGGGTATGGAACAGGTTCAAATCGCGCATTTTCAGACCGTATGTGGTGAAAGTGTCATATCCAACGAAGGAAACAATTTCGCCACGGTGCGAAGATTTAACCTTTGCAGGAACCAGTGCCCATTGCTTATCCATAATGGTCATGATGTTGCTGGCAACAATTCCAGTTCCAACAGTGATGTCGTCGGGGTTGCCCTTAATTGGGTCGCCTCCACCTCCAAAACCTAAATCAGCAAGCAATTTCAACCAGCCATCAAACAATGATGTTTCCTGCCAGTATGCAATTTCATTTGCATTTGCCAAGGCACGGGCTTTCTCAGCCATGATTATGCTGGCAATTTCTGAAGGTACTGCATCGGGTGAACCTGCTGACATTTTTGCGTTCATCCATTTTGGAAGCAAATCTTTGGCACAAATCAGCTCTACGTCTTTTTGGTCGATAACCTCAAGGACACGCTGAGTGAATGTGGATGTGCCGCTTGCGCTGTCATCGCATCCACCGGCTACAATCGTAGCGGAGGCATAGAATCCGTTTAAAGGGGTTTTGTATTTGATACCAGTCACTTTCTTAACCAGTGCTCCGGTATCATTTCCGAGCAGTGATTTGGTGATGAAACCAGCTTTGTTTGAGGATTCATCGAACCAGTTGTTTAGGGCGCTTACGTCGAATGACATTTGTTATTTTCTCCTATTATTTATTTTTTTAATTTTGTGGCACATAGCCGTGCGATTGGGCAACTTTTTCCCATGCTTGCAACGGACGTTTTGTTGTGTTTTCGGTTTTGACAATCGGTTCAGGTGCCTGCTCTGCATATTCTTTAAATGCCAGCATCATGTTTGCAACCGATTCGCCGCTTTCTTTGAATTTGGCAATCAGCAGGTTATTGGTTTTTTCGCTTGCCTCAACCTTTTCGGTAAGGGCTTGAAATTTCAATTCTGCCTCTGCCTTGAAAGCATTGAATTGAGCCTGAACCTCTTCTGCTGAAGCAGCAACAGGTGCCTGAACGGCTTTAATGCTTACAATGGTGCTGTTGTCATCAACAGTTATGATGTTTCCTGCTTCATCGGTGTAATCACCAGCGGCAACGGGTACAACTCCCTCTGCTCCCAATGCAGAAACCTTTACGCCTTCAGCGGGTGCAGCATCGCATTGCCACATAGTGCCATCGGCAAGGGTTACTTCGTTTTTATCCTCAGCGGGTGGCTCCGGCGCAGGTGTTGGGTCGGCTGAAAAAATGAGTTTCACCTCATCAATCAACTGCATCAATTTGCTTTTTTTATCACTCATGGCATTAAATAGCAATTGCCCCTGAGTCTTTGATTTTTTGAAAAACCTCCGTCAATTCATCAATCAGCGCATCTTCATCATTTCTAAATTGCATGGCTTTTAAACCCCACACAGCTTGCAGGCTGAAACCATTCAATTTGCCGTCTTTGGCAGCAGTCCAAACCGCATCATTGTCACAGATAAATGACATGAACCAGGTGCCGTCCGGCAAGTGTTCAAAACCTATGGGATTGGGTTTGCCTTTGGCAGAATCGCTAATCCATGATTCAAACAGGAAAACATTCTCAGGAACCAAATCCGATTCGTGCATGATGTTTACGCTTGACAACTTGCCATTACGTGAAAACATTTTGCAGGTATTGGCAACGGTTTCCTTTGAGGCGAACGTCATAAACTTGACAGGCTCACCGCCTTCCTTCAATGGCTGGTTTCGCATCAATGGCATGTCAGGAATCATTACCGGCCCTGTGATAATGCGCTGCTCCGCATCGGTCACGGCAAATGCCATCGGTACGGCATTTTTGAACATTAAAAAATGTTGCTGAATTGCGGGGTCATCAACCAATGCCACAGCGGCCAGCCCCTTGTCAACTTCCTGACCCGTGCAAACCATTTCATAAATCGGCAAATTGTCCATCGCTTATAAATAGCCGGACTGCTTTGTTTGGTTTTTATTTATTTTTGTTTTATGTTTGCACTGTGAGTTGGAAAAAAATATCCCTTCAGCAATTTGCCGACATTTACCGGCTTCAGACATCGGAGGGTGACGTGGCTGCCAAGTCATTGACACTATTCGAATACCTCACAGGTGTTGACCCGATTAAAGTGAGTTGGAAAAAACTTGCCGCATGGTCAAAGAAAAATGACTGGACAAAAACATATCCAAATCGCGTTGCTAAAAGGCTGTGGATTAAAGGTCTTTACAAGGTCAATCTCGACCCTTCCACAATCGACGGCGATAAGTTTACAATCGTTGCATCGTACTCAGGCAAAGAGGGAATTATTTACAACCTGGCTGAAATCATGGCTGCAATTTCTGAACCGGTACGACTTTTTTCAATCCGTAAATATGACAAGGCCGGCAATGTCAAGGCTGAATATTTTCCAATATACTTAGGTCAAAGAGATTGGGCCAAGCGTGTCGAGTTGTTCAATAAGCATCTTTCTGCTTACCATGCACACGGAACGGCTCTTTTTTTTTGGAATCTTTGGACAAATTTTGCAAAAAGTGGCCCGGCCTATTCAGCAAGCCAGCCGACGGAACCGAACCCAAAACCCTGACAATTTCAGAAACCGCATCAATGTGGATCGGACTTGTTGGTGAGATAAGCCGCAATAACCGCGATTTCGAAAAGGAACTGTGGGCCATGAAACTTACCGAATTTTTCAATACTATTTCGCGTCACACTTCAAACAAACGGGCATTGCTCGAAGAGTTGAAGGACAAAGATGCAGCATCGGCAACGTATTTTCTCATGAAATACTCCATCGGGTTGCAATAGGCTATTTATTGGCATGGCAATCAATATTCGTGATGCACAAAGCCGGTTAATCAACTCAGGACTACTCAGCAAAATTGGCAGCAATCCCAATGACACATTGGATTATGACAGTGTAGTTGAGGAAATTGTCAAGCTGTGGGGTGAATCAGACTTTATCCCTGCAATCAAAAAATCAATTACCGACAAGGGCCTGAATGCCTCAAAGCAATTGCTGCAATCCATCGGTATGGATGTTGTGACCCGTGGCAATAATGTTGTACGGTTCCGGCTATTGGCAGACCCGCATTGGATATATGCAGAGGAAGGCAGAAAAGCAGGAAAAAGACCGCCATTAAAAGCCATTGAGGACTGGATTACCTTCAAAGGGATTCAGGTTCGTGAAAATAACCAGGAATCGAAATTGACCGTATTGCAACGCAGACGCAACATGGCAAAACGAATCCAGTATGCCATTGGCAAACGCGGCACAATTGCACGTTTTGGGCATAAAGGCTCCGATTTTCTCAAATCTGTTGCACCCCAATCGGCAAGTGCATTGTCGGAACTACTTTCCAAAGCCCTTGGATATGCCGTCATGGTTGAATTAAAGTCGGCCTTCAAAAAATAATTTACTTTTTGTTTGCTTTTTATTTGGTTTTGTGAATACTTTTGTTTTATCTTTGCTACGTCAAACACAAAATGAATACCGAACAATTATCCCAAATCACAACCCTAACAAGTGATATTAACACTCACTTTGAAAGGGCATTTGCTGCCAGCATGGAGCAAGACAACGGGCAACCTGACTTAGCAGAAATGACCCATCAAATCAATCTTGCAAAACTGGAACTTCAAAAGTTAAACGAATTGGTTTTCCCTGCCAGTGCAGAAATTACAGAACTGATTTTGGAGCAGCATTCAGAAATTGAAGCACTGCAAAATGACATTTACAATTTAAATTCAATGGACTGAAATCATGGTAAAAATAGAAATAAAAAACAGATTTACAGGCAAGGTTATTTTTGAATACTCAAAAGAAAATAACACAATTGCAGAAACCGTAAAGGAGTTTATCCGAAAAGAAATTGCGGATGGTAAATCACGGGCAGACCTGAGATGGGCAGACCTGAGTAATGCAAACCTGAGTAGGGCAGA
>Ga0213917_1000098_pt1 | contig 21660 bp, 37 predicted proteins | sample McNCre117MG_FD_161051 | JGI IMG/M metagenome (GOLD analysis project Ga0213917, IMG submission 161051) | Freshwater microbial communities from McNutts Creek, Athens, Georgia, United States - 1-17 MG | ecosystem: Environmental > Aquatic > Freshwater > Creek | place: USA: Georgia | collected... | reverse complement strand
AGTTGACAAGCGGTCAAAACAACTGCGGCATTCATCAGCACGGGTGGGGCGTTGTCAACCATGCAAGTTGTCGGTTGTCGGTTTGGGGCTGGTTCTAGATTAATGAGTGAATCGACGTTTGTTGCTACCCCAACGATTAATGTGATTGGGTGCGAGTTCAACGGCGGTCAAACGCTTATTGCAAACACCGGCACTCAAAATTTAAACATCAACATTAACGGCTTGAATTCAATCAGCCCAACAACCGGATTGTTTAATTTTTATTCATCGGCAGGCGCAACGTATACAATGAATGTGGCGGGGTTGACGTTTACTGGCACGCTGTTTGCCAATCAAACTGGGACGTACAACTTCAGCAACCCGGACGCATCAATGCCAATTGACATTACCAAGATTGCTCGGCTTGCCGGCGCATTGGCAAAGCATAACGGTGGTACGGCTGCTGGAACAATTGTGACAAACAATCTTTGCGTTTGCGACGCGACCGGCGCGGCCAATAGTTGGAAGCAATTGAGCAATACAACGCTTGTGTTCTAACCGCGCAGGCCGGATGCCTGACAAGTTCTAGCCCTTACGCCTCGGGCTAAGAAAGCCACCTTCGGGTGGTTTTTTTATTGAGGCGGCTACTGTCGGGAGACAGAATGTCTGACCAAGAAAGCGCACCTGTTGAAGAACAGGCACAACCGGCTTCGCAACCGGAAACCTCTGGCCTAGCGCCTGAAGCGACGCAGGAACCGCCGAAAGTTGATCCTGTACAGAAGCGAATTGACAAACTTACTCGGGAGAAATACGAGTATGCGCGTCAACTCGAAAGAGCGCTTGATGTCATTGAGCGCACAAAGCAGCCTGAAGCAAAACCCGCAGACACCGCGCCGAAACGTGAGTCATTCAAGGATGACAACGAATACGCGCTGGCGTTGATAGACCATCGGGCGGAACTCAAGGCGCAAGAACTTCTGTCGAAGCACACGGCAGCACAAGCCGAAGAACGCGCAAAGGCTGAACAGCAGCAAAAGGTCAGCACTTTTGACGCCGAATTGAAGAAAGCGGCAGACAAATACCCGGACTTTGATGAAGTAGTCCGCGACCCTGCTCATGCATTCTTCAATGGGGCGTTGCTCGATGCTCTTTCGGATTTGGGTGCCAATGGCGCAGAACTCGCCTACTACCTTGGACAAAATCCCGCAGAGGGATGGCGGTTGTTCAACCTCAAGCCCGTTGCACTGGGCCGCGAGATTGCCAAGCTGGAGGCGGAACACGGCGCAAAAATGAAATCAGGCGCTCCACGGCCTATCAAGCCCTTGAGCGGTTCCGGTGGCTCCAGCAATTCCGACGAACCGTCCGACAAGGACAGTCCTGCGGAATGGCTGAAGAAACGGGAAGCACAACTCAGGGCGCGACATCGGGCACTGTTGGGCAAATAGGACTGTCGGGAGACAGACCAGCAACACGGCGCATCAAGCGTCAAGGGACTGCCGGGAGGCGGACCTCTCCTTTAAGGAAAAATCATGGCAAATAGCATTCTGACCCCAACTGCGGTCACGCGGGAAGCCTTGCGCATCCTGCACCAGAAACTCAACTTCGTTGGCAACGTCTATCGTGAGTACGACGATTCGTTCGCCAAGACCGGCGCGAAAATCGGCACCTCGCTGAAAATTCGCCTGCCGAATCAGTACAGCGTGCGCACTGGCGCGGCCCTGTCGGCGCAAGACACCGCTGAGACCAGCACGACCTTGACGGTTTCGACCCAAAAGGGCGTTGACCTGAACTTCACCAGCGTTGACCTCACGATGTCCTTGGACGATTTCGCCAAGCGCATCCTTGATCCGGCCATGTCCGTCCTGGCGGCGAACATCGAATCGGACGCTTTGTCGATGATGAATGACGTTTACAACGTCGTGAACAACACCGGCTCGGCCCTGACGATGAACAAGCTGCTCACCGGTCGCAAGGTTCTGAATGACAACCTCGCGCCGATGTCGGATCGCGTTGCCCTGCTGAACACGCAGGATAACGTGGACCTGATCGATGCGTTGAAGGGTCTGTTCCAAGACTCCGCAGCCATTCAGAAGCAGTACAAAGAGGGCATGATGGGGCGCACCGCAGGGTTTGATTTCTACGAAAACACCCTGATTGCGAACAGCACCACGGGCACGGACGCGAGCAACTGCACCATCAACGGCGCATCGCAAACCGGCTCGGCCATCACCATTGCGAACGGTTCGTCCAAGACGTTCGCTGTTGGCGATGTGGTTACCCTTGCGGGCGTTAACCGCGTTCACCCGGAAACGAAGGTTTCTACCGGCGTTGCTCAGCAGTTTGTCGTGACGTCGGCGGTTACCGCCGGCGGCACCACGCTGAACGTTTCGCCGGCAATCGTGACCTCGGGCGCAACGCAGAACGTGTCGGCTTCCCCGACTGACACCGGTGCGGTAACGAAGATCGGTAGCGCCTCTGGCGTCTACAAACCTTCGATGGTGTTCCACCCGGAAGCGTTCACGTTCGCTACCGCTGACCTCGTGATGCCGCAAGGCGTCGACTTCGCCGCACGCGAAGTGCAGGACGGCATTTCCATGCGGATTGTGCGCCAGTACGACATCAATAACGACCGTTTCCCGACTCGTTTGGATGTGTTGTACGGCTACAAGACCATCCGTCCGCAACTGGCTTGCCGCCTGTTGAGCAACTAAGTCTTTCGGGACTTTCTTATCGCCGCCTTCGGGCGGCTTTTTCATTGGAGATTCAGAAATGACTTATCAAGTCGGTGATGGCAATACCTCCTCGGCGGAAGGGCTGCTTGTCGGTCCTACCACCGGTTCCTATGTCGGGTTTTACGGCACCACGCCTATTGCCCGTCGCGCACTGGCCGCGCAAGCGACCTCGCTCCTGTCTACCGCGTCTAGCACCGCGATTGACACCCTGACCAAAGCCGCGATCATTGAGATCATGAACACGCTTGCGGCGCTTGGTTTGTGGAAAGGTGCAGCGTAATGAGTGACACGAAGCGGAAGGTCGTTTTCTGTACCCCTTCCCTTCGTGGTCCCACCCGCCCCTACATCGATGCGATGGAGAAATCCATTCCGTTGGTGATAGAGGCGGGATGGGATGAACTGTATGTACAAGAGATAGGCAATCCCTACGTCAGTGCCGCTCGGGCAATCATGACCCGCAAAGCACTCGACCATAAGCCGGATTGCATCGTCTATCTCGACTACGACCTTAGTTGGCAACCGGACGCGCTGGTGCGCTTGCTGGAAACCGAGGGCGATGTCGTGGCAGGTACGTACCGCTACAAGAAGGACGAAATCGAATACATGAGCGCGTGGGAAGTAGATGACACCATGCGCCCGCAGTTGCGGGATGACGGATGCTTCAAGGCCGACAAAGTGCCCGCAGGGTTCCTCAAGATCACGGTTGCAGCCTTGGAGAAGATATACAAGGCGCATCCCGAATTGGTCTTTGGCCCGTATCACAGTCCATCAATCGACCTGTTCAACCACGGCGCATTTGAGCGCGTGTGGTGGGGCGAGGACTATGCTTTCTCGCGTAGGTGGCGGGCGATGGGCGAAGACATCTGGCTAATCCCGGACCTCAATATTTCGCACTGGTCCGGGGATAAAGAGTTTCCCGGCAATCTGCACGAATTCATGCTGTCTCAACCAGGGGGAAGTAAATGCCTCGAATCCTCCATGTAGGGTGCGGTGGTTCGCCCCTGCCGGAAATGTTTGATGAATGGCACGAGGTAAGACTCGATATTGATCCTGATGTAAGGCCAGATGTCGTTGCTTCCATGCTCAACCTTCCCGAAATGGGGTTGTTTGACTGTGTGTATTCCTCGCACAATCTTGAGCATGTTTACTCGCATGAAGTGCCGATTGCATTGGCGCAGTGGAAGCGGGTTCTCAAGCCTAACGGCTATCTGCATGTCAATGTCCCTGACCTTGAGGGATTAACGGCCTCAGAGGACGTTCTCTATGAGTCCAGCGCAGGCCCGATAACGTCGTTGGACATGATTTACGGAATGCGGAAGTTGACTGCGACCAATCCGCACATGCAACACAAGACGGGGTTCACCGCTCCGGTACTACGCGCCGCACTGGAAAACGCTGGATTCAAGAGCGTATTTATCCACCGGCAACCGCTCGAACTGTTCGGCTTCGCGTTTGTGGGCGATGTTGATCCCGCAATGATGAGGAGTTTCAATGGCAACAACGGCTAACCAAATCATCACGCGGGCGCTGCAAATCCTCAACATTGTCGGGGATGGTGAAACCGCGTCAACTTCCCAACTTTCGGACGGTTTGACTACGCTCAATAACATGCTTGAGTCGTGGGCGCTCGACCGGATGAACGTGTACTACATCGCGGAAGATAACCGCGCACTGACCAATGAATCAACCCTGACGATAGGTTCAGGCGGTACGTGGTCAACGGTCGCAAGACCCAATGCAATCCCGCAAGCATGGATTCGCATTCCCAACGGCACGGACATTCCCTTGATCATTCTGGATGATCGGGAATGGGCCGCTATCCGCCTCAAGTCCCTGACGGGCTACTACCCTCAATACCTCTACTACAAGCCCACGTTCCCTGCTGGAACGCTCAATTTCTGGCCTGTAGTTTCCTCCCCCTGCACGCTATACATCAACTATCCGGCAACGCTGCAAAACTTCGCGGCGGGTACGGATAACGTCAGCCTTCCGCCGGGATACACACGCGCATTGATATGGAACCTCGCGGCTGAGTTTTCGCCCGAGTATGGGGAACTGTCGCCCTCAGTTGCGCGGATGGCGAAAAAGACGCTTGCGCCTGTACGCAGAATCAACAACCCGGACTACGGGCTGCAAATCGATGCCGGTGCGTTGCCACCGCGCAGGACGTTCAACATTTACGCGGGGACGTAATGAGAATAGCGCTTCTCTGCGTGCTTCTTGCGGGTTGCTCGGGGCATTCCAAATTCATCCTGTGGCAACCGGGCGCGGATGCTGACATTCGCTGCGCCAATGGTTCGCAGGTTCATTGCTTGGGGTGGAAATAATGCCGGTTCAGAGGATACCGTTGATCGGATCGTTGATTAACAGAAACGCGAATCCGAGTAGTTTTTCCACATATGACCAGCGGTTTGTAAATTGCTTTCCAGAGATCACAAAAAACGCAATTACCGGCGAAGGTTCGATAGAGCTGTACAAGCGCGGCGGATTCACTGGAAACACCATCGGCCCTGCCAGTACAACCGGAACATTCGGAAGCATTGTGTGGTCAGGGGCCGCAAATAAGCGCCCGACATTTTGCTTTCAAAACACAAGCACTGGCGCATTGTCTGTAGTCGATATTGCGAGCACGACAATTGGTGGCGGATCGATAGCCGGGACAAGAACTTCTGTCGCTGCACCTAGTGGACCCGCTGCGTGCTTGTCTGAAACCTTGATATCGGGCACGCCTTACCTTGTGGTGATGGCGCGCAAATCATCGGATGATATGCACCATGCTTGGTTTACTAGCGAGTTTGGCGCTTGGACAGAAATCACTGATGCAGATTTTGTGCCGAATATAAATCTTGGCACCATAACCGGAAGCATATCCGGAACAACGCTGACAGTCACAGTTAGTTCTACGGGCACAAATCTGCCAATCGGTGCCAGGCTAGGCGGTAATGGCGTTTATTTTGATGCGACAACGATTACCGCAGTTGGAACCGCTGTGGCTGGGGTTGGGACGTACACCGTATCTCAATCACAAAGTGTTTCTGCCGGCACAATGACTGCCTACAATAATTGGCTTGTCGGCAACATGGTTCACATGGATGGTTATGCGTTCGTGATGGACAAGAACGCAAACATCTGGAATAGCGATCTCAATTCACTTTCTTCTTGGTCGGCTACCGGATTTGTCAACGCTTCAAGTTACCCGGACGGAGGGGTAGGGCTTGCGCGGTCAAAGGATTATTTGATTGCGTTCCAAAATGGAAGCATTGATTTTTTCAGGAATGCCGGAAATGCCACCGGCTCGCCTTTGAGTAAAGTTTTGGGCGCGTCTATTCGAATGGGCGCGTACATGCTTGGGCCAGTTTCCCCAGTCCTGGAAACAATCCGAGCGGTCAATGACGATGTGTTTTTTATTGGCCGGTCATTGGATAGTGGTGCTGTTGGTGTTTATAAAATCAATGGCACACAGATAGTAAAAGTTTCAAATGCTGCGGTAGATAAGACTCTAAATGGTAATCCTGATTTGTATGGATTCGCCGGGGTACTTCCATTTATGGGAATGCAGCATCTGGTTCTTTCGTACACATTTAGCAGTTCGGGAGAGTCTTACGCTTATTGCCTTGAAACTGGCGTGTGGTGGGTTATTTCTGTTTCGGGTGCGCGGATAAATGCCGTTGCTGGTAATGCATCAATTGGGTATTTGGTGTCGGCAGACAAAAGCAACAACATCGCATACACAGCGCAATTGGATTGGCAAGACTTTGGAGGTGCCATGACGATGACGGTGCAAACACAAGTCATTGACCACGGCACCACAAAGCGGAAACTCTACAAGGCGCTTCAGATTGTTGGTGACATCAGAACTACCTCAGGCAATACCGCGATAAGTTGGTCAGACGATGACTATGCGACCTTTAGCTCTGCGCACAATGTAGACATGTCTACCATTCGACCGCGCATTACGCGCCTTGGCTCAAGCCGCCGCAGGGCGTGGAAAATTACCGATTCCGTCAACGCTCCATTCCGGGCGCAAGCGCTGGAAATCGACTTCGACGTTAGCCCGCAATGAACTTCGAATTCCCAAACATCGATCAAGGCGCGTTTTCGTACGAGGACTTGATCGGCCAGCGCAGGGAAAACGCACCGCGCACTAAGCCGAAAGTCGTTACCTCGGCCTATAGCGTCGGCCCGAAAGATGACCTCATCCTGGCCGATGCTACCGCAGGCGCAATAACGGTCACGCTCGAAACCGCTGTCGGTGCGGATGGCAGGCGGCACACAGTCAAGAAAATAGACGCGTCTGGAAATGCCGTGACGGTTGCATGTACGGGCGGACAGACCATTGACGGAGCGGCGACGCAAGCCACCGCCGTCCGTTGGACTGTGTTTCGCGTTATCTCTGATGGAACAAACTGGATGCTTGTATGAGGGGACTAAATGACAGTCTATGACCAAAACTGGAATCCAGTCGACGAGTCCACGCTGACGGATGCGGACTATGAGAACAAGATTCTCTACACGCCGCAACAGTATCAAACCTATCTGAATCAGGCCATCCCCGAGCGTTCCAGTTATGGCGGCACGCTGACCAACACCAACAAGTTACTGTCCCAACTCGGGCAACAGTACGGGCTGACCAATGCCGATTGGAATAAGGCGATGCAGTCGTACCTGCATAACAGCGGGGCGACGGCAAACGATCAAAACTGGTGGGGTGATAACACCTATACCCGCGCTTATCTTGAAGGCTTGGGGCAGATCAACCCCGCATATGCCGGGAAGTTTGATTCGTATCTAAGCGACCCGAATTTCCGCGCAGGTGAGCAAAGCCAAAGCCAAGCGGCGGCGAGTACCGGCATGGCGCATCAGGTACAGCCTAAAGACATCATGGATACCCTCGGGCCTATGCTTATGCTCGGCATGGGCGGCGGGGCTTTGCTTGGTGGTCTCGGTGCGCTTGGTGGCGCTGCTGATCCGCTCGCCGTTGGCGGCGCGGATTGGATGGGCGAGATTGCTGCGGGCGCGGGCAATGGCGGATTGGGAAGTGTTGCCGGCGGGGTTGGTAACTTTGTGCCCGAAGCGGCAGCGGGCGGAACTGGAAGCGGTGCGGGAGGTAACGTGGGCGATTTTTGGGACGAGATTATGAACTCGCTGGGGCCGGATACTTCCGCCCCTGTCGATACTTCTGGCGGCAGTGTTCTAGGCGATACCGGCTCGGATTGGTCTACAGGTGGGACGAATCCGGGAAGCGGGAACGTCATGACGCCCGGTAACCAAGGGCCGGGATTGTGGGAGAGCATTAAAGGAAGCCTGTCGAATCTACCGCCCGGAACGCAAAGCGCGATTAAGGCAATGGTTAGCGGCGGTAGCGGCACGCCACGCACCGGCACAGGTTCCGCGCTTTCCAACATTTTAGGCGGCAATGGCACCGCGTCAGATTGGACTTCGATGTTGGGCAATCTAGGCACTGGTGCACTGTCCGCCTACTCTGCCAACAAATACGCCGACAATATGAAGGCGCTGGCCGATCGTTCGTGGCAAGCCGGTGATGACTACCGCAACCGTCTGTGGTCATCGTACAACGACCCGAATGCTTTCCTCGCCAATTCGCCGGATATTCAAGCAAGCGTCAACCAGGGCACGAATGCCCTTGCCCGTTCCCTCTCGACGCAAGGCAACCCGACCGGCAACGGGCACGCATTGCAGGAACTCCAGAACTACGCAACGCAGGGGTTGTACGGCCAGCTTGGAAACGCTCGGCAGCAACTTGCCAACTTCGGCGGGTTGAGCGCGATAACGGGTTCTGCCCCGCAAGCGGCTGCGAATAGCGCGGAAGCGGGAAGCAATATCTATAACTCTCTGGCGAACACGACTAGCCGATTGACGCAACCGGCAACGGATTGGCAGTCAATCATGAAGTCTTTCGGCAACCAAAACTACCTCGCATAGGTGAAATATGGCATGGCGTGATCCGTGGGAAAACGTAGACCGGGCCAATGCGCTGCGAGCGCAGACGGATATGCAGGGGGTGAACATGCTTTCTGCGTTGCAGGGGGCGCAGCATAACGCCTTGCAGATGCAACAGGCGCAAGCGGCTGCGGCGGATGAAGCGGCGGCGCGTCAAGCGTTTGCACAGTCAGGCGGGGTTCCTGAGAAATTCCGCGAGGCATTGATGGCGCGGGGTGACTACAAGCGCGTTCAGGCTAACGATGCGGCAGACCTCGCCAAGCGTGAAAAAGAATCGGTGATTGGCAAGAACAGGGCAGAAACCCAAGTTAAGGAAGCGGCGGCGTTCCGCGACAGCGTTGCACAAGTCGCAGACCAAGCCGGATGGGATGCGCTTCGTACTTCGTTGGGTGAGCGTGGGGCGCGGTTGCCCGCTCAATTTAGTCCTGAATTACAAGAATCGCTTGTTTCAACGGCTGGCGATGTTATCAAACGGAGAACGCCAAATTTCCAGATTCAGGACATTGGCGGCAAGAAGGTATCGGTTGATATCAACCCCTATACCAATCCGGCTATCAAGAACATGCAATTTGATAAGACCGTAAGCCCTGATGCCGCTTTGTCGGCTGAAACGGCGCGGCGCGGTCAGAACATGACGGATTCCCGCGCCCGCGAAGCTAATGCAATCTCCAAAGAAGCGGCACAAACGCAGCTTGTGAACGACCCGAACCAGGGGTTGCTGCTTGTCAACAAAGGCACAAAGGTTGCGACGCCTGCGACGTTTGGTGACGGCAAGCCTGTTCCTAGCGAATCGGCGGTTGCGGCGGGTAAATTGAATCGCCAGTTGCAGCAAGGCATCGCAATGGCTCGGGAGTTGATCCCGAAAGCGACTAGTAGCGGAATGGGCGCAAAAGTCGATGAGGCAACGGGATTCTTTGGCAAGTCCACGCCGGGAGCCGATGCCGCTTCGCAACTCGACACCCTTGCAGGTTGGATGGTTTCCAACGTACCGCGTATGCAAGGGCCGCAATCTGACAAAGACGTTTTGCTTTATCGCCAGATGGCCGCGCAAGTTGGCGACCGCAATCAACCAACTTCTCGCAGAATGGCCGCGCTTGATACGTTGGAAGCGTTGCAGGCCAAGTATGCAGACATCAACGCGACGCCTTACGCAAAACCGGAAGCCCCTCAAGCCCCGGCAAAAGGGCCGCAAATTCCGAAGATCAAAGGTGATGCCGAATACAACGCGCTACCTTCAGGGGCGACGTTTATTGACCCGAACGGGGTAACTCGGAGGAAACCGTAATGGGATGGCAAGACGCCCCGGTGGTAAAAGGCGGCGCTTGGGAATCTGCGCCTGTCGTTGAAGAAAAAAGCGGGTTCATGCAAGGACTCGGCAACCTGGCGGCGGGTGCTGTCCGTGGTGCTGGTTCAATCGGCGCGACCCTGCTTACTCCGGTAGACGCTGCGGCGCGTGCAATGGGCGTGCAAAACGATTTCATTGGCCGCGATGACCGGCGCGCGCAGATGGATTCCGGGTTGCAGTCAATGGGTGCGCAGCCTGATTCGCTCATGTACCAAGGCGGCAAGATTGGCGCAGAGATTGCCGGGACTGCCGGTGCCGGTGGCGCGTTGGCTAACGGGGCGCGTGCCGTGCTACCTGCGGCGGCGCAAGCGTTACCGGCAGTGGCAAAGGGTATCAACGCGCTTTCGTCGGGCGGGTTGAGCCTTGGTGCTCCTGCGGCTACTACGGCACTCGGACGTGCCGGTGATATGGCATTAAGGGTAGGAGGCGGCGCAGCGCTTGGCGGGGCTTCTGCGGGGCTTGTTAACCCCAATGATGCGGGAACGGGCGCGGTGATTGGCGGCGCTATTCCAGTGGTGGATAAAGCCGTTGGTGCGGGAGCTCAAGCGGCGGGGAATGCTTTGCGCGGCGGCGGCGTATCGGCGGAACGCGCGGGGCTTGCTGACCTTGCCAAAAGCAAATGGGGGATCGATATCCCGGCAGACCGCATTGTTGATAGCAAGCCGTTAAACGCCATTGCATCTGCGTTGGAGTATGTGCCCGGAAGTGGCCGCGCCGCCACGGATACTAAGATGCAGAATCAGTTAAACCGTGCGCTCACAACTACGTTTGGGCAAGACTCTACAAACGTCACAAAGGCTCTGCGCAATGCAGACGATGCGCTCGGAAATGAGTTTGAGCGCGTGCTTAAAAACAACAGCATTCGCCCAGATGCCAAGTTGACGCAAGACCTTGCGGAAGTCTCCAATCTTGCGCATTCCGAATTGCCGCCCGACCTTGCCAAGATAATTACCAACAAAGTTGATGACATCATCAAAGCGGCTGAATCTGGCGATATAGACGGACAACTTGCTTACAACATCAAAAAGCGTCTTGATGCGATGGGCAAGAACAATTCCAGCGAAGCCTATTACGCGCGGCAACTCAAAGGCAAGTTGATGGACGCGCTTGACCGTTCCTTGGGTGAAGATGCTGCCAAAGCATTCGCCAAGACCCGCGAACAATACGGGAACATGCTCAGGCTAGACAAGTTGGCAAAGAATGGATCGGAAGGCGACATATCAATTGCCCGCATTGCCAACATGAAAAACATCGGCAACAAGGACATGCAGGAACTTGCCGACATTGCCGCAGATTTCTTGAAGCCTCGGGAGGGGCAGCATGGGGCGGCGCAGCGTGCTGCCACCGGCGCTATCACGTTTGGATTAGGCGGAATGCCTGGATTGGCTGCTGGCGCGGCTTTAGGGCGTGGAACGAACATGCTGCTAAACAGCAACGCGCTCCGAAACTCGATGCTCGGCCAAACAAACCCTGCACTGGGTAACGCGCTGGAAAACATACCGCGAATAGCGCAGAGAGTTGCGCCGGTACTTAGCGCCCAGTAAGCCCTTTTAGGAAGCCGTATATCGCTACGGCAACAACGATGGCAATACCCTTCCAGACCATGAAGTCTGTGAATTCCATTTTCACGCCCCAAAGGACCGAAAGGCGGACTTTACCATGCTTGACCTACTCATTACCTCGGCGGCTGCTCAGTCAGCGGGCGCTATCAAAGACCCCTTTGCCTACGGATGGGCGGCATACGCATGGGTCATTGCATGGGCTTCGGCGGGCGGAATAGTGAGTTTCCGGCAGAAGATGAAGCGGGGCGATGTGCGGGCATTCAATATCGCTGAGTTTGTAGGGGAGTTGGTCACAAGCGCATTTGTCGGCGTGATTGCGTTTTGGCTGTGCGAATACTCAGAGGTTCCCAAACTGCTGGAAGCGGTGATTATCAGCATTTCGGGACACATGGGAACCAGGGCGATTTTCCTGTTTGAGCAATACATGGCAAAGAAATTCGGGGTGACTGAAAGTGATGACGCTAAGTGATTACTGGATGGGCCGGGATAAGCAATACTCGCAAGAGTTGACGCCCGACATCGTGCGCAATGCCGAAGTCACGGTACAGCGGGCAAACATGCTGCTATCCGAATTTCGCTTTGATACCAAGGATTCGGAGATCCGCAAGGTTAATTCCGGGTGGCGTCCTGCCGCAGTAAATGCGGCAACACCAAATGCTGCGCTTAAGTCAAAGCACATGACCGGGCAAGCGGTAGACATCAGCGACCCGGAGGGCGACTTAGATACATGGTGTATGGCGCATCTGGAAGTCTTGGACCGTTTGCAATTGTGGCTTGAGCATCCTGGCTCTACCAAGGGGTGGTGCCACGTTCAAACGATAGCGCCGAAGTCTGGAAACCGGGTTTTCTATCCGTGATCCCCATTCCCCCCTACGCCCTCAAATTGGGGGCGTATGGCCTCATTTTGGGGGCGACCTATATCAGCGGCTGCGTTCGCGGTTCGCAAACAGCGAATGCACGCACTGAGCAGGTAAAAGCAGATTACCTACAGTTTCGGGTAAATACCGAAGCCATAGGTAAAGCGGCGCAAAAGGAAGCGGATGCTACCAGAGCGGCGAACGAACAGAAAGCGAAGGCGAGCGATGAGTCATACAGCAAAGCACTTACTGTTTTGGGTGCTGATCTTGAGCGGTTGCGCCGCGCCCGTGCCAGTACCGACGGCTTGTCCGCCCCCGCCCCCTCTCCCACTTGTCCTGAAGGACAACGATGCTTTGACCGGGGGCAGTTTGATGCCGCGCTTAGAGAGTACGAGGGAGAAGTTCTTACGCTCGTTGGAGAGGGCGCAGCGTTAAAACTTCGCCTTGATTTCGCTGTCAAATGGGCATCCGACATTTCGTCGGAGCAACGAGTGCGCTAACACTCGTTACCCCTCACCACCATTGCTATTAAGGAGCGAAGATGGCTGCCAAGAATATTACCACCCACGGACACAATCAGCGCGGCAAGCGTTCAAAAACCTATTCCGCGTGGCGCTCAATGATGCAGCGTTGCAATAACAAAAATAACCCGGCTTACGTCAATTATGGCGGCAGAGGCATTTCAGTTTGTGACGCGTGGCACGACTTCCGCGCTTTCCTTTTTGACATGGGCGAAGTTCCTTCTGGCTTGACGCTTGAAAGAAAAAACAATGCGCTGGGTTATGCGCCGGATAACTGTTTGTGGGCGTCAAGGAAAGAACAAGTTCTCAATAGAAGAAATACGTTTCGCGTCGAATTTCAAGGTGAAGTTATTGCGTTGCAGTTGCTTGCAGATCAGTACGGCATAAAAGCCGGAACCGTGAAACGACGATTGAAAAATGGATGTAATGTTGAGCGCGCCTTGACTTCTCCTGTGATGACGCCTAGTGAAGTAGGGCGGTTAGGGAATCAAAAAACATTGCCTTTAAGGCGGCAACAACATAGGGAAAACGGCGTGTTCGCTAAAGCTAACCATGTCGGCTAATCTGCTCAATCCGTGAGGTGAAAATTTAGACGATTGTTCCAAATCGTAGTATGATTACGATAACTCGCGAGGAAATGCAACATGTACTTTCTGGTAGTAGTTGCTCTGATCGGCGGCGTCCCGCAAAGCCTCGCAGGGGCGTTTAAGACCCTTCCCGAATGCATGGAAAAGCGACGGGAGATAACGCCCATCGTGACCGATGATCCATCCATTACCGCGTATTCCGTCGAGTGCATAAAAGGGTTTGAACCTCGGAAGGCAATGTAATGTCCCGCTCGGGAAAGAAAGCACATTTAGCCTCTGCAATGCTGCCCAAAATGACCGATGAGGAGGCCTGCGAGAGCATCCTGAATGCTGTCATTTCCGGCATTGGCATCATGAACGGGCAAACAGCAATATTCCTTGATGACGGGCGCAGCATCGTATTTGAGGGCTGCGAGCGGCTTTGGATTGAAGTTAAGCCGAGACTCCACTAATGGAGTTAGTCCTCATCACTTGGGATGATGCGTCAGCCCTTGAGCATGGCTGGACTGATCCGGCAGACGAAAAGCCAGTCGCGCAAATCGTTACCACAGTCGGTTTTCTTGTAGCCGAAACGGAAAAGTATTTGGTGATTGCTCATACAACGGATGGGCAATTCGTCAATGGGAGATTCCAAATCCCTCGCGGCATGGTCAGAACGATCAAGCCCCTACGCAAAAAGCGGAAACCGAAAGTTATCCCGAATGGCGAAAGCAACGGTTAGCGATCAGGAATTCATGGCGCTTTGGACAGACCTCCAAAGCGCTGCAAAGGTGGCAAAGCATCTAGGCATTGATGAGCGGAACATTCATCGCCGCCGCCGAAACATTGAGAAAAAGCACGATTGGCGTGCCCCTGTCTATTGCCCATCAATACCGCGCCACAACACCGCGCCAATACATTCGGCCAATAAGGCGATTGTTACTTGGGGCATTCAAGATGGCGTGATCCTGGTCGGCTCAGATGCTCACATTTGGCCGGGACCGCTAACTACGGTACAACGGGCTTTCCATTACTTCGTAAAGCACTTTGACCCCGCGCCTGTGGGGATTGTGGCTAATGGCGATTGGTTCGATGGTTCCCGCATTGGAAGATTCCCGGCCATTGGGTTTCTTGAATCAAATCGCCCCAAAGTAAAAGACGAACTGGAAGCGGTGCAAGCCTATACGGGCGAGATAGAGAAGCACGCCAGAGGCGCTAAATTAATTTGGGCGGCAGGCAATCATGATCTACGCATGGAAAGCCGTTTAGCCGCACTGGTTCCAGAATATGAGGGATTGCCCGGATATCACCTGAAGGATTATTTCCCTTTGTGGACGCCGTGTTGGCGCTTGGATGTCAACGATGATATTTGCATTAAACATCGCTGGGCAAACGGACTACACGCTGTCTATAACAATACTTTGAAATCTGGAAAATCGTTTGTTACGGGGCATTTGCATTCTCTGAAAGTTACGCCTTGGACCGATATGACAGGAACGCGCTACGGGGTTGATTGTGGCACCATGGCCGATACCGACGGTGATCAGTTTGTACATTATCTTGAATCCGGCCCTACTAATTGGCGCTCTGGCTTTGTGGTGCTAACGATTAAAGGCGGCAAATTGATGATGCCTGAACTTGTGCAGAAATGGGATGAAGAGCACGTTGAATACAGGGGCAACCTAATTCGCGTGTAGTGAACTTACGTTATGAATCCATGTCTAAACTCGCATGGAAAAACTATGCCCTGCGTGCAAACAAATCAAGCCGTTTGATTCTTTTCCTAAGAAACATGGCAAGCCCGGAAGTTATTGCAAGCCATGTCAAGCCGCTTATGTGAAAGCGCATTATTTGCGCAACAAGGAGCGGTACAAGACGCGGACCAAAGTTTGGCGCGAGGATAACCGAGAGCGGTATCTAAATTACAACCGACAGCATTACATTGAGAACCGAGAGCAAATCCTAGAGCAGTGCAAAGAGTATGCAACACGGACAAAGGATGAGCAGAACGCTAGAAAAGCGCGGTGGCGCAAGTTAAATCCAGATAAAACTCTGGCGGCTGAAGCTGCTTATCGCGCCCGGAATCGGGACGCTTGTAATGCCAGAATCAAAGCGTGGAAAGCCGATCACAAATATTTGTTGGCGTTCTATACGCAGACTAGGGCGGCAAGGTTGCAAGACGCAACCCCGCAATGGGCTAACGAAATGGCAATCAAAGAAATTTACAAGCGGGCAAAAGAAATGCGCGATGCGGGAGAACAAATTCACGTTGATCACATAGTTCCGCTAAACGGAAAAATAGTATGTGGTTTGCATTGGGAGGCCAATTTGCAGATTCTTCCAGAGAAAGAAAACCTCAGGAAGAATTGCCATCGCTGGCCAGATATGCCATGAGTACTTGGCTTGTCATCTTCGTAACGCTGGCCTACATAGGCACCGCCATTGACCTCGGGCGGCGCGGTGACGTTGGACATTGCATCATGTTTGCAGGCTATGCCATTGCCAATCTCGGGCTATTGCTTGCGCTCAACTAACGCCATCATCTAACTGGTAAGACTCCCGGTCATCCGGTTGAATGCGGGTTCGACTCCCGCTGGCGTTCGCCACATATGACGTATAGCCTAGCGTTACGGGCTTAATGCGCGATATGTGGCGAGTTAGGACATAGCCGCGATTGTCATTCCTCCACCGGCAGGGCGCGGATTTGCTCTGCTGCGTGATGCACATAATCGCAATCTTCCGCTTCCAACGCCGCCCTCTCCCGCATGTCCATCGCACCGGCACGGCGTCCGGCTTGGTAGGCATATTCCACCCATCCATAAGCCATAGTCCCCTTGACCAAACCAAAGATTTTCTTCGCCATCGCATCAAATTCGGGGCGTTCCAAAACGTCATCGTCTTTCATCATCATCCTTTCGGCGGTGGGGGAAGCGGCATCCAGTGGGATGGATTACAGGGATAGTTGCGCCCATACCCACCGTCGGTGTAATAACCATTGTTGAAAATGTGCCACCCACGGTTAAAACACCCAAACTCATAATCATCGTTAACCCACAACAAAACTGCGCCCCCATCCTTCGGCGCAGTCTCAATCGGTTGCCATTCCATATTCATCCTTTCATTGGTGGGCGGCGGCAGGATTTGAACCTGCTCTGACGTTGAGCGGCGCGAGGACGGGCCAGTGTCCTTTTAAACGCCCCTAGCGATCCGGTCGTTCCGGAGTCAGTCCTTCGCGCAAGCGTGTCGCTATCCACGCCGCGCCGCCCGTAACCTGTCTAACACGTTGCAATTATGCCCCTTCACTGGGGCGGATTTTCGCCAGGGTGGCGATAAATTAGGCGGCTTGCTGCCTGATGTCGCCGCCCCACTGGTGCGCCATTGCCTGCGCGATTCCCTCAAACGTCCTGCTGCGTTCTTTCCATCGATTGGGGCCGGGCGACATCTTGTGAATCCTTGCCTCGCGCCCATCAACAATATTCGTCGGCACCAGCTTCGGCAGGTTTTTTAGCCACAAACACGTACTTTTCGTTTCCCCATGCCCGTGCTGCCAAGGCTGGATGATCTGATCCGGCTTGCGGATGCGCGATGAAATGATGCTGATAGGGTTCTCTATCGCTATTCTTGGTATAGGTGCATCCATCAACGCCTGAACGAATGCAAGTGCCGCATCTTGCCTGCCGTCTGCTTTTTTCGCGGCAAAATGCCTAGCGCCACTAACAGCCAAATCAGTGCATGGCGGATGAGCCACCATCAATTGCCACGGGCCCATGTAACGGGCAATGTGGATGGCATCATGTTGAAAATGAAACTCCGATTGATCCTCTGCTGGCAGCAAGTCGCATGACCAGGCATCATGTCCAAGCGCTCGAAACGCACGCCGTACAGTGCCGGAAAACTCGCAAGCAACTAACACTCTCATATCTAATTTATCCTCTCAACAAGGGGCAAAATTCCGAAATCCGGGGCGGTTGGTTGTTTGACAAAATCATGCGTTTTCAGTCTGTGACAGTTCGATAAGGAGGTGTTTCATTCAAATGCCCCCGGAAACTCGGCCTTGATGGCAGCTTCCAAGTTCTCCGCGCACGATTTTGTCGCGTCAGTCTGAATGGTGAATGGGCCTCGCTTCACAGATAGGTCAAGGTTCGACACGTTCTGAGTACGCACAATCTCCGCGCACCGACGAACAGCGGCGGATTCAACCATTGCCGCGAACCTGTAGCGCGTGAATTCTTCGCCTGCCGCTACAGACTCGGCTAGTGCGCGATTCCATAGCTTGTCTATCTGTTCGGGCGTCATGGCTTGATCCCCAGTGCGTCAATCGCGTCATTCCAGCAAGCATTGCAAGCATCTATGCCATCGGTAGCACGCAACGCACGCCGCTCCGGCACCTTCACAGCCATCCCCGCAACGTCTATGGAGGCGGCGGATAGCATGAAATCGTAAGAATTCACCAAGGCCGCGCCTCTAACGCCTAACTCCAATGGCGGAGTAACCGGCACCAGCTTGTACCGCCCGTCTGCGGTTTCTCCGGACTCGGTGATGGCGATTAGGTAGGTCATGGCATTGGCTTCCAAAGAATCGGGTGACTCGGCCACAGATCACCATGCGCTTCGGTCCAATACGTACCATCGGGCCACTCACCCTGATATGTGCAGGGGAATACTCCGGTGCTACCGGCTTCGATGGCGAGGAAGCGCGTACCGTCTTTTGGGCAATAGATCGCGTTTTGCCACCCGCAAGCCTTGAGCGCCTGATAGCACTGGAACATGGCATCAAGGTGTACTTTTTCGCCAGCCTCGCGCCAATCCTTTTCGCGCTTTTCGGCATCGCGCCATATCTGGCTAATCGTTGCTTCGTCCATCACTTCCTCCCCACCGCGATCACTGCGCGGGCAATGGCTTCTTCGAGGGTATCAAAAGCAAATCGACGCATTGCCTTGCCGACGCGGACCCATATGCAAAACGCCTCGCCTGATGCGGCACCAGACGCCCCGGCTTCTTGTTCGGTAATCAGCCACTTGAGCAGCGGCATGGCGACGGATGGGTCGCGGTAGTCAAATCTGTGCCACAGTGGGCGCGGATCGACTTCGCTCCAGGCGCGAAATACGTGCAAACGCCCCCATTTGAATTGCACACTCTCCGGGTAGTAGCCAATTGCCAGCGCGAGGTCGCGGCTGAGTTCAGCGTGTGAGGTCATGCTCCCTCCTTGCGTGCGGCGTCGCAATAACCTTCAAGCCATACGCGCACTTGATCCTTGGTGTGGCCCGCATCAAGCATGTTGATGGCGGTACGCATGCGAGCCACCGCCGCATCGCGCTCAGCCACAATCTTTGCCGTCGCCTCGCGTATCTGCGCCATTGCGCGTTCCGCTTCCATCAGTGTTTGCGACTTGTCGGCGCGTGCCATGTAAAGGTCGGCTTCATGATCCGCGAATTTGCACCACTTACCTAACGGGTTTTCCATCATGTAAGCGGCTTCGTTCATCAGGTTCAACTCTGCACTGTATCGTTTCATTTCGTCACCAGTTCAGCCTCAATGGCTTTGATCGTTTCGCTGGAACAATGGCTAGTAATCGCCATCCAAAGGCATTCGACTTCGTCTATGGCATGTTCGCGCTCGGCCTTCACCCTGCCGAGTTCGGCTTCGTGATACGCCGCCCATGCCTTGTTGAACGCAAGCACGTTTTTGTGGAAATAGACGTGTTTGGGAGCGCAGAAACGATCAGGCCCATAGACGGTTGTGTCAGGCATCGGCATTGTCGGTTTGGTCATAGCGTCAGTATCCAAGTCATCCATGCGCACAGCGTTGCAACGCCCCATGCGGGTATGCAAAGAGCGAACATTAAGCCGGGGAAATTGCCGTCGAAATCGCCCATCGCTTTACACCAAAGCCACGCGATAGGCAGTCCAAAAACGGTGATCGCAGTAGGAAACATCCATGCATGAAGCGTGATAGTCATTTCCCCTCCAGCGCGGCGCGGATGCGCTCTCTCAAATCCGCCGACAAATACGTTTTGTTGACAGCCTCCCGCAGCAGCCCTTCCAACTGGGCAACCCGATCAGTGCTGTCATACAACGGACGGACAATCCATTGCGCCTGACGATCCTCAGACGTTGCCCAAAATTGGCAATCGTCGTACGTGCCAACTAGATCAACATTTAGCATTCCACCGGGATAGAAACACGCCCACGCCACAGGCTCCGGCGCGGCTACTGGCGCGGGTGGGGCGGCGTAGAGCAACGTGCCGTGAGCAATGTCGGAAGGGTTACGCAGCCAACTCATGTATCTCCCATGCTCTTGCGGCGAATATTGCAAGTGCGTATATACAACTGCGATAGGCTCCGGCGCGGCTACTGGTGGGGCGGCGTAGAGTTTTGTGCCGATCGGTAGTTCTTTCTCCACGACAGGGATAATCAGCCCGTCCACAAGCAATGACGCTTTCATCTCGCCCACCGGCGCGGCTGCGACTTGGGCGCTCATGCTTCCCCCTTTGCGCGTTTGATTGCGGCGCGTGCTTCACGCATTTCCGGCGTGCGCTTCGGGTCAAGTTCTTCGTCGCAAACCTTCAGCAACGCCTCAAGGCATTGAAGCAACTCTGGCGCGGCGGCTATCAGGCGGGCGTCATTTTCTGCATTTGTTGTCCCACCTTCAAAACTGCTGTAGTAAACCTGCGTAATGGTTTTTCCTACAGCGGTCACTCGATAACGAATGCGGTTGAAACAGTCGCCTTTTACTGAATCGGCCTCCCAATGCCACGGTCCCGGTGTATGGCTCATGCCAGCACCCTCCCCGTCAATTTCTCGCGTACCACGCACCCTGGCGCATGAAACGTCGGACGATGCAACGGCTTCGGCGGCACCCATGCAGGCGTCGTTAGCCTTGAAATCATCGGCGGCGCGGCTTTGACCAGTGAAAGAGCAAATCCCCCTTTGACCTTGCGGATTGCGCCCTCTGCGTGCAGGTAGTTGCAAGCATTCGCAATGCTGCCGACCGGATGCCCGGTTGTTGCTGCCAGCGCCTCTGCCGACAAAGGGCCGCCGCGTAGCGTGTCTTTTATGTCGCTTCGTATAGTCATGCTGTCACCTTCAAAAATCCCCGATTTATCCACCGCAAGACCTGCTCGGGGTAATGATCGTTAAAAAATCTGCGCTTTTCCTCGCGGCTCATTGAGCCTTGATCGTATTCAGCGTGGCACCTAAAACAAAGGTCTAGCGCCCATACATCAATCCCGCTTGCTCTGGCTTTGTGTTCGTTCCTGTGGGCCAGTACAACCGTGCCGTCATCCGCGCCACAAGCGATGCAGGCTTGCCCGTTTGCCATGCGCTGCAAATGACGAGACTTAAAAGCCATGTAGTTCAATCCCGTTCTCTGTAGCCCACGCCGTTACAAACTCCATCAACTCGGACAACTCCGGCTTAGTCATGCGCCGCGTGAATTTCGGCACAATCACAATCCCGCCGTTCAGGCCCGGAAGCATCTTTTCCCGAAACACCGCCGCCGAAAAAAGCCGCTTCCACTCCTCAACCGTCAACCGTTCGCCGTGCCATTCCTGCTGCTCGGCTATGTCCTGCAAAATCGCGTGCAGACGGTCGTTCTGCTCCGTGGTGCGCCCTGGAGGGTCTACCGTGACGCGATAGCCCTCTGGAGCCTGTTTTATGGCCTCTAACGCCCGGTTTCGAGCGGTTGAATGGTTGAGCCAGAAGCGCATTAGTACGCCTCGGCTTCTAGGCGAGTGATAAAGAAATGAATACCGCCCGCGCATTCTTCCTGCCAATCTTCTGACCATTCGTGCGACTTAACCACATCGCCAACACGATAGGCAAAGTGCGGATCATGCTGGCTATAACCAACGTCCGCGCCGATCAATTCCAGCACTTCGGCAAATTCGGCACGGCACTTGCGACCAAACGCATGGGAGCGCTTGGCGTATTCAGGAATCATCAGCTTGGCAATAACACCGCTTTGCAATTTCTTCCATCCAATCAATGTGCCCTCGGGCAAAATGCGCGTCATTGCAATAACCTTATCTGCGCCTTTCGCTCCGTACAGGTCCGCTCCGTACAGGTCCGCTCTGGACAGGTTCGCTATGGACAGGTTCGCTCCGTACAGGTTCGCTCCGGACAGGTTCGCTTCGGACA
>Ga0213917_1000097_pt1 | contig 21912 bp, 28 predicted proteins | sample McNCre117MG_FD_161051 | JGI IMG/M metagenome (GOLD analysis project Ga0213917, IMG submission 161051) | Freshwater microbial communities from McNutts Creek, Athens, Georgia, United States - 1-17 MG | ecosystem: Environmental > Aquatic > Freshwater > Creek | place: USA: Georgia | collected... | reverse complement strand
AGCAACGGTTGTAAAATGAGCCTATCTTACAAAGAGCAGCGCATTAGACGCCAGGAAGTACGCATTGGTCAACGCGACTTGCGGCCTGTCCTGGCGTCGAAACGCCAAAGGAAACACGACTGGTACGTAATCCTTGAAGCTCGATGGACAGACAGCACGGAAAAGTTTGTTTATTCCAAACAGAAAACGAAAGAAGACGCAGAAAAGATGTTGCGTAAACTACCTGACGGCGGCTTATTTCGTTATTACATTCTCTCGAAAGATCAATATGAGCAGAACAAGTAGTTGGGTTCTAAGCCTGGTACTCGCCATTGGCATGTGTGCTGTCATTCTAAGCTGGACACAGTACGTGTTCAGTTATGCCTACGAAAAGGGTAAGATGGAAGTTGACTGGCGTACCAGGTTGCTTGAAGACCAAAAGTTAGCGAATCAGGCATGCACAGCGTGGTGGTTTTTAATGGACCACAAAGAACGTAGAGTGCAGAAGCCAAAACAGAAATGAGAACATACGCGGACCACAAAGAACGTAGAGTTCAAAAACAAGTTCAACCTAAACAAGGAAAGTAAATGGAAGATTTTGACGCAGCAACACGCCGCAGGCGTATCGAAGAGATTGAGACGGAAGTTAATGAAGTCATCTCGAACTTCCGTGCAATTCATGGAGACAAGATAGCCTCAGTTGTGGCTGGCCTCGTTAGAGGTATGGCTCAGATGGAACAGAACATGCAACTTGTCAGCTACTTTGCCCAGGGCAAGATTCCCGAAGAAGAAATTCTTGCCCTGTTGCAGGCAATGGAAACCAACGGCAAGGAAGTTATGACCCTGCTTGTTCAGCCGATTATCGCGGAGTGGCCGGAAAATCTTCGGATCGAAGTCAATCGGGTAGTGGAAGTTGCGCTGACGATCTTGCTCAAGCTGAGGCAGACATGAGATACGTTCTGTATGACGACGTAGCTGGTACTCAGCTAACCCTGTTAAAGCACATGTTTGAGTTGTTCGGTATCAAGGATACTGGCATACCCGTTAGGGCTATTACCTTTCGCATGGCGGCTGGTGAACTACCTGTGCTGCGTGTAACTTATGCGCCTATTGCGTTCGAAGTCAATGACAGAAAATCATTCGATGTTGACAAAGCTTGTGCAGAAGCGCGTAAGCGGCTAAAGTCTGACATTACGAACTCGGCATATCGAGCACTATCTAATTGGCATCACAAGTTCTATGCGTTCAATGACGACATATGGGCTAAAGAAATGAACGCGATGGCGACTCGGTTAAACAGGGATGCAGGGCACTACAAATATTCCTGCCTAGATAAGCTATTGAAAGAAGTGGAGAATCAAGGTGACTACCGTATCTGAATTTTTCAAAGATCGTCGAGGTGAATCTTCGGCAAGACGGCATGGAAATCTTGAAAAGAGCGTTGAGTTACTGGACAAGGAAGGCATCAAGTATGACACGTTCAATAATGGATACCATCTCAAGGTGCATGCAGGCGATCAACGCATCGACTTCTGGCCGTCTACTGGTGTGTGGCGTTCTCCAGGTGTACCTGGAAGTCAGCGTGGCGTGTTTACTCTATTACGTTATATAGGAGTTCTAAATGGAACTGGAACAGATCAAAGCCGGGGTGAAAGCCTTGGAAGCACAGATTCTGGCGGATGTGAAGACTTTTGAAAGTATCACCGGCCTGAAAATCAGCAACCTTCTACTCTACCGCGAAGGTGATGAGTTGAAGACAATCGCCGCGCTGGTTGCACTATGAGCGAGGTTCTGATAACAACGTCTGGGGTCGCCGTTACTCCAGACAACGAGCTTCAACCGATGAAGACCTGCCCAATCGGATGCAAGGTGCAGTTACTAAACCTTGGTGGTGTGCTGATCTACGGTATGATTTCCGAGAATACCCGTAATGAGTACCTTGCATGGTACGGTCTGCCACGTAGGCCTAAGTGGCTTGTCGAGTTGATGAGTCCAACACGAAAGAACATATGAGAATTTTAGTCGGTGGAAACGTTCAAAAAATCTTGGACTTATTAAGCGCAGGTAGCTGCACGCTGTCTGACATTCAGGCTGAAATGCGGGCCGCTATGCCTGCGACACTGCTTGCAACAATCGAAAAAGATGTAATGAAGCCTCTTGTCGAAGAGGCCGAGTATGTCATCTACGAAGAAGACCTATACTTCATCACAGAAACTGGCAGAACCAAGCTTGCGTGGCTGCGAGAGCAGACTAAGCTACGCAAAGCTGAAGAACAGCGCGAGAAGGTAAAAGCTAACCTGGTTCACTCCAGTGGCACCTACGACGGTAAAGAACTTGCACTTACGGCTGTACGGCCAGGGGCTATGGACTACCGTAAACATCCATCCATCATCAACGGAAAGAGGATTTATAATGTTTAAGCTAATGCGATCATGCGCAATTGATCCACGATACCCACTGACGCTCCCCAAATGGGTTTCTCCAAAGCTTGATGGAATACGCATGGGGAAGTACCAGGGCGAAGATAGGACCAAGTCGGGTAAGCGTGTTCCCAACGTGGAGTTGAGCAAGTGGATTCGTGAAAACGTGCCAGACGGTATCGACTGTGAAATGCTTGCAGGTGATCCGACTGATCCGGCATGTTATACGAAAACATTTTCAGCGACAATGAGCTTTGAGGGGGATTGGTCGAGTGTAAAGTTTTATGTATTCGACCTGTGCGACAACCTGACTGATCGGGCAACGACGCGGTATATGCTAGCCTCTGAAAAGATCAGGGCATTGGCACCCGAAGTTCAGGCTAAGTTTGTTATGGTGCCTCAGCGACTTGTTAACAACGAAGAGGAATTCTACGCCTCTTATAACGAATACCTAGAAGCGGGCTATGAGGGAATGATTGCAAAAGACCTTGCAGGGTTGTACAAGTACGGTAAGTCTACACCCAAGGAACAGACTCAACTCAAGGTTAAGCCTGACGAAGACGCAGAAGCCCAGGTCGTAAGCTGCTACGAAGCCGAAGAAAACCAGAACGAAGCCTTTACGAACGAAGTAGGAGAGACACGACGATCCTCTCACCAAGAAAACAAGGTGGGCAAGGGGATGCTTGGTGGCTTCAATGTCGTCATCAATGGACTAGACTGCAAGGTTGCACCAGGAAAGCTAACGCATGCGGAGCGTATCGCCCTGTGGGCCGCATGGCTTGCAAGCCCCGAGCAGTTTCTTAAAGACTACGGATGGGTGAAGTTCAGGCATTTGGGCTATGGCACAATGTCCAACGGACGCCCACGGCATCCCCGCTGGATAGGTTGGCGTCACCCAGTTGACATGGAGCCTGCCAATGCTTGAAGTTAAGTCTCTACTAGCTCGGTGGTCAAAGTTCTATTGGTCACCATTGCACCCCAACCACTACGTTATGGATCATGAAGATCGCAAAGTGGGTATTGGCTTGATCGCTAGCCGAAACTATGCAGCCTTTAACTATGCCTGGGCCGTAACTCCCAACAACCTACCGCCGCTCAAGTGGCAGACTCAGGCGGTGATTGAGTTTACCAAGGCTGAGTTAGTCACTGACCATGAAGTAGATGGTGGCACAATTGGTTGGCACCTGACAGGTAAGAGCCAGAAAGAATTTGTCGAGTGGTACTCTAAGACACGGAGTTTACTACCAGAATCTTGCAAGATTTTTGATAGTATCTCCAATGAACAAGCAGTACACACATTACGCAGACTTTGACTCGGCGTATGGTTTTGCAACGCGTGCAGGCTTTCAGCTTACCGCGTTGCAGATTCAGGACGTAGAGAAGTTTCTCACACTTGATCGTGCGCTTAACACCTACGAAGTCGGAGGCGGTAAGACTGTGCTTGCAACGGTAGTAGCCTTGATGAGAGGCAACTCCCAAAAGCTTGTAATCGTACCGCCAGTCCTAATAACTCCGTGGGTCAAGTGGCTTATCAAAGTCACCGACAACGTACTACTATACAGGGGCGACCCTCGGGAACGTAAGGAACTAAGCATAAAGAAAGCACACTGGATAGTGATGAGTCATGCAATCTTTAGGATCGACTATAAGCGTATAGCCTACGAAGTGTCAGACGATCTGGAGATTATCGTAGATGAAGCGCACAACCTGAAGAATGCTTCGTCCGTCTTATTTAAGAAAGTTAACCAACTATGTCTGGGCCTTTGAAGCGTAACCTTATGCTGTTGACTGGTACGCCGGTCAACAAGCCCATAGATGCCTATGCTTACATCAAGTTGATGACCCCTGACGCCTACCGTTCTCAGGGTCACTTTGAGATGCTACACGTCAGTAAGCGGGACTTCTTCAAGAAACCACTTGAGTACGACAACTTAGACGTTATTCGAGAACATCTGCAAAGAAATTCGATCAGTCGAACGAAGAAAGAACTTCATGGCTATGACCTTAAGCCACTGTTTCCAGACACAGAGTATGAACTTTCCGCGGAGCATCAGGCGCTGTACGCAAAGCTTGTAGAAGAGCAGCTACTGAGCTTCGATGACGGCACAGTTATCGACGCAACCACTGTGCAAAAGTTGAGGCATGCGCTGCAGCAGATCGTAGTTAACTTCGATCACTTCAGCAACAACCCAGCTAACAGGTCTGCGGCCTACGATATCATAGATCAGATGGTGGAAGAGACGCAGTGCTATCAGCCTGAGAAGTCAAAGCTAATCATCTGGACTAAGTACAAGCGTACTAGTCGTTCTGTGTTGAACTATGTTAACGAAGCTCTCAAGGTGCCTGCTGTAGCTGCATACTCCGAAGCTGATACCGAAAAATCAATTAACCTGTTTATGGATAATCCAAAGACACGGGTGCTTGTAGCCAATTACCAGTCAGCCGGAGCAGGTCTAAACCCGCAGCATGTCTGCTCAGAAGCGCTGTTCCTAGAGCTTGATACGGTGCCACTCTACGTTAGACAGGCCGTAGGCCGTATCGACCGAGTAGGCCAGACGAATGTACCTCGTATGCGCTTCGCTGTTGCAGCTAATACGGTGCAAGTAGGCCTTTACGAAGACCTGCTGACTAATGACGATCTTGTTCAGCACGTAGAGCCAAGCAAAACAAGTATCCGGGAAATGCTGATGGGCCATGTCAAACGGTCAGGAAAAACGTTCGATACATCAACCGGGAGTAGCCGAAACATCCTATAATCAGCCCTTCCAAAAATTCTCTTTCAATTGGAATCCAATGGACACAGCAACGTTCCTAGCTGCAGAGCAGCGACACGCGAATGAGCAAGCCCGTAGCCTGAGTCCAGAGGCTTACGACAGATGGTATGCAAACCGATCTGGTCACCGCATAGTGACCTATCTAGGTAAGCAACTAATCGTCTACCGCCTGATGTTCGGGCAACCCACAATCCTTGACACTCTGACCTGTGAAGGTCTAAGCGTATCATTTGCAGGCGGCGTTCAGACCATCTGGAAGACTTCCCAGGGCAGTGTGGCCGTAGGCCACACACCCACAGAAGTTGCTGAATCCTGCTTTATCTGGCATCTCCAAAACTCTTCCCTGGAATACAAGCGGCATGGCGATGCAAGATCCGCCAGCATCGCCATGTCCTGGAAGATACCACTTAATCCGTCGGTAAGACGTGATGGAGTTATTTACATGCAAGAATCACGCACATTCTGGGCACAAGATTGGACGGTGGACGCTTAATGTCAAAACTCTACGTTTACTACCAGCGCCAAGGCGGGAACGATGAGTGGATTCCCACACAGGCAGACTCAGATTTAGCCCAGGTAAAACCAACATTTGTCACAGTCCTTGCACTTGACACACTGCTTGATGACCACCCTTCACGTGAGACACTGGATGCGGTCAAGTACCGGGGTCCGATGTACTTCGATCTTGACTCTGCAGATATCGCGGACTCTATCGAGTCTGGTAAGCAACTTGCAGAAAAGCTTATCGAAGCAGGGTTACAAGACGGAGATTTTGAAGTGTACCTTTCTGGAAAGAAAGGGCTACATTTTATAATCCCACCAATATGCTTCATGGAAAAGGTTATTCCAGTAACCAAGCTCCCTGCAGTTTATAAAGAAATCGCCTTTCGGTTAGCAGTTCCAGCTACAGACTTCAAGGTGTATACGGCACGCAAGGGCCGTATGCTGCGGACGTGCTACAACATCCGTGAGAATAATAACTATAGAGTACCAGTTTCAGTAACTGAACTGCGTGAGTTGACACCAGAAACTTACGATAGTCTCTGTAAAGCGCCGAGGCCAGCCGTAGCGACAACTCCCCGGTATCGCGCACAGTTCGCCCTGGTCTACGATGCAGCTTCGCAAAAGATTGCAGGCATCAAGCGTAAGAAAATCAAGCCTGTCACATCGGCTGAGCTTGGCAAAGCCGCCCCGGAACTTGCACAGATTCTGGCTGGCGAGAATCTTTCGGATATTGGCTTCAACAAGATAGCGATGCAGTTGTGTATCTACGCACGCGAAGCTAACTGGTCTGAAGACATTTTAGTGGAGAAAGCAAATGGACTACTACAAAACCACGCCTCTGACGGATATCGTTACAATACTCCGACAAAGCGAGAACATGAACTCCGACGCATGTTCTCCTATGTCGAAGACAATCCAGCCTACGAGTACAGCATCGACTTCCTCAAGTCTTGTCTCACTCGACCTAGCAGAACTGGAGTTACGGATTCTGGCGAGCATGGAGAAGGAGAATCCGAAACCTTCGTGCTATCCTCTGGTGTTAATGTTAGAGGAAAATCGTACACGGTTGAAAGAGGAGATGATGGCGAAGTTGAAATATCCAATTTCATATTTACCAATTCACAGACTCTGCACGAACCTAGCGATGGACGCATTCTAGCAATTCGCACACAGGTAGGTACAGAAACAAACGTCGTGCTGGAGCCTAAGAACTTTACAAGTTCGGCTGCACTGCAGAATATCATCTCAGGTTTTGGGAAGTCATTCACAGGCTCAGACGTTCATGCACGAGGGATTTACCAAATCATGCTACGAGAGGTTACAAAAACAAGCTACATCATCGGGTCAGAGGGCATGAACTTTATCAAGTTACCTGCACATCCTGACCAAGAAGTTGCAAATACACCGTTCCTAGTCTGGGCTGATCGCTACCGGGTCGCCACCCAGGCATGGCTACGTGAACGGGATGTGAACCTGGAATTCCTTGGATACCCAGAAGACAAGGGCGTGATTCAGACAGACCTGACTAATGCACCACGTATGGGTGAATGGCTTGAAGGTAATCGTGAGCGTCTAGCAGAATGTTTCAGGGACTTGTTCAAGTCTACGGACGTAGAGACTCTATCGAGGGCACTTGGTTGGATGGTAGCTGCACATTGGGCACCTCTGTTCCATGAGTGTTTTCAGAAGTTTCCTCTACTACACGTCTACGGTCGCGCAGGTTCAGGGAAGACTGAGTTAACTACGGCGCTATTGCACCTGTTCTACTACCAGACTGAGCCTAAGTATACAAGTCCATCTGCCTCTGTCTTCGCTTTTCTGACCATGCTTGGCGGCTCCGGTTCAATTCCGATTCTGCTGGATGAGTGGAAGCCGCCGATGATGGACAGGAATGCCGTAGAGCGCTATCGGTCTATATTTCGGTCTGCTTACAACGCAGCAGAAACACAGCGCGGAGGCGGCAACAAGGGTAATAGCTCGTTCGGTGCCCTTAACACGATCAAGCTTTCAGCACCAATCATCTTCATGTCTGAGGCTGGTGAGACTGAGAAAGCTATCGTAGACAGGTGTGTGATGCTCTCATTCAAGCGGAGTAGCACTCGTGAGAGTGGAGCAACGCTGGCTGCGTTTCGCAAGTTCAAGGCAAATCTAGAGCCGCTATCCATCCTTGGTAAGCACATCGCCGGACGTATTCTGCGAGATGGAGAAATCGAGCAGTTTCAGGCTGACATGAAGGCGATGGAAGACTGGACGTATAGTCGATACACAGTGCAACCTGGGGACATAGAACGCTATGAGAGTGGAGAACTTACCAAGGAAGCCTATGACCGCAAGCTAAAGTACGGTAATGAGATGCGTCCACTGTATAACTGTACGGTTGTCATGTTCGGATTATCAAGGCTTCGGGGTATCCTGCAGGAGTTGCTTGGCGACCTATTCGATAAGGACATGCAGGATACGTTTAGAACGCTGGTTACCAAGTCGTTTACGGGCCTTGATGCAAGCACCAACATTCTTCCTGAGTATGCTCAGGTGTTGTCTGCGCTGTCTGATATGACAAGGTTGCAAACCTCTACAACTCCAGGGGATCACCATCTAATCGAGGGTGTTGACTATAACCTGTCTGAGGTTGGTGGTAAGTCTGTCTTGATCTTGGCAACTCGTTTTGCCTATAACAAGTATCGTCAGTATCAGCGTATCATTGGACAGGCTCCACTGTATCCAAATGATGTGTCGTTTGAGCAGGCTCTGAAAGCAGTACCTCAGTTCATGGTCGAGGGTACAGGCTGCGCCAGGATGAAGGTGGACACGGTGGTATTGGATTCAGATTCGCTGGCGATGATGGGTGTACGTCCATTTGCGGGTAAACCCGTACCCCTACCAACTTAGTAAAAGTGTTAGAATTGCTGTTCCGATATCGGTATTCCGGCATCGGGATTACTGTCCGGTTATGGGAATTCCCATAACGGATTAACGCCCCGGCAAGGCTGACAGATCGGAAAGAACGGTCAAAATAAACTGAAACTTACGGAAAACTTATGTCACTACTTGCAACTGAAAACAAAACTGTCACTGCTACTACTGCTGCTTTTGAAGCTGACGAAGACGGCGTGATTGCAACTCCTGCTACGGTCACGGCACCAGCTACTGGTACTGCGCCTGCAGCATCAACTCCGATCCCTACAGCCCAGGTGCTGACAGTCCCAACTGGCGGCGCATTGGCAAGCCCTATCGGAATGGTTAACCCGTTTGATGCGTTGAAGAATGCTCTCCGAGTAGACTTCAACACACTTGAACAGGTGATCCCTAACCAGGGTAGTTTCATGTGCCGTGAAAGCAAGAAGATTCTGGGTGACACCATCACCTTTGAAGTTCTCTCGCATCAGGACGCATGGGTTGTGTCACCAGAAGACGACAAGGCACCGAACGAAGTTGTCAAATACTCCGACGATGCCCAGACGTGTTCAGATGGTACGGCTGTGCAAGAGCACCTTGTTTGGCTGCGTACTAACGGCTACCCCAAGGCCAAGTTGAAGCAACGTGTCGTCGTTGTGGTTGCTTTGATGACCACCGCCAAGTCGAAAGACATGGAAGGCACTCTGGTTCAGTTGGACTTGTCGCCTGCCAACAAGACCCAGTGGAGCCGTTACGTCATTAACTCTGCCTTCGGCGTGAAGATTGGTAAGTTCACGGTTGAGCAGTCTAAGATTGTCAAGGCCGAGTGCGAGATTGCCACCAGTGGCACGAACACTTACACCCTTGCCAAGTTTAGCGTCGCTAGCTAATTAACAAAGCCCTGCGTAGAATTTCTGCGTAGGGCTTTTCTTAGTCTGAAAGACGCTATGGACACCATCACTGAAGAACCTAGGTATCATATACTTGATACCGAAACTGCATCGCTTAAAGGTGGGGTTGTTGAACTCGCATACCTAGAAGTAGATAAAGATCTTAACATCATCTCAGAATTTGTGCAGCGCACTAATCCTGAACGACCCATCGAACCCGGTGCCCAGGCAATCCACGGTATCTCGGACGATGATGTGAAAGACTGTCAGACCCTGGAGCAGACCTGTGCTGCGATTGACCTGTCTTCGATCAGCCTTATTGCCCACAATGCTGCCTTCGATGCCCGGATGATCGGCAAGGTAGTAGAGGTCCGTCGAAGCCTGTGCACACTAGACCTTGCACGACAGTACGTAGTAGGGACAACCAACTGCAAGCTTGAGACTCTCCAACGAGAACTTGATCTACCGAAGCGAGACTCTCACTCCGCACTTGGCGACGTTCATACCGTACGTGATCTGTTGTTGCATATTCTGGTCGTCTCAGGTCTTCCGATGGAGACTCTGTTTGACCGACAAGATAAGCCACGTATCCTGACGACTATGCCTATTGGCAAGCACAAGGGTAAGCTTATGCTCAAAGTTCCGCGTGATTACCGTGCATGGCTACTTGAGCAACCAGACCTTGAGAAGAACCTCAAGTTCACCCTCGAAAAACTAATCAACCTTTAAGGACTACCATGGATTTTAATACTTACGTTGAGCAAGCAGGTCGCACTGCAAAAATGTCCGAAGACCTGATCTTCAACCTGAACCATGCGGCCCTGGGTATTGCCGGTGAAGCAGGCGAGTTCGTTGACTCCGTGAAGAAGTCTATGATCTACAATCGTCCGGTGGACACCGTGAACCTGCAAGAAGAACTTGGTGACCTGCTCTGGTACATTGCCCTGGCTGCACGTTCTCTGAATGTTTCGCTGGCTCAGATTGCTGTAGACAACATCAGCAAGTTGCAAAAGCGGTATCCTGAAAAGTATACCGATGAACTTGCCGCTGCTAGGTTGGACAAGCAGTGAGTACGATTTACATTTCCGGCCCAATGACCGGATACCCAGACCACAATTACCCGAAGTTCATGCGAGTTGAGTCTTATCTGCGCAAGAACTTTTCCTGGCTTCGCGTGGTAAATCCTGCAACACTGCATGGCCCTGGTGAACATCGCCGAGAAGATTGCCTGAGACGTGATGTCAGAGCACTGTGTGACTGTACCCACATCTACATGCTTACTGGTTGGCATCAGAGTGCTGGTGCAAAGCTTGAGTTGGATGTAGCGACAGCACTAGGTCTTACAGTGGTGTTCGAATCTGAAGATGAGTTAGCTAAACTAGAAAGGTAACTATGCTGTTAGGACTTACAGGTCCAGCAGGTGCAGGAAAAGATACCATAGCCGCGTTTCTGACCGGCTATGGTTTTGTTCCGTATGCATTTGCAAAACCTTTGAAAGAAGCACTCTCAGTGCTGGGTCTTGATGAACCCAGTAATCGAGATGACAAGGAAAAACTGCTGCCTGGGCGGGCCTACTCTTACCGCATGGCCGCACAGCGGCTGGGCACCGAGTTTGCTCGATCCCTTGACCCTGATTTTTGGATGGCCCTGGCCGCACAGCGTACCGCTGGCGTGCATAACACCGTCATCACTGACGTGCGTTTTGAGAACGAAGCCACCTGGGTACGGGACAGAGGCGGACTGCTTGTGCATGTCATTGGTCGAAAGACACAACTGATCGGGGCCACTGCAGGCCATGCCTCTGAAAACGGTGTGTTAAAGCTTGACAATGATGTTGTGTTAGACAACTCAGGTGATAAGACTGTTTTATTGAACCATGTCAAGCAACTTGTTCTGCGCGACATTCCTTTATTTGTGGAGAAGCAACATGCGTCTAGCCGTCGATCTGAGTTCAATTCTGTGGACCTGCCTACGAGTAGGTAAAGACCCTGAAGGTCTGCTTGTCGAGTTCAAGGGTAAGCAAGTTCTTGTAAATACTGCGGCGTACGCCTACGAAAACGTCATCAACTCGCTTGTCTCCGTACTCAAAGAGTGGAACCTTACCCCGATGGACATGGTGATTGTTCAAGAAGGGCTAAGCAGCAAGGCTCCACGCTTGGCAATCAGCAACGAGTACAAAGCTACCCGCGACGACAAGGCACCCGAAGAGTACGTGCAGTTCCAGTTGCTGCGTGACCAGATCACCGGGGTCATGCGTCAACTGGGCGCTATCGTCATGGTGCAGGACAACGCAGAAGGTGATGACGTTCTAGGCTGGCTCGCTGAGAACGTCGAGTCAGACTTAATGATTGTCACCAACGATAGTGACATGTCTGTACTTAACGGTACTAACTCGCATGGCGCCCATATCGCTGTGCGAGTTAACGGAGTTATTGGACAAAATAAGTATGGCGACTTTCCGTTTAGGTTTGTCACGCTTTACAAGGCAACTGTCGGAGACTCGTCTGATAACATCTCTGGCATTCACGGCTTTGGCCCAAAGGCCTGGGAGCAACTCTGGCAACGCTTTGGCGAGAAGGGTTGCGACTACCTTGTAAGTCTAATCGTCAATAACAACCGTGACGGCTTGTATGACGATGCTCAGCAGGATAAGTTTGTAGCCAAGTTGTATGACGGCTGGGATTCAATGATCAAGTCGTACAAGCTTGCAAAGCTGTATCCCAACTGGGTCAATACGATGAATGACCCGTTGCGTTGGCACGGTGGCATGGTGCATGGTGTTGTACGTGATGAGCGACTCGCTCCCTACACTGCGAAGCGTAGGCTCATCACTTCGGAAAACTGGCAGTCGTTCATGCCCTGGGCACTTGAGCAGATTAGCAAGCGGCCACGCATCGCATTGGACATTGAAACATCAACGCCACCGGAATCCGACGACTGGCTGGAGTCTCAGGACGACCCAGAAGGCGTAGACGTAATTGGTTCTATGCTCTCCGGTATGTCGTTGACATTCGGGTCTAACTACCAGTATACGGTTTACATAGCTGTTGACCACAAGGATACAGCATGTGTAGCTGAGTCAGACCTGCAAGTCTTTCTGGAAGAAGTCTATAAGTTGAAGGTCACGGTTGACATTCATAATACGATGTTTGAAGGGCCAGTGCTGCATCAGTTGTGGGGAGAAGCCTGGGCCGATAACGGCTATCATGGATTCATTCCTAACTGGTTCGACACTAAGTTCTCTGCATCCTATGTTGACGAAGACGGAAGCCTCGGCCTTAAAAAGCTGTCCAAGAAGTGGCTTGACTACGATCAGGTAGAGTACAAGACTGTGACAAGTCTGACTGGACCATTCGTTGAGGGTGTGGGCGGTAGAGTTACTGGGCATACGATAGTCGGTGAGGATACGGTTGAGATTCGTCAGTTTAAGATGAATGAACTGTCAGCAGCACATGTCTTCGACTATGCCTGCGATGACACAGTAACCACAGCAGCCATCTCTAATCTTCATCGGTTTATTTTGGAGTGTGAACATACAAACAAGGTATTACTTGATGTTGAGATAGACGCTTCCTACCTACATGCCCACGCGTTCCTGACTGGCGTCTGTGTTGACCCTGTAAAGCTTGCCGAGTTGACTGTAGAAGACCGTAAGGAATATGACGACGCCAAGATTACTCTTGACGAATTCCTGGTGTCTAAGGGCTGGGAAGGTACTGTCTGTCCGGTGTTTACCGCACCGATAGCTGCAGCAGATATCAAGATTGCCCACCTGATCGTTACAGGCGAACCACTTGAAACAGCCGTGCGTACACCGGCGAAGTTGATTCCCCTGCTGGCAACACAGTTGATGGTGGACGCGGTTGAAGCAGCCATCGAAGGCGACGTGACTCTATTGAACGACGCTGTGAAGCAAAACTTTACAGGTGCCCCTGTCATTAACCTTGGCTCTCCAAAGCAGATGCAGAAGCTGATGTATGAGACACTTGAGCTACCAGTCAAGGTTTTCAATCAGCCTACTGATGCGATGCGCAGGCGTGGTGAGGCACAGGGTACTCCGAAGACAGACGCACTTGCGATTACTTACGGTCTGCTAGACTGTACAGACGAGCAAAAGAAAGTGCTGGAAGCTCTACGTGTGATGAAGATGGTTCTGACCCGGTTCAGCCTGTTCTATGACAAGCTGCCTGGATTCATCCACTGGAAGACTGGCCGAGTGCACTCGTCGCATAATCAGTGTGCGACGAATACTCGTCGGGCGTCCAGCAGCAAGCCTAACCTGCAGCAGTTGTCCAAGAATGAGAAAGTTGAAGGCTACAGCCCACGAGTTCGTGAACTATACGTACCACACAAGAAAGGTGCAGTGATCGTATCACTTGACTTCTCCTCCCAGGAGTTGTTACTGATGGCCGAGTGGTCACAAGACCCGACACTGATATCCTGTTTTGTTGGTGATGTACTTATGGACATGCACTCCAAAACTGGTGTTGGTATTTACAACAACCTGCACGGTGCAATGCTTGTTTATGAGGAGTTCATAGCCTTACTTACTGATTCTGATAACCCGGAACAGAAGAAAGCAAAGAAGGCACGGGCACTAGGTAAGGCTGTTAACTTCGGCAGTCAGTACAGAATCGCAGCTAAGAAACTTAGTACGATGCTACTTGTTATCGAAACTGAGGCACAGGCTATGCTTGACGCTAAGGCTGAAGCATTTCCTATAGTCGAAGAGTGGTCACAGGCAGAAATGGAAGCAGTAAAGGCAACTGGGATTGTGGAAACGATGCTTGGTGCAAAACGACACCTGCGGGATCAGATCATGTCTGCAGATCGTTACGTATCAAGCAAGGCTCCACGACAGGCATTGTCTTTCCGTATTCAGGGTTCTGCTGCAGAAATGACCAAGCTGGCTGAAGGCCGTCTGTGGAAGGCGGACTTGCTATATAAGTACGATTGTGAATACTTCGCAGCAATTCACGATGAAACCGTTTGGTCTGTTATGCTGGAAGACGTACCAGCGTTTATACCAGAAGCCCATAGCTTGATGATCGCCAACTACGCCAACATGACATTGCCAATTCGATCTTCTTGTTCTATAGGCTGGAACTTTGGCCAACAAGTTGAGCTTAACGGGAATTTCTCCAAAGAGAATATTTTGAAGGCGCTAAAGCTTGACCAGACCTCTGTAGTGTGTTAATCTGCTATTACGCCGTGACTGGCGTAATAGCAAATACTCGGTAGACCTTTCTCGTGGAGGCTTTCCGAGCCGTTTCACAACCGTCAGGTTTGAGTATTTCCGGCAACAGTCACCGGAAAGCCTCCAACCGAGAGAGGTCTACATGGCAAAGAAGTTAGTGATACCTACCTGGGCATATACAGCACCGTATCAAAGTTACTGTTGTACAAAGTGTGGTAAGTTTAAGTTAAGTATAGAATTTCCCTGGGCCAAATTGCTTAGACATTCTTGGTGTCGTAGTTGCCACGCTAAAGCAAAGAAAGTTAGTCGTGAAGAGTTTCGTAAAGAGACTCCACGTAAACACAGACTTTTGTCTGAATGCCTGACTGTAGATGGATTACTAGTGTGTTCACACTGTAAACAGCCGCATAGCTTAGATAAGTATCAAAATAATAAACCTGGGTGGTGTAGATCCTGTAGAACCCAGAAAGAACGTGATAGACGTTTAGCCGCAGGTCAGAAACCTAAGCTTAAAGCTGAAGTTACATTAGACGGTAAACAATGTCTTGCATGCGGTATTGTACGTAAATTTACTGAGTTTTATCCTGCATCTCGCGGCGCGTGTGGCGTGAGTGCATACTGTAAAACCTGTTTAACATCTAAGTACAAGGATAGTGAGCGAGCACGGTTAGCCACACAAAAATACAGAGAAAGAAATCGTGAAGAATATCTAGCTAGGCATAGGCTTACTCAACTAAAGCGAAAATCAGGTATAACTGCACTTAGCGATGGCTCAGTAACTAAACAGTTAGTAAAGAAGCTATATAGTACCATAAGCTGCAGCTATTGTTTACAACCTACGCCACCTAAAGAGCGAACGCTTGACCATATAACTCCACTGACTATTGGAGGAAAGCACTCCAAACATAACTTAGTCATGGCGTGCAAACGCTGTAACAGTACAAAAAGAGCAACACCTGTAAATGAATTTTTAATCAAACAGGCTTATAAAGTTCCCAATAGACCTGTAAAACTGTTTTCAACCCTACTAGAAAGTAATGCAAATGCCTAAAATAAGCGCAACTGTTATCTGTGCATCTCGTGCTCCAAATGGTGTAGTTTTGTACACCATTGTTTGTACCTATCCACGCTACATTCTTGCAGAAGTAAACACGCACCGCGCGCTATCACGCAATAGTATGAGTTCACGAGCAGTACCAATCAAGAAGGTACTTGCTCAGGTGTGGTCTGACCCAATGATGCCTGTTGAGTGGGGTCAGAACCAAGCTGGGATGCAGGCACCGACACAACTGACAGGCTGGAGAAAGACTGCAGCAAAGCTCACATGGAAAGCAGCCGCCAAAGCTGCATGTGTCTTTGCCTACATCTTCTCCAAGATAGGCCTTGCAAAGCAGGTGGGGAACCGCATCTTGGAGCCGTGGCAGGCTATGACGACAATCGTTACGTCTACAGAGTGGGATAACTTCTTTGAACTGCGTGACCACAAAGATGCCCAACCTGAATTCCGAGAGCTTGCTCGTGAAATCAGAAAGCAGATGGCTATGACACACATTCATAGTCTCAACTTTGGAGAGTGGCATCTTCCGTTCGTTCGAGAAGATGAGAAGCAGGCGCACACTGTCCAGACACTGTTGAAGATGAGCGCGGCACGGTGCGCCCGTGTATCGTATTTGACCCACGACGGGCAGCGCCCATCTATGGACAAGGACGTTGCGCTGTACGAGCGTCTGGTAGGTTCAGTACCTGCCCACAGTTCTCCGGTCGAGCATCAAGCAACCCCACTTGAGTCGGGCAAAGAAAGGTCGAACAATTTCCGGGGCTGGCACCAGTACCGGGAGATGCTTGATGCCCAGCGCTGATCGTGGGAAGAAGGCTGAGAGTAAGCTGTCAGCTTACTTTCGGCAATTGTCTAGCCGTATGGAGTATATCTTCTTACGGCTACCTGATGCTCATGGAGGTTCAGCCACAGCCAAGCCTTCTGACTTTCTATTCTTGCACTCTGGTTTACTTTACGTGATAGAGTGCAAGTCTACACTGCATAACTACCGACTACCACACGGTAACGTAGACGCCGCACAGATAGGCCGCATGCGTCGGTGGGAGATGGCCGGGGCGTCTTCCTGGCTACTGGTCTACCATGAAGCGCTCGACCTATGGCGACTTCGCCATGTGGACTACTTCCTGAACAGGATCGGTGGCTCCTGGGATTTTAGGGTAGACGGCGATGATCCGGTAACGTTACAGAACTTATTTAAGGAACTACATGAAAAAACTAACAATCTTAAATGACTTGCACATTGGTGCTGTTAGAACTGCTGGAACAACCGAAGCCAGCAAGTGGCAATTACGCATGCATCTTTCGGAGTCTCTGACACGACTACTCCCAACAGATGGCGACCTGATGCTACTTGGTGACTTATTCGACCAAGGTCAAATCCCGTCTATCGACTTGCTGCGTACGTTCAACACGCTATCTAACTGGTTAGCCAAAGACACGACGGCAAAGTTATATAACGTAGCAGGCAACCATGACTTAAACAAGGTGTCTAACGTCATGTCATCCTTTCAGTTGCTTGGTGAACTACTCAAGCAACTGTACCCAGAACAGTATGTTCACATCGAAGAACCGATGATGACACCATATGGGTACGTTATCCCACACGTAAGAAATCAGGATGTTTTCAACCTTGAGTTGTCTCGTGTACCGGAGTGTGACTACTTATTTCTGCACTGCAACTATGATAATTTCTTTGCTACACACAGCGATCAGTCACTCAATTTATCCAAAGAGCAATCGGCTGAATCAAAAGCCAAGCATATTATTATTGCCCACGAACATCATGCAAAGCGAGTACCCAAGGTCACAATCCCTGGAAATCAGATGGCTTCCTCAATCTCCGACTGGCTTACGCCAGGGGATAAAGGATATGTCTGCATTGTCGATGGAGTCCTATCGCACCATATCTCAGCAAAACGTGACGATGAGTACGCGGAAATTGACTGGAAGACGCTAGGGGATAGCACAGCCAAGTTCATCCGTGTCGTAGGCACAGCCTCTTCTGATGAGATTGGCACGGCCCTTACGTCGATCAACCGCTACCGTGCCCAGTCTTCTGCCCTTGTTATCACTAATGCCGTAGCAACACAGGCAGAAGCCTCTATTGTGGAAAGCTTCTCGACAAGCTTAGAGTCAGTGCAGAAGTTTTCTATCGTAGACGCTTTGAAACGCAACCTGACCGAAGACGAATTCAAAATTGTGGAGCCATTTACCCATGCTTAAATCCCTAACTCTCAAGAACTTCGGCAAGTGGGAAGACGTTACAGTCAACTTTACAGAAGGACTTAACGTAATTCGCGCTGCCAACGAGCATGGCAAGAGTACATTGTACCGCGCCATTGCATATGCTTTCTGGGGCGCACGGGCTTTACCGCTATCACTTGACGAGACTGTGACGTGGGGTAAGCCTGTAGGTCAACTCAAGGTGACGATGGAGTTTGACGTTGCCGGGGTTGTCTACAAAATCACACGCGGTAAAAGTGGTGCTGAATTGACTGCACCCGGCGTTACAGTCAGCGGCCACGAAGGCGTTACTTCATACGTCGAAGCGTTGACTAAAGCTTCAATGACTATTGGAATGTCTACACTGCTGTCTAATCAGTCAAGCTTGGCTGGTTCACTTGACAAGTCTGCGATTGCCTTGATCGAGAAGCTGTCTAACATGAGTCTTGTTGATGAAGTTATCACAAAGATTCAGGAAAAGCTACCCTGTGGCGCGACAAAGGCACTGGAAGTTTCGCTGGCCGAAGATGACGGCCCCGCTCCGGTAGCAGACTTCTCTGCTGAAAATGCTGCGCTTGCAGCGGCCCAGGATCGGAAGGCCCAGGCAGAGTATCAGCGCAACACGGTGAAGACCCTGCTGGACAACTCCAGCGACGAGGCGCAGGCGGCGCTACAGCGTGCGCAGCAGCAGAAGGCTACCGATACCTTGCTGGAGAGCCTACGCGGCCAGTACGCCCTGGCTGGCGTGCCTGTGGCCCCGGTTGAGCCGGAGTCGGTGGACATTGCAGCCCTAGAAAGGGGAGTGGCCGAGGCCAAGGTGGCCCAGCAGACCCGTGCTGCCTGGAAATTATTTCAGACAATCAAGCCCTACCACAGCACACTACGGGCAACTGTGCTGGAAGTCGCAGCGCAGAACTCGTACCAGTTATCAGAAGTCACTGGCAAGCTGCAGCAACTACGTACAGACAAGGCGGTGGCCGAAGCCAGCTTCATCAAGGGTACAGCCTGCGGCCTTTGCGGAGAGTCCTACGACAACATCCCAGACGTTGTAAAAACCAATAAGAAGTTGTCTGAGAAGGTTAAATGTATCATAGCTGACACCGATACAGCTAATACCGAGTTAAATAGGCTCGTAGAAGCCAATGCTTCTATCAACCGCGTAGTAGCTGACGATGTAGCTATTGAAAAGCTAGCGCTAAAGCTTGGCACATACGTCGAAGTGGAAGATTACAAAATTCCACGAGTAGTCAAGTGGGTTGGCCCAGCCGTTGATGAAAGCGATGGACCAGAAGTTGATTACGCGGCGATGCTGGACAAGGCCAGGAAGGCGCAGACGAAGTACGCAGCAGACCTTGCCCGCTACCAGCAGGTCTGTAAGCAACGGGCTGACCTGGAAAAAGCCATTGCAGAAGCTGACATAAAGATCATGCAAGATGGCGATGCACTTCTTCAGCAGGTTTACAATGCTCGTAAAGCGCAACTAACCGTATTTGAAGGCGAACTAACCTCGGCGGTTAATAACGTAGCTCTTATGCAGGAGAGACTACAGAGTGCCAAGGCAGTCTTCAATGCTACATTGAATGCACACCATGAACGAGTAAAGGCTAAAGAGTTCAAGCGAGAATTATTGAAAGAGATGACTCGCAATAACGCACTCATCAAGAAGCTGCGGGACGTGCGGCCTGTTGTGGCCAGGGAGTTGTGGAATTTGGTAATTCAGGGCATTTCAGTGATCTTTTCACAAATCAGGGGAGTGCATTCCGTGGTTACCCGTGCAGATGACCGATTTTTGGTGGACGGTAAGATGGCTGAGGCGTATAGTGGAAGCACCAAGGATGCCCTTGGTCTTGCCATTCGCGCTATGTCACAGAAGACTTTCATGCCTGAAGTTGATTTTACACTGCTTGATGAACCAGCAAGTGGTGCTGATGAAGTGCGTGAGACAGCAATGCTTGCTACACTCACTAGAATCGACTTCAAGCAGACGATTCTCGTGACACATAGCGCATTGGCTGATACATTCGCTGCTAACGTTATTACGCTATGAAACTCCGAATTGAGTACGTAGAGACTGGTCATGAAGGACTTCAACACTTCAGAACCAAGATTGTCACGATGCTTCCAGACGAGGCATCCTACGTACTCAAGACCGGAGACACTCGCCCAGATGTTAAGCCAGAGTTAGTCATGCGAATAACTATTGAGTCATTCGATGACTACCCTGTAAATCTAATAAGGAAAAGGAATGCGTAAGTTAATTTACCGGCTGAACTACGGAGAAAAGTACACCATAGCTGGTGACTTTAGGACTAAGTTCACTGAGAAAAACTGGGTGACTGAGTATGCACTGAGTCATGAAGAAGAAAAAGTGCTACAACAACTAATGTACATGCCAAGACTCCTGAAAGTCTTGGCGGGCAGTGGTCACATTGTTGAGCTAGAGGTCATGGATGACCATCATGGGGTACGCGAACAGAGCACCAGGGGAGTGCCCACAGATTACCCTGTCGGTCTTTCGTCGTTTGGTTACCAAAGCCGAGATACACAAAGCCAAGTGGTATGACCATGCGCCATGCACCAGAAGCCAACTTCTGGTAGCCCCACTTATCACCGTCAATATAGACACCATCCTCAAGCTTCTTGCCAAACTTAAAAGCAAGGCCTAGGCCTCGATTGCGCTCAAGCAACCAATACAGCGATGCAACCAGCACACCGAATTTCTGGTCAATCTTGAGCAAGGTTGGTTCCTTCAGGTCGCCGGGAAGCGATTCGTCGGGTGTAGACCAGATAAAAGCCCAGTCTGGCAGATAGCCGTGCTTCAGCCCGTCCACTTCTTCCCATCGAGCAGATAGGATAGCAACAATCCCAAGCAGGCAAGGTAGCACCAGAACAAGAGCACTGTAGTCACGAAAGTAGAGGGCATAGGCGATAGCGGCAGTGGCTATAGCAGGGTGAATACACAGACCGAAGACTGTACAGACTAGGCCTTTAAGTGGGTCAATGACGTAGTTCATAAGAACTCCTTATTTAGACTTACCGCGAGAAACAAACCAATAACCAATAACTGCAGAAGCTTGACCAGTCACCCAGGCAAAAGCCTGCATACCTGCATCAAACTTCTGGTCAGGGGACATGTTGGCCCAGCCATTGGTGAAGAAGTCCATCACCATCAAGTTCGTCTTGAGCGCGGCAAAGCACAAAACAAGTGTGAGGACTGGACGGACAAACTTGTTGATGATAAAGGCCAGGGCGACAGCCCAGCCATAGGGGCCAGCAGAGGCAATGTCAGCCGCGTTGATAGTGTCGGCCTTATGCGCCTCACCGATGGCCGTCATGCGGGCTGCATCGACTGCCGCATCGCCTTCAACAATGGCGACTTCCTTGCGGCCAGCAGCTTCTTGCTTGGCATACTCAAGGTCTTTATCTCGCATCAACAAATCGTTAGCCCACTTAGCTTTTTCCTGCTCGAAATTCATTCGTGCAATTTCTAGGTCATTCTTCTTGTTGAGCCATGCGAAGATACCGCCAAGCAGTGAACCTACGGCGGAAGAACCAAGGATGGAAAGGATTGCAGCAATCATGATAAGTAACTTTCTCGTTGATAAAAAGGTAGTTTAAGTGTCTGACCAGCGTACTTATGTGTAGAGTCTTCTAGGAATCGGATGTGCCCGTCTGTAACAAAGCTGTGACACAGGACACATTCAAATACGCAGTCTGGATTTTCCTTGCGATACTCACACCAGCAGGAGCCACCGTTATAGCCCTGCACATAATGTCCTGATGTGTAGAGAATAGAGGGCGTCAGCGTGGGTTTTTCCTTGTCGCCGTTGAAAGACCACATAGGTCGGCCTTCGCCCTTGTGCCGAAGATCATGAAATAGGTTGCAACCAGGACACTTAAATGTCACATAGTCACCGTATGTGTCAACTACGTTCATGAGATTTCCAAGGTAAACGGCTGACCAGACATGAAC
>Ga0213917_1000096_pt1 | contig 22077 bp, 31 predicted proteins | sample McNCre117MG_FD_161051 | JGI IMG/M metagenome (GOLD analysis project Ga0213917, IMG submission 161051) | Freshwater microbial communities from McNutts Creek, Athens, Georgia, United States - 1-17 MG | ecosystem: Environmental > Aquatic > Freshwater > Creek | place: USA: Georgia | collected... | reverse complement strand
TTGATCTCCAAGCGGTCAAGCTGCTGGCGTAGAAGCCCAATTAGCTCAGCAGTATTTTTGTCTTGCCGGTCATCCCGGTCACGCTGAGCGAGTTGCATGGTAGATGTCTGCTGCTCCACCAGCGAAAGCCTACCTTCTATCTTGTTAACATACATGAAGCATGAGAATGCTACAGTTAGTGTAGTGAATACATGCCCTAGCTGTATCTCTTTCTTGAACGTCCAATGGGTCAAACTTTCATTATCAGTGGTGTCTTGCGCCCGGCGAAGTTGTACGCGCCGTTCATTTTCTGGTGCAATCGAGTCAGTCATCACTACATGCCTTTATGTGTACAAAACCAGCAGCCCGGTTGATTTTCAATGCTATCTGCAAGAATAAAGCGTGATCGGGGTGAGTAGTGTCTCTGCACAGGCGCTCCAAAGTGTCACTTACTGTGACCTCACCCTTGCGAGGCATACCAGCAATAAGCACCCATGTGGTGTGAGCTATGGCAATGTCAAGAATCAGCGCAGGGATTGGCGCAAAACTGAAATACCAGTATTTTCCAGGGTTGTTCAGGAATCTTAGCGCAGGCACCAGCAAGAGAATCAGCAGGTCGATCACAGTTGCGCCCTCAGCGCTGCGGCCTGGGCTTCTACTTCGTAGACTTTGGCTACGCCGGGTATAGATGTCAGATTGACAGCGCCACCCGTGATCTGCTTGAACGCCTCGGACATGAGCATCACCGTCTCGCGCAGATTGCGCTGGGTAAGTGCGTTTGCTGTGTCTAGTGCCGCAAGTTTTTCTGCGACTGTTGGGGGCGCTGGAATGGGCTTGAGGGCTTGCGCTTCTGCGTCAGTGATCTGCACACAGCCAGCGGGAAGAAGATGCTCGAACGATGCGTCTTCGAGAAAGTACAGCGCGTTGGATTGGTCTTTGTAGTGCATGATTTTTCCTTAGCGGAGTTCGTAAGCAGTGCCAGTGAGACTGGTTGAATAGGATGCTCCCGTTGGGATGATGGCCATATTTACTGTTTGCGTTGTCCCATTAGCTGATGCGACTGGGCCGAGCGCAGCGCCATTTATTGTGATTGTGCATGATGAAGAACTGTAAAAAACCATAAGGAATATTGGTTTTCCAGTAGTGTTGTAGTAGGTTGTTCCGCTGGTGCGGGTAACACTCTGCCAAGTCTGCCCATACCCCAGCGAGGACATCGCAGCAAGAGCCTGACCGCCGTAACCTTGGATGGTGCTAGGTGCCGTAGCCCATGTGCCCGCTGTAGCCTGTGTGCTTTCCACGTAGCCAATGACACGGTACGCCATAGGCGAGTTACGCAAAGTCGTTGAATAAAAAGCTGTTGCAGAGTTAGAAGCCCCTGATATAGCTAATGTACTCATGAGGCCTGTTTCGCTCAGGTCCACTCCACCAGCAATGTTAATTACTGCTAGTTCAATTCCACTTCCACCCGATGGCGTCGAGTTGAAAGCTATAACTGCCAAGCGCGATTGTGTTGCAGAGACAGTTCCGAGCGTTGCCGTGGATGGGACTACCAAATTTGCAGGCGTACCTGTGATGGTTGTCGTGGCACCGCTGCCCAGTGTGGTTGACCTGAAGGCAAGGCTTAAGGCGCCTGTGCTGATCGTAAGGGCATTAGCCGCAACTGATGCCGAGATGTTGATTATTTGTGGTGCTGCTGCGGACGCCTGCACCGAGTTATCAGCGAACTGTACGCCGGAGTCTGATATTGATGTTGTCATTTATGCGACCCTTGTTATTGTGAACTGGACGGTGTTGTTTGCACCTGCTGCACCCGCAGCAGTGTGTGGGCGAATGACAGACCCAGCAGGTAGGTAAAGTGTGCTTCCTACATATCCACATGTATTTGCGAGGCTAGGTGTATACACGTAGGCCAGTCTGTCTGCATCCGTAATTCCCGATATGTTGACTGTCGGTTGAGTGGTGTTCAGTGAAATTCCTAGCTGGTCTGAGGTTGTGAAATTCTCTGTATAGCCTATTGCGTAAACACCAGAGGTGTTGACTGTAAAAGATGCACCAAGAGTTGCACTGTCCGCGTAGAGAATGTCACTGCCTTGATTAGTAACAACAACACTAAATCTACGAATGCGTGTATTCGTGCTTCCGTATCCGTTGGCGGTATTCAGCCGCACCATACTTTGCACTGCTGTTACCGCTGGCACTTTAAGCAACGTAGGTGTCCCATCAGCAGCAAAACTAAGAGCATTAACTTTGGAACCGGCAGCACCAGTTTGCAGAACTAATGTGCCATCATTACCGGCAGATTGGATAAGTCCGGCAGAGGCGTCACCTGCTGTGATTATTGTTTGGGTCATTTATGCGGCCCTCAATTTGAAACGGTAAGACCAGTTGGAAGCAGTGGGGACAACGCCGGCAGCTGTTGTTTTGTTCAATATAAGCCAACCGCTTGTTGCAGAAGACCACCCAGTACCTACTTGGGTGAGGCTTTTCCAAACAATAGAGCCTAGAATAAAAACACCATTGCTAGCTCCAGGGTTTTGAATTACATCACCAACTGAATACCCTTGCTCTGCCGTAAGACAGACGAACTCTAAAACGGCCTCAGCTGGAATAACGCCGAGGCCATGCGAAACTGTAGTAACTGCAGTTGCTGCAGGTAGCGGTGTAACCGCAGTGGTGTATTGAGTCAGTGACCCATTCCCAACACCTCCGCTCAAGTCAGCACCAACAATAGTTCCATCCACAATCTTTGCGGACGTAACAGTGTTAGCCTGGATAGTATCGACACCCAAAGTGCCGTCAATTACTACTGTCATTAAATCACCACCAGTCTTTGTCCAGACGGCACTGTGAGTACCACTCCGGTGTTAATAGTTAGGGGTCCGGCCATGAGCGCGTTCTTGCCGGTGCTCAGTGTATAACTGGTCGTCATTACGGTCTTGTTCTCGTAGAAGATAGTGTCCGTTCCGCCGCCCACCGCACCGCCGCCAGAGCCCACACCGCCCGTTAGCTGGAACTCGGTGCCGTCGTAAATCAGGATGTACGCAGCACCCGCCAGAATTTCGTTGCCCACCAGCGCGGTCGTGCCCTGCTTGGTGATGGCCTTGGCGCCCACGCCATTGATGTTGATCGTGGCCGGGCCGGTGTTCAGACCGGCTGCTACAAAATGGAACTTCTGGCCCGCTGCGTACGCCGTGAATGGCGCCGTGGCCGTCGCTGTAATCGTGTTCGTGCCAGACACCGCTGTCAGGTACTGCGGCGTGGAGTTCTGGATGGTTGTGGTCAAATTAGACGTGGTTACGTCATTGAGTGTTTCTGCAGTCAGCCTCAGCTCGACCACCGAGCCAGACACAAACGCGCGCGCCGTGGTGCCGCCGATAGCCCGCGTGACCGTCCAGACTGTTCCTGTGACGTTCGTTACCTTGACGATCTCAAGGTTTGCAAAGGTGTCCTGCAAGCAGGCATAGAACCAGTTGCCTGAGGCGGTAGTAACCGCTGGAAACGTAGCGGACGATGCGACTGTGAGGGTGGTGTCACCTGATGCGCAACCCACGGCCAGCGTGGTGTACGCGTTATTGCTGAGTAGGACTTGTCCCATGTATTTCCTTTATGCCCAGGGGGCCGGTACGACGCTCAGGTTGGCGCGACTGAAGCTCTTGTTTGCCCTAGCCCGGGCACTGTTGACCATGTACTCCCACTGCTTACCGTGGTACTCAGCGAGCTTTTCGTTAGACCAGGGACGCTTTGGCATCATCATCAGTTCGTGGATAACCCCGTGGTAAATCGCGCGACGGTATGTTGCGTAGATTGTACTGTCAACGCCTGTAGCAGCCAAGGTAGGTCGTATGGCAGCGTACAAATACAGGGTGTAGGCTTGTGCGGCATCCGGCACGGGGACGATGGCGATAGACGCCTCGTCCAGTCGAGTAACGGCGGTGGGTTCTTTGATTTCTGCCGTTTGAGGCCAGTCAGGGTACACCTCGAACACTTGCTCGGTGGTTACGACATCGAGGTCCTTCCACTTCGCCGTGGAGCCCAGGTACACCTTGGCCAGCAGGATCGTGGACAGTTCGGACTGCGCGACGGGGGAGACGACTGTGTATTGGTATGTGTTAGGAGCCAGGGAGATAGCGGCGTAGTTCACGCGCCACACTTTGGCGCGCTCGCACAAGTCGATCACGACTTTGTTCATGTAGAACTGCAGTACGACATCAGGCACGCCGGCCACGTTGGCAGCGATGTCCCCAAACACTGAAGCGTAGGTCGTGCCTACGGAGGTTGTGGTGGGGGCTAAGATGATGCTCATGCGAAATGCTCCAGCAAGGCGACCATGTAAACAGCTACAACAGGGAAGATTAGATCGAACTTGCCATCAGTTGACCACTCCCAGATTTTGAAACCTTCGTACCAAGGCATTCCCTCATCGTCAAACCAGCCTGCGCGTTTACCGTAGCGTTTGACCTGATCAGACTCATGCTGTGCGACTTCCCGGCCAAAGTAAAAGGCAGACCCGAAAGCTGCACCAATCCACCAGCTTCCAGTGATGAAATAGATAACAGCTTGAGCTACAAGGGCCAAGAAAGCGTGAGAGACGTTGCTCATGTTCATGCTGTGGCTCCCTTGATGATGGCGAAGTTGATCTGTACAGCTTCTGCCAATGCGCCAGTAGAATCATTTTTCAACGTAATATTTGCTGCACCTACACCAACTCCAGCCCTGACAATGTAACTTGGTGGGGATATTGCGCTCCAGACGATATTTACTATTAGGGTGTCAACTGCAGAAATCAGTGAGTTATTGAACTGGAACGATATAGAAGCTCCAGCAGCTAGCGAATCAGCCATCATGGTGATCTGCCCAGTAGGCTTATTCAACGTAACAGCAGTAGACTTAGAAGTCGCCTGCGTAACCGTCCCGCCTGCGCCTGCGCCGTAGCCTAGGCCTGCAGCACCTATAACAAGGGTTTCACCAACAAAACGATTAGGCGCAGTACCGTTTGCGTAGAAGTTGTACCTACCTGTACCCGCTGGGATATTGCCGTAGAAACCGTAGTTGTTTGTGGCACCCACCAAGCTAGCATCAGCGTTAAAGCCAAACTGATTCGTTACAGTACCTGTTATCGTACCTTGCTGAGCTTGATAACCTACAACAGTGTTATAAGTTCCGGCAGCAACAGTCATAACAGACTGAAAGTTGTCTGCGCGAGAAGTTACATCTGACTGGACAGTTGCATTAACGCGAGCACCTGCAGCAAAAGCAGTGCCTGTGATATTTTTTGAGACGGTTAATGTGGCACTGCTAGATGTTGTACCACCTACAGCAAAATTCCCCGAGCTATCTTCTTTAAGCCCGTTGGTTGTCAATGCACCAGTCGCGCTAAGCGGTCCATTAAAAGTCGTCCCACCTTGTGCAGCTATAGTGAGAGAACCTTGCCCGGTTGTTGCGGAACCGCCGCTCGCTATGACGCGAACATCAAAGTCAATGTTATTTCCTGAAGAGTGGAAATCAATAAACGGTGTATTGCTCGCAGCGGTATTGCCTATTTCTATACCGGCATTCGCGGAATTCAAAGTTAGACCTCCTGCGGTTGCAGTAAGTGAAGTACCTTGAATAGAAGTAGCAGTAACACTCTGCAGCGTAGCCGTGCCCGTCGCACTTATCGTCGTGGCAGCGATGGGGTTGGGGTTTGACGGGTCTTCTAGCAGGATGTCAGAGATGGTGACCGTTGCGTATCCGGTTTTGCTAACCGTCAGTGTGTACCGACCATCGGCAGCGTAGAACGAAATTCGACCGTTGGCATCAGACGTGAATGGGTTAGATAAGACGGTGACCCCGTTGTCGGAGTACAGGGTCGGAGTTCCACCTGCAGCGTACGCGACCGTGACAGTTGCGAGAGGCAGTGGAGCGACTGCGCTGGTTCCTGTGGACGAGAAAACAACGTCGGTGTATTTTTGCATTAGGTGACTCCGGGGTCAGTGCCGGGTGCCATGCCGGCACCTTCGCTATCGAGCGATGGGCGCGCTTGTAGGCTGCTCTGCAGCATGTTGGTGAAGTTGTCGTAGCACAGCTTGGCCCGGTTCGAGTTCACTGCTTCGTTGTCAGTCATCTCCAGCAACGCCACGGTGCCATCCAGCACGACAGGGTAGTACGCATCAGGAAGGATGGCTGGACTCTGCGACAGCGTGTAGTTCGGAGGCCCTTGGGCGTACTCGACTTGCAGCACGACACCGGCAGTAGCCGGGGGGTACACAAAGAATGTGTTGGCGCTGCGCGGGTGGCGCATCCAGTTGGTTGGAGAACCCGGCGTGCCAATCTGCCAAGTGGACGACATGAGGTCCAGCGCTTCGCGGTTGATCTCGTTGAGGTTGTTAGCCCCCACTACAGCCAGAGCTTCCATGAAGCGAATGCTGTCCGCCGGTGCCGTCTGCGTAGAGCCAGCAACTGTGCTCATCGTGGTGATGAGTGCGAACAAATCTGGCCGAATCACCGCTATGCGCTTAAGCGCTTGGTTGGCCATCGACAGGATTTGTGCGTCTGTGAAACGCGGCGAAGACAGAAGGCCCAGGTCCTGAATTGCCAGGCGTGCGTCTGCTACGACCGACGACATCAGGAAAGTAGCCATTTACAACCCCTGAGCGGCTAGGCCGCGCGATGCGTCGGCCGAGAGTGCGGCGTCGTCAGTAGTAGGATCGGTAGGCTCCACCAGCGACATGGTTTTGCGCTTGCCGCGAACCGTTGTGGGCGCAGGGCTGACTTCGGGCTCTGGATCAGGGAATGGGTCGCCAGCAGCGTTGGCGCATTCGACAAAATCCTCGTGGCCAATCCAAGGAGGGGCGTAGATGAATACTTGGCCGGAAGGTACGTGTTTCGTGTAACGGTCTGCCATGGGGCTCACTCCTTACTGTGTGGGTGAATATATCATAAAAAAGGCCCCCGAAGGGGCCTCTCTTAGCGCGCTACGGTTTAGATAGCGTACGCGATGCCGCCGACGCGGATACGGAACTTGCCGGCCTTGATGCCGGTCGAGGAACCGCCGGTCAGTGCCGCGACAGCGACACGCAGAACGTACACAGCGGGCAACGTGGTCAGAGAACCAGAAGCCGCCGGTGTAGCCCAGGGCAGGAATGCCGTAGCAGCCGTGTAGGTCAGTGCCGAAGCATTGGAGAACACAGACTGGCCGGCGGCAAACACGGTGGCCGAAGGCGTGAAACCAGAAATGGTTGCAACGGTCGAACGGTCAGAGGTCAGCACGGCTTGGTGGCCGACGTTCACGGTCAAGTTGGTCAGACCGGTCAAGTTACCAGCAGGCACCACGTCCGGGGTCGGAGCGTTGGTGTCCACGATGACTTGGACGGACTGGACTTGGAAGTTGTACGGCAGCAATGCCACGTCGATGGTGTCAGTCGCGATCACGCCCACACCGGCGTTGGGGAAACCGGTCTGCACGCCCAGGGCGCTCAGATTGGTACCCGTGCCGATCTGGGACAAGTCCACAGTGACTTCGACGACTTCTTGGCCGCCCAGAGACGCATCGCCGCGATATGCGGGGAATACGGACGACAGCAGGCGACCTTTTTGGTCGAGAATATAGTTTGCCATTTAAATTTACTCCGAAAAGATTGGTGGTAAGAAAAAGCAGGCCCCCTAGAGGGCCGCCATTTGCTTTACTGTCTCACATAGAGCCTTGCAAGGGCCTCTGGCTTCACGACTGCGTAGCCGTAGACTTGGAGGCCGCGAACGATTGAGCCGAAGGTGGACTCAGCACGGATAGATTCCATGTTGGTCATCTGCGTAGCGAAGGTCAGGCCCATCTTGTGGCCAGCCAGCAGGCTGAAACACTGGTTACCGGAGTCCACCACACGGTTCAAGTTGTGGCTCACATAGACCGTGAAGCGGTCGATGGTACCCAGGCGGCCGTTGCGCAGGGGGGTTTGGCTGTCGCCGGTCAGGCTGGCGTCTTTCACGTCAGACTTCTTGATCATGGCAGCCACCCAAGCGGGGATCACCAGGAAACGATCAGACTCAGGAGCATTGGCTTCGTCCAGCACGGCGCCAGCGTCAACGATGTAGTCGATCACGTTGGTCTTGGTCAGCTGCACGGGAGAGCCGGTGGCACCCATGTTGATGTTACCGGAGATACGGCCTGCGCCGGCGCCGGAGTTCATTGCCGAGATGCTGGGGATGATACCGGTCAGCACTTTGGCGTCGATCTTGATCTTCATCTTTTCAGATGCGTCACGAGTCCAGGCATCCATCAGGTTCACGTCCGACTGAATACGGTCCACGTCATCTTCCACAGCGGCAAAGTAGTCGCCCTGGTCGATGTTGAGGGTCAGTTTGGGCTTGTCAGGGCGCTCAACTTGCAGCTGCATACCCTTCTGGTAGTCGCGAATGGTCAGTTCCGGGGTGGTGCGGATATTGACTTTATCGCCGAAACCAGTGATTTCACCGGAGTAGTCGGTGTTGGAAATGGCGGCACACACGGTGGCGTCATAAAAGTTGGCGATGAGCTTGGAGCTCCAGATTTCCGGGATGAAGTTACCGGTGTAATTGGCTCCGCCGCCTGCTACGGGATAAGGCATGTGAATCTCCTAAAAAATCAAAAAGTTAAGCCGCTCGTCGGACGATGCGTCCTTCTTGCTGCGCTGCAAAAATGTCATTCTCAAGCGCCTTAAACTCAGCTTCTTTGCCTGCGTACTTGCCCCGGGTCTTGTCTGCGTACAGCGCAGTGATCTCCGAGGGGTCCCAGATGCGTCCAGACTTTTCAGCTGGAGAACTGGACAAGTTGCGACTGGGGGCCTGCTGGCGTTCCAGTTCTGCACGGGCATCGATTCGAGGTTTCGTCTGACCTTGAGTTCCAGAGAGAGACTTCCACGAGTTGAAGATGCTTACCACGCGTTCCACATTCCCGGTACGCTGCGCATCGACCAAGTATGTCTGACGAAGGATGTCAGTCATGGGGTCAGGCGTCAGCAACCAACGGTGAAACTCTGGGTTGGCGTTAATGCTTTCGTAGTCAGGCACTGCTTGAGCCAGAGAAGCAAAAAACTTCTCCTGGGCCGAATGCTGATTGTCCTGAGAGAGCTTGCGAACTTCAGGGACCACCTGACGGAGACCGTCGATGTCCTGTTTGAGGGAGCCTACGGCGCCCGCAAAGTCCTTGAGCTCTTCTCGCGCGGCGCGGCGCATCACATCGACCAGATCACTACCGTACTCAGTTGTGTCCTGAGCTGTCAGGAACTGCGCATTGGAGTGTTGGGCGACAGGATTGACCTGCAGCGTGGAAATCATCTGTTGCAGATGCTGGACTTGCTGTTCCAGCGAATTGGTGCGGGCTTTTTCGGCGTTAAAAACACCTTGGAGCGAGCGCCAGCGCTGGGCGTACGTCACACTGTTCTCATCTTCTACTGGCGTCCCCTGCGCAGCGACAGGCGCGACAACTTCGGCGGCGGGTTTCGGTTCAACGTCAGTTACGTTTTCAGCAGTCGGTTTTTTGCCGTACTGGGTGTCAACGAGGGACTGCGCAGCTTCAATCTGCTTACGAATTTGCTCTGGGATGTTTGCCATTTTCCTTGCCTTTCAATTGCTAAGGAGTTTCAATGCGGCCAAAAAGGCCCTTCTGAAGTTCAGTAAGGGTCTGGACGCGACCGCGAAGTACGTCCAAATTCGCTGCTGTCCCATAGGGCAGCTTTTCAAGTTCTTCCTGGCGCCATTGGCTCAGGAATTCCCCCAGCTCGGGATACTGGCGAGCCAGCGTCTCGAACGACTGCTTGAAGGCAGGGGGGATTTGTTTCATGTTACTGGGTCTTGATGACCAAGAAGGTGTACGCGCCAGAAGTCGGCACCAGAGCGCCGGCAGTGGGGTTCACGAAAGTGGCAGAGATCGAGTTGGCACCGTTGGCTGCCGCGCCGGTCAGAGCGACCGAGTTGGCAATCGGATTGCGCACAGGGATCACGATGTCAGTAGCTTCGACGCCGGGGATGGCAGTCAGAGTTTGAGCGGCTGCAGTGGCAGCAGCTACGGATACAGGGGTCAGCGTGACAGTCACCAGCGAACCGACGTTGCGTTCGGTAGCCGCTTGGGTGCCGGCTGCGGGGATACCACGGCCTTGGCCTAGACGCAACAGATTGCAACTAAAATCTTCATAACGAGCCATTTTTAACTCCTTTTTGACGGTGACCGGCTTGCGTTTTGCTACCGGAATACGCCGACAACTGGTTTATATCACACTTAGCCAACGGTATCGCCAAGGCCCATCGTAATATATACGTCGGTCGCGGCACCGGAAGCGATCATGCTGACCTGGGTAGCGTTGCCTTTTTCCAGCAACAGCGGGATAGAACCTGCGCCACCAGCCAGAGGCATGGACCCAGCGGCTCCGCCGGCCGTCGGCACAGTAGCGGCTGCTCCGCCGATTTCGATGTACACGATGTTGGTCGGTGTAGCGTTGAACACTCGGATGGTTCCAGGGCGCACCGGCAGGGTAATTGCGGTGGCAGACGTACCGATTGTGTAGCGCGTTGTGCTGGTGTTGTTCTGCAGAGGGCTGAATGCGGACATGGGGTATTCCCTTACAGGCCGTGCTGATTCATCAGCGCGCGGAGTTCTTCGAGAATCTGCGTTGCGCGGCCGATGGCGGCTCCGCTGAATTCTTCGATGTGCGCCAGCATGCTGGCAAACGCTGGATGGTCGCCAAAGTCTTGCTTGGGAGCGACTTCAACGGGGGCAGCTTCGATGGCAGCAGGCGCTGCGTCGGGAGATTCAGGGTTAACGTCGAGATCGTCGGACATAATTACTCCTTGGAAGTGTAGGCTGAGAGTTTAGCAGCATTTGCGCAATGTACATCATTTCGCCATCAGTGGGGTTCTGAACGCCGTACGCCCGCACTTGGCCCACGTCAGCTTCGCAGCCTTCGTCGAATGTTGTGTTGGCCTGCACATGCACTGAAGGCGCACACCGAGTGATCGCGCTACGCAGCGCAATACCGGAAACTGTGGCACCCGCGTTACCCCCAGCGCACACCTCACCGGTCTCAGCACTGATACCGTCACAAGACGCGAATGTTTCAGCGGACGCACTGGCAAGGGCTTGGCCAGTCTGAGAAAATGCGCAGACCCCAGCAGGGTACGCTTGGGGCGGGGGTAGGGGTGCGACATACGGAACGGTGATTCGACCGACTGCGAATGGACTGCCGACAGAAGCATGCGCGACCACCGGAGTGGGGTAAGCCTCACCTTCCTTGATGCGCTTGAGCTGGGTGCGCGACCGGCGGCCACCATCTGCCCATGCGGTGCCAAAGTTGGTTCGCAGTATCGGGGTGGTCTCGAAGTCGGCAAAGGCGTCGGTGCCCGAGCCCGAGCTGGCAGTTACATTCCCCAGTGACGTGGTAACAAACACGCCGCTTGCAGCCACGCTGCCGTCTGCGGTTTCTGTGGGAGCTCCGAGAGATGCGGTAGCACTGACTCCGACCGCGACCGCTCCTGCTGCGCCATTGGCAGAACTGGTACCGATAGCCGACGCAAGACCAAATCCGGTGACTGCGACTGTGGAACCGGCTGCGGCAACTGCGGTACCTTGCGCGGTACTCGCGGAAACCCCGGTCGAGGCTATGTTGGCATCGGCTGTCTCGCTGACCGTTCCGAGGCTGGTAGCAGCGGCAACACCTGCAGGGAAAGCGTCCCCCGCCGATCCACCTGAGCCGCCCGAAGCTGTGACGGTACCCAGGGATGTCGTGGTCCCAAGACCTGTGGCAGTCGTATTGCCTTCAGCGGATTCGCTGACAGTTCCTAGCGAAGTGGTGGTGCCTTGGCCTGCAGCCGAAGTGCTGGCGCCGGCCGATACGGTGACGGTTCCTAGCGAAGTGGTGGTGCCTTGGCCCGCAACTGCGGTGCTAGCGCCGGCTGATGCAGTAGGCGTCCCGAGAGTCGCCGTAGAAGCGACCCCGGAAGCCGTTACATTCGCTGTGCCCGACGGAGAAACAACACCTAGCGCCGTAGAGGCAGAGACCCCCGCAGGATTAGCTGTGCCGGCGCCACCGCCACTGCCAGTAAGGGCAAGCAGCAGGGACATTTATGGCCTATTCGTTAAAACCGTCGAAGCCGATTAGGTGACCGAACGCGCCAGCGGTAGCCGCCGTGCCCACATAGCGGCAGCATACTTTGACGAACTCACCGGGGAATACCGGAACGTCCGTCAGCGGCACCTGTATACGTGCACCGGTCACCAGCGCGGCAGCAGCGGCAGCGAAGGTCTGCACGCCCAGCGGGATCACGCGGCGAATCTTGGTCGTCGCGCTCTCGGTCGTAGCCTCCGATACCGCCGTGCTGCCGATGGACAGATACCACACGATATTCATACCGCCGCCAGTGAGGGCGGTCTGCACGTATGTTTCCAGCCAGCAGCCGCGCAAGTACAGCGTCTTACCCGTCACAGCCGCACCGTTGGCCGGGTTTTGGTAGCTATCAATGATCAGATCGGTGTTGACCGCCGCCGTAGCGGTGGCCAGGAAGTGGCCGCCCAGGCCGGTACCCAGCGCCGCCGTGGTGTTGGTGGGCACTGCCGCCGTGGGTACGGTGTTATTCACGTAGCTGGCCGTGATACCCGCGGTCGTGCCGTCCTGTGTGTAGGCGCAATGCCCACCCTGTCCGGTCAGGCTCAGTGTGTAGTCGCGGTTTGGGGTTTCCTCTTCCAGCCATGCAGCAACGTGGCCAACCTTGAACTGCGTGGCGCTAGCCGGAGCCGTAGCCAGTGTGTATGTCCGCTGCGAAATGTAGAGCGCGGTATTGACCAGCGAACTGCCCGCCGTAGCCGGGCGCACAAGGTTTGCCACCCGCACACCATCAATCAGGAACTCAGCACCCTCGTCAGAAATGCGGATGAAGTAGTTCTTGATCGAGTTGACCGGCGCCAGTGTGGCGGCATTGAGCGATGCTGATTGCAGTTCGACGCTGTTGGTTACCAGCACGCATCGGAATTCGCCGGACGCGTTGAAACGGAACAACGCGCCGTCTGTGATCGCACCGTTGAACGTCGTGTAGTTGAATGTACCCCATTCGGTAACGTTGTTGGTCACCGGCGTGTTGGTCGGGTAGCCGTCCGTCTCGACCACCGTAACACCGCCCATGTTGATCGGGACGGGCTGGGCGCTCTGGTTACCGGACCCCGTGGACAGCGTAGTGACGTTGCCGCTGTTCAGCGTCAGCAGGCCGGACGCCACTGCCACGGTCTGGGTCGTCGCAATCTGGTGCCAGTAGCCGGTATTGACCGCCGTACCGGGGAATGTCTTGCTCATCAAGAGCGAAGGAGCGCCAACCAGCAGCCGATTTTCGGAAGAAATCAGCGCCTTGCGAACTTCACGTGTGCCGGTGACCGTGCCGGGGTCAGACTCAGCAGCTAGAGCCGCATAACCGGCCTGCACCACAGTTGTCGGAAGATTGACCTTGGCGTTGTTGTTAACGTCCACCTCGGCTTGATAGCCAGTGACGCCCCCGACGATTCTTGAATCCATTGGCATTTAGTCGCTCCATACCCAACGAAGGGCAAATTTTCCCTGCAGCTTGTGCTGCGATGTGGCGTAAATAGTGAAACCAGTCCCGGCCGTGGGAGTGCCGCAGGTCAGGCCCGCCAGCATGTCGAAATAGCGGTGGTCGTTGGCGGTGTGGCCGTCAGTAGATGTGTCGTCCGCCATCACAAACGCCTCGACCTTGCTTGTCGCGCTGATGGTCGTCTGCCCGGTCACGGCCACACTGGCGTCATTCGACCCGGGGAACGCCCCGAAGTCGATTTCAGCGGTGCCGATTGCGTTGGCCACGTTACGCGATGCGGATCAGCGAAGTGCTATCTCCGACAGCTGGCATATTGACCGTGAACGTGCCGTTGGTCGAAGTGATGTCCGAGCCAAAGTTCAACACGGCTACTGCTTTGTTGGACTTTGAGCTATTGTAGATGAGCGCGCCGCGTGCCGTGATCGTAGAGGACGGCCAAGACGGAGCAGTAAAGTCAAGTCGAGCAGTTGTTGTGCCGGTTACCGAAAAGCCGGACAGGGTAGTTCCTGCGGCTGTGTATCCAGTGCCAGACACCTCGTTGGTTGCAGAGTACGCCGTGGTGGTGGCGTCCAGGGTAGCCGTAGAGGTGTAAAGCGCAATTTTGTACACGTCAGCAGCAGCGTGGGTGCCTCCGACGATTTCCGATTTCCACGAATTGCAGACTGCTGCAGTGATGGCCATTACGCGCTCCTTCCGGTTTGTTTGTTGCTGACTGTGTTAGCGTCTTGGCCACCCTTTGGATTTCCGCCGGGGAACAGTTGCGCTCCATGGACCTCGCCATTGGGGCCACGGTTGAATTGTACGCTAGCCTGCGGGCCTTGCGCCTGCTGGGCTTGCTGCTCTTGCTGGGCCTGCTGCTGAGCTTCTTGCTCTTTCTGCATCATTTCCAGTTTTTCCTTGCTTGGGATGATGTCGTCTACAGGCATGTTGAGCCCCTTGGCAACTTCGCGAAGGATGGCCGCGCGGCCTGGGATGCCGACGATCTGGCTGTCCATCGGGTTCGATGTAGCCTGCAAGAACTCCATGCGGCGGACGTTTTCCTGCTCTTTCGTGGCCAGCTGAATGGCACCCTTGGGGCAAGTCTGCGAGTCGCCTTTGATGGAGTCATCGTCCACGTAGCGCATGTTCCAGTCATACTGGGCTTCCACAGCGGGGCCAATGACATCCATGTCAAGGTGCATGATCACTTGGCGGATACCCTTGCCGGCCGAGCCCATGAGCATGGACAAGCCAGAAGCTGTGCGGCCCGCACCGCCTACGTTCATGTCTCCGTAGACGTACGCCGGAATGCCGGATTGGTCATCTGCCAGCTTGGTGAAGTGGGTGTACACCATCATCAGCTCTTGCGCGTTGCTTTGCGGCTGGTTGAAGCGCACGGCTGGCTGGCCAGAACCCATGGGGTCGTTGGTGACCTGGAACACGCGCCAAGGTGTGAGCGTGGTGACTTCTTCGTCGGCCGGCAGCCGGTCCACGTTGACTTCCACCATCGGGCCAGAGGCTAGGCCCATGTTGTTCACCAGAGCGCGCGCAGCAGCGTTGCACATGTTCTGGATGTCGTCGATCAGCTCCGGGATGCCGGTGCCCCACAAAGCGCCTGGGCGCTTCACAAAGGAGCTGGTGTAGTACGGGTTGCGACCCAGCGGGTCGTAGTTCATCGTGGCTTTGATGACCCAGCGGTCGATCAGCCACGCATTGCAGTCGTATTCTTTGTCCGGGTCTGGCACTTCGTCTTCAGTCATGCCCCACTCCAGCAGTTTGCTGCCGGGGACCTTGCCCGTGAACTCAAGCGCATCTACGGTAGCCGTGGGGCGGTCCCAGATGTTGTACTTCTGTTCGAGTGTGGCTTTAGTCTGCTCGTTGGGGTTCAGCCATGTACCAGTCGAGCTGTACGGCATGTTCTCCAGGACCTGGGAGATGGCATCGTCGTCATACCCAGGCACGCCCTTGAGGGCAGCCAGCTCAGGGCGCGAGAGGCGGTGGTGCTCGAACACGAAACCTTCTTTGATGCTGGTCACGCCCGGCTCTGGGTAGATGCGGTACGGGTCCACGCGGGTGTATGTGGGCACCAGCTCTTCGGTCACATCGGGGGCGTACTTGCCGTCAGGACCTTGCACCCATTTCATCTTGCGCTGCTTGCGCACGACCGGGCCCTTAAGGAAGGCGTTGGGGTACGTCACCAGGTCGGAAATAAACGCATTGAACCCCTCAACCATGCCGCCTTCGGCAAACTGGTCTTCGATGAGGGTCTGCATGGCGTCGGACGTTTCTTGCGCCTCTTCCATGATTTCAGTTCGCACTTCCTGGATGGCGAGCTCTTTCATTTCCTCTTGCGCTTCGGCGTCTTGCGGCTGGCCAGACTGCATCTGGGCCATGACTTTCTGGCTGAACGAGTCAGTGATGCGCTGCGAGTCTTCCGGGTTGATGTCCGGGCGCGGTGACGGAGACACCTGGAAAGGAATCTTCCCGTCTTCCAGCAAGATGTCGCGCAGCCATGACTCGGCGCCACGGCATTTGGTCTCGGTGACCATCATGTAAACGCTGGAGCCGCCTTGCTTGGCAATGGCGTTCTGGATCGTCTGTTCGTATTCGCCGTTGCGCTGACGCAAGGCCTTGAACATTTTTGTCTCTATGGGGAGTTTGGCCCGCTTGGCGGGCTCCCACAGGCGGCGCAGGTGTCCGGCGAGTCCCTGGATCAACGGGTCATTCTGCCGATCCATTGCAGCGGACTCCGCCGTTTGGCGGGCGTCCATCTGCGAATTGTTCTCTATCCGAACAAGCCCGGCCATTACTTGACCTTGGCTACGAGCTGATTACCCTGGTTAAATCCAGTGCCCATGGCGGCAGAAGCGCCACCGCCGGTCAGAATGTTGCCACCGGGTTTGAGGCCGCCTTTTACTGCCGAACCGGTATCTGTCGTGCCGCCTGCAGCTGCGAACTCGTCGCCCTGGTTGTAACCGCTGGCTGCGTTTGCTGCGTCGGTCGTGGGGCCAAAATGACCGCCTACGCGCACATCACCGCCGGCTTTGGGGCTGCCTGCCATGCGGGGGCTGGAGTCACCTGTAGCGCGAACGCCTGCGATTTGAGCACCTTGGTTGTAGCCGCCTGCGGTGGCTGAAGCTGCAGGGCCGCCGACAGAACCGAGGGTCTTGTACTGTTGAGAGTTGGATTCCATAAAATTCTCCTAAAGACCCACGGCGGGCCACTAGCACTATAACAGATCAGCGAGGGGTTGCGTCCGGCATGGTGCCGAACGGTTTGAACGGGGGGTTTGGCTTTTTGGGCGCGGGGCCGTGGCCGATTTGGCCGCCGTCGGCAAACCGAATGCCGGTTTTGGGGTCCACCATGGTCGATGGCGCGGAGGCGGCAGGCGCTGCGCCAGTGGCCTGATCCACAGCAGATTCGATTTTCGCGCCACGGGTTTTGAGGTCCTGAGCTGCTTGGCCGGCTTTTCCACCGCTGAGCGCTTGGCCGTAGAACCGCAGGGTGTCTGCGAGCGTCACGGGGACTACCGGGCTGTTACCTTTTTGTAAAACTTCGGCCATGGCGCAGACTCCTGATTGCAAAAAATATCACGACGATGACCCCCACGGGGAGGTACCCGAGCTCGTACCCTACGATGAGGGGCAGTATGGTGGCTGTGGGGTTCATGCCCCTATTCTAAGTCCAACCGGAGGCGTTTGCAACGCGAACCGGTCGTCGTTTGCCGCCCATCGCTGATGAGAGTGCACCGCTGTCCACCCCGAGGCAGCCGTATTGCAGGGCATCGGCGGCGTGCGAATGCTCGTCTTTCAGGGGTTCGGTCTCGTAACTGCCGTCCTTTTTGCGCCGGTATTTGTACCCACCGTACATGCCGGCGATCAGGTGTTTCATTCCGTCGGACGTTTCCGGGCTGGAGAACAGCAGCGCTGCGGCTCCGTTGACTTGGCCACTCAGGAGCTTTTCCACCGATGCGATTCGTTTCGTGGGGTCGTTGGTCGGTGCCCTGAAGCTGCGAAGCCCTTCTTCGCGGAATATGTCTTCGACGTTTTGCTCGTTGAGCTGGCTGCGCGCCCAGCCGGCCGGGTCGCCGCAGATCAGGTACTTGTTCGCTGGGAACTTGCGTGAGAGTAGCGGTTTGACGTGTTCCCGCAAAAACCCCTGGAGGCCCAGGTTAGTGACGTAAAGCGCGTCGAGTACAAGGACTCGCCCACGCGCGTCACGCTGTAGAAAAACTGCAGCCGGGGTGCGCCCGAAGTCCATCCCGATGATGATGGGGTATTGGTCGTATTCGATGTGGCGCAGCACGGTGGGCGATACGTGGTATTCCCGCACAAACGATTTCTCGTACACCGGCTTGCCCACCAGGGAGCGGCCGTACTCTCCGTGCACATGCACGCGGATAAAGTCTTCTGTCGCGCCATCCATCATGTCCTCGTAGTAGGTAGCGCCCAGGTTTTCCCGGTTCTCTGCCAGCGGGCTCAAGCCGCTGGGTTGCCGAAACATTTCCCAGCCCTTGGGCTTCATGACTTCAAACTGCTCGTACAGCCAAGAATCCTCACTTGGGGGATTAGTATCCAAGATCAGGCCTGACCAATACTGGGGCGGCTTTCCGGTTTTAGGATCGTCCGCGAGCATTGACTTGCTGGGGTAGCGAGGCATCCGGGAGCGGGCCGCAATGATCAGTTCCGGGTGCACCTCCCGCGCTTCGTTGATGAACGCGCCCGTAAGTTCTAAGGACAGCAGCTTGCGCTGGTCATCTGGCGTATCCAGTGGAAGAAACAGGATTTCTGCATCGATGTCCCCGACTTTCAGGTTAAACACCTTGTCTGAGACTTTCCAATTGCCCGCTACCCCGTCTGGGAACCAGTTGAACCAGGACTTGAGCGTGGTTTCGCGCAACATCTGGTTCGTGTTTCGGATGATGGCCCATCGCGAGCGGCGCACACCGTCCTTGCACTTCGGCATCTCAGCGCACCGGCGAAACACTTCCATGATGCACACCACGGATTTGCCGGACCCTACAGGCCCCATGATCATGCGCACGCCGGCGCTGGACTGCATAAATTTGCTACCCGAGGGGGTAGCTACGTAATTTACTTTCATCGCGTTCTAGCAGGCGTGGTGAGTGCCTTCTCCAAGTCCCAACCGAGTCCGATGCGACGTTTTGCCGCAGTGTATGTGACCACACCAAACTCTGCGATCAAATCTTTGAGCTGCGCTGTCTTACCGAAGGCTGTGCGCATAACTGGTTTTCCGGGCTTTTTCCCCCGCGCTCCGCGCTGGGCATACGTTGCCATGGGTTCAAGGAGCGCTTTTTCCAGTTCCACCCCGCGCCGTAACCGCGTACTGAGGGCAGCGGCAGTTACCCCGTACTTGGCCGCCATACAGGTCAAGCTCAGCGTTTCGCCACGAAACGATAGCGTTTTTTTCGTGCGCCCTTTTGCCGCGTTGGTTTCGTCGGACCATTTCACGCCGAAGTTTGACTCTGCCGTTGTCCGGGTGTTGTACTTGGGCTTTAGCGCATTTATCCACCTCTGCTCTTCACGCAGTAAATCCTCTTTTGGGCAGGTGGCTAGCACATCGAACACGAATGCAGCTTCCCCATACTTGTCCCAAGCACGCTGCAACTTGGGCGGCGACTTCTTGTGGTTTCGCAAGGAGTGCCGATGAGAGGCCCACCGCCCTTTTATGTTGACCGCGCTGCCCACATAGGCGCTGCAAGTCGCTGTGTTTTTGATGATGTAAATCCCGCTGGTCATGTGTCGTCCTGGTTCTCCGCCATCTCAGCAAAAAGCGAAGGGTCGATCAGTGGCGCGATCATGTACCCCTCCCTGTTGTGCGATGGTACATCGATAACGTCGGAGTGTCTAGGACTGTTTCCAGATACTGTTGTCTGGTTGCCGTTCATGTTGATCGTCACGCTAAAACCTTCACCGGTTTGCTGGACTTTTTCCTCTTTCGGCTCCAAACCGCCCACGCGGGTGAAGAATTGAGTCGCCTGGAAGCGCTGCGCAAAGGTGGCGTCCGGCCCCATAGCTGCCACGAAGGTCTTTTCGGCCAATTCTTCGGCCATGAATTTGGCTTTGACCCGGAATGTGTAGCCGGAAGCTGCCAATTCGGCCCTGTGGGCCTCAACGGCTGCAATAAACGGCGGCCAAACGCTAATTTGGGCCCATTTCTGGGCGTCTAACCCCAGTTTTGCTGCGCATTCGGCTGGGTCTACCATGCCTTGGGCGACGGCGGTTACCAATTCGGGGGGAATTTGGAGCTGGGCTCGCGGCTGATAGCCGTATTCGAGTTCGCCGTCGGGTATTTCGGGTAATTCCATCTCGTTAAGCCTTTGTTTGCTTACGTGTGGGGCCCCGAGGGGCCGGGGTTAGCGGGGAGTCGCGTCAGGCATGGTACCAAACGGTTTGAATGGTGGGTTGGGTTTCTTGCCGGCCTGCTTTTTGTCCATTGCCTTCTCAGCCGGGGAGCCTTCGCGCATGCCGGGCTTGTCTTTGTCGGCGGGTGACTTCTCGAAAGGTGTGAAGGCCATGGGGTACTCCAAGTAAATGGGCCGATTTTAGCTCCAAAATTTTTTGATGGGGGATTTGAGGGGGCGGGGGTGAATTTAAACGGCGTATGTTTGTAATTCGGGAACAGCGAATACTTGACTAATTTAGTCGGAATAGGGATTTTTCAAAAGTTATATGACGAGGGGGAGAACTAGCAAGCAAGTGGGGGTGTCTGTCCATGTGGGTGGGGGCATGTCCGGTTTTCACATAGGTGGAAGGGTTGAGATTGCTCCCCGACTGCACAGCTCCGACCGGCAAGGCATCCCCTTCGCTGGCAAGTTGAACCCTGACACTTTAACAATATTTTGTGTGGCTGCCCGACAAAGCAGCATAGCGCGACCGAATGCATGCCCGGTATATGGCAAGCTGACAGTGCCGACTTGTTCGGTGCGATGTTGTGTGGCGACGTGAAGCCATCTGCATAGACCTAGGCGAAAGTGCTTAGTTGCGCCGTCCGGGGCGCACGTAATACCGGAACGTTTCCACATGGGTTTGTTTTGCAGTTCCCATGCTGTAACGTTTTTAGGATGAACCATGTCTAATCAAGTCACCACAATCAACCTGGACAGCTTCCGGGTTTCTCGCGTTTCTAAGGCCGGCAAGGAATCTTATCGAGGTCTCATTGGCGTAGTGTCGTCGGGCAACACTGCAGAGCGCAAGCTTGTCACTGTTCGCATGATTGAGAATCTTTGGGCGAACGGCACTTTCAAGCCTATCGTGGCCGAAGTTCGCCGCGTGTTCAATGCCAAGCAGTTCGAGTCGGGTGCGGGTTTTTGCGGTCTCGACTTCATGGCACCACGTAAGGATTCGATGCTTGCGTACATCACAGGCATTGTGCGTTCATTTGATGGCAAAGACCCCAAGGGCGAAAAGGGTATTTATGTGGCGGCACTTTCCAATGTGCTGGCGCTCGAAGCGGCCAAAGCTGCGTTCGTTGGCCCCAAGGTTCCGGCGCTTCAACAATAGTTGACTGGATTGGAGGGTCACTGCTGGCGAAAGGGTTATTGTCAGTCGGCGCAATATATCCAAGTTTGTGCGGGCCGGGACTGCCTGACTCGATCTCTCGAGGGTCTACTCAACCAAAACCCAATGAAATCAAGGCTTGCCAAGGGTGTCGTGTGTACTTATATAATAATACTAATAAAAGAGCCTCCTCGTGATGAGGCGGACCCTTTCATGGCTGTATGGTTTAGTCACACGTCGCGTATATCTCTCTGAGCCTTTCCAAACCCGTCTCAATAACCATCTAGCTCGAAAACCGCATGGATACTGGGTTTTCTATTGAGTCACCATTGATACGACCACATCCACGTCAAATTATAGCCTTACGGTGTGTATACATCGTGTTATACTGGCGTTACACAAACCCACTAGGATGTATATGAAACTTATCGCTTTGCGCGTTACACAAAAACAATACGATGTTATCAAGTTGTTGGCGTTTAGTAACAATCGAACTATCCCGCAGCAGATAGTGTATATGCTTGGTGTACATGACGCTTCGCCTACAATGCAGAGCAATCCTGCTACAGGTGTTGTACATGTTGCTACACCTTCGTTACAAACCCCAGTTGATCCCGACTTGGACGATATAGACTTTGGTGAGGAGTAGTGTCATGTTGTCTATCTCATGTCCATACGATGCTCAAGTTGCGTTGCATGCCAAAGTCCTGGGCCCCGCAAGGGGCAGCCTAGAATTGGTAATCGCTGAGTTCCTGCGTCACCACAACATCTTGGAGTCCGACGTGAGGATGCGGGCCAACCGCGAGTCCACCACGATCTCGACGGCGGTGCGCCGGTATGTTGTGAAAGCCTATCCTGACTTGGCGCCATTGTGGCCTGAGCGTAAGCTGACTGACAGCCAGATACTTGGCATCGCCCGACGCAGCAAGAACCCCAACGATGTGGACGAGCTCAAGAAAGCCTTGCGTATCGTGGCTGCTTTGGTGCGCAGCCCGCACGACCTGAGAACCCGCAACACGGCCAAGCGTTTGCTCAGCACCTACGGCATCGACTACGC